>Ga0157378_10000036_pt1 | contig 117422 bp, 104 predicted proteins | sample M65metaG_FD_115309 | JGI IMG/M metagenome (GOLD analysis project Ga0157378, IMG submission 115309) | Miscanthus rhizosphere microbial communities from Kellogg Biological Station, Michigan, USA - M6-5 metaG | ecosystem: Host-associated > Plants > Roots > Rhizosphere > Soil | place: USA...
CAGGCGCGAAATTGGAATTCGGTTAGCGCTGGGGGCGCAACGCGGAGACGTGCTGCAAATGGTCCTGAGGCATGGCGCGAAGATGGCGCTAGTGGGCGTAGCTATCGGAATCGGCGCTGCTTTCGGATTGATGCAGTTGATGACGAACTTGCTGTTTGGCGTGACACCGAACGATCCGACAACGTTTGCCGGCGTTGCTGCCCTGCTCATCTTAGTTGCGCTGCTGGCCTGTTACTTGCCGGCACGGCGGGCGACGCGAGTCGATCCGATGGTAGCACTGCGATACGAGTAGCGTGCTGTCAAAAAGGGGCGAGGGCCGCAAGAGCGTATACAACGCTGGTTCGCTCGAGGGGAATCATGAGCTGGCTGAAACGACTTTTCTTGCGACGCCGGCGATACGCCGAGCTGTCCGACGAGATTCGTGAGCACCTCGAAGAGAAGGTCGAGGATCTCGTGGCAAGTGGCCTGTCTCGGGATGAGGCCAGGCACGCGGCGCAGCGCGAATTCGGCAATGTGACGCTGGTGCAGGAAGACGGGCGCGCGGTATGGCGCTGGTCAGCGATTGAAGATCTTGGCGGGGATGTTCGCTACGGATTGCGGACGCTGAGCAAGAATCCGGGGTTCGCACTGGTCGCGGTGCTCACATTGGCGCTCGGTATTGGCGCCAACACGGCTGTCTTCACCATCGTGAACGGAGTGCTGCTGCAGCCACTGCCGTTTCCCGACGCGTCGCGGTTGTTCCTGATTTCGTACAGCGCCCTCCATGGGCGCTTCGATATCGGGCCGAGCCTATCCGACCGGCACTATCTCGAATTCCGGAATCAGGACCGTTTGTTTGAGCACGTGACGTCGTTTGCGGGCACGCGGTCGACTCTAACGGGCGCCGGGGATCCCGTACAGATTCCGGTCGCCAACGTGACCACGGATTTTTTCAGTGTCTTGCGGACGAATCCTGAGATTGGCCGCGGATTTCTGGCGACCGAGGATGAACGCGGGCCCGACGACGTAGTGATGCTCGGGAACCATCTGTGGAAGCAGCGGTTCGGCGGCGATCCGCAAATCGTGGGAAAGACCATCCGGCTGGACGGCGTCGCGCGCACGGTCGTTGGCATCATGCCTGCGGCTTTCGATTTTCCAAACAATGCGCAAGCGTGGACACCGCTGAGTGTGCGTATCGACGAGCACAATTCGTTCAGCCGGCCCGTGGTCGGCCGGCTGAAGCCGGGCGTTTCGCGGCAACAGGCGCAGGCGGAACTCGAGACGCTCGCGCAACGCTTGCCGGCGGACCGCGGCCAAGATCGCAATAGCATGGTGGCACAGATCATTCCGCTGAAGGAATTCGTGGTCGGGAATGTCCGCGAATCGCTGGTGGTATTTGCCGGCGCGGTTGGATTTGTGTTGCTGATCGCCTGCGCTAACGTGGCGAATTTGTTTTTGGCGCGCGCGGCTCATCGAAGAAAGGAGATCGGGCTGCGGAGCGCGCTGGGGGCGAGCCGGTGGCGACTGGTGCGACAGTTGCTGGCGGAAAGCGCGCTGGTATCGCTGGCGGGTGGGGTCGCGGGAATTCTGCTGTCGTTTTGGGGAGTGCCGGCACTGGTGGCGCTGGCGCCGGAAGGAAGAATTCCACGCATGGAAATGATTCGCGTGGACGGTTACGTGCTGGCGTTCACGTTCGGCGTCTCAGTGGTTACAGCGATTGCGTTCGGCCTGGCTCCCGCGCTGCAAGCCACGCGGCGTGATGTGCGCGATTCGCTAAGCCAAGGCGGACGCGGATTGACGCGCAGACACGAAGGAGTGCGCAGCGTACTCGCCGTCTCGGAGATCGCGCTGGCTCTCGTTTTATTGGCGGGTGCCGGCCTGATGCTGAAGAGTTTCCTACGGCTGCGGGCGGTACATCCTGGTTTCGAGCCCTCGAACGTGATGATCATGACCGTGGATCTGCCGGATTCCACGTATCAGACAGCCACACAGTTACGTGTGTTTCATTCGCGCACGCTCGCGGAACTTTTACGTTTGCCGGGAGTGCGAACGGCCGGAGCGGTGAATTTTTCGCCACTCGGCGAATTTCTGGTGCGGGGCGATTTCCATGTAATGGGCGGTCCGGCGCTGCCGCCGGGTTACGTCGTCGATAAGCCATGCGTCAGCGCGGGCTATCTCCGAGCCATGGGAATTCCGGTGCTGCGGGGGCGCGAATTTTCCGAAGGTGATAACGAAAATGCGCCGGGCGTGGCGATCGTCAGCGAATCGGTGGCGCAAAAATTGTGGCCCGGCGAGGATCCGCTGGGCAAACGCATTGCAATGGAAGATGAGCCGAAGCCCGGGGATTGGCTGAGCGTAGTCGGAGTTGTGCAGGACGTGAAACAGCAAGGCCTGTCGAAAAAGGCGGATTCCGCAATCTACCAACCATACCTGCAGGTGACACGCCCCTTTTTCCTGAGCCACATGAGTTTTGTGGTGAAAACGGAGGCGTCTGCCGAAGCACTGGCGCCCGCGATGCGCAGTGTGTTGCGCGAAGTAGATCGAGAGCTACCGGTGCAGTCGATTGCGGCGATGGACACAGTGGTCGCTGCGACGACGGCGGAGCCGCGATTTCAGGCGAGATTGCTCGGGGCCTTCGCGATTCTCGCCCTGGGGCTGGCGATCGTAGGAACTTACGGCGTGCTGGCGTATTCGGTGGCGCAGCGCACGCGAGAAATCGGAGTGCGCATGGCGCTGGGTGCGCAAAGGGCGAGCGTATTCCGGATGTTGTTGCGTAACGCTCTGGCGCTGGCAGGAACGGGTATCGCGATCGGCGCAGCGGGGGCGCTCGCAGTCACGCGGGTACTGACGAATTTTCTGTTTGAGGTGAAACCGTCCGATCCGCAGGTTTTTGTGATGGTTGCGGCGGCGCTGGCCGGAGCGGCAGTGCTGGCGTGCTACGTTCCGGCGCGGCGCGCGATGCGAGTGGATCCGATAACGGCATTACGCGAGGAATAAACGACAACGGACCTCGTGCGGCGCGAGAGCGGCCGGGTTTCGCGCGGCTGCAAGGCATTTCGTGGGGTCAAGCATGCATTGGTGGACACGAATCATCGGACGCAAGGGCTTGTACACCGATCTTTCCCGGGAGATCCAGGAGCATCTGGATGAAAAAATCGAGGAATTGGTCGCCGGTGGCATGTCCCGAGAGGCGGCCGCGCACGCGGCGCGACGCGAGTTCGGCAATGTAACCCTTGTCCAGGAAGATAGTCGCCGAGTCTGGCGGTGGTCTTGGCTCGACCAGCTTTTCAGTGATGTGCGCTATGCGCTCCGGGCTCTGCGCCGGAGTCCCGCGTTTGCGCTTGTGGCGATTCTGACATTGGCTCTCGGCATCGGCGCAAACACCGCGTTATTCAGCGTGATCGATGCCGTGCTGCTTCGGTCCCTGCCATTCAAAGACTCAGCCAGGCTCATAGCCGTGAGCAGCCCCGATTTGCATGATGCTAATCATGGCGGCGAAATTTCCTATCCCACGTTTCTCGACTGGCGCTCCGGAAATCATTCCTTCGACGGTCTGTCGGCATGGAATGTCAGCAACATGACGTACACCGGAGGCGATCAAGCCGAAAGCGCTCCTAGCGGCGTAGTCTCTGCGAATCTTTTTTCGGTCCTCGGGGTGACACCCTTGCTGGGCAGAACGTTCCTGGAGAGCGAAGACCAGCCGGGCGCGGAACAGCTTCCCGTCGTGTTGAGTTATGCGTTCTGGCAGAGCCACTTTGGTGGCGACGCAACCGTACTCGGCAAATCACTGACCCTCGACAGCCAGAAGTATAGCGTCATCGGTGTTATGCCCGAGGACTTCCAATTTCCGGTGCAAACCACCCCTGTCGAGTTGTGGATTACCATCGCCCGCGACCTTCAGGGCAAAAACTCCATTGCTTCGCAGAGGGGAGTTTCCTACCTTTCGATGATCGCGCGCCTCAAGTCCGGCGTGGAGATCCCACAAGCGATCGCAGACATCCGCGTGATTCAAGACCGGTTGAACCACCAGCATCCGGACACCCGGCCGCGCGGCGTTACCATCCGGCCGGAATCGGAAGAAATCGCCGGTGCAATGCGGCCGACGCTGCTGATTCTCCTGGGCGCAGTAGGATTCGTGCTGCTGATCGCCTGCGCAAATGTGGCGAGTTTACTGCTCGCGCGGGCCACCGTGCGCCGTCGGGAGTTCACCGTGCGCTTAGCGCTCGGCGCAACTCGCTGGATGATCGGACGTCAATTGCTTACCGAGAGCGTAGTCCTCGCCATGTGCGGAGGGGCGTTGGGCCTGCTGCTGGCGCATTGGGCCACGAGCGTACTCGTGGCAACGATTCCGTCAGGCCTCGCGCGCGTCGCGGAAGTCTCCATCGACCTTCGCGTGCTGGCGTTTACGTTCGGCGTGGCCCTGACTACCGGGCTGTTGTTCGGCCTGGCGCCGGCTCTGCAGGTTTCTTTTTCGAGCGCGAATCGAGCGCCTGACGACGGTGCCCGCGGTTCAAGCGCCGGGCCCGCGGGCATGGCGATGCGCCGGACGCTGGTGGCTGCGCAGATCTCCATCGCGCTGGTGCTGCTGGTGGGCGCCGGACTGTTGTTGCGGAGCTTCGAGCGCCTCCGAAAGGTGGATCCCGGATTTCGCGCCGAACGCGTCCTCACCTTCTTGCTGGATATCGGTTCGCAGCGCCACGCCGGAGCCCAGCGGCCGCAGTTTGTCCGCAACCTGTTAGAAGCGACCCGCGCGCTGCCCAACGTGAAATCCGCGAGCGCCATCTTTGGGCTGCCGCTTAGCCCGGAGCAGAGTGCATTCACCACCGTGGAAATCGAGGGGCGCCCGCTTCCCAGCAACCAGCAAGTTCGCGCTGCGTTCCGGATCGTCGAGTCGAACTACTTCGACTGCATGGGCATCCGTTTGCTGCAAGGCCGCGCGTTTGCCACCAGAGACGAGCAGGGGGAACGCCCGCTTGCAATTGTCAACGAGACCTTTGCGCGGCTAATTTTTCCTGGCGAGAATCCCGTCGGCCGTCGTATCCGGCCTAATATCGCATTTGGCGGCAGCGATGACGCACCTATGCGCGAAATCGTCGGTGTAACCAGCGATGTGAGGTCCGCCGGCATCGCCGGCGCCGCAGTGCCCGAAGTCTACGCGCCGCAGACTCCCACCGACTTCATCGGCGAAATGACCGTCGTGGTTCGCACTCAGAACGATCCGACGGCAGTAATCCCCGCGATGCGTTCTCTGGTTGCCTCCATGGATAAGGAATTGCCGATTCGCAACATCAAGACGTTGGACCAGTATGTGGACGGCTCGATTGCTGGACCACGATTTGAAGCCATCCTGCTGGGATTGTTCGCCGGGCTCGCGTTGTTGCTGACCACCATCGGCCTGTACGGCGCGATCTCCTACGCGGTCGCGCAGCGCACCCGCGAAATTGGTATTCGGGTGGCGCTGGGTGCGCAGCGTACCAGCATTTCACGCATGGTCATCCGGCAAGCAGTTGTGATCGTGCTCAGCGGCCTTGCGGCTGGCTTGCTGGCGTCGTTCGCGACGGTTCGGCTGATCCGCAGTTCGCTCTATGGGATTACCGCCACCGATCCGCTGACCTTTCTGGCCGTGCCCGGGCTGCTGCTGGCCGTGGCGCTGCTCGCCAGTTACTTGCCGGCGCGGCGTGCCATGTGCGTCGATCCAGTGGTGGCGCTGCGCCACGAGTAACGCGCCACGATTTGTGGAGTTGAAAACAGAATGAAACGCCTGAGGCACTTCTCTGGCGATCAGGAATCTCGCGGTCGAGACTTGAATAGCATGACGCAAACGATGACACAGTCCGAATATCACCACCCTAGCGGCTTTGCCATACAGCAACCATACCGTTTAAGCTTCCACGCCATTGGCGATGGATCGGTCGTAAAATGTAGGCAGAGATCTCGACAGAAAGACTGCACCTATGTTCTCAGATGAAGAATAGACATACAGCTTCGGAGCCAAAACCACGGAGCCCAGAGAAAATTTCGCGTCGCGGCCCATCGGCCGTTGAGTTTGCAAATACCGCCGCGCAGCTGGCGGAGATCGGCCGCGGATTTTATGCGCGCGGATGGGTGCTGGGCACGAGCGGAAATTTCAGCGCGGTGGTTTCCCGAGAGCCGCTGCGCGTTGCAATTACTTCCACCGGTGTGGACAAAGGGGCGCTGGCCGCTGCGCATATTTTGGAAATGGACGCCGGGGCTGGCGTGGTGCGCGGTGACGGCCGCCCTTCGGCAGAGGCGCTGCTGCACGTAGCGATAGTACGCGGACTGGGGGCCGGTGCGGTGCTGCACACCCACTCGGTCTGGAGCACGGTGCTTTCGGGTACCCACGCGTCGCAGGGCGGAGTCGCGATCGAGGGTTACGAGATGCTGAAAGGACTGGAAGGCGTACGCACCCATCAGCACCGAGAGTGGCTGCCGATCCTGGAGAATTCGCAGGACATGGAGGAATTGTCGGCGCGCGTGGCGACGACGCTGCGGCAAAATCCCGGCATTCACGGATTCTTGCTGCGAGAGCACGGGCTTTACACTTGGGGCCAGAGCTTGCAAGAAGCCAAGCGCCATGTTGAAATTTTAGAGTTCCTGATGGAAGTGATAGCTAGGGCCGGTGGCAGCAAAGTCTGAGCCACGGGCGGAGGTCGTTATGGCGGTACTGCGCATTCCTGACGAAAAGCGCATCTTGCGCGAGGAGGGCGAGATTCGCGAACATCTCGCGGGCATCGGCATCGAGTACGAACGCTGGCCGATCGCGCCGGATGTCGCCGATGATGCTCCCGCCGAGCAAGTTCTGCGGGCCTATGCTCCGCAAGTGGAGCAATTGAAGCAGCGGGGCGGCTACGTGACCGCCGACGTGATCGACGTGAACCCGAACACTCCCGGGCTCGACACCATGCTGGCCAAATTCAACATCGAGCATCGCCACGACGAGGACGAAGTCCGCTACATCGTTGCCGGGCGTGGCTTGTTTCACGTTCATCCGTCGGCTGCGCCGATCGTGGCGCTGGAAGTAGAGGCCGGCGACCTGATCCGCGTGCCTCGCGGAACGCTGCACTGGTTCGATCTCTGTGGCGACCGGCGCATTCGCGCCATCCGCCTGTTCCAGGATTCCACCGGCTGGACGCCGCACTACACCAACAGCGGCGTGGACCGCAGCTACGAGCCCGTCTGCTGGGGGCCGCGTTACATCCCGCCTCAGGATTCGCCGCAAAAGGCAGCCAGCTAAGCGCGTGGACGCAAGCCAAGTCCGCGTACTGCTGCTGGACATCGAAGGCACCACCACGCCGATTGATTTCGTCTACAAGACGCTGTTTCCCTACGCCAGCCGCAGAGTCGAGTCCTACTTGCGTGAACATTCCGCCGAGAGCGCGGTGCATTCGCTAATAGGCGATCTGCGTGGGCAACATGCCACCGATCAATCACAAGGACTACAACCGCCGGCGTGGTGCAGCGACACGAGCGGCGCGGAGATCCCATCGGCGAGCGAGTATGTGCGCTGGTTGATCGCGCGCGACAGCAAATGCACGCCGCTGAAATCGCTGCAAGGTAAAATCTGGCAGGAAGGATTCGATAGCGGCGAACTGCACGGCGAGGTTTATGTCGATGTTCCGCCAGCCTTGGCGCGATGGCGGCGGCAGGGCCGCGAAATCTGCATCTACTCGTCAGGCAGCGTATTGGCGCAGAAGCTCCTGTTCCAAACCGTCAAGTCCGGCGACCTGACTCCGCAGATCACGGCCTTCTTCGATACACAAACCGGAATCAAGACGGCCGCGGAAAGCTACCGGAGGATCGCGGCCACGCTGTCCCGCAAACCAAGCGAATTCTTGTTCGTTTCGGATGCCCAAAAAGAGATCGACGCCGCACGTACCACCGGGATGCATGCGCTGTTGTGCGATCGCGAGACGCCGGAGTCTGCAACGACGGCAGGTTCCAGCGCCGTTCACACCTTCGACGAAATTCTGGCGGATTAGATTTAGCTGATCTTTCTCAGAATCGATGCGAGCAACGACAGAATGACGTTGTCATCGCGATTGCCTACCGGGATTTTTTCGGCTATTTGATAAGTTGATTCGATCGATTTGAATCTTCGCACAGACGGACTGCAAAAAGCTTACGCATCCCCACCAAATACCTTCGAAACGCCTACAAGTTTCTGACGCACCGCAGCCCAAATTTCTCGCCACCCACGAAATTCCCCGTCGAATAGCGTGAGCCGCCATGTCGCGCAGCAAGAGAACACAAGACTAGAGAAAAGGGAGTGTACTCGAATGCGGGTTCCTCGAATTATTTTGGCACTGGTGGTGACCGTGTGGATTCCGGTGATCGCGGCCGCGCAATCGACGTTTGGAGGCATTGTCGGCGTGGTGAGGTCCCGGCCAGGGCACGGTATCGGATGCATAGAGTACGCTGTTCAGCATGGATCACAATTCGCAACATTCTGCGACTACGAACACCGACCTAGCCTTCCAGATCGTCAACCTGAAGGCGGGCCGCTACAAGCTGGTGGTGCAAGCGACGGGCTTTGCGGAATACAAGATGACGGGGCCGCAGTGGGATGCGCGGCAGACCCTGCGGGCAGATGTGGAGCTGCAGCTGGCGTCCCGTTCGCAGACGGTGGAGGTAGTGGGAGATTCCGGTCCGGTGATCAACACCGAGAACGCGACCATCGGCGATAGCAAGGATTTTCAACAGATCACGAATTTGCCGGTGAACTACCGGGGCGCGACGACGAGTCCGTTGGCGATGCTCGGAACCGTGCCGGGCGCGCAACAGGGCGCGAATGGCAATCTGTCCGTGGGCGGCGGATTGCCGCCGCAGGTGCAGTACTCGGTGGACGGCTCGTCGACGGTGAACATCCGGCAGAACGGCGCGCTGGGAAACATGAATCCGTCGTCGGAGCTGATCGGCGAATTCAAGGACTTCTAGACGATCCGTGCAAAAGGGAACGGGCTGGCCGCGGGGCCAGCCCGTTCTGCGCAGTTTATCTCTCGCAGACGTAGTTTCGCTTTATAGCGCCTACTTCGCGCCCCACTCGGCGTAGAGCTTGGTGATGGCCGGGCCAATGGTAAAGCCCCAGGCAAAGATCGGGAAATTCTTGAATTTGTCGGGAACTATGTAGCGGTCAGCGGCTTCTTCGGCGGAAACGCCGGCCTTGTGCATCCCCTCGGCTTGCCCAGCAATGTCGTCGAAGACTTCACGGATCGAGGCGATGCCTTCCTGGCCGCAGATCTGCCCGTGTCCAGGAACGAAGATTGTGTCCTTGTCGAAGCTCGCAAATTTCTTCAACGTATCGCGCCAGCCGGACACCGTAGCTTTCTCGTCGAAGCACACCGGGTACCATCCGTTGAACAACAAGTCCCCGGTGTAGGCCACATTTTGTTGCGGCGCGCGCACCACGATGTCCGTGCCGGAATGGCCGGGATAAGACTCCAGCACGGCGGAAAGCCCCCCAAGGTCGATGGTCATCGGGAGCTTGGCTGGATCGATCGGATGATTCGGCAGGGACAGCACATTGGAGTTCGCGGACATGAATACGCTAGTGACTGCGGCGAGATCACTCTGGGCGTGCTGGCGTTGCGCAGCAGATTTGGCGTCGGCTACCCGTTTTTCGTAGGGCGCCAGCGTTGCCGCCTTGTCGGCACCCTGCAAGATCGCGTAGCTGTCGACCATCCGCTTTGCCGTAGCCGCGTGCGCCCATAGCGGCACCCCGTTGGCTCCGTAAAACGAATTACCCATGGAATGATCGAAGTGATAGTGCGTGTCCAGCGCGCCCTTCACCGGCACCTGGCTGATACTGCGCAGCGTCTCCATCTGAAAGGACGCGCCGCCAGGCGACGCGAAGCCCTCGATGAGCAAGGCGCCGTCCTTGCCGGCAAGAAAGCCTCCGTTGCATAACGTGGTGTAACCCTTCGACGGATCGGAAATCGTTGCATACAGCCCATCGCCTATTTTGCGCACCGCAGCGAAGCCCTTGTCCGCAATAGGCGCTTGCGAAACGCGGGAATCGGCGGCCAGCGATTCGCTTAAAGCCGCCATCGGAATTCGCGTTGCCACACCGTAGAACGCCCCGAAACACGACGCGTGCGCCAGAAAATTGCGCCGGGAAATACCGGACCGCGGGATCAGAGCTGGGTCGATCATGCTGCCTCCATTGAAATGAACTCCAATAGCGTGAACGCTGGCGAGAACAATTGCCGAAAGAGTTTATTCGACCCCACCGATAAGTTGCAAAAATCACGGCACAATCCTGCAAAAAGTTCATCTTTGGACGAACGTGCCGCAACGGGCGGAGTCGCGGCCTTATTGTATTAATTCTTGATTAATACATATTCTATTATTTAAGATAAGAGTAAATGAACTAGCAGCGCTAAAGGGGGTAATGTCCTAAAACTGGCCCTCGGGACAGGTGACGCAAATCCAACTCCTCCGTACTCTCCCACGAAGCAATCCAGCCCGGCACTTGGGATGTCCAGATCACAAGATCGGTTGTAGCCCAAGATCAAAGCCCAAGCCAAGTGCCTGCCTATGTGTCCGTCGGGGTGCCCGAAGTGTGTCTTCCGCCAGCCCAGAGCTCCGTCTCTGGGGACCACCCGCGCTCCTAGGGAGAGGAGTCCAAGATGTCAAAACGGTGTACTACAGGTGTGTTCGGACAGAATATCCGGCAGATAGGAAGAGCCGCAACTGTCGTGGTGATTCTGTCGGCAGGTTGTTTTGCAAGCGTAATGATCGGTCAGCAAGGCGCGCACGATCCCGGAGTCCGGGCGGGCTCGGTCAACGCGGGAACGGCACTCAATTCGGTGCTTGCAACACCGGACCCGGGACCCAATGAGTATTTCACCGATGGTCTGGACCGGTTCAAGGAAGTGGACGAAGGCACAGGCCGCGAACACAACGGGTTGGGACCCCGATTCAATAGCGATTCGTGCGTCTCGTGCCACTCGCAGCCCGCGCCGGGGGGATCGAGTCCGAGTGCGTCGGTGTTTCCGAATATCGGGATGAATCCGGAATTTCTGGCCGCCAGCGTGAACGGCGGCGGAAACAACCGCATCCCTTCGTTTATCACCGCGGACGGGCCGGCGCGCGAAGCCCGATTCAAGTTCTTCCTGAACAACAACGGCTCGCTTAGCAATACTCCCGACGGCGGCGTCCACGACCTTTACGTTCTTTCCGGACGCAGCGACGGCGGCAGTTGTTCGATCAGGCAGCCGGACTTTGCGCAGCATCTTGCCCTGAATAACGTCAGTTTCCGGATTCCCACGCCCGTTTTTGGCGCGGGCCTGATCGAGAACATTCCTGACGAAGCCATTCTCGCTAACATGAATGCGAATCGCTTCCAGAAGAACCAGGCTGGAATTTCCGGGCATGTGAACCGCAATGGAAACGACGGCACCATCACGCGATTTGGCTGGAAGGCACAAAACAAATCGCTGGTGATCTTTTCCGGCGAAGCCTACAACGTGGAAATGGGTGTGACCAACGAGCTGTTTCCGAATGAACGGCCCAGCCCGGATGAGGCGAGACTTCCCGACAATTGCAAGTTGAACCCGACGCCGGAAGACAGTTCCAACGTGCAGGCCACCAGGACGGTTGACGCGGCGGGAGATGCCATCGGCTTCGCCATGTTCATGCGATTGCTGGCGCCTCCGACGCCCTCCACGGATACGCCGGGCGGCACAACCTCGATCGCCAACGGCAGGCGTATGTTCAACGCCATCGGATGCGCGTTGTGCCACACACCAACGCTGCAAACCGGGACGTCGGACATTACGGCGGACCTCAACAAAGCCAACGCCACTCTATTTTCCGATCTGCTGGTTCACAACATGGGTCAGAATCTGGCCGACGGAGTTTCGCAGGGCAACGCGGGCCCCGATGAGTTCCGGACGGCGCCGCTGTGGGGCCTCGGTCAGCGTATTTTCTTCCTGCACGATGGCCGCACCTCGGACCTCGTCGATGCCATCCGCGAACATGCCAGCCGGGGTTCGGAAGCCAACGAAGTGATCCAGAACTTCCGGCAACTCTCGCCACGGCAGCAGCAAGATCTGTTGAACTTCTTGCGCTCGCTGTAAGCGAGATCCTCCTACGGTCGGCGTCACATCCGTGTGCGGCGGGTGGGGCGCCGATTCGTTTTTTGGGAGCGATCATTCATAGCGCAGAGCCACCATAGGATCGACGCGCATGGCGCGGCGGGCCGGCACGTACGTAGCCAGCAGCGCGACGGCAATCAGCAACGCGACGACCAGTGCGTACGTCATCGGATCCGTCGCCTTCACGCCGAAGAGCATGCTGCTGAGAAGTTGCGTGACGGCAGCGGCTCCGGCAAGGCCCAGCACGATGCCGGCTGCGGTGAGCGTCAGCGATTGACGCAGCACCATGCGCAGCACATCGGCCGGGCTTGCGCCCAGCGCGACGCGTAAACCGATTTCGTTGAGGCGCTGGCCCACTACATAAGACATCACTCCGTAGACGCCGGCCATGGCCAGGCATACCGCGAGTCCCGCGAAGATTCCGAGGAGCAGCGTGCGGAAGCGCGGTGCGGCAACGTTTTCCGTGAGGGATGCTTCGATGGTCGTGAACTTCACGGGGACATCGGCCGAGAGCTTCGTCACTTTGTCGCGCATGGCGCCGGCAAGCGCGTTGGGATCAAACGGCGTCCGCACCAACACGCTCAGGCCCGTGGCAGGCATCGGATGTTGCTGATACGGCATGTAAATTTCCGGCTGAGGCGGCCGCGCGGGTCCGTCCTGCCGAATGTCACCGACCACGCCGACAATCCTCATCGGGTTCATCGAATCGAGACCGCAGTAAATGGAATGACCTATGGGGTCCTGACCGGGAAAGGCAGCTTTGGCTAACGCTTCATTGATGATGGCGGTGAACGGCGTGTCATAAGTGTCGCCGTCGTTGAAATCTCGGCCATTCTTGAGCGGTATCTCCAGAGTCGCGAACGTTCCCGGCGCGACAACGGAAAACACCGCTTGCGGAGCGGAGACGTTGAGCTCCTTGGGTAAGAAGTCTATCCAGTAGCCACCATTCGACGCCGTGTTAGGCGGCGCCGCCATGGTCGCGCCGGCATGCAACACGCCCGGCAAAGTAGCGACTTCGGCCAGCAGGTCCTTATAGAAACGTGTCGCGCGCCTGGCGCTTTCCAGATCGGAGGCCGGAACGCTCGTGCTCATTAACAGGATTTTCTCTGGGCGGAATCCGAGCGCCACACTTTGCAGCGCCACGAAGCTCTTGATGAGCAGCCCTGCTCCGGCGAGCAACACTACCGACAGCGCGATTTCGGCGACGACGAGGGCGCTGCGCAGGCGGTCCGCAACGCTGCCGCCAGCCGTGCGCGTGCTGCTTTGCTTTAGCGATTTGTTGAGATCGACGTGCAGCGCTTGCAGCGCAGGTGCGAGACCGAACAGCAGGCTGGCGGCGAGCGACGCGCCAAGCGCGAACAGCAGCACGCGGCTGTCGATTCCCGCTTCGGAGAGGCGCGGCACGTCGCTTGGTGCTAGCGACACCAGCACCCGTGATCCCCACAGCGCGAGTAACACGCCGATCGCTCCGGCCAGCAGCGCCAGCACGACGCTCTCGGTCGCCAGTTGCCGCACGATGCGGCCTCGGCTCGCGCCGACCGCCGCGCGGATCGCGATTTCGCGGGTCCGCGCGACCGCTTTTGCCAACAGCATGTTCGCCAGGTTGGCGCAGGCGATCAGCAGCACCACGCCGACCGCTGCGAGCATCACCCACAGCGTTAGCCGGAAGTGACTGACCATTTCGTCGCGAACCCGGGTCACCGCGACATTCTTGCCCTCGTTGCTGTCGGGATACTTTTCGGAAAGACGCGTACCGATCGCCGTCATTTGCGCTTGGGCTTGCTCCATGCTGACTCCGTCCTTTAGCCGTCCGACCACCAGATGGTTGTGTCCGGAGCGCGACGGCGTTTCCGGCTCGAAACTGTTGGCCGGATACCAGATGTCGGTCTTGACCGGAAAGGCGAAGGCCGGAGGCATCACGCCTACGATGTCCAATGCTTGTCCGGCCATTCGTACCTTGTCACCCAGAGCGTTGGAACTGGTCCCGAAATGACTCGTGGCGTAGGCACTGCTGATGATCACTGCGCCAGTGCCACCGGGCTTTGCTTCTTCAGACACGAACTCGCGGCCGACGATGGGCCGCACGTGAAACACGCGAAAGAACTCAGGTGTCACTCTGGTCGTATAGACGTACTCGGCCGTCGTTCCAGCGGTGACCGCCATCTCCCAGCCCCTGTAATAAGCCATGGCTTCAAACGCCGTGCTCTGATCGTGCCAATCGTGAAAGTCCGGCGAGGACACTGTGCCGTGATGTCCGTCTTTCGTCCACAACGACGATAACGTGACGATGCGATCGGGGTCGTTGTACGCCAGCGGCTTCAGTAATACCGCATTCACTACGCTGAACATCGCCGCGTTTGCGCCAATTCCCAGCGCCATCACTAGCACCGCCACGATCGTGAATCCGCGATTCTTCCAGAGCATGCGGGTCGCGAAGCGCAGGTCTTGCAGCAGTGTTTCGATCATCGGCAAGCTTCGCTGCTCGCGGTAAATATCTTTCGTCATTTCGACTCCTCCCAGCTTGATGAGCGCTTGCCTTCGCGCTTCTTCGTGACTCATGCCCCGGCTCAGATTTTCTTCAATGTGCAGAGCGAGGTGGCTGGCGATTTCCTCGGCAAGCTCGCGTTCCCGGCGTTCGCGGCCGAACAATCCGCCAACTCTCACAAACAGTGCTCGTAGCCGTCGCATTTGCTTGCCGCTTCTCCGTGGTGACCCTGCGTTGGTCCTCTCTCGTCAGTCGTGGCGCAGCGCCACCATCGGATCCACTCCCATCGCTCGGTGCGCGGGAACCCAACAGGCCAGGCATCCGACCAGCAAGATCAACGCGATTCCGCCCGCGTACGTCCATGGATCGCTCGGCTGCACGCCATATAATTCGCTGGCGATCACCCGTACGGCTCCGAGCGCGCCGGCAGTGCCGACGGCCGCGCCGATGGCCACCAGAGTCAGCCCTTGCCTCAATACCATGCGCAAGACCTCGGCTTTGCCCGCGCCGAGCGCCATGCGCACGCCAATCTCTTGGGTACGTCGCGCGACGGAATACGAGACGACGCCGTACACGCCCAGCAGCGCCAGCATCAGACCTATCGCCGCAAAAATGCCCAGCAGCGTCGTATGCAGACGCTGATCGCCGATCGACTCTGCGATCGTCGCGGTCATCGAGGAGACATGCGTCACCGGCTGGTCGGGATCGCTTGCCCAAATCCGCCGGGAGATGGTGTCCGCTAGGCTATCGGGGTTCATCCGTGTGCGCACCACAAGATGGTGCGAACTGACGCCCCACTGAAATAGCGCCAGGTAGTATTCAGGTTCCGGCTCGCTCTGGATGTTGAGATCGCGTATGTCGGTGACCACGCCGACGATTTCGTTCCACACCGGCACGCCCTTCGAGTCTTTCGAAACGCTGACTCGTTTTCCGATAACATCCAAAGTGCCCCAAAAATGGCGAGCCATGGTTTCGTTTATGACGATCACTTTCTGCGCACCGCGAACATCGCTGTCGCCGAACTCCCTTCCACGCAGCAAGGGAATGCCGAAGGTCTGAAAATATCCGGGGGATAGAAAACGCGCGGAGATGCCTACGGGTGAATGCGTATACTCGGGAAGAGTGCCTTCCAGCTTTACGCCGGCATTGGAGAACACGACTCCATTGAGCATGCCGTGATCGGCGGCCACGACGCTCTCTACGCCCGGCAACTGCCGAACGTCGATCAGCAATTGCCTCATGGTTGCGACTTGTTTGGCCACCTCCGCTTCGGAGCCCTTCTCGAACCATTTCGTTTTCTGCGGCAGATCAAGCGTCAGAAGATGATCGGTGCGGAAACCCGGGTCCTGGTGCAATAGATGGGCCAGCGTCTGCATCATCAAGGTCGAGCCGATTAGCAGAATGAAGGCCAGTGTAACTTCCACTACCACGAGCGCATTGCCAAATCGCGACCGGCCAGCCGCGCTTCCTCCGGTTCCTTGTTTAAGCAACTCGTTCGGTGTCATGCGCGAAGCCCGGCGCGCCGGGATCAGTCCGAAGGCCACGCCGGACATCAGGGAACTCGCCAACGCGAACCACATCAGCGTCCAATCCGTCGAGACTTCATCCAACCGAGCGGTGCCAGCCGGTGCAACTACGCGAAACACTTCCACTCCGCATGCGGCCATCGCCATGCCTATGACGCCGCCCAGCAGCGACAGCAAACAACTCTCCACTAAACATTGACGCTGCAATCTCGCCGGGGAGGCACCGATCGCCGCGCGCATGGCCATCTCTCGGTGGCGACCCCAGCCGCGTGCCAGCAGCAGGCTGGTGAGGTTGGCGCACGCAATCAAGAGTACAAACGTAGCCGCGGCCAGTAAGACCAAGTAACTTTCCTGCGCGTCGCGAACCCGGCTATCCAGGAGCGATTGCGCGGAGATGTGATAGCCCACTTTCAAATCCGGCTTTTCTTTCTCCAATTGTTCGCTGAGGCGTTGCGAAATGGTATCCAACTGGGCTTGCAGAGTTGGCAGGCGTGCTCCCTTGCGGAGTCGAGCCACACCCTCGATCCCGAAAAACGCCGGATTCCGTTGGTCCTCAGCCGTCAGCGCCAGCGGGATCCAGACATCGCTTCGCTCTGGGAACGAGAATGTCTTCGCCGCGATGCCAACTACGGTGTAGGTCTGATTGTCTAGGATAATCTGCCGACCGATGGTCGCGGGATGCGCGCCGAACTGTGTGCGCCAGAGAGCGTTGCTGATCACCGCCACGTGATTCTGCGCAGGCTTCTGGTCCTGGTCTGACAGAAGGCGACCTGCCTGTGCTCGAGCGCTCATTTCCTCAAAAAAGCCCGCCGAAACTCCCGCCACGTTCAATACTGCAGGTTGCCGTGTGCCGGTTAGCGTGCGGCCTATTTCCCAGCAAGCGGCGATCTGTTCCAGCGAATTGGCATTGTCGCGAATGGCCTGAAACGCCGGCCACGAAAGATATAACGAGAAATTCGGAAAGGCGGCAGCCTTCATCTCGAAGGTGACCATGCGGGAAGAATCCTTGTAGGGGAGCGGGCGAAGTATGACGGCATTCACGATGCTGAAGATGGCGGTGTTGGCGCCGATGCCGAGGGCCAGCGTCAATACGGCCACCGTGGTGAAGCCAGGATTCTTGCACAGCATCCGGGCGGCGAACCGGAGATCCTGCCAAAGCGTTTCCAGCAGCGGCAGGCCGCGGCGCTCGCGATACGCTTCCTTCGTTTGCTCTATGCCACCGAGCCGAAGTAGCGCCTTCCGTCGAGCTTCTTCCGCGCTCATTCCCGCCCGCAGATTGTCTTCGATGTGCAGGGTCAAATGACTCGCGAGTTCATCGGCAAGTTCGCGCTCGCGCCGTTCTTGTCCGAACAGGGCCGCCAGCCTGCGCGCAAACGCCACAAGTCTTCTCACCTGCGCACCTCACTCATGGCGCAGCGCCACCATCGGATCGACGCGCATCGCTCTCCGCGCCGGAATCCAGCACGCCAGCAAGGCCACGCTGACAAGAAGAGCCGCGACCCCCACAAACGTTGCCGGATCCGTCGACTTCACCTGGTACAAGTACGTTTTCAGCAGTTGCGTGACGCCCAGCGCCGTACCAACCCCGATGGCGATCCCGAGCCCCGCCAATCGCGCACCCTGCTTCAGCATCATTCCGAACACTTGTCCGGGGTCCGCGCCCAGCGCCATGCGCACGCCAATCTCGCGTGTGCGCTGGTTCACGGAATGCGCGATCACGCCGTACATCCCGATCGACGCCAGCGCCAGCGCCACCACACCGAACCCGCCGAGCAGCAACATCGCGAATCGCGGTCGCGTCATCGACTGGTCCACGATCGTCTGCAGCGTGCTCACTTTCGCCACCGGCAGGTCCGCATCCACGGCCGCCATCGCCGTACGGATGCTTCCCAGCGCCGCCGCGGGTTCGCCGTGTGTTCTCACGATCGCTTGCATCGTTAGCATCGACGGATACGGCTTCTGCGTGTACGTCACATACATTTCCGGCATCACGTCTTCGCGCAACGATTGATGCTTCATGTCCGCCACGATCCCAACCACTTTCATCGGCGGGAATCGCGGGCTTCCCAGGCCCAGCATCTTCCCCAGCGAATCTTCGTTCGGCCAATACTTTCTGGCCATCGCATGGTTGATGATCGTCACCGGAACGGATTCGGGCCGGTCGCTTTCCTGGAAATAGCGTCCGCGCAGCAGCGGCGTGCCTGCCGCACGGAAATAATTCGGCGACGCGATGGTGTAGTTGGCGTAGGGAGCCTGAAGGTCCGGCACCGGTGGCCGGTCCAGGATCTTGACGACCGTGCTCTCGCCGATGCCGCCCATCGGCGCCGTTTCCGCGATGCCCGCCGCCTGAACTCCCGGCAACGAACCCAGCCGCGCGAGGATGCGATCGTAGATGTCGACAATTTTTTCGTTCGAGGTATATTTCCCGGCCGGCAAAGAAATGGTGAACGTCAGCACCCGTGCAGGCTGAAACCCCGGATCGGCCTTCAACAATTGGAAAAATGTTCGCGTCAGCAGCCCTGCTGCGACCACCAGCACCATGGCCATCGCCACTTGCCCAACCAACAGTAATTTCCGGTATCGCTGCCCTGTCCGACTTCCGCCGCTGCGTTGATCATCTTCTTTCAGCGTCGTGGCAAGATCCGTTCCGGCCGCTCCCAACGCCGGAGCCAGGCCCGACAGGATTCCGGTCGCCGCCTTCACTGCGAGAGCGAACCCCAACACACGAAGATCGAGCCCAACCTCCTGCATCCGCGGCAGCATGTCGGATCCAATAATCTTGATGAATCGCACGCTCGCGTCCGCCAGCGCGAGTCCCGCCGCTCCCCCGATCGCCGCCAGCAGCAGGCTTTCGGTCAGGGCCTGCCGCAGCAGTCTCCCGTGGCTTGCACCCAGCGCCGCGCGCATCGTGAATTCACGTTTGCGTCCCATCGATCGCGCCAACAGCAATCCCGCAACATTGGATGAAGCGATCAACAACAACACGCCCACTGCGCCCAGAATTAGCAACAGCGGTTCTTTTGTGTCGCCGGTCACCTGCAGCGCCATCGGCGTAACCTTCGAAGTGAACCATCCCTTACCATTCGGAAACTGCTTTTCCACCTGCCTGCCCAGTAGGTCCATCTCCGTCTGCGCCTGTTGCACGCTCGCGCCGGGTTTCAGTCGCCCGATGATCGCCAGATCCGCTGGCTGCGCTGGATAGGGCTTGGCAGACAGCGCGAGGGGTACCCAGATTTGAGCTTCACGCGGAAAGTTGAAGCTGCTTGGCATTTGCTCGGACTGCGGAAAATCAAAGCCGGCCGGCATCACGCCGACAACGCTGTAGAGCTGCCCGTTCAGTTCAATCGACGCGCCCAGAATGTCTGGCTTGCCGCCAAATTTGTCGCGCCACAACGCGTAGCTCAGGATCACCTCAAATTCGTGTCCCGCCTGATCCTCTTCTTTCGTAAATGCGCGGCCCCGCTCCGGATGAATTCCCAGCGCGCTGAAAAATGCAGCCGAAACGCGATGGCCTTCCAGCAGCGCCGGCTCGCCCCAACCGGTCAGGTTGAACGATCCATTCTTGAACGCCGCCAGACTCTCGAACGTGTGCGCTTCGCGTAGGAAGAAGTTTGTATCGATGATTCCCCACGGCAACTCGTTGAATCCCAACTCCACGCCCGGCGGGCTTTGCCGCCATGGGTACACGATTCTCTCCGCATGTGGATACGGGAGCGGCTTCAGCAGAACTCCATTCACCAAAGTGAATACCGCCGTGCTCGCTCCGATTCCCAGTGCCAGCGTGAGGCTCGCCGCCATCGTGAACGAAATGTCTTTACCCAGAGTGCGCGCCGCGAACCGCAAGTCCTGCCACAACGTTTCGACAAACGGCAGCCCTCGCCGCTCGCGATACAGCTCTTTCGTTGCCTCCACGCCCCCCAGTTTGATCAACGCCTGCCGCCGCGCTTCCTGCCGGCTCATGCCCGCGCGCGCGTTTTCCTCCGCGTGCAGGTCCAGGTGACTCGCCAGTTCCTGCGCCAGCTCGCGATCGCGCCGTTCGCGGCCGAACAACCCGGCCACTCGCGCGAACCATGCGCGCAGCCCCTTCACGACTGGCTCTCCCCGGCAGCCAGGAAGCGCGCCAAAATTGCCGTCATCTGCTCGAAATTCTGCGCCTCGCGAGCCAACTGTTTGCGTCCCGCCCGCGTCAACGCATAAAACTTCGCCTTACGGTTGTTGTCCGACACGCCCCACTCCGACTTGATGTAGCCCTCCTGCTCCAGCTTCAGCAGCGCGGGGTACAGCGTGCCGTAGTTCACCGCCAGCAGGTCGCCGCTGGTCTGCTCGATCCGCCGCGCGATTCCGTAGCCGTGCTGCGCGCCCATCGTGTCCAGCGTCTTCAGCACCATTAGCGCCAGCGTTCCCTGCCACACGTCTGCTTTCTCGCCCATCGTTTTTTCCGCTCGAGTCGCCTTGGATGACTTCTATGGGATGCCCATATCGCCCGCCGAGTCTGCCACAACCCCCTATGGGAAAACAATACGAAATCACTCGCAACGAAGTTCCGCCAGTCCTTGGAATCTTCCGTACGTCGCACCGCGCGTTCGATTTTGCTTGCGTGCCGTGGATGTTAGCGTTGAAATCCCAAGCAGGCTGGCAGCCTGCTGCGGCGATTCTCGGGAGCCTGAAAATCGAGGCCATAACCGCGGCTGGTCCGTTCGCACTGTAGCTCGGGTTTACCCTGAGGGACGAAGAGCCTTCAGACCTGAGGGTTAGACGCAACGCCAGCAACACCAAACGAAATGCCGCAACATCGCAATCATCCAGGAGACATACCCGTTCAGGAGAGAAGATGCCAACGAAAGTACCGGTAACAATCGTTCTAGCAGTGTTGTTGGCCGCCGTAACCTTCGCCGCCGCCCGGCCGGCAGATTCCCCGCCACCGGCGCAGACTCCGGCTCAGGCGCGCTGGAGCGAACAAGCCGCCAAAGACTGGTACGCCAAGCAACCCTGGCTCGTAGGCAGCAACTACATCCCCGCGACGGCCATCAACGAACTGGAGATGTGGCAGGCCGACACCTTCGATCCCAAGCGCATCGACACCGAACTCGGCTGGGCCGAATCCATCGGCTTCAACACCATGCGCGTTTTCCTCCACGATTTGCTGTGGCAGCAGGATGCCAAGGGCTTCCAGAAACGCATCGACACGTTCCTGAATATCTGCGAGAAACACCACATCAAGCCGCTGCTCGTCCTGTTTGATTCCGTGTGGGATCCCGATCCCAAGCTTGGCAAGCAGCGGGCGCCCACGTCCGGCGTTCACAATTCCGGCTGGCTGCAGAGCCCGGGAGCAAAAACACTGGAAGACAAGTCGCAATATCCACGGCTTGAATCTTACGTGAAGGGCGTGGTTGGAGCTTTCGCCAACGACAAGCGTATCCTCGGCTGGGATATCTGGAACGAGCCCGACAACACCAACGCCGGCAGCTACAAGGATCCCGCGAACAAAGCGGAACTCGTAGCCGCTCTATTGCCGCAAGCCTTTGCCTGGGCCCGCCAAGCCCACGCCTCGCAACCGCTCACCAGCGGCGTCTGGAAAGACAACGACTGGTCCTCGCAGGAAAAAATGAATCCGACCGAGAAAGTCCAGATCGCCGAATCCGACGTCATTTCCTTCCACAGCTACGACAAGCCGGATGGCTTCCAGAGGCGCCTCAAATACCTGCTCGGTTACAAACGCCCGATCATCTGCACCGAATACATGGCGCGCGGCAACGGCAGCACCTTCGAAGGATCGCTGCCCATCGCCAAGAAATACCACGTGGGTGCCATCAACTGGGGCCTGGTAGCCGGCAAGACGCAAACCTATCTGCCGTGGGACTCCTGGAAGCAGCCCTACACCGATCGCGAGCCCGCCGTCTGGTTCCACGAAATCTTCCGCACCGACGGCCAGCCCTACAAACGGGAAGAAATCGACTTCATCAAGCAAACCATCGGCAAATAGCCACAAGCTTCAGGGGAGATTGCCCTTCAGCTCATCGATCGATTCGAACAACCGTCCGTGCAAAGTTTGCTTCGCGAAATATAGTCCGTAGCCGGCCACTTCCTTGGAGTCGATTTTGGGCGGCAACGCCAGCGCATTCGGATTTGTGACTACATCCACGACCGCCGGGCCCTTGTGTGCCAACGCGCCGCGCAGCGAGCTTTTCAGATCACCTGAACTCTCCACGCGGAACCCGCGAATACCTACGGCTTCTGCCACCTTTGCAAAATTGGTCTTCGGCACGTCCACTCCGAAATCCTCGTATCCAGCCACGCGCATTTCCAGTTTCACCATGCCCAGCGTGCTGTTGTTATAGATCACCAATTTCACCGGCAATTCGTACTGCGCCAGGGTCAGCAAATCACCCATCAGCATGGTGAATCCCCCGTCGCCGCTCATCGAAATCACCTGGCGTTTCGGGAACGCCATCTGCGCTCCGATCGCCTGGGGCATCGCGTTCGCCATCGAACCATGATTGAGCGACCCGATCAGCCTTCTCCCGCTGGTCATGCGCAGGTGCCGCGCTGCCCACACGCAGCTCATGCCGGTATCCACCGTAAAGATCGCGTCATCGGCCGCCACGTCACTCAAAACCGAAGTCACGTGTTCCGGCGGCAGTGCGATGTCCTTCCTGTCCATCTCTTCCCGGCGCTCCAGCGACTTCCTCGTCTCCTGGTGCTTATCCAGGCAGGCCTTCAGATGCTTCTCGCTCTTCTTCGGCTTGAGCAGCGGCATCAGAGCCTCCAGCGTCGACCTAACATCGCCCATCAGGCCCAGATCCAGCTTTGATCGCCGGCCAAGATGCTCGGCGCGTACGTCCAGCTGCACGATTTTCGGTTTCTTCGGATACCACGCCGTATACGGAAAATCCGTGCCCAGCAGAAGCACAAGATCGGCTCTCTCCAGAGAGTAGTGCCCGCTTTCCGTTCCCAGCAATCCGGTCATTCCCGCGGCGTACGGGTTGTCATGCTCCAGAAATTCTTTGCCCCGAAAGCTGTAGGCGATCGGCGCCTTCAACTGCTCCGCAAGGCGCACGACCTCGCGATTTGCTCCCGCGCAACCGGCGCCCCCGAAAATCGTCACCCGGTCCGCGTCGTTCAGGAGTTCTGCCAACCGGCGCACATCTTGAGGGCACGGCTGAATCGCCGGGCGCATCGCAAAAATCCGGTGCTCCAGATCTTTCGAGCTCATCTTCGCAGCCGCTACGTCTCCGGGCAGCACCAGCACGCTGACTCCGCCGCGCGACATCGCGGTCTGCATGGCGATTTGCAGTAATCGCGGCATCTGCTTCTCCGTCGCCACCAGCTGGCAGAAATGGCTGCACTCCTGAAACAGTTGCTCCGGGTGCGTCTCCTGAAAGTAGTCCGTGCCGATCTCGTTGGATGGAATCTGCGCGGCAATCGCCAGCACCGGCGCCAGGCTCTTGTGCGCATCGTACAACCCGTTTATCAAATGCAGGTTCCCGGGCCCGCAGCTTCCCGCACACACCGCCAGGGTTCCCGTGAGCTGAGCCTCGGCGCTGGCCGCAAATGCTCCCGCCTCCTCATGACGGACGTGAATCCACTCAATCTTCTTGTTGTGGTGCACTGCATCGACGATGCTGTTCAGCGAATCGCCCACAACTCCATAAATGCGGCGCACTCCGGCGCTGACCAGGGCTTCGACCAGGTGTTCTGCGACAGTTGTCATGGCTTTTCCCGTTTCTTTCCGCTGTTCTTGATTTCCCCGCTGGCGGCGTGCGGCGCAGGTATTTGGCCGCCGCCATCACACATCACACTTAAAGGATGAGATCCGAAACCAAAAGGTTCCAGATTTACCAGCTCCTGTATGCAGCTTGCCGGAATTTCCGAATGCTAAGACAGTCGCGATCGCGATGAATGATTACCCTACGAGAGGCGGGACCGAAGGGACGGAATCTTTGGTAGCGCTAACGGGAATCGAACCCGTATTTCGGCCTTGAAAGGCGACGATTATCTGGCCAGCGGGAAACAAGTCCAGGGTCGCATCCGCGAGGAACTGGACACTTTCTTTAAAGGCATTCGAGTCTCGGCTATCGGCGGCCGATTGACTGCGTTCCGAGAATGGCGCGAATCGTCGAAAGAAGTTTTGGAATACAAACAAGAATCGATCGCCAAAGAAGTCGCTCTCCAAACGATGAAAGCTAAGAGTGGACGTAACAAATCTCTGTCGGCGACCGATACGGCTCGCATAGAAAAGAACGCAACTGAATGGGTTGAAAATGGAGTCAAGGCGACGACCGACAAACGCCTTCGAATACTTCGCGCTATTGTTCGCCATGCATTCAAAGCGACGCAGAAGATCGGACGCGGCGACGTGCCGCACTTCCCTATTCTCGGGACTAAGGTTGACAACGTTAAGCAAAACAAATTTTCGAAGGAAGACTTCGAGAATATTTTGACAGAACTGCCGACGTACCTTCACCCTCTGGTCAAGTTCCTGCACTTCACCGGCATGCGTTCCGGCCAAGCCAAGGCGATCACCTGGGACATGATCGGCGAAGATAACGTTTTGCGGATGTCGGGATTCTTGACCAAGAACCGCAAGCCGTATTCCCTGGCGCTTACCGGAAGCAACGGCAAACCATATGCGGAGACCGCCTACCTGGTGAACATGAACAAAGAAAATCGACTGCACGGCGAACCTGTATTCGACACCGCGGCGCTTCGTGAAGAATGGCGCAAGGCGTGCCACAAATTGAAACTCGGGGTTTACGACGAGAGCAAGCGATCTTATCGAGGGGCGCAACTCCACGATTTTCGTAGAACCGCTGCGACCAATCTCATCAACGCTGGCGTCGCTCAAACCAGCGCAATGTCTGTGACGGGCCACAAGACCGCGTCGATGTTCGCCCGATACGGCATCGAAGAACTCGACTTTCAGCGTGCCGCACTCGACGCGGTAACAAGATAACTGCTACAATTTTCAGCGTGGCCCGGTAGAGTAACCGGTTAACTCGTCACCCTTTCAAGGTGAAGATTACGGGTTCGATTCCCGTCCGGGCTACCAAAGTTTTTATACCATTCCCTTTCATGCCATTCCCAAGGATGGTGACCTGTTCGTTGCATTAGCAAACAAGTCTCCAGGTTACTCGGGACAGATACGGAATGGGCCTGCATAGACGTGACTTAAGTGCCGGCCTTTGGTCGATACGACTTCCCTCCATATCTCCTCGGCGTTTGATGTCGGGTTCGTAATGACAATTTCTCTCCCCGCCGGACGGCCGCTGATGCCTTCTGCTTCGAGGGCCTCTGCACCCAATATTCGCTTATTGTTCGCCATTCCTTTGCCGGCCCACCCCGAATTGAGGGTCCCCAGCGTTTGGTGTTGACATTCGATTTAAGAAGGACTAAAAGGGACACACTCGAGTCCTTCTATGTCCTTGTGTTCCGGATGCAGCGAGGGCCAGTAAGAGACGCGGCTCGCCGCGATACGAATGTTGCAAGGAGCAGAAGAATGGAAACGAACTTTGGGAAGTGTCCCACATGTGGTGCCGAACTCTCGCGAATCAAATTTAATGAAATCGAAGAGAGGCGCAAGTACGAAGAGAAACGAACGCAGGAAAAGCTAGAGGAAGCTGAGCTCGCATTGAAGCGGCGGCTTGGAATCGAACACAAGAAAGAACTAGAGCAAGTCAGCCTGGCCGCGACCAAACGGGCAACGGACCAAGCTGAGCAGGAAATGCGAAAAGTCGTCAACGAACGTGAACAACTTGCTAAGAAAATCAAAGACTTTGAGGTACGGGAATCGCAGATTCGAAAGCAAGCATTAGCAGAAATCGAGAAACAAAAACAAGCCGCAGCTAAGAAGGCCACACAAGAGGCGGCGTCGCAAATCGCCAAGATCACGGCGGAGCGTGATTTGACGGCAAAGAAACTTAAGGAATCAGAGGAAAGCAAAGCGGACGTTCGAAAGCAGATACAGGACGAAGCCGAAAAACGGAAGCTGAAAGAATTGTTGCAGCAGCGTCAAGCGCTCGAACAAGACAAGAAGTTTTCGCTCCTGAAGCAGCAATCGGAATTTAACCGGGAACGTGAATCGTACCAGAAAAAAGCTCAAATCCTCGAATCTCAATTGCAGCGAAAGACTGCGAATGAGCTTGGAGATGGCGGCGAGATTGACGTGTTTGAATCACTGCGGGAGGCATTTGACGGGAGTGGTGGTAAAACAACACGCATCCCCAAAGGTCAACAAGGCCCAGACATTCTGCACGACGTATTTCACAAAGGACAGCCATGTGGACGAATCGTCGTAGACGCAAAAATTAGGCAGAGCTGGCAGAACAATTTCGTTACGAAGCTTCGACAAGACCAAGTTGAAACTAAAGCTGACCACGCTATTCTCGCGACTACGGTGTTCCCCGCTGGCGCGAAGGAGATGTGCATCGAGTCGGGCGTTATCGTGATGTCGCCCGCGCGTGTTGTGCACATGGTTCTACTCCTGCGTCAAGCAATAATCGCGATGCATATAAAGGGCCTCAGTATGAAAGAGCGAACGAGCAAAATGACCCGACTCTATAAGCTGATAACATCGGAAGCCTACACCGTAAAATTGGCTGAAGCGAGCAAACTCACTCAAGACATGCTCGAACTTGACGTGCAGGAACAGGCTGCTCACGGCAATGTTTGGAAGAAACGCGGTTCATTGATGAAGCGCATGCAGAACGTATTGAGAGAGGTGGATTCGGATGTCGCCGCCGTAGTCGAAGGTAACGAGGAAGATGTTTCAGGCGCGTTTGCTGTAGACGGTGTCGTCAGGACTCCGGGCGGTTCTGAAAAACAGGAGAATCTGTTATGGAGCAGGTGACCATGCAATGGCAGGAGCGGCGCCTTGGGCGCACGCTCCTGCGAACTTACCGGGATACCGTTAACCTGTTCGACGTTTTCCCAAATGACAAGCAACCTCGAATGGGACCAAAAGAAGACCCCGAATTGCAAAGACAGATCGAGGCCAATGAGGGAATCTTCGAACCGTTACTGTTGGAACCGCATCCAGATAATCGAGACAAGTTCCGTATTATTGACGGTGACCGTAGGTGGACAAATTCGAGAATCTTGGTAGAGGTTCAAAAGAAGGATGAATACAAACTAATCCCCGCTGAAATTACGGACCGCACCCTCACCGATGAAGAGCGCCTCAGGGTGTGGATTTACATTCACCGGCAACGGCGCGAGTGGGACACAAAAGAAAAAGAGATGGTGGCGTACAGCCTCGTTAACATGGTTGGTCGCGCGAGCGCGGCAAATATCTTGGGCAGTACGGTCCGAGAGGTAGACAAACTTGTCGAGATTTACGACCTCTCGTTGAAGTTAACGAATCTTGCCGAGCCGGGCGCATCAATCACGTGGGCGCGGGAGATTAAAAATCTCAATAGAAAGATTTTGACCCCGACAATAACGGACAATATCATTCGGAAAATCAATGAGCAGGAAATTACAAATTCCAAGGACATTCGCAAACTGCGTCTGGTACTTAAGGACCCAATTGCAAAAGAAAGTTTTGTATCCCCCGGTGGGACTATAGATACCGCCCTACGTATCGTGGCTCCTGCTCCAGCAAAAAGGCCGACCGGCCTTCTCGGCGACATCGAACAGATTTCCGAAGCGCTTCAACGATATCCGTGGACTACCCTTGCCACTTTAAAGGGCAACCCAGAGGTTTTGCGTAAACTGGAAGAGACGGAAAAGCTTCTGAAGGAGTTAAGAAAGGCGCTTGCAAGGTAACCATGCTACATCAAGCCGCCTCCGCTTGCTGCCAGCACGAATCCAAATCAACACGACGAACGATGAAACGTCGGCCGATTTTCTTAGCTTGAATCTTTCTGGTTTCGATCAATCCGCGGATCGTCCAAACCGTTGATCCAAGATAGACGGCGGCCTGCTCGACATTTAAATATTCCGGCGACACTCCAGGCCTACGCTCAACAATCTTTAGTTCGGTCAGGAACAGATGACTCGTAATGTCTCGGTCAGCGAGTTCGTGACTTCGACCTCGCGGGGCAACAGCCTGAACGTGGGTGGGCACCTACACTAGCAATCGGCTCAGCTTCAGCCTGACATGGGCTCAACTGCGATCGCCGAAGTGAGTCCAACACCTTTCATACATTGCGAAAAGCAACAAATAAGATTGCGAATCCTGGTCTATAATCTTGCGAATCGCTCACGATTAAACTTGCGAATCATTTGGGACAAGCTTGCTAATAAAGCTTGACAAGCTTGCGAATTCTCGATCATAATATTGCGAATAGGAATGCATAAACTTGCGAATCGAGCGATTGCAATTTGGCAATAAGCTTGCGAATACAACGCAATAAGCTTGCGAAAAGAAGGTGCCATATGCCAGGGCTCAGAACACGGGGTCGCGAAATCAGAAAATACATCCTCGAACATGTTGAGGAACACCCACGGGATCTCGCGGCCGTAGTTGCTGGAAAGTTTGGAATATCACCGCAAGCGGTCCGCATTCACCTGAATCGTCTGACGAAATCCGAATTCTTGGCCGAGGAGGGATCGACGAAGGACCGTTCCTACTCACTACGGATTCTACAAGAGTGGACGAAAACATACGCAATCAATCCTGAACTAAGCGAACACGAGATCCTTGATGCGGATATTCAGCCAAGACTTTCGGACCTACCCACCAACGTTCAAAGCATATGGCAAACAGCATTCACCGAAATGTTCAACAACATTATCGATCATTCGGGCGCCGCGGAGGCGAACGTCGAAATTAGGAGCACTGCGGTGTACACGGAGATGGCGATCCACGACAACGGAATTGGAATCTTTAAAAAGATTCAAGAGGTACTCAAACTACCCAATGAGCGTGCCGCCATTGTCGAATTATCGAAAGGAAAGTTCACCACCGATCCATCAAAACACAGCGGCGAAGGAGTCTTCTTTACATCCAAGATGTTCGATCGATTCGACATTCTTTCCGGAGGATTGCCATTTTCAGGTGACCCAAACACTGCCCCACAGTGGGTCAAAGATAAATTCAAAGACGGAACGACCATCTGGATGAAACTGGCCGTAGATTCACCGCGAGAACCGAAAGACGTTTACGATCAGTACACCGAAGAATTTGCGTTCGTTAAGACCGCAGTCCCGATCAAACTCGCTCAAGGCAGTACAACCGGCTTGGTCTCGCGATCACAGGCCAAGAGAATACTGTCGAGAATCGACAAATTCAAAGTGGTTGCGCTTGATTTCACCGGAGTCGAGTGGATAGGCCAGGGTTTTGCAGATGAGATTTTCAGGGTCTACAAGGCCACGCATCCCGATGTAGAAATCCTTGTTCAAGGTGCGAATGCCGCGGTGCAAGCGATGATCGAGCACGTCAAAGCCGCCCAGACAATTGCCGTGAATACCTAGATATCTGATGCGATGACGAGCCTCGATAACCGCGAACGCTGGTTTGTTCAGTCGGATCGCGGATTTCCGTTCTCATCGACGGGGTATTCGTATACTCGGAACGCAGTCGACTCCACCTTCTTCAGAAATCCAAAACGATCTTGAATTTCCCGCGCCATCCGCTGGTGGTTTGGAGTCCAACGTCGAGCGTCCAAGTACGTAAAATCTTCTGAACGACCCTCAGCGAGACTCGCTTCGGTTGCGATACCAACGATGTCCAATGCCTGCGGATACTTAAGCTTGACAACATGGGAGTATTCGACGAGCCGTAGTCTGCGGACCTCGCGATACTCTGCCTCGCTCATTCCGGACCTCCATTCCAAGAAAAGAAAGACGTACCACGGCCCGTCCTCATCTAAAGGTCCGACGACGCGAGCATGGAATCCAAGTTCCTTCTTGGTGCTTTCGATGAGGGCCTCACGAAAACCCTCGGACAGGACTCTACGCAGCAGTCGCGGTTCACGAGCTAGGAAACGAAATGCAACTTCCTGATCTCTAAACGGCCGACCGCTGGTGGAATATTGAGTTCCAGTCATCGCGTGGAATCCGAATCTTTCTATCAAATGATCCCAGAGATAACTGATGTGGTTAGCTTCAGTCTGTGCTATGGGCTCGGGACGTTGATTGAAAGACTCCCACATCCCTTCGCCAAAAATGAGACGAGTTGGATTTCCTTCAATGACGAAGTCGTGCTCTCCGGCCTCGTTCATTTTAGAAAGATAGACGGCAAGAATCTCTTCCTCTCCGGCAGCCCGGACCATTCGGTCGCCGTCGAGCAATTTTTCCTTTTTCGTCAGGTACTCAGTGAAATCGGTGATGGTATCCAGCGTCGACATCACGATGTCCAATGTCGTGTCATCGAATACATGCACGTATCCCTTCGTTTCATCCAATCTCCCGATAGTGAAAGGAAAAAAAGAAAAGTGCATGTCGCCAACAATACTGTTGTCCAACATCAAGCTACCGCTTCCTCCAAGAACCTGCTCGCAGGCGCGGGCCGCATCATGTGCAACGACGATCCTATGGAAAATTGCTTTGTCCGGGTCAGGAAAGGAAACAGGAAATGGCTGCGAACACCCGCGATCCAGGAAAATGAGGTTCGGGTAGTCCCGAATCCAACGCTGCGCACCCCACTGTCCGGCAGACTTCATCACTGCCTTCCTAAACCATCGAGGCCATGCAATATCTAAGTCTCCAGATTTGAAACAACAGTCCTTGTCACTGAAAATGATTACGTGGTTGTCGAAGACCACCAAGAGATCACACAATTCTTTGCCGTCGCCTTTGCCGTTTTTCCGGCCCTGATCGCGATATACGGCGGGGTAGCTCCACATCGATAGGAACGTTCGCCGACACAACTGTCCTAGATATCTTTCCGCTGGCGTGACGCCTTCCGCGGGAAGGACGGGACTATTCTGAGGTTCTGGATCTCCCACTTGTTTTCACCTGATAGTATTAACCTCATTATATCTGTTGATAAAATCAAAGCGAGTGAAGAGCTTCGGCGCAAAAATGTGCAGAAATAGAAGGATGTCAACGCATGAGAGGAGGACGCTGTGCTGCTTGTTATATTCGGCGCGGGAGCATCCTACGATTCCGCATGTTCTAGATTGCCGCCTGAAGGTCCCAGCAAAAGGACACCTGTTGACGACATTCGGCCGCCTCTGGCAAAGGAACTCTTCGAGGAGCGGGAGATTTTCAGATCGCCATACCGTACCTATTCGCAGTTTGGAGCGGTTGTTAATCGCCTCCGATCGGCGGGCAACAGTATTGAAGATGTTTTAGGACAACTGGCGAACGAAGCGGAAAACACACCACAGAGGAAAAGCCAACTCATGGCGATTCGGTATTACATCAAAGAGGCGATCGAAACATGTTGTTACAGGTGGCTTGAAGAAACCGATCACACGACGAACTACCGCATCTTGATTGATTTTAATCCGCCAATTTGGCGGCAATCAGCCCGTTTTATTTGTGACATTCAACTATGATCGGATGCTTGAAGATGCACTCCAAGGTGACCTTGACTATGACTTTTCAACTATCGATTCTTACGTGGTCGGTGTGAATCGCCAGTTCGCTGTGTTTAAGCTCCACGGATCGACAGATTGGGGAAGTTTGACGAGAGTGCGCCGGAGAAACCCACACCAAATCATCCGAGAAGTTGAAACTCAAGCTTACGAGGACGCTGGAATCATCGACCGAGAAGACGATTTGCAACGTCTCAATCGAGATTGGTCTTATATTCCAGCGATTGCGATACCCACAAAGTCAAAATTTGCCTTCGCGTGTCCGAAATCGCATTGCGACGCTTTAGAACGAGGGTCGACGTCGTTGCTCGGTCAGAACTTGAAGTCGATCGTTTCAGTGGTCTCTTTCGGGCCGGGTTCGAAGGTGCTCCTCTGTGCCGCGCGTTCCGCCTCAACGGCCAGCACCGGGTGCCCGCCGACTACACGCGTTCGCTTTACGCTGCCGTCCGGAGCGATAACGATCTCAACTCGCACGGTGCCGGTGAGATTCAGCTTGCGCGCCAATTCCGGAACGGACGGCGTCACCAGATGCTTTACTGGCCGCCTCTCTTGCGAAGATTGCGCGCGCAACCGGCTGGGCGCGCCGACGCTCGCAGCCACCAGGACGGCTACCGCCATAGCGCGCCTGGGTGTCGCCATTTGCTGGACCTTCATGGTTTTTTGTGCCGCCAGCTCCACAAGTTATTCGCGTACAGTCCCATGCAAAACAGGTTGGCCGGAACGAATCCGAACTGCGCGGTGCGCATCCCGATGATGCAGACGATAATGCTGTTTGCCGCGGCAATCACCCACCCCTGCCACAGCTTCTTGCCCACCAGCACCGTCGAAATCACTGTCAAAATACAGGAGATATAGTCGAGACTAAGCATTTCATCCGTTCTTTCCGACCCACACGCTTACCCACGATTTGCAGTGTAGGGTTATGCGCAGCTCCCGGAAAGTCGGCCCAACGTACAGGTGCGGCCAATCTCAAATTGCGCTTTACGGCAACTGACGCGCCGATACCCGGCCGAACGGTACGGGGCGCCGGCGCACCTGTCGGCGCTTCGGCGTCATCCAATCTCGAGACCGAGCACAGGACAGGGGCCCATGGACACCGAATACCTCGACCAGCTGGCGGAACAACTCAAAGCGGACAAAAATCCGGCGTGCCGCCGAGCGATCAATCGCATCCTCGCGGACACCAAGAAGCGATGTGAGGAAGGCAAATACGACACTCCCATGGAAGCCGAGGCGACGTTTCGCAAACTAGTGGAAGGAATCAGGGCTTGCCAGAAAGCCCGGGCAGCGGAGGCCGTGTGAAGCCTCGGTAATGAGCGGCGTCTAATGCGCGGACGGCATTGTTGCATGGCGATTGATACATGGATACCTAGCGATTGAATCCATGGTGCCTGTTGCGCCCAGTCGGCGGGCAATAGTTCGCGGGAGAGGACGCCAGATCGCGCGCGAGAAAATCGAAAGCCGCGACTAGCTTTGGCGATCCTGGAATTCTTCGTGCCAGGCCATCTGGATGGCTTCGAGTTTGGCTTCGTTGGAGGCTTTGGCGTCGCCGGAAAATCCGGGCAGCTCGGTGATCCATTTGTGCATGTCGGTGAAGCGTACCGTCAAGGGATCGGTGTCGGGATATTTATCCGTCAGCGCAATGGCGATGTCTTCCAGATTGTCCCAATCGAACGTCGCGGGCATGTCGCTCCTCAGTGATCCAGTTCGCGGGCGTAATTCTTGTTCCATTCGGGGATTTCGACGACGATGTCGGTCGTGCCGTCGGGCACGGTCTGGCAACCCAAGCGTGATTTCGGCGTGATGCCTGGGGCCATGTCGAGTTCGTCGAGTTCCGCGTCGGTGGCTTCGTTGCACGATTCCAGTCCCTGTTTCACGATTACGTGGCAGGTGGAGCAGGCGCAGACTCCGCCGCATGCGTGGTCCAGCCCGGCTTTGATGCCTTCGGAAATATCCAGGATGCTGCCGGGAATGCCGTTGTGGCCGTAGGGAATTTGCGCCGGATCGACCTCGACGGTCTTGCCGCTGGGAAGAAACGTCACCTTGTATTTCTTCGTGGCCGGCTTGTATTTGACTTCCTCGATGTATGGGTTGTTGCCACCCATGATTGCTCTCCTGTCACAATGACTATAACTCTTAGTTCCCTGCTGATCAGCTTTGCTTCAACCTGGGCCCTGCGACAGCCGGCACAGGCAGGAGTGCCTGTGCTACTCAGACTTCGGCGATTTTGCGGCCTTCCAGCGCATTTGATACTGCGCTGTTCATCACCAGTTCCGCAAGCTGTTCTGTCGCGTGGTTCAGCTCGTCGATGCGCTTGCGAATGAGTTTGTAGTCGTCGCCGACGACGGATTCTTTCAGCGCGACGACCGTGCTTTCGATCTTGCCACGGTCTTCGGCGGACAACGCCGCAGCGGCGGGACTAGCCAGCGCCTTCTGCGTGGCGCTCAGGATCGCTTCGGATTCGGTACGCGCTTCGATCACCTGACGCTCGGCGAAATCCTGCTCGGCATATTCGATGGATTCTTCCAGCATGCGCTCGATTTCGGAGTCGTTGATGCCATAGCTGGGCTGCACTTCGACAGAGTGCTGCTGGCCGTTGCGCAAATCTCTTGCCCCGACCTGAAGAATGCCATTGGCGTCGATGAGGAAACGCACCTCAATGCGCGGCAAACCTGCCGGAGCCGGCGGCACTTTTAACGTAAAGCGCGCCAGCGAGCGGCAATCCTTTGCCAGTTCGCGCTCGCCTTGCAGCACGTGGATGTCGATACCGGTCTGGTTGTCGACGCCGGTGGTGTACATCTCCTGCGCGCTGGCGGGAATGGTGGAGTTGCGCGGGATAATTTTGGCAACAGCGCCGCCATAGGTCTCGATGCCGAGCGAAAGCGGCGTGACGTCCAGCAACAGCATGTCTTGCACGCCTCTTTCGAGAATATTCGCCTGCACCGCCGCGCCCAGCGCGACAACTTCATCGGGATTCAATTCGGTGTGCGGCTTGCGCTTGAAATATTCCTCCACCGTACGGCGAATCATCGGTGTACGCGTGGTGCCGCCCACGAGCACGACTTCGTCGATTTCGGCGGGCGTGAGATGCGCGTCGGCGAGCGCCTGCTTTGCCGGACCCATGGTGCGATCGACAATCGGGCGAATCAACGACTCGAACGCGCTGCGGGAGAATTCGTGCACGAAGACAGCGCCATTCGGAAGCGCGAAACGCAGGGTGGCCGATTCTTTCTCTGAAAGCTGATGTTTCACCGCGATCAGCGCCTTGCGCAATTCCTGGGTCAATTCTGGTTTGCTGATCAGTTCGATTTTGTGCTGCCGCGAGATCTCCGCATTGGCGAAAGCCTGCAGAAAATTGTCGATATCGTCGCCGCCGAGGTGCGTATCGCCGTTGGTGGAGAGTACCTGGTAGATATCGCCTTCACCGGTGGAAATCAATTTGAGGACGGAGATGTCGAAGGTGCCGCCACCGAGATCGTAGACGGCCACGCGTCCGCGCTGTTTTTCGTGCAGGCCGTAGGCGAGCGCCGCTGCGGTGGGCTCATTCACCAGGCGCAGAACGTCGAGGCCCGCAATTCTTCCCGCGTCCTTGGTCGCCTGGCGCTGCGCGTCGTTGAAATACGCGGGGACGGTGATGACCGCGCGATCGACGGTTTCACCGAAGTGCGCTTCGGCCCAATTTTTGAGCTCGCGGAGAATAAACGAAGAGATTTCCGGTGGCGTGAAGAATTTGTCGCCGAGCTTGACGCGAATTACGTTCCTGCTGGAGGTATCGATGCGGAACGGGAACAGCCTCAATTCGTCCTGAATGTCAGCGACACCGCGACCCATCAGGCGCTTTACCGAATAGATGCTGCGTTCCGGCTGTTTGAGCAGGCGACGGCGAGCGGGTTCGCCGACGATGACGCTACCGTCCGCATCGACGCTGACCACCGAGGGGCACAGCGTGCTGCCGCTTGGACCGACGATACACTTCGGCGCATTGGTCTGCGGATCGGTGTACGCGACCAGACTGTTGGTAGTGCCGAGATCGATTCCTACTATGCGTCCCATGTTCGATCTTGCGCGTCTTGCAAAAGGCCTCAGGCCTGAGCTACAGGTGTCCAGAGCTAGAGTTCCTTCTGGACATTGTTTACCAGATTCCGGATGTAGGAGCGGCGATTCAACAGTTCGTTCAGGCGCACCATGATAGCTTTGCGATCGTTGTCGCCGGCGTTGGCGTCGATCGCCGCGTCCCATTGTTTTGCAGCGTTTTGCAGTTCGGAGTCTACGTCAGCAAGCTTTTCCTGAAAGCTGCGTTGGGCGGCCTCGAGTTTCAGTTTCAACGTCGCCAGATCGCCGCCGGAAGCTTTCGCTTCGCGGAGTTCGTCGAGCGACTCGTTGAGCTCAAAAACTTCTTCGAGCAATTCTGGAGGCGCTTGCTGCTTCTGTTCGCCTTCCTTGCGCGTGCCTTGGAGTTCCAGCAAATATTCCACGCGAGCGACGGGATCGCGCAGCACGCGATAGGCATCATTGAGCCGTGAGCTTTCCTGCAGCGAACGCTCCTGCTCTGCGACAGCCGCGTTGACGAAATTGTCGGGATGGAGTCTCCAGCTCAGCCGCAGAAATTTCTGCTCCAGCGCATTCATCTCGATCCACAGCTTGCGAGGCAAGCCGAATCGGGAGAAGTGGTCGAGCTTGTCCGAACCCGTGGACGACGCCGAAGCTGTGGAAGAAGCGTTCATCGAAATTTTGGAAGAGCGAAGGAGGAAGGTAACGTCAGTACCCTCCCTAGATTTTTGTAAGTGTTCATTTCAAGGGCTTTAAAGTGCTTTACTTTCAACACTCGCGCAAGTGTTCATTCTAAAGACGCTTAGCACCGGCTGGGGATCAAGCCGTGAAGGAGCTGCCGCACCCGCAATTTCTGGCCGCGTTGGGATTTTGAAAGACGAATCCCTGGCGCATCAGCGTCTCTTCGTACTCGAGCGTGGTGCCGTTGAGGTACAGCAGGCTCTTGGGATCGACGAAGATGCGCGCGCCGAATTCCTCAAAAATCTTGTCGCGATCGCGAGCTTGTGTGTCCAGGCGCATGGCGTAGGACAAGCCGGAGCAGCCGCCGCCCTGTACTCCTACGCGGAGGCCGCCTTGTTCGACCGGCACGCCGTCCTTTTCGAGCAGCGCGCGGATTTTTTTGGCGGCGCGCTCGGTGAGGTGGATCGTCGGCGTGTTTAGCGAGACTGTGCTTGTGCTCATGGCGAAACCCAGAGGTCGAAACAAAATAGACCCCGGAACAAGCTGACCTCTTTAGAGCTTGCCGAGACAAGGCGCAGGAGTCCTGCGCCCCTACACGAGACGCTACGCGCCTCGCGCAGGGTTAGTGCGAGGCGCGCTCGGCTACCGGAACTTCGATGCCGTGCTTCTTCTTCCAGTCGCCGATGGCGGCCTTGATGGCGTCTTCGGCGAGGACCGAGCAGTGAATCTTGACCGGCGGAAGAGAGAGCTCGCGCACGATGTCGGTGTTCTTGATGCTAAGAGCCTCTTCGACGGTTTTGCCCTTTACCCACTCGGTGGCGAGCGAGGAGCTGGCAATCGCCGAGCCGCAACCGAAGGTCTTGAACTTGGCTTCTTCGATGACCTTGGTGTCGGGGTTGATCTTCATCTGCAGCTTCATCACGTCGCCGCATTCGGGCGCGCCCACGAGACCCGTGCCAACATTGGGATCTTCCTTGGGCATGCTGCCGACGTTGCGCGGATTGTTGTAGTGATCGACTACCTTATCGCTGTATGCCATTGCGTGTTGCTCCTTCGCATGCTGATCCTTCAACCGCCAATTGAAACCGAACTCGCTTGCGTCACTACATCTTGCCGATTAGGGGCGCAGCATGCTGCGTCCCTACAAATCTTTCCATCCTAGCGGCGAGCTACCGCGGCTGCGGTGGTCAAGCCGGCGTTCTTTACTGCCGACTCGGAGAGAGAGACGTTGGGCAAGGAAGCCGAGCGGCCGGCGGCGAGTTGCCGCAGAGCGTCGGCGATCAAGTCCTGGTTCACTCCCAGGGTCTTCAAAAATGCGCGGACCTGCTGAGCTTCGTGAAACGACCGAACTCCCGCAACGCCCTGATCGTCCGAATCGTAGGGCACGAAGGTGACGCGAAAAGCCGCACCCGAGCCTGCGATCGAACGATGAATCCGAATTGTGCCGTCGTTAGCCATGTTTAGTCCTTCGCTTATTTAGATGAATTCGTCAGGCTGTTTGCCACTTTACTTTCGAGATGTCGATGCCTTCCTTGGCCATTTCGTAAAGGGGCGACAGTTCTCTGAGCTTGGTGACCACCTGGGTCAACTTGTCGACCACGTAATCGACTTCTTCCTCGGTATTGAAGCGGCCGAGGCCAAAGCGGATGGACGTGTGCGCCAGGTCTTCGCCAACGCCTAAAGCTTTGAGTACATAACTGGGTTCCAGGGTTGCTGAGGTGCATGCAGAGCCGCTGGAAACCGCAATATCGTTGATGCCCATGAGCAAGGATTCGCCTTCGACGTAGGCGAAGCTCATATTGAGGTTGTTCGGGAGGCGGTGCTCCGTAGAACCGTTGATGAAAACCTCGTCGAGCTTGGCTTCCAGGCCCTTGCGAAGGCGGTCGCGGAGGCTGCGCATACGCTCGGCTTCCTTAGGCATGTCCTGCTGAGCGATCTCGCAGGCCTTGCCCAGGCCGGCGATGCCGGTCACGTTGAGGGTGCCGGAACGCATGCCGCGCTCGTGGCCACCGCCATCAATAATGGCGGAAAGCTGCACGCGGGGATTGCGGCGGCGGACGTACAACGCGCCAACGCCCTTGGGTCCGTAGATCTTGTGGCCGGAGATCGAGAGCAGATCGATGTTGTCTTTCTGCACGTCGACGGGAATCTTGCCCACGGCCTGAACGCCATCGACGGCGAAGATGATGCCGTGTTCCTTGGCGATTTTGCCGATTTCGGCGATGGGATTGATCACGCCAATTTCGTTGTTGGCGTACATGATGGTGATCAGAATAGTCTTGGGCGTAATCGCTTTGCGAACGTCTTCGGGATCGACGCGACCGTCTTTCTGCACCGGCAGATAGGTGACTTCGTAGCCGTATTTTTCCAAGCGCTTGCAGGTATCGAGCACGGCTTTGTGCTCGATGGCCTGGGTAATGATGTGATTGCCCTTTTCGCGGTACATCTCCGCGACACCCTTGATCATCAGGTTGTCGGATTCGGTGGCGCCGCTGGTGAAGATGATCTCCTTGGGGCTAGCGCCAATCAGCGAAGCGACCTGAGAGCGCGCGTTCTCGACGGCTTCTTCGCCGGCCCAACCGAATGAGTGATTGCGGCTGGCAGCGTTGCCAAATTTTTCGGTGAAATACGGCAGCATGGTTTCGATGACGCGCGGGTCGACCGGCGTAGTCGCGTGATTATCCATGTAAATCGGCAGCTTTACGGCCATCTTGTGTCTCCTACTCCAATGCGTATGCGCCGGGCGTTAACGTACCGCGCCCGACAATGCGATGAGCACCGGCTCGTGCGGGTCTTCGCTCATCTGCGAAATCGTTACCGTGCTGAGAACCTGCATAATGCTTTCGTTGACGCGGCGCAGCGGCTCGCGGACGGAGCACTTATCGGTGGCGTCGCAGTTGCCGTGGCTGGTCACGCACGAAGTGATCAGCACCGGGCCGTCGATCGCTGAGATTACATCCAACGCACTGATCTGGTCCGGGCCTTTTGCCAACTGATAGCCACCGCTGGAACCGTGCGTGGCGGCAACCAATCCGTGGCGGGCCAGCTTTTGCAACACCTTGGCCATCAAAGTCGTGGAGATTCCGTATTCTTCGGAGATCTCGTTGGCGCTACAGGCGTGGCCGTTGCGATGTGTCGCCAGGTGCTTGACGGCGATGAGCCCGTAGTCCGCTTTTTTAGAAAGCTTGAACATTTATCCTGGGTCGCGGTCCCTACCAAGGGACCTTGCGATATACGACCGATTCAGTCGCAAATAAGTGTACCCTGTCCGGAGGGACAAGTCAATGCCCTTCCGAAATAGGCATGACAATCTAAGCTATTTATTTTATTTAACTTACAAGCGATAAGTGCCCTTTCTCCACAGGCACCAATTTTCCCATAGAAGCCCCCAGGGTCGGGTTCCTGCCTAGCCCCTTCGCCTAGACGGCCGTGATAGGCTAGCGGTTCATTTGATGGGCGAGGACGATGACGCGTTACTCAGGAATGGCAGGGTGTCACACACGATCTAAAGGACTTTTGGCAGCTCTACTCCTGGCGACCCTACCTTTGCAGGCTTACCCGCAGGTCAAACAGCCGACGCAGTCAGCAGCTCCAGCGAAAGCTGCTGAAGCGCCTCCAAGGCAGAATGAGCTACCCGCGGATACCTATGTTCTGGTGGGCGCGGGCGACATCGCCAGCTGCAAATACCCGGAGGGTGCTCAAGCGACCGCCAGGCTGATCGAGAAAATCCCCGGTGCGGTGTTCGCGGCAGGCGATCTGGCCTATGAACGCGGCAGCGCGGCCGAATTCAAGAACTGCTACCACACGACGTGGGGCAAATTCAAAGATCGCACGCGGCCGGCGCTCGGGAATCACGAATATGCGGATCCCGGTGCGGCGGCTTACTTTCAGTATTGGGGCGAGCAGGCCGGGGAGGCAGGCAAGGGTTACTACAGTTACGATCTTGGCGTGTGGCACATTGTGGTGCTGAATACGAACTGCGCCGCACCGGGGGTTGGAGGATGCGGCAAGGGATCACCGCAGGAACTTTGGCTGCACGATGACCTTAAGGCGCATCCGAATTCGTGCATTGCCGCGTACGGGCATCATGCGCTGTACAGCAGCGGTATTTTTCGCACGCACGCGGTACATCCGGAGCTCAGACAGCTGTGGATCGATCTGTACGCGGCACATGCGGACCTGATGCTGGTGGGGCACGAGCATTCGTACGAGCGGTTTGCGCCGCAGGATCCCGAGGGGCGACTGGATTTTACGCGCGGAATCCGCGAGATCGTGGTCGGGACCGGCGGGAGGAGCCACGATCCGCTGGGATTCGCGATACCCAACAGCGAAGTGCGGAGTGCGGATACGTTCGGAGTGTTGAAGGTGACGTTGTCGCCGCACGCGTATACCTGGGAATTCATACCCGTGCCGGGAGGGACGTTTCGGGATTCAGGGTCGGGCGTTTGCCACAATCAGGCGCCGCAGGAAGCGGGGGTGCGGTAGCGCGGTCGATGCGTTGATTGCGCAGCAAGTCGTGGTGCTCGCAAATCTCAAGATTTGACCAGGTGTATGGCATGAGCAGGCAATGAAACAGCTTATTCGTTATTGCTTTACGGCGCAGGCCCCGCCTACAGCGGCCGCGTCGATCAGTTTCTGAACCGCCGCAGCGGGGATCAGAAGGAGTTGGCCTTTCGGCTTCTGGATTTCGACGATTGACGCGGTCTGTTGGCCCTTCCACGAGTCAGGCGCACGTTCCCCTTTTGCGGTGTAGTCGAGTGCGGCTAGCCCTGCTGCACCCAATGACGACAAGCCGATTGAGGCGTCGGCGCCTTCCTTAACCAGGAAAGAGCGCTGCGCCAGGGGCTGCAATTTGGCGTCGTTGTCGCGCCAGGCGGTCAACTTTGCGCGGAGTCGCGCTTCGATTTCAGCGTCGCGGCAGGAGGCGGCGACAAATTTGTCGACGGCTTCGGCGAAGCGCCGGGCGGCATCACTCTCCAGCGCGACCGCATCGACGAGGCGATTCATAGGCGTGAAGCTGGTGGGCTCGGCAGGCGCTAACTTTTCGCGGGTATAGTCCTTCACCGGCTCAACGACATCGGCCAGAGTGCGCAGGGCTGAGAATTCTTCGGGCGATGCTGAGCCTGCGATGCGTTGCAGCATTCTGCGATAGTAGGAGCGATGCGTGAGGCCGAGCCATTCCAGGCGCGCGCCAATGACGTCGAGTCGCGCATACATGGAAGCGAGGTCGGTTACATTTTGCGAGGACCACAGGCGCTCGGCGATGGCCGCGTTGCGCGGCCAGATACGCGAATCGATATTTTCGGGATTCACGTACTCGGACCACATGGTGGATTCGCCGCCGAGAACCAGCTTTTGCTGATCGGGCGTGAGATTTGCAGCTGCGCCGCCCAGGGGATCGCTGGCGTAGTGGCGAGCGGCGGACCAGCCGAGATCGATGTAGTAACCATTCGAAAGAATGCCGCGATAGCCTTGTTGCGCGGCTTGCGCGAGGGCTGCCTGGCCGCGCCAGGACTGGATCATGATTTCTTTCGGCGCGCCAGGAATAAAGACTTCATCCCAACCGACGACGGCTTTGCCGTGTTTGGTGACGATCGCTTGCGCCTTTTTGCTGAAGTAGCCTAGCAGCTCGGTGTTGGTGGCAAAATTGTGAGATTTCTTGAACTCCTGAATTTTGGGATTGGCGTCCCACTGCTTGCCGTTCACCTCGTCGCCGCCGATGTGGAAGAAATGATCGGGAAAGAGCTTGGCCATCTCGGCGACGAATTCGTCAAGGAATTTGTAGGTCTTGTCGTTGGTGGGATCCATGGCGGGGTCGAAGACGCCCCAGCGGCGCTCAATCTGGTAGGGGCCGGGGCCGCTGGCGAGTTCGGGATGGCCGACAAACCAGGCAGTGGTGTGGCCGGGCATGTCGAATTCGGGGACGACGCGAATGCCGCGATCGCGGGCGTAGGCGATCAGGTCACGGACTTCTTCCTGGGTGTAGTAGAGATGATCGGAGCCGAGCTCGTGGAGCTTGGGAAATTTTTTGCTTTCGACGCGGAAGCCCTGATTTTCCGAAAGGTGCCAGTGGAAGACGTTCATCTTGACGGCTTCGAGGCCGTCGAGATTTCTCTTCAGGACGTCGAGGGGAGTGAAATGACGGCCGGAATCGATCATCAGGCCCCGCCAGGGAAAGCGCGGGCGATCGTTGATCTTTACCGCAGGGACTGCGAAGCCACCCGAGGAGACATCGACCAATTGCAGAAAAGTCTGCAGGCCGTGCATGGTGCCGAGCGGGGTCGCGGCATTCAACCTCGCGCCTTGGGGCGTGACTTCCAGCGTGTAGCTTTCGTCTTCGCCGAGCTCTTGAATTTCTTTGCTGGCGCGATCGGTGTGAATCGTGAGCGTTGCGCCGGATGATCCTTCGGGTTTGGGTCGCAGCGGGATTGCGGTCTGCTGAAAGAGCTGTCGCTGAAAGCGCTGCACGGTGCGATTGAGGCGGGCTTCGGTATAGCCGGTGAGCGCGACCGAGAAGGATGCGTCGATATGCAGGTTGCCGGTGCCCTGCTGGACCTCAGCAGGAATGGGCATTAGGTTCAATGCGGGCGGCGCTTGAGCGCTGGCACGCAAGGCGCACAGCAAAGTCGTGAAGCTGATCAGGCAGAGCGCTTGCATCCAGTGACCTGTTGTCATGTTTGAACGATCTCCGCTGTTGAATCGATTCAATCCGGTTCCACCGGGCCTTGCGGGAAGGCTGAGGCATACTGTCACAGTCGGGGTGTGGGGAAAATGGAAATGTGAGAGCGGGGTGTTGCACGGATACGTAGAAAAAAGCGCCCGCCTCCCTTCGAGGCTCAGGCCGTACAGAAGGCGGCGGCTACATTTGGGTGGCGGCGCGCCGCTTTGGCCTGACGCGCCGGGCGGCGAAAGTTTGCGCGGCGTGCGGCGCGTGCAGTAAGTTAGAATAGCGTCGTAGCGGCGACAGCAGTATGCCTCGATGAAAACTTCTATCGCCATCTATCCTGGATCGTTTGATCCGGTGACCAACGGACACCTCGACCTGATCGAACGGGGCGAGAAGATGTTCGACCTGGTGATCGTGGCGGTATTACGCAATGCGGAGAAGCAGCCGCTATTCACAGTATCTGAGCGCGTGGAGATGCTGCGCGAGGTCACCAAGCTGTGGCCGGCCGTGGAGGTGGATGTTTTCGACGGCTTGCTGGTCGATTACGCGCGCAAACGCGGGGCCGGGGTAATTTTGCGCGGGATTCGCGCGATTTCGGATTACGAGTACGAATTGCAGATGGCGTTGATGAATCGCAAGCTGGAACCGCGGCTGGAAACGGTTTTTATGCTGCCCGGGGAGCCGTACAGTTACTTGAGCGCGAAGCTGGTGCGAGAAATCGCGCAACTTGGCGGGCCGCTGGATGGCTTGGTGCCTGCGGTGGTCGAAGAGCGGTTGCGGGCTAAGATTTCGTAGTGTTTGTTGAGGCCGTCCGCCTTGAGCGGAAAGGACTCACCCCGGAAGGGGTGAGCTACACGGACTAGGAGACGCAGTGCAACTTACCGAGCGCATCAATCGCATCCAAATCTCACCGACATCGGCGGTGATCGCCGAAGCCGAGAAGCTGAAGGCCAAGGGCGTGGACATCGCCGACTTCGGGCCGGGCGAGCCGGATTTTCCAACGCCGGAGCACATCAAGAAGGCGGCGATCAACGCGATCGAGAAGAATTACACGAAGTACACGGCGACGGGCGGCATCCTGCCCCTGCGCGAATCGATTGTGGCGTGGCACAAACGCGAACTGGGGTCGAATTACGATCCGAAAGAGTGCGTGGTCAACGTCGGCGGTAAACATTCGATCTTCAACGTGGTGAGCGTGCTGGCGCAGCGGGGCGATGAGGTGATCATTCCCGCGCCCTATTGGGTGAGCTATCCGGACATCGTGAAATATGCGGGCGCGACGCCGGTTTTCGTGCCGAGTTTTCCGGAGGATGGGTTCGCGGTGAAGGCTTCGGTGATCGAAAAGGCGATTACGCCGAAGACGCGGCTAGTGATTCTCAGTTCGCCGAACAATCCGACCGGCGGGGTGATTCCGCCCGATGAATACGAACGCATTCTGGCGGCGTGCAAGAAGCACAAGGTGTGGCTGATGGGCGATGAGTGCTATTCGCATTTCACGTACGAGCCGCACAAGCCATATTCGATCGCCAGCGCTGGGGGATCGAAGGACAACGTCATTATCATCGGCTCGATGTCAAAGACTTTCGCGATGACCGGCTGGCGCATCGGATATACGTTGGCGCCGGAAGCACTGGTGCAGGCGACCATTAAATTGCAGAGCCAGTCGACGTCGAATCCGACGTCGATCGCGCAGCACGCGGCGCTGGAAGCGATGCGCGGATCGATGGACTCGGTGCCGGTAATGCTCGCCGAGTATGCGAAGCGGCGCAAGCGCATCGTCGAAGGACTGCGGGCGATTTCCGGCGTCACCTGCGAGATGCCGGGGGGCGCGTTTTATGCGTTTCCGAATGTCGCGGCGCACCTGGCGAATGGCGGCAGCGGACAGGCGCTGGCGAAGGACACGACGGAGTTAGCGAAATTGCTCCTCGACAAAGCGCGGGTGGCCCTGGTGCCGGGCGATGCGTTCGGTGCGCCGGGATATTTGCGGCTTTCGTATGCCACGTCAATCGAGCGCATCGACGAAGGGCTGCGCCGCCTCGATCATTTCTTCTCGCGGGCTGAAGCCGCGGCTTGATTCGTGAATCCAGCGCCGCTACGCATCGAACCGATTTTTAGTCCGCGGATTTGGGGTGCGCGCTCGCTTGCGCCGCTTTATCCTGACAAAACCGACCTGACGGAACCGCTCGGCGAGGCGTGGCTGACGGGTGTGCAGTGCCGCATTGCGTCGTGGCCGTTCCGCGGAAAATCCCTGGGCGAAGCATGGAGCGAGATGCCTGCGGAATGGCGCGGGACGCGGTTCGCAACCGGCGGCGGGTTCCCTCTGCTGGCGAAGTTCATCTTTCCCACCGAAAAGCTGTCGATTCAGGTTCATCCTGACGACGCATATGCCTCCGCACACGAGAAAGCGATGGGCGGACAAGGCAAGACCGAGATGTGGCACATTTTTTCCGCGGAGCCGAACGCGCAATTGCTGCTGGGCTTGAAGCCTGGTGTTGGCCAGCAGCAGTTCCTTCGTGGGTTGGAAACGCATACGCTGGAATCACTGTTCCAGGCGCACGTGGTGCAAACCGGCGACACGATTTTCGTACCCGCCGGGTCGCCGCATACCATCGGAACGGGCATGATCGTTTTTGAAGTGCAGCAATATTCGGACCTGACTTATCGCGTTTACGATTACGGGCGCGTAGATTCGAACGGGAAACCGCGCGAATTGCATCTCGAGAAAGCGCTGGCGGTGACGAATTTTGGCGGCACGGCAGGCGGGCGGACTTCGCCGCTTCCCTTGCCTGCCGAGGAGGGCGACCGCTGGCTCCTTGCCGCGTGTCGCTACTTTGCTACCGAACGACGTGAGGCGACCGACCCTTTCACCGTTGAGATGGACGCGGCGCATTTCGATCTGATCGTTCCACTTTCCGGCGAGGGGATTTTGCGCACGCATGACTTCGCATTTCCCTTTGGTCCGGGCGAATGCTGGTTCCTACCTGCGAATCTGGGGGAGTACCATGTGCAGCCGATCAAAGGGATGGCTACGCTGATACGCACCTATGTCCCCGATCTGGTGCGGTTGCGCAGTGAGCTAAAGGGCGCCGGCCATGCCAAGTCAGCCGACCGCACGGTTTTTGATTGATCAGGAATCGAACAGGACTCGGATGCCGACGGATAAGCTCGCCATTCACGCGGTAATTCTGGCCGGAGGCCGTGGCACGCGCTTCTGGCCACGGAGCCGCACGCGCACGCCGAAGCAGTTGCTCAACATCGTCGGGAAGGAAACGATGCTGGTGCAAACCGTGGCGCGCCTTCGAACACTGGTGCCGCTAGAGAATACCTGGACGGTCACCAACGCGGAACAAGCGGCTGAAGTTCGAAGGCAGTTGCCGGAGCCAGCACGGCCCCGAGTATTGACCGAGCCAGTGGGGCGTAACACCGCCGCCGCGATCGCGCTGGCGGCTCTACATGTGCGGCATGCCTCGCGTGGTGACGCACTGCTGGCCGTGTTGCCCGCGGATCATTACATCGCGAATCCCGAACGTTACCGCATCATTGTGCGCGCGGCTCTGGACATGGCGCGCGACAACGGACGCATGGTGGTGCTTGGTATTCCTCCAACGCGACCGGAAACCGGCTTTGGCTACATCGAACGCACGGGCGATGCGCTCGATTCGCGCGGCTTCCCGGTGTACGCGGTTCGCCGGTTCACGGAAAAACCGGCCTTGCCGGTGGCCAAAGAATATGCCGGGTCGGATCTTTACCACTGGAACGCCGGAATGTTTTTTTGGCGCGTCTCGACGTTTCTGGAAAATCTGCGAAGTTATTTGCCGAAGACCTGGGAAGCGCTGGATTCCCTGGCCGCGCACATCGGTAAAAGCTCGTATCCGAAGAAGCTGAGGGCTATCTATCCTACGCTGGAGAACATTTCGGTGGACTACGCCATCCTCGAACCCGCCACTCACGAACCAGGCAAGCCGCGAGTTTTCGTGATTCCCGCGGAAGTGGGCTGGAGTGACATCGGCTCGTGGACCGCGGTGTACGAGTTGCTCGCCAAACAGCCCGGCCAGAATATTCTGGCCGGTCCGGGTGTGCCGCTGGACGCTTCCGGGAATTTTCTGTGGAGTCCGTCCAAGTTTGTGGCGGCCATCGGGGTGCACGATCTGGTTGTGGTGGATACACCCGATGCCCTGCTGATTTGTCCCCGGGAACGCGCGCAGGACGTGGGAAAAATCGTTAAGAAACTCGAAGAACTACAAAAGAAGGACTTACTTTAGACCAACCAATCCGGCCTGTTTGCCTCGTTAACGCCTCGCGTATACTGAAACGCTATGACTTCGATTCGCTTTGGAACTGACGGATGGCGCGGCGTCCTCGCCGAAGATTTCACTTTTGCAAATGCCCGCATCGTTGCGCACGCGATCGCGCGCTATGTGGTTCGCGGCGAAGACGCGCGTAAGGGCGTGCTGATCGGGTACGATCACCGCTTCGCCTCGGACCGCATCGCGGCGGCTTGCGCCGAAGTGATCAGCGCGACCGGAACGCCGGTTTGGGTCACTGACAAGCCCTGCCCCACTCCGGCAATTTCTCTGCTGGTGCGACAACGTCAAGCCGCCGGTGGGCTGGTCATCACTGCGAGCCACAATCCATACCGGTGGAACGGCATCAAGTACAAAGCCAGCTACGGCAGCAGCGCGCTGCCGTCGATCGTGGCGCAGATCGAAACGGAACTGGAGGGCGTGCAGCGCGACGGCGTTCCCCCGCTTCCCGCGCGAAAGGATTTGATTCAACCGCTCGAACCCCGTGCGCCGTACCTCGACACCATCGAAAAACTGGTCGATTGGCAACGCGTTCGCGCGGCGAAATTTCGCTTCGTCTCCGATCCCATGCACGGCTCCGCGGCCGGCCTACTCGCCGAACTGTGCAAGCGTAACGGCGTTGTCTGCGATGAAATTCGCGGCACGCGCGACCCGCGATTCGCAGGCATTCACCCGGAACCCATTGAGCCGCACATCGATGCGCTGCGGCACGCGGTGCGCGCCGGAAAATACGATGCCGGCTTCTGTGCGGATGGCGACGGGGATCGCATCGGGGCGATCGATCGCGATGGTTCGTTCGTCAACCCGCACCAGATTTTCGCGCTGCTGGTCTGGCACCTGGCCGGCACACGCGAACTTGCCGGCGATATCGCCAAAACATTTTCCGTCACTAAATTGATCGACAAGCTGGCCGCGAAATTCGGGCGCAAGCTTCACGAAGTTCCCATCGGCTTCAAATTCATCTGCGAGTTGATGCTGGAGCAAAATATCCTGATCGGCGGCGAAGAAAGCGGCGGCATCGGCACAAGTCTCTATCTTCCGGAACGCGATGCCACAGTCTCGGCGCTCCTGCTGGCGGAGGTGATGGCCTGGCACGGCAAATCGCTCGGCGAGCTGCTGGGCGCACTGCACGCCGAGTTCGGCGAGTATTACTACGGCCGGGTCGATCTGGACCTCAAGCCGGGCCAAAAGGAAAAAGCCATCGAGCATTTCTCGGACGGCAAGCTGAACAGGCTGCTCGATCTGCCAGTGGTGCGCCGTGAAAATATGGATGGCATCAAGGTTTATCTGGGCGAAGCAGGATGGGTGATGGTGCGCGCATCGGGGACGGAAAATCTGCTGCGCGTCTATTCGGAAACGAGCAAACCGGAAACTACGCGGCGGGTTCTTGACGCCGTGACCAAGGTCGTACACGAACTGTAGGGCTACAGAAACGGAAGGCGCATGGCTATGGAAACCGTCAATCTCGCCGACAAATTCAGCCGTTTCTCCGACTACTGCCATCCGCGGGTGATTGGCGAGCTCAACGACTGTCACGTCAAGGCCGTGAAACTCAAGGGTGAATTCATCTGGCACCATCATGACCACGAAGACGAGCTATTCCTGGTGGTCAAAGGCACGCTGCGGATGCAATTTCGCGATCGTGAAGCCGTGGTGGGCCCGGGCGAATTCGTGATCGTGCCGAAAGGCGTGGAGCACTGCCCTGCGGCCGACGAAGAAGTGCACATTGTGTTGATCGAGCCCAAATCTACACTCAATACGGGTAATATCGTTAACGAAAGGACCGTCGCACAGTCCGAGCGCATTTGACCGCGTCGGCTGACCACGACATCGATCTCTTATGGAACGCCGCTTCTATACTCTGGACGTTTTTACCAACACGCGCTTCGAAGGCAATCCACTGGCAGTAATTACCGACGGCGACGGCCTCTCCGATGAGGCCATGCTGGCGATCGCGCGCGAAATGAATCTTTCGGAAACCGTGTTCGTGCAGAAACCCACGGAAGATTCCGCGCTCGCGAGGCTGCGCATTTTCACAACGCGCCAAGAGTTGAAGCTGGCGGGGCATCCAGTGATTGGCACATGGTTCCTGCTGGCCGAACTGGGCGTCGTGCCCGCGCAGGAAGGCGGCGTGCACGTAACGCAGCAAACCGGCGCAGGCTTACTGCCGGTAGAAATTCGTTTCAAGGACGGCCGCCCGCAACGCGTGACGATGACGCAAACGGAGGCGGCGTTTCGCCCTTCGAAGATCAACAAGAAGGCGCTGGCGACGTCGCTCGGCCTTACAGCAAAAGATCTGGACCCCAAGCTGGATCCTGAATATGTCTCGACCGGCATCTTCAATCTGATGGTGCCGCTGCGCAATCGCGCGGCGCTCGGCAAGATCGCAATGAATACCGTGACGCTGCGCAAATTGCTGGGCAGCAACGGGACGATGGCGTACTGCTTCGTGTGCGGAGACAACAGCAAGGCTTTCTCGCGGGGCATGCTTCCGTGGGATACCTACGAAGATGCCGCCACCGGGTCCGCCGCCGGTTCGCTGGGCGCGTACCTGGTGAAACACGGGAAGCTCGCCGCGGCACACATGCTTCAGATTCTGCAGGGCGAAGAAATGGGGCGTCCTAGTCACATCGAAGTGGAAGTCACACAGCAGGGCAAGAAGCTGGTACCGCGCGTCAGCGGCGCCGCAGTGAGGGTCTTCGAAGGCACCATTCAGGCCTAACATCCGCGCCGCGCAGGGTTGGAAGCGTGCTGGCGGCTAAGGCGCCGCCATGGTCTTGCGAAACGCGTCGAGAATTCCGTTCACGAACGATCCCGACTCCTCGGAAGAAAATTTCTTGGCTAGTTCCACGGCTTCATTCAGCACAACTTTCGGCGGGGTATCCGTGGCGCGTAACTCGTGAATCGCCAAGCGCAAAATCGCACGATCGATGGCCGCCAGGCGTTCGAAGCGCCAATTTTCCGCGTGCTTGCCGATGATCTCGTCGAGCACGGCAATCTCGCGGGCGGCGCCTTCAAACAAAAGATTGGCGAAATTGCGGGTGGAATCGGTGCCCTTCGCGGACTTCCAGAATTTTGTTTCCAGTTTCGCAGGATCCTGCTGGCTCATGTCCCACTGAAAGAGCATTTGCATGGCAAATTCGCGTGATTTCGTGCGTAGCGACGACACGTTAGTTGCGCCGCATCTTTCGCGACGATTTTGAGGGCGAGGCCGGCGCACTCGCACCGGGCGATTTTTGCCCATGCAATTTTTGCGAAAGCCGCGCCATCTCGATTGCCGCTAGACCGGACTCGAATCCTTTGTTGCCACCTTTCAAACCGGCGCGGTCGATGGCCTGCTCCACTGTGTCGCAAGTCAGCACGCAGAAAATAATCGGCAATCCCGTATCCATCTGCGCAAGCTGCAAACCCCGCGAGGTCTCCGAGCAGACGTAGTCGTAGTGGGAAGTCTCGCCGCGCAGCACGCAGCCAATCGCGATCAGGGCGTCATACTTTCCCGTGGCCGCCAGTTTCTTGGCGGCCAGCGGCAACTCAAACGCACCGGGCACGTGCACGACGTCGACATCCTTACCCGAAGCACCGGCGCGCTCGAGGGCATCGACCGAGGCCGCCAGCAATCGCTCGGTGATGAAACTGTTGAAGCGGCTGACCACGATTCCGAATCGCAAGCCTGCGCCACTCAACTCGCCGTTCACGACGCCCGGCTGAATTTTTTGCTCCATGTCTTTCCCTTTGGAGTGCCGCGAGCCGGCACCGCCCTTTGCGATCAAGAACCCAGCACCCATGGCGCTACTTTCCCTTGAACGCCGCCGGCCGCTTCTCCAAGAACGCTTTGGTGCCTTCGCGCATATCTTCGGTCGCGCAGGAAAGCCCGAACAGCGTGGCCTCGAGAAACAGGCCTTCTTCCTGCGCCATCTCGACGCCACGTTCGATGGCTTCCATGGTGTACTTCACCGCGATGGGCGCGTTGGCGATAATTTTCTTGGCCATCGCCTCGGCCGCAGCAAGCAACTCGCCGGGCTCGTAGATCCGATTGACCAAGCCAATTCGCTGCGCCTCTTCCGCGGTAATCATTTCTCCGGTCAGGCACAATTCGTGGGCCACGCCTTTGCCGCAAAGTCGAGCCAGCCGCTGCGAGCCGCCATATCCGGGAATAATCCCGAGCTTTACCTCGGGCTGTCCCAGTTTTGCCGTTTTGCTGGCGATTCGAATGGAGCAGGAAAGGGCGAGCTCGCACCCGCCGCCCAGCGCAAATCCATTGATCGCGCAAATTGACGGCTTCCCCACGGTTTCCAGCAAATGAAAAACGCTTTGCCCGAACAGAGAAAACTCCTTGCCGTTTACCGGGGTTTGCTGCGCCAATTCGCTGATGTCCGCGCCGGCGACAAAGGACTTCTCACCCGCGCCGGTCAAAATCAGCACGCGGACGGCGGCATCGTCGCGCGCGGCCACCAATGCATCGCGCAATTCCTCGATGGTCCTGCGATTCAGCGCATTCAAGACCTTCGGCCGATTGAAGGTGATAACCGCAATCGCATCGCGTACCTCATACAAAATATTTTCGTATGCCATTTCGAGTGTTTCCCCAGCCTCAAGTCCCCGGCATCTAAAACTTCATGGCCTTCGGCTTCGCCGGATCCGAATAATCATAAAATCCTCGACCGGCCTTCCGGCCGTTCCAGCCCGCCAGCACCATGCGCTTCAACAACGGCGGTGATGCAAACCGCTTCTCCCGGAACTCTTCGAACATGATATTCGCGATGTAGTACGTGGTATCCAGCCCCACAAAATCCAGCAGCGTCAGCGGTCCCATTGGATGGCCGCAGCCGAGTTTCATGGAATTGTCGATATCCTCGATGGAGCCGACGCCCTCTTCCAACGCACGGATCGAATCGAGTAAATACGGCACCAGCAGCCGGTTCACGATGAACCCGGTGCTGTCGTGCGCGCGTACTGCAGTTTTCCCGAGTTTCGCGCCGAAGGCCACCATCTCCTCGTACACTTTTTCGTCGGTGGCAATCGTCCGCACCACTTCCACCAATTTCATTACCGGGACAGGATTAAAAAAGTGCAAGCCCACAAACCGCTCCGGGCGCTTGGTGGCCGTGGAGATTTCCGTTATGGTCAGGGAGGAAGTATTGCTGGCGAAAATTGCCGAGGGCGGACACATCGCATCAAGCTTTGCGAACAACTCGCGCTTTGCCGGCAACTGCTCGATGATCGCTTCCACCACCAGGTCGCAATCCTTCAAATCCTCGAGCGCCGTCGTGCCGGTCATGCGCCCGCGTATGTCGGTCTTTTGAGCCTCGGTGAGTGCTCCCTTTTCCACCAGCCGAGCCAGATTTTTCTCGATTCCTTTGAATCCCTTGTCGACAATCTCCGGGCTAACCTCGCGTACCACGGTCGTGAATCCCGCCTGCGCGCACACTTGCGCGATGCCCGAACCCATCAGACCACACCCTACGACTCCCACTTTCTGAATCGCCATACTTTCCTCGTTTAAGAGATTGCCGGAACCACGAAGCAGCGCCAAACGGCCAGCCGAAAAGTCTAACCCACTTCTTCCCATCATTACTTCTTTACTTCATTACTTCTCTAATTCAAACATTCCACCACCATCGCGATCCCCTGGCCGCCTCCAATACACGCGGTGGCCAATCCATATCGCAGCCCGTTGCGCCGGAGTTCATTCAAAATGGTAATGAGCAATCGGGTGCCGGAAGCTCCCAACGGATGCCCGAGAGCAATCGCTCCTCCATTCACATTCGTTTTGTCACGATTGAGTCCCAAAACTTTCTCCACCGCCAGATACTGCGCTGCAAATGCTTCGTTGACCTCCAGGCGATCCATCTGATCGAGCGAAAGTCCCGCCAACTTCAAGGCCTTTTGCGAAGACGGCACCGGACCAATGCCCATGATGCTGGGGTCCACTCCCGCCACGGCCCAGGATACGATGCGACCCACGGGCCTCAACCCGCGGTCCTTCGCGGTGCTCTCTCGCGTCACAACCACGGCCGCTGCGCCGTCGACAATTCCGCTGGCGTTACCAGCAGTCACAATGCCCTCTTTCTTGAACGAGGGCGGCAGCTTCTCCAGCGTTTCCATGGTTGTTTCCGGCCGCCGGTGATCGTCTTCGCTCACGGTCACGGTCTTTTTTCCCTGCTTCACGTCCACGGGTACGAGCTCCTCGCGAATCCGGCACGCCTTGTACGCCGCATCCGCCGCCTGCTGGCTACGCAGCGCGTAAGCGTCGGCATCCTTGCGCGTGATTCCTTGCTGCTCCGCGAGTTTTTCCGCCGTCAACGCCATCGGCAAGCCGCAGAACGAATCGGTCAGCCCGGCCATCAGCGTGTCTTCCAGCGCGCCGCCGCCCAGCCGCAAGCCGTTGCGCGCACCGCGAATGACAAAGGGCGCCTGGGTCATGTTTTCCATGCCGCCGGCCAGCACCATGGTGGCTTCGCCCAACAGAAGCCGCTGCGCTGCTTGCGCCACGGCCTCAATCCCCGACCCGCACAGCCGGTTCACCGTTACCGCCGGCGTCTCGACCTTCAGGCCCGCCTTGAGCCCCACGTGCCGCGCGCCGTAAAGCGCGTCCGCGCTCGTTTGCATCACATTACCAAAAATCGCGTGATCGAAATCCCCGGCATCCACACCCGCGCGTTTGATGGCCTCTTTGGAGGCATGCGCCGCCAGGTCGATCGCCGACACCTCCGAAAACGCTCCGGTATAACGCGCCATCGGGGTCCGCGCTCCCGCCACAATCACTACATCCGTCGGAAACATTGCAACCTCTCCTTCTCCATCGTCACCAGTTTACCGTCTTGGCTCAAAACCACCAATCAGGCGACTCGCCATCATCATGGCCATGGCCCGCTCGGCAGAGAGCCAGCTTGATCTCGGCATTTGCGCTGTCCAGGGTTGCTTGGACAAAACTACTTCGCTGGTTCCTTCTTCTTATATACCCGCACCCAATCCACCAGCATACGCTGCGGGAATTCGGTGGTGGCATCCGGCGGCCCCGGCCAATCTCCGCCCACGGCCACATTCAGCAAAATAAAAAACGGATGATCGAACACCCACTTCTTCCCCGGCGGCAACTGCGACGGGCGAAAGGCCGCATACGGCCGCCCATCCATCGCAAACCGCACCTCGCCTGGCTCCCACTCCATGGCGTATTCATGAAAATCGTCCGCCAGCTTTACGCCACCCGGGAGATGCATGATCGACGTGAAATCCTGATCGCCCGAATAGCCCGGCCCATGCAGCGATCCGTGATTGGTGGAAGGCTCCCGACCAATGTTCTCCATCACATCGATCTCGCCGCACTGCGGCCAACCGCGTGACTCGATATCCTCGCCCAATAGCCAAAACGCCGGCCAGATTCCCCGCCCCCGCGGAATCTGGATTCGCGCCACGAATCGCCCATACGCCTGCGCAAATAGCCCCTGCGTCTTCAACCGCGCCGATGTGTAGGACCGCGTCAAATTATCCGCCCCGGTGTACTCCTCGCGCTGCGCGGTGATCACTAATTTCCCGGCGCGCACCACAGCATTCGCCGCCCGGTCGGTGTAGTACTCCAGCTCACGATTCCCCCACCCACCACCGCCGACATCAAATTTCCACTTCTTCGCGTCTGGCATAGATCCATCCGCGCCATCAAACTCATCGCTCCAAACCAAAGTCCAGTCTGCCTTGGTCGTTTCATCCAGCGGCGAAGCCGCGGCAGGTCGCTGTGCAAATCGTGGCATCGCCACGACCATCATCAATCCCACAAAACTGAACGTCGAGGTAACCGCCCAACGCAACGATTTCATGCCGCATATTGAGCCACATTCAAAAAGGCCAAGCAAACCCCAACGCAGGCATAGAGCTACCAACCCAAGATCCACCCTCGCAACCGAGGATGGGGTACCACTGCCGCTCACTACCCCAAATGTGATTGGCAAAATTCCCTAGCCTCCGGGCTACCTACCTTGTTTTAGCCGATTTTCGACGCCGAGTCTGTCAATCTCCCGAGCTCCCGTTCTATTCATTGCTTGCATACGTATCGCCAGAGGAACGACTTGGCACGGCGTTCAACCGATGTTGTAGAATGCCACATGGCCCTGGCCCTTCCTCCCAGCGAGCAGCTCAAGGATATCCGCACGCGTCTGGGTATCACCACGCGCGACGTTGCCGAGTTCAGCCACCGCATCGCCGAGGCCGAAGGCAACACCGAATTCCACATCTCCAACGCCTGGCTGACGCAGATCGAAAATTCCGACTCCGTTCCCAGCGTTTTCAAGCTTTACAGCCTCAGTTCCATCTACCGCATCAAGTTCAGTGACCTGCTGCTGCTCTACGGCGTGGATCTGGCCAACCTTAGCAAGCACCAGATGACCGCGCCGATGCCCAACACGCACCTGACGCAGCTGGAAGTCTACGACGCGGAGAAAACCGTGTCGTTCCCGGTGCGCTTCGATCGCTCGTTCGACGTGGACAACACCAACTTGCTGTCGCGCATGGTGGAAGTGTGGGGCGAAGTGCCCATCGCGCTGATCCAGCATCTGGACATTCGTCACAGCCTCTACGGCTATATCGGCTTACAAGACAACACGTTATCGCCATTGCTGCGGCCGGGCTCGTTCGTGCAGATCGATCCGCACGTCCGCAAGGTGCAACCCTTAAAGTGGCGCACGGAATTCGACCGGCCCATCTATTTTGTGGAATTACGGGACGGGTACGCCTGCTCGTGGTGCGAAATGCAGGAAGGTTACTTGCTGCTGCTGCCGCATCCGCTTTCGTCGCGTAGCGTGCGCCGGCTCAATTACGGCACCGAAGCGGAAATCATCGGCCAGGTAACCGCCGTGGCCATGCGCCTCACCGAGGCTCCAGAGCCTGCTTCTGACGGTGCCGCCAGATTGCCAAGGCGAGTCTGACGTTCGAGAGAAAAAGCCGGGCCATGGCGGGATTCACATCCAGCGGAATGGCCACTCGATAGGGCTCCAGCTTCTGCCAGATTTGCAGCACATCGGCAGGACTTTCGTGCGAAGAATTCAGATATAGCTCCAGCTCTTCCACCAATTGTTCCAGCGAATACGCAGATAGGCGGTAAAAAATGTCGCGGTGCGCGATTCCCAGCGCCTTGCCGGCGGCGTCTGGACGAAAGCGTGCGGCAAGACCGTCGTGGTGATACGTCCCGGTGTTGTAGTCTCGGGTAGAGGCGAGATAAATCAGACGAGCGAGATCTCCCGGCAATTTTGCCAGTGATCGCTGCAACAGATCGTCGTAGGCAGCTTGTACGGGAACGAGTTTGCCGGCGACAGTCATCAAAGTTCAGATGAAACGAATTAGCCCATCGGGGCGGGGGATACCAGGGCTTCGTTCCTATTGTCAGACGTTACGCGGCTCCAGCGCGGGGAAGTTCGCGGGAACCAGCTGCAGTCTTGACGGTCTGGTGGACCGTGGCAAGCCGCTGCGAATGCGTCTCCGCGTAATCGGCAAGACGGCGAAGGCCCAAGGGTCCGACCGAGCCTACGGCCACGAAAAGGACGCCGCAAAGCAAGATCAGCTCGGAATAGAGCAGCAAGAGCTTGAACTCGGTTCCTGCATCCAAGTCGTGGCTTGTTCGGGAAACCTGCTTGTGTTCGCGCATCGTGCGTTGAATGGCCGCGGATGTCTGGCGCACCCACGCAAGGGCTACCTGCTTGCGCTCGCGCTGAAATAACTTCGCCAGCGCCGGTGAGTTGATAGCCAAGACGTAACGGGAATCGTCGTTCGAAAAAACCCTGGCTACAAATTGGCAGGGGCACGGGGGGTAATCCGCAGGATAGTCGAACAGGGGATAGTCCGATTCGAGGTTGGCGCCGCGAGCGGCGGAAAAACCGCGGACCATCAGCAACAATATCCCCAGGAGCGTGAAACTAGCCAAGATTGTAAGCGGGGCGCCCATCATGAGCGCACTGCCTTCACGAGGTCCCCACGCGCCGTCTGGAGCCGGCGCCGCGTCGCCGTAGCAGTTTGCTGGTAGGCATTCCTCGAGCCGCCATCACCTTCCGCGAAGTTGTTGGTGGGTGTGGGAACCCAATTCTCTGTATCTGAATATGACCAGAGGTGAATCAGCCAGACGGCCAGGGCTACCGGATAGCAAGCGGAATGGGCATACCACCAAAAATTATGTCCCTGTATGGGAACGAAAGTAAGACACACCGCGAGGACGCCGACAAAGAGCCCATAGCCCAGAAGGATGCCACGCAAGTTCTTGCGAAACGGTATTGCATATAGCAGGCAGACCCCTGCAAGGGCGGCCACGGCTACTGCTTGAACGGTTCGAAGGACCCGCTCGATCTCAAGCGTATTCGCTCGCAACCACCACCCAGGCTCGTCCGCGGCGGTCACCAACGCTTTCGCCAGAGCTAAGGCAAAGATGACAGCCAAGGCGTTTCGCGCCATCCTTGCGGTTCCCGGATATCGCAAAAGGCCCATGCGGAAAATTTCAAAGACCACGCCGCAGCCTATTACTACGCCGATGAATTCAGTTATCCAATAAACGTAGAGGTAGAGCCCGGGATTCCAGTGTCTGATCAGGTAGGAGGCGATATCTTCGAACAGCAAGACATATGCGACGTAACCGTAGAAAACCGGATAGTGTGACGCCAGGTTGGTTTGCAGCCCTCGAATAATTACGAGGAATGCCAGCACGATACTGCTCGACCAAATGAGATGGCTGAGCATACGTCTCCCGGTCAGGTCTCGTCAGTTGCCGGACCGAATAATAGCACAGAGAAAGAGGGAAAATGCGGACCATTTTTCCCCCTTCTCAACTGCGCCTAAGCAACGAGTTCAGCGAGTGACGGCGTAGGCAACGGACGGCCTCCGTCGGCAACGTGCTGAGCCGGCGGCGTGGGTAGCGGTCGACCTCCGTCAGCAACGAGCTGAGCCGGCGGCGTGGGCAGCGGTCGACCTCCGTCAGCAACGAACTGCGCTGGCGGCGTGGGCAGCGGTCGACCTCCATCGGCAAAGAATAGGTTGTTGGGTGGCGTCGGTAAGGGTCTGCCACCATCAGCAGTGAGGACGGCGGTGTGAAGTACCACACCAGCGAGCAAAATCGCCGTGCAAAGCGCAAACAGGGTCTTGGCCAAACGCATATGTCCTCCTGAGAGAAATTAGCGACGGACGCAGGGCGCCCGGAGCACTCCTAAAAGAGCGGGGCTAGCCTAAGAGAAGTTGGGAGGGAAAGAGAAAGGAAGGATGGGGTGGTTGGAATACCAACCAGAATAGAAACCACGATCGGGATACCGAGAAATTTAGGTGCGGTACATTGCAACGCAGGCGCCCGGAGTTTCCGCAAAAGGGGCGCCTGACGGACGGTCTAAGGGAAATGCGGCGCACCACCTCTCAGCAAGCTCTCCGCGGCAATTTTCTCAGCGACTCGAGGAAACGCAAAAAACATTGGTACTAACTAGTGTTCCAGCAAACCGTCCAGCCGCGTCGAGTTTGAAAAGACGACCGGATAAACGGACGCCCGATGCTCCGGAAAGGACGCGGGCGAGTATCCAAAACTAGGTTACGGAAATTGTAAGGCGGCGCGATCGGAGTAGCGAAGAAGTGGACACATTTTGCTTGCAATAACAAGCGAACGGAAAATTCCGGGATGGTGGGGTATCGACGGCGCGCACATTGCGACGACAAGTGGGGACCTTCCTCACATGTGGAACCCGACCAAAACGGAGTTATGAACCCATGACAATGCGTACTGGACAGCTTTGGGAATGCCTGAATGCCGCATGCGGATGCGAAATTCTAGTAGTAGCCAAGAGCGGAGTCAAAAGCAGGATTGAACCGCGCTGCTGCTGCGGAAGCATGATGCAAAAATCGTATGCGCAACAGATTCCCGGCGCGCGCAGCGGACACCATCGAGGAAATTTGCCGGGACGCCTAGAGGCATCCAGGGCGGACGGACCAGCGAACGCGACTCTGAGTAAAACTTCACAGCGTCTGTTCTTTCCAAAGTAACGCAGCGTTTGAGCTGAAATTCCGGGCGCGGGGTCACGGAATGGATAAGGTCACGGAAACGTCCGCCACAATACACCTGCATTGCCGTGCGGATTTCATCTTCGACAGCCGAGCGCGAAACCAAAAATCGCGACCGATCAAAGTGCTCAGTGAATGCATGTGCGACTTCCGGCGTCCCGACTGGGAGAGCCGGTGGAACGACTGGAGTTCAGGGCACAATCCCTATCTGAACTTGTTCTTGTGCGAGGAACACGCACGCAAGCTCGGATTGATGCGCTAAGCAAGCCTCTTACTCGTTTCTCACGACAATTCGCGGCTATTCCTGGTAGGCCCGGTACAGTTTCATATCCGATGGGCGCAAGTAAAGTACGAGTGTTATCGGATGGCGGCCGGAAGGCCAACTCGATAAGGTGCACCAACACGCTGGTGAAAGTGAAAAGCGAGCGGCCAAGTCTTGTGGGAATTGTTGTCCGGCAGCGCAGCGCCGGCTTCCGCGTCGCGTAGGAAATAACTACTCGGTAGGGAGCAGCGAAAAGACTCCAGCGGCAGTTGCGCAGCTGCAGGCGAATCCGCCAGGGCTACCCAAACCGGGCTGCGAGCGTCGAGTTTTCTGAAGATGCCATAACCCGGCCCCGTATCTAGGGCGCGCCTATCCCACGAGCGCCGAGAAGAACTGCACACAAAAAATCCGGATCGTGATTTTCGCTCACAGTAGGGCGCAGACTTCCACCGTTCTGTTCAATTTTGAACAGACGACATGCGCAGAGAGGGTAGAAATCAGTCGCTCAACTTAAGGAACAGTAAGCGCAGGGCCAAGCTATTTCGCTTGGAAACCAGTATTTGCCTGCGGGCGAAGGGCCCGCGCACAAGGATGAAATGAAATCTCGCCCGCGAACGGGTTCGGGAAACAGGGTTTTTTCGACGCGAAGCGTGCGTTCAAGAAAACAACGGAATACGGGGCCGCCGAGACGATCGTGGCGCAGGGCGAGGATTGCTCGGACATTACACTATGTGGAAAGCGGGCTGGTGAAGCTGGCGCTGGTATCCAAGCGCGGGAAGGGCGCGGCCCTGGGGACCCTTGGGCAAGGAGATTTCTTTGGAGAGGCATGCATCGGGCGCGATACGGTGTACAGCACCTCAGCGATTGCCCTCGTGCGAACGTGCATATCGGTCATGCCTGGGAGGGCCATGCGGACGCTGAAAGAGGATTCTGCGTTCGCGATGCAGTTCATGAATTGACGCGCAATCGCCGCATCGAGCAAAACTTGATCGATCATATGCTACATTTTAGCGAGAAGCGACTAGCGCGGACGCTGATCTCCCTGGCGCAATCCAGGAATAACGGCCAAATGGCGTCGATGCTGGAAAATATCGGACAGGACACGCTGGCGGACATGATTGGAACAACGCGCTCACGGGTGAATTTCTTTATGAACAAGTTCCGGAAATCAGGATACATCCACTACAGCTACGGATTGAAGGTCTACGATTCGCTCGCCAGCATACTACAGGATTAGATAGACGGTCAGGAGTTCCAGGCAACGCGACTGAGCTGCCGTTTTCGCGATTCCCATTCGCTGCCGGAGAGAATGCGAGGAGCGACTTCGATAAGACGCGGTGTCAGCTTGAAAACCGCAAGGGCGGTCCAACTTTTGCCTTCCCGGGTATGAAAGCCGCGTTGATTGAGCGACTCCGCCATGTGTGCGTAGGAAAGATCCTGCACAACCATTTCGGCGAGGTGGTTCAAAATTTGTCTCTCGGTGGGATTTTCCTGGAGGTGTAGGCAGTCGGAGGCAATGCGGGTTCCATAGGGGATTTCTTCCATAAGGCCGGAAGGTGCAGGGGCTTCGCCGGCAGTATCAGCGTCCACCTCGCGCTGCCACTCCACGGCCGCGATGCGCCAGCCGGCGGCTTCGTGATGCTTGACATACTCGTAAGTGGGCCAGGAGGTAAGAGCGTCGCGCACGGATTCGGTTTTCTTCATGGGGATATCTCCTCGGAGCTGAGTTTGTCCTTCGGGAGAGACACAAAGTCGCCGGCAGGAACACGGGCAATTCTCATTCCGCGGGATGGATTTAACAAAGTAGTTGATCCAGAAGGAGTTAGTTTGAGCGGAAACGGGCATTGGCGCCAGGTACTGTCCGCTCGTGGGATGAGATGTTGCAAGGACGGACACTACGTTGTCAGCGGCAAAACAACTAACAGCGGAACGGTGGAGCGCTCTTGTGGCTAGTGAAGCAAGGCCAAGGGCCGTTTTACCCACAACCTCCGGAGGTAAAAAGCCCCTTTTTCTGAATGAACTACGGTGTCCCCGATAGCGAGCGAATTGAGGGGAAACCTTGACCGCACACAGCGGTGAGGTATGATGCCCCGCGTCGCTGGTCCCCGCACGACAATTCTCGCGCTGCAAGTCTGGAATCGGTTTGCTGATCGGGCTGGTGGTGTTCCATGGATATCTCAAAACGCACCGAAGATCGCACACCCATGAAGATCAGTGTTGATCTGGCCAGCCTGGATGTTCGCACGCCGGCACAGGAAGGGATCACGGAAAACGTTAGTGCGCGCGGGGCGCGCATCCTGACCAGCAAGCCCTGGAAGCCGAACGATCGCCTGAACGTTCGATCGCTGCTGGGGAATTTTCGTTCGCGTGCGCGGGTAGTGTACTGCGTGCCGGTGGACGCGGGCCAGTTTGCGATCGGGCTGCAGCTATTTGCGACCGCAGGCACGTGGAAGTCGCCGAACTGATAGGTGATGAGGCTGCTTCGGCGCGTCGCCATGGACAAAGGCAAAAGCGGCCGCCTTAAGCCGGCAAAATGCGGGGATCGAACGCGTGTCTGCAAATGCAAATTCGAGGAAGCCGATAGGGGTGTGGAACGATAGGGGCTAGCTTGCTTTCGCAAGACGGCGTGCGGTGCGAATGATACAATGGCCGTGGTGTACATTCAGAAATTTCACGTGGACGTGGTAATCGGCGGAGAACGGCGCGCTTGCCCGCTGGACTGGCTGGATCAATTCTGCATGCGGAATTTCACGAACTCAGCCGACTTCGACGATACGCTGCCGGTCGGCGACGGAAAAATCGAAGCGAGTTTTCGAGTTACCCCAGAGCGATTTGCACACGGCCTGGGGGCGTGGTTGACGCAACGCGGTAAAGGCGAAGGTAAAACGGTGCAAGTCGAAGTTACACCAACCTGAGAACGATTTCCTGACCGACGTAGTTCGCGAATTTGGGCGCGAAAGATTAGCCGGCAACATCCGCCCTTCAACTACGTGTTCTAATAGCCTGCCGCAGAGAAGTCTCCGAGTGCGCAAGAGATGCGCCCTGAAATCGCGTCACGCGGCAGGCTCGCGCTTCTCATTCCCCAGCACTTCCCGAATCTGCGGGAGCGCGGCCTGAGCGGCGGCTTCACCGACAGCCACAAGATCATTGGTGTGGGTGAAGTCATCCCACACGAACGGCTTCACGTCTGGCTCGATGATCACGTCAGCTTGCTGCCGCCAAGCCAAATCCGCGTGGCGTTGAATGATGGTGAACGAGCGACTGATCACGTCCGCGGCCGTGCGCGGCTGCTCGAGGCTGCCGGCCTCTAGATATACCGCGATGATGATGTCCGCGCCCAGGAGCAGAGCACCTTCGACAGGAACCGGAGAGGTGAGGAAGCCATCGACCAGAGTGCGATTCTCAAATTGAATCGGGACGAATAGTCCTGGATAAGCGCACGAGCCTCGGAGCGGCGGACAGATGGGACCACGCGTGTAGTAGACGGTGACCCCGGCATTGATGTCCGTTGCAGCGATGGCCAGCGGAGTTGTGAGTTCCTCGAAGGTGGTCGCCGGCGTGAATCGTGCGAGGTATTTCTCCATGCGCTGATTGGTTGCCAGGCCAAGCCAGGACGGCGTCCAGCGGCCGAAGTCGTGGAAGGTGGTGGTAGTGGCGATACGCTGCATTTCGTCCAGCGGCACACGGGCGCAATAACACGCGCCGATCAGCGCGCCAACGCTGGTGCCTGCGACTACATCGATGGGAATACCAGCATTTTTCAGGGCGCGCAGAACGCCAATGTGGGCGATACCGCGGGCAAAACCGCCAGCCAGCGCCAGACCCACACGGCGCGGAGCAGGAGCCGGCGTCTCCTCAACGCCTGCAAAAGAGCGCAGTTTATCCTTGGCAGTGCGCAGCCAATCGACGGCGTTGGCGACTTTGTCGTCCATGCTGATTTCATTCTAGTGCCAGTCTGGATTATGAGCATGTAGTTTGACCGTGGAATGGCGGTTTTGTAACCTGTCCAGCCGAGCAGCTGCTGCGGGAAGGCTTCTTCATGAAACGTCGCATCGACAAAGTGGCGGTGTTGGGTGCGGGAACAATGGGTTCCCGGATTGCAGCGCATCTGGCGAACGCCGGAGTTTCCTGCGTTTTGCTCGATATGGTTCTGCCAGACGCTACGCAAGACGCGAGTGCCGCGGTTCGCAACAAAATTGTCAGCGCAGGGCTGGAAGCGGCAAGGAAGGCAAAGCCGGCGGCGTTTTTCACCGCGCGGCTCGCGGAACGCGTGGCTATCGGAAATTTCGAGGACGATCTGGGGCGCTGCGCGGAAGCCGACTGGATCATCGAAGTCGTCGCGGAAAATCTGGAGATCAAACGCAAGCTGCTGGGGCGCGTCGCGGAAGTCCGTAAACCGGGCTCGATCGTGACCACCAACACCTCGGGCCTTCCGGTGCGTTTGATCGCGGAGGGCATGAGCGAAGAGTTCCAGCGGCACTGGGCAGGGACGCATTTCTTCAATCCACCACGGTACCTGAAACTGGTCGAACTGATTCCCGGGCGGAAAACCATACCCGAAGTGATCGCGGCGCTGAGTGAGTTTTGCGATCGGCGGCTGGGCAAAGGCGTAGTCGTCGCCAAAGACACGCCGAACTTCATCGCTAATCGCATCGGAACGTTTTCGATGCTGAACGCTCTCCGCCTGATGGGCACGCTGGGAATGACCATCGAAGAGGTTGACGCGTGCACGGGACCGATCATCGGACAGCCAAAGTCGGCGACCTTTCGAACGGCGGACATCGTGGGACTCGATGTGCTGGTGCACGTGGTGAAGAATATTTACGACAGCGTTCCCTACGACGAATCGCGAGAGATGTATCGCGTGCCCGCGCTGGTAGAAGAGATGGCACGGCGGAATTGGCTGGGCGACAAAACCGGGCAGGGGTTTTACAAACGAGTGAAGGGCGGTGAAGCCGAGAAAGAAATTCTGACGTTGGACGTGAACACCATGGAATATCGCGCGCGTCAGAAGGCGCGTTTCGGTTCGCTGGAAGCGGCGAAAGGGATTGAGGATCTCGGCGAGCGACTGCGCGCGCTTATTGGCCCGGTACTGGAGGGAGAGAAGGGCGACAAGGCGCAGCAATTCCTATGGGATGCGTTGTCCGAAACTTGTTTGTACACTGCACGGCGCGTACCTGAGATTTCCGACAGCATAGCCGAAGTCGATCGCGCGATGCGCTGGGGATTCGGGTGGGAGCTTGGACCATTCGAAGTGATCGACGCGATCGGGGTAAAGGCTTTCGCCGCGAGAGTGCAGCGGGAGGGGAGATCGTTGCCGCCGGTGATTGAGAAAGTGCTAGCGAGCGGGCGCACTGGCTTTTACGAATCGCAGAAAGGCGCGACCACGGTTTTTGATGAGGTTGCCGGCGGCGCGACGAAAGTCGAAGAGCCAAGCGGCGTGTTGATCCTGAAAGCACTGAAAGAGGCCGGCCGCGAAGTCGAACGCAACTCTGGCGCGAGCCTGGTGGACCTGGGCGACGGCGTGGTGTGTTGTGAATTTCATTCGAAGATGAACGCGATCGGCGCGGACTTGATCGCGATGATTCATAAGGGGCTCAAGCGGCTTGATTCCGATTTCGACGCGATGGTGATCGCCAATCAGGCGGTGAATTTTTCGGTCGGCGCGAACCTAATGCTCGTGCTTGTGGCGGCGCAGGAACAGGAATGGGACGAGCTGCACCTGGCGGTGAAGCAATTTCAGAACGTGAATCTGGCGATCAAGTACGCGCCGAAGCCGGTGGTGATCGCGCCGCAAGGTATGGCGCTGGGCGGCGGATGCGAGGTGAGCCTACACGGCGCGAAGATCCAAGCTGCGGCTGAGGCATACATGGGACTGGTGGAGGCCGGCGTGGGGTTGATTCCCGGCGGCGGCGGGTCAAAGGAGATGCTGATTCGCGCAAACGAGCACGCAGCCGACGGTCAGGACTTGGACTTGTTTCACGCACTTCGGCCGATTTTCGAAACGATCGCCATGGCTAAAGTCGGGACGAGCGCCGAGGAATGCCGAACTCTGGGATTCTTGCGGCGTGAAGATGGCGTGTCGATGAATCGCGATCGCGTGGTGGGTGATGCCAAGGAAGCGGCGCTAGCTTTGTGGCGAAGCGGATACAAAGCATCCGCGGCCAGCTGGCAGGAAGGCGCGCAGACCACGCAAGTCAAGGTGCTGGGCGAGCAGTTTCTGGCGGCTGCGAAGATGGCGATTCACCTAATGCAGCGGGGCGGATATGCCTCCGATCATGACGCACTGGTGGGACGAAAACTGGCAAACATTTTGGCGGGAGGCGCGTTGAGCGCGCCGCAGATGGTCAGTGAGCAGTATGTGCTGGATCTGGAGCGCGAGGCATTCGTTTCACTGTGCGGCGAGAAGAAAACGCAGGAACGCATCGCGCATACTTTGAAGACCGGCAAGCCGCTAAGAAACTGACCATCGCGCCCGGACGCGCGCACCTTAATGCCCGACCAGGTCTCGTTGTGAACTGGGCGTTTTGTGATCCGGGCTCCCCTCGAGCAGTGGAGCTGCAGACCCGCAATACGTATAAAAACGTATCAACTTGGCGATTTCAATAGTATGCTCCTGGTGCGGAGGGCGTAGTGCAAAAACTTCTGGCACCGCGGGAAGCGGCGAATATTCTGGCGATCAGCTACCCTACGCTGAAGCAGTGGATCTATCGCGGCAAGATCAAGACGGCCAAAACGCCCGGCGGTCATCATCGGGTTCCGGAGAGCGAGATCGACCGCCTGCTGCCCACCAAGCTGCAGCACGGCGATATTCGGACGCGGCGTGGGAACTTCCGTAAGATCAGCGGCCGAAACCAACTGATCGGACGGGTGCTGTCGATCAAGTACAGCGGATTGCTGGCGCAGGTGACCATGGCCATCGGCGAACAGCACATCACCGCGATTATAACAGCGGACGCGGCGAAAGAGATGCGGCTCAAACCGGGCGAGCGCGCGGCGGCACTGATCAAGTCGACCGAGGTCATGATCCTGCGGGTATGAAGGGCGGGGTGCGACATCGTCCCTTTAGCAAATGGCGTGCTTGAGGTATTCCGTGACATATATTTCAAAGATTCTCGGTGTCGCGGCACTGTTGATCATGGGTTCCGCCGTGGCGCGGGGACAAGGCGCGCAGATCAGCGTGGCCGCTGCCGCCGATTTGACTTTCGCGTTAAACGAAATCGCCAAAGAATACGAATCGCAAACGCACAATAAGGTAAAGATCGTTTATGGATCGAGCGGAAATTTCTTTTCGCAGATTCAGAATGGTGCGCCGTTTGATGTCTTTCTTTCCGCCGATCTGGAGTACCCGCGTAAGTTGCAGGCTGCTGGTCTTGTCGAATCGGGAACGTTATACCGGTATGCGATCGGAGAGATCGCACTGTGGTGTCCCGCCAATTTGAGCCTAGATCTGAAGAATAAGCACTGGAACGCGCTGAAGGATCCCAGGGTACAAAAAATTGCGATGGCCAATCCCGCCCATGCGCCCTACGGACGGGCGGCGCTAGAGGCATTGCAAAAATCGGGAATCTACAGCCAGATCCAACCGAAGCTGGTGTACGGCGAGAACATTTCGCAGGCTGCACAGTTCGTGCAATCAGGAAACGCACAGATCGGCATTGTGGCATTGTCACTGGCACTTTCGCCCGCCATGAAATCCGGCGAGACGTGGGAAATTCCCGGAGACATGCATGAACCGATCGAGCAGGCGGTGGTGGTGCTGAAGCGCACGAAGGACAAGCCGGCCGCGCGGTCTTTCTTCAATTTCTTGAAAGGCGATAGTGCGCGGGGAATTCTAGTGGACTACGGATTTACCTTTCCCGCGCACGCTCCGGTCGCTCCTTCAACGAGGCGGGAACCCTGACGATGGAGGCGCTGTTTCTCTCTGTGCGGCTGGCTTTGTGCGTGTCGGCAATCCTGTTTGCGATTGGGATGCCGCTGGCATACTGGCTTGCGTATTCGCGATGGCGCGGAAAGTTTTTGGTGGAATCGGTGGTAGCTTTACCTCTGGTGTTGCCGCCCACGGTACTGGGATTTTATCTCCTGGTGGCCATGGGACCACGTGGGCCGCTCGGTAAGTTGTGGCAGGCATTGTTTGGCCACGGGCTGGCATTCACTTTCACAGGATTGATTGTCGCGTCGGTGCTTTACAGTTTGCCGTTTGCGGTGCAGCCGCTGGTAGCTTCGTTTGAGGGCGTCGATCGGAAGCTTCTGGACGCCTCGGCGGTCTTGGGTGCTAGCGCCTTGAGAACTTTTCGCCGGGTAGTATTGCCGATGTCTATTCCCGGGGTATTGACCGCGCTGGTGCTGAGCTTTGCGCACACGCTGGGCGAGTTCGGCGTAGTGCTGATGGTCGGCGGAAATTTGCCGGGGATCACGCGCACGGTTTCCATTGACATTTACGATCATGTGCAATCGTTGGAGTATGCCGATGCGAATCGGATGGCCGTAATCCTGCTGGTCTTTTCTTTTGCCGTTCTCAGCGTCGTGTATGGAGTCAATCGCCGAGTCGGGCGGCGAGTCTGGGCAACGTGGCCGGCGAGGTAGAGTCCGGCGCTTTGACGGCGTTGATACGCGTGCAGCGCGGCGGTGCGTCACAGCCTGTCTTTGTTCTGGATATTTCCGTAGCCGTGCCTTCCGGTATCACGATCCTTTTCGGGCCGTCTGGGTCAGGCAAATCGACGCTGTTGGACTGTGTAGCGGGATTATTGCGGCCGACTGTCGGACGAATTGCGGTCGGCGATCGCGTGCTGTTTGATTCTTCCGGTGGCGTAAACCTGCCGCCGCAACAAAGGCGCGTTGCCTATGTTTTTCAATCGCTGGCGCTCTTTCCGCGAATGAGCGTGGAAGAAAACGTTGCATATGGATTGGCTGACACGCCGGAGGCACGGCGGGGAGAGCGTGTTGACTTGATTTTGGCAGCGTTTCGGGTAGCACATCTGCGCAGCCGTAAGCCGGGCGAGATCTCCGGCGGCGAGCAACAACGCGTGGCGCTGGCGCGATCGCTTGTAACGCTGCCGCAGGTGTTGTTGCTAGACGAACCGCTGAGCAGGCTGGACGCTGAATTGAAGGCGTCGATCGTGGAAGACCTGCGGGCATGGAACCAGACGCAGCGGATTCCGATTCTGTATGTGACGCACAGCCGCGACGAGGTCGACGCGCTGGCCCAGCGCGTCATCGCAATCGAGCACGGGCGTGTGATCGGGCAAGGGCACCCGCGCGAGGTGCTGGACGCGCCTCGGCGCACCAGACTGGCGTTGGCTGCCGGCTTCGAGAATTTACTGGATGCGACGGTCGTGAGCTTGCGCGAGGCGGACGGCGTGATGAGTGCTCGATTGGCGGAGACGGCTGTCGAGATCGAGGTACCACTGAGTTACGCGACGCCCGGCGATCGAGTGCGCATCGCCGTTCGCGCGGGCGACATTATGCTGGCGACACAACACCCGAGCGGCCTGAGCGCTCGGAATGTACTGGAAGGCCAGATCGAATCGATGGAGCACCGCGGCACGCTAATCGCGGTTCACGTCAATTGCAGGAGTGCCGTGTTGATGTCCCACGTGACGCCAGGCGCACTGCGTTCGCTTGAACTATCCACCGGAAAGACGGTTTGGGTGGTGTTGAAGACGCACTCCTGCCATCTGGTCTCCGACTGAGGAGTGGCGTGGTTCTAGTCGCTCATGACTTTGGCTTGGTCGAAGCAGCGGGAGCCGTGCCCGGCGGAGAGAACTTGACTTCGTCGGCCGCAAGAGTGTCGCCGATTGGGGTGGCATGGATGACCACGCGTTCGCCGACGGCGAGGTCGCTCTGCTTGGAAGTTTTTCCATCGCGGGAAACGTACACGGTGTTGGCGACAAGTTTTACCTCGACGCTCTTGCCGTCCGCGGTTTTAACCACGACGGAGTCGGAATTCACCGTTTCAAGTGTGCCAACGATGTGTTTCTTGTCGCCGTGAGCTGTGGCTAGGGCGGCGGTCATGGCGACCATCGCTAGCAAGGTTAGAAATTGAAATCTCTTTTGCATTGATCTCTCCTGACTTTTCCATTTCAACGAAAGAGCGCGCATTTGATCCTGACCTGGGAACAAACGGATCGAATTCTACTTCTTGCCCAGGGCGGAGACAAATTTTACCTCTTCGGCGGTATCGACCCCGTCTTTTACGATGACCTTGATTACGATCTGATCGCCTACGGCAATGTCCTTTAGTTTGGCCGGGGCTTGCGTCGTGCTGTCCACGTACTTCGTTGCAGCGTCTACCTTGATGATCGCGAGGTTGCCGGCCTCCTGTTTGACTTCGAGGAGATTGTGCACCACTCGGTAGACCGAACCGATGACGAGCTTGCGGTTTGGGGTTTGGGCGATCGCCAATACGCCGAACAACAAGAATAAGAGCGTTGCGGCGATGTATTTGCTTGCGGGATTTGGCAATGGGCAAGTCACCGGAGCCTCACCTCGGCGGCGGTCCTCTTTAATGATGATGCTCGGGCTTGGACTTTTGTTGCAGCGGCTCACCGCGCAGAAAGTCCTGTTCCTCCCGCTCTTCGCTGAGGTCTTCGGGCCCTTTGGGGTTGTAACGCTCCATTTCGAGGCGTTCTTCGGCGCCGAGGTTTGGAAGGTGACGGATAAAGAGGACGAGCTTCCAGCTATCGTCCGTTGGGCCGTGGCCACCGAATGCGGGCATGCCTGTGAAGCGAACGCCGTTTTCGATAATCCAGAAAATCTCGCCGTCGGAAAGATTTTGGGTTTCGGACTTACGGAGGTCGGGCGGCTTGGGGTACAGACCCCGCCCCATCATGGAGTTACCACCGCCATCGTTGCTGTGGCAGACGGCACAATGGTCCGCGAAGTGGAGGCGAGCCTCGCGAAGGACCTCGGGCGAAGAGGCGATGGGATTTTTAGCTGTGCGCGCGTCGCGTGGCCACGAAAGGCGGCGCGCGTTGCGGGCCAGTGTGGTTTCCAGAGCGGACGGCGTGGCACGCGCACTGAGGCCGTTGTGCAGGATCGAAGCGGCAGCAGCAGCGAGCAGCCCAGCGCCGGTGACGAGAACCAAAAGGAGGAGAGTGCCGCGCTTCATGTGAATTGGGTCCTTCCATCATAGTAGCCGACGGGCGCGTCGTCATACTAGACGAACCGGCGTTTGAGCCAGGGTGCATCCCTTAGGAGGCTGATCCCCTACGTTGGTTACAGAAATTTTGCGACGCTGCGTAGCGCTGGCAGGTTTGATAGGATAGCTACGAACAGCCCTGATGGAAGCGCCTGCCATGAGTACCCCGCTGCAAGTCGAAAAGAACCCTGCATTTCAAACGGACAACGTCACTGCTGGCGGAACACAAGCTGAACGCGTTCGCCTTGCACTGGCGTCGAGCCCTGAAGCCGTTCGAAGAGTCCTGGAGACGGCGATCGAGGGCGGGGAGCTTGGTTTCGAGCACGGGATGAGGCTCGCTGCCGGTGACGCCACCGCTCTTCACGCGCTCATCACCGTGGCGGATCACTTGCGCCGGGAAACTAACGGCGATGCGATCACTTACGTTGTCAACCGCAACATCAATTTCACCAATGTTTGCTTCGTGGGCTGCAGCTTCTGCGGATTTGGCCGCGGGCCTGGCGCAGCCGATGCGTACTCCCTTTCGCCCGACGATGTGGCGCGCAAGGCTGTAGAGGCCTGGGAACGAGGGGCTACGGAAGTCTGCATCCAGGGAGGACTGCCCCGCGACCTTGACGGATTTTTCTATCGCGACATTTTGCGTGCCATCAAGCGCGCGGTTCCGGCAATGCATGTGCACGCGTTTTCGCCTATGGAAATTTCTTACGGCGTGGACAAGACCGGAATGCAGCTGCGGGACTATTTGTGGATGATGAAGGACGAAGGGCTTGGGAGCATTCCGGGAACAGCGGCGGAAATTCTGGACGATCGCGTGCGGCAGGAGTTGAGCCCCAACAAACTGCCGGTGGCCCGCTGGGTGGAAATCATTACCGCGGCACATGAACTGGAGATTCCAACGACCTCGACGATGATGTACGGACATGTTGAGGAACCCGCTGATTGGGTGCGGCATATTTTGCTTTTGCGATCGATTCAGAAACGCACCGGTGGTTTCACGGAGTTTGTTCCGCTTGGCTTCATTCACGAGAAGACACGGCTTTTTAAGCATGGTGGAGCGCGAGCGGGCGCGGGGCGCGAGGAACATCTGCGAGTGCATGCGTTGTCGCGAGTATTGCTGCACGGCGCGATCGAGAATATTCAAGTGTCGTGGGTGAAGCTGGGATTGGAGACTTCCCTTGCCTGCCTGAACGCCGGGGCCAACGACTTCAGTGGCACATTGATGGAAGAGAATATTTCCAAAGCGGCGGGCGCGACGCACGGCGAATATGTGGCGCCAGCGGAGTTTCGCCGACAGATTCGGTCGATCGGGCGGACTCCGGCCGAGCGTACAACGACGTACAAGGTCCGGCGCGTCTTCGACGTGGATGCGACCGAAGAACATCCGGCAGCTTCGCCTGCCGCGGCCGGTCCGGAAGCGATGGGCGCGCCTGCGGGCCAGTTGCCTTTGTTGCCTGCGGCAACGCATGTTCGCCCCGCAGACGGCGGGTACTAAACGGCTCATGCGCGCACTTTTGCTCCCTATCAAGGACTTGCGAAATGCGAAGCAACGCCTGTCGGGCGTTTTGACGCCGGAGGAGCGTTTTGGCCTGGCGCATGCGATGCTGGCGGATGCGGTACGAGCAGTGCAGGGTGTTCGCCACGCGGCAAGGATTTTTATGGTGACAAGTTACGGTCCGGCGATCGAGATCGCCGAAGCAAACGGCTGGGAAGTTCTCCTCGAAGAACAGCAAATTTCCGAAAGCGTGTCGGTGGATGCGGCTTCGAAGAAATGTTCGGAACGCGGGATCACCGCGTTGTTGCGCTTGCCCCTGGATGTTCCGCTCGTCGAGGCGCGTGATATCGACGAATTGTTGTCGATTGAATGTGCGGCGCCGGGGTTGGTGATCGTTCCTTCCCGGGATGGGACCGGCACGAATGCGATCTTGCGCACGCCACCGACTTTGTTCCCCTCACACTTTGGCAGCGGAAGCTTTACCCGGCACTGCAAGGAGGCCGAACGCGCCGGGGCGAATATCGTTCAACGACGAAATATCCGGCTGGAGATGGATGTCGACGATGAGGCAGACTTGCGGGTCTTGTTACGGCACGATCTGAGGGATACACGGACCGGCGCATGGCTGCGCGAAAATGGTGTGAGCCAGAGATTGCTCCGCGAGTCGGTTGGCAACGCAGGATTTGCCACACAAATGTGAATGTTAACATTCGCAGACTCAACAGGGGACAGCTCTTCGAGCGCCGGATGAAGCATAAAATTTACAGGGATGTCGACGCGATCGTTGCGGATGTTCCCGATGGCGCGCGTATCATGTTCGGCGGGTTCGGTGGCGCGGGATTTCCGAACAATTTGATTCAGGCGCTGGCGCGGCGCGGTACCAAAGGCATCGTGGCAATCAGCAACAATTGCGGAACACACGACGGCGAACTGGGACTGCTGTTCAAACTCGACCGCATCCGCCACGTGATCGCATCATTCCCAGGTCCGCACGCCACGCACTTTCAAGAACGCTTCGCGGCCGGCAGTGTCACGCTGGAACTGGTGCCACAGGGAATCTTATGCGAACGGATGCGTGCCGCGGCGGCCGGACTACTGGGCTTTTACTCTCCGGTCGGTGTGGGGACGGAAGTCGCGGCAGGCAAGGAAGAGCGCCTGATCGACGGCAGACGCGGGATTCTGGAGATGCCAATTCATGCGGATTTTGCGTTCATCAAAGCCCAGAAGGCCGATGAGCTTGGCAACTTGACGTACCGGCTCGCGGCGCAGAATTTCAATCCGATCATGGCCACGGCAGCGAAAACCACGATTGTGGAGGTTGAGGAGATTGTTCCCGTGGGCTCTATCGACCCGCAGAGTGTGATGACCCCGGCGATTTTCGTACACCGCATCGTGCAGGCCAAGGGAGTACGCTATGCGGGATAAAGTGCGGCTCACGCGAGAACAAATCGCGAAGCGCGCGGCACTGGAATTACCCGACGGCGCTTATGTGAATCTTGGCTGGGGCATTCCAAATTTGATCGCCGATCATTTGCCTCCGGGAATCACGGCTTACTTTCACAGCGAAAACGGAATTTTGGGGATGGGAAGGCGCGCGAAAGCCGGCGAAGAAGACTACGACCTGGTAGACGCGATGAAGGTGCCGGTCACCGTGGTGCCGGGCGCTTCCTTTTTTCACCAGGCCGACGCGCACTTGATGACGCGGGGCGGGCATCTCGATGTCGCCGTACTCGGCGGATTTCAGGTGTCCGAGAAAGGCGACCTGGCCAACTGGAAAATCCCCGGCGCAAAAGGCTCAGGTGGTATCGGAGGCGCCATGGACATCGCGGCGGGCGCCAAGACGCTGATCGTTTGTATGGAGCACACCACGAAGGAAGGCGCGCCCAAGATCGTGCGCGAATGCACATATCCGCTGACTGCCCTGAGCTGCGTTGATTCGATCGTCACAGATCTTGCAGTGATCGATGTGCACGACGCAGGGTTGGCGTTGCGCGAAGTGGCGCCCGGATGGACCGCGACCGAAATTCAGGAGCTAACCGGCGCGAGATTCGAAATTCCTACTCGACTTCTCGAAATGCGGCTATCGTAGGTCCATTCATTCTTCGCTTTTTATGCCTGTTGCAAGATTCGCGCGGATTGCATGCCTCGGAGCCGTTCTGGCTCCAACTCTCGGTTTGTGCCCGCTCCATATCATGGCAGCGCAAGATCTGTTGACCTATCACGCCAACTACGATCTGGCCACTCCCTCGATCATTCACGTCTCGATGACCTTTCCATCACCAGCTGCCGCCCCTGTCACGCTCGTGATGCCACGCACGATCCCCGGCGGATACGCGCAGCGGCCATACGACCCGTTCGTGACAAACGTTCACGCTTCTTCCGCAAACAACACCTCGCAAGAAGTGCATCGAGAAAAACTCGGACCACGTTGGGCCATAGGAAAGTCCGGTGATCGCGTAAGGCAGATCGACTACGACGTGGATGTCGCGCGCATGGAGCGAGAAATCCTGGCAGCTTCAGACAGTTCCAAGATCCGACCGGGTTACGCCGGCCTGCTAGGCTACTCGATTTTCGCTTTCGTCGATGAGCACACGAACGAACCGTTGACCCTCAGGCTCTCCGCACCGCAGGACTGGCCGGTGTTTTCGACGCTCGACCCGCATGTCCCGCCTGCCATATCCACGGTCATAGTCCGAGCCTCCAATTACTACACGCTGGCGGACTCCCAGATCGTCATGGGACCCAAGGCACAGCTATCGAAGATCGACGGGGCTCCCCCTCTGTTCATTTGCGCCTATGCAGAGTCCCGGGCGGACATCAAACAGGAAGCCGAGTTGGCGCGCGATGCCCTCGACAAAGTCACGACCTATTTCGGCAAAGCTCCTTTTACTCACTACTCCGTCATCCTGGAATTTCTTAAGCCCCTCACAGACCGTCACCAATACAACTTCAGCATGGAGCATCTCGATAGCGGAACCTTCTACTTCGACACCAATTTCGCTCTCGCGCCCGGCGCAAGCGAAGAGCAGCGTTCGATGCACCTCGGTAACTATGCCCATCACATCGCGCATTCGTGGATCCCCAAGCGCGCTTATGGCGAAAACTATTTGCCCTTTCGTTGGGAGATGACGCCGGTCCTCGAAACGATATGGTTCAACGAAGGCTTCGGTCGTTACATTTCGATCCAGGCGTTGGCCGACGCGATGCCGGCCACCGCGGGTACTCGCTATCGCAAGGAAGAACTCGATTGGCTTCAATCCGTGGTTGATGCTGCGCCGCCTTTTCTGCGCCACATGTCTCTCGCCGAGCTTTCCCGCGAAGGCTCGTTTCTCTATGCCGACGACTTCCGCACTGGCATGAACCTGTTCTCGCGAGGCGCGTTGATGGCGGCGGAAATGGACGACGCGATCCGAGCGCAAACGAACGGGCAGAAGTCCCTGCGCGACGCGCTGCGCCATTTGATCGCCTGGACCTCGAAAAATCACCGCGCCTTCCGGGTGGAAGAATTGCCGCAGATTTTTCGCGAAGCGACAGGCGTCGATACCTCTGTAATCCTCAACCGCCATCTTCAGCCGCTTGCCGTACAGTAACAGCCCTCGATTGCTCCCAGGGTCAAGACCGCACCGATCGGTCCAATCCACACATTTAGACGGACGCTGTCCGCTCTAGTCCCCGCGGTCTGAAGACCGCGGCTACAGGATGGCAGCCAGAAGTGGTAAAGTCAGGTCGTTGATTCCAGCGACGAAACCACACTCCGCGAGGTTCCCCCATGGCCGACGCAACGATCGAAAAGTATTCCGATCTCTTCCACAAAAAGGCCTTTGCCAATCTGAGCACGCTGATGAAGGACGGCAGCCCGCAAGTTACGCCGGTTTGGTTCGATTACGACGGCTCGCACATTCGCGTCAACTCCGCACTGGGCCGCGTCAAAGACAAAAACATACGGCGCGATCCACGCGTGTCTATGTCCATCCAGGATCCCGACAATCCTTACCGCTATCTCGAGATCCGCGGCAAGGTCGTCGATATTACGCAGCAGGGTGCGGACGATCACATCGACAGCCTCGCGCAAAAGTATCTCGGCCAGTCGACGTATCCTTATCGCCAACCCGGTGAAGTGCGGGTGTTGTACAAGATCGAACCACAAAAACTCAGCTCGATGGGCTGAAGGTTTGTCAGACTGCGTACCCAACGCGCGGTCAATGAGAGCCTCCTGATCACCGGTAAAGTACTGCTTGTGGAGCTTTACGCGGGGTGCGGCGTTACCGTCTGGCGAAACGCATCCATCGCCGCTACGATAAGTCGCCTGATCGCTTGAATGGTCCGCCAACCAAACACCATTGCGCTCGCAACTTTCAATTCGCTTACTGCAACAAACGCGCATGCAGGAATTTTTGAAGGCCGGCGATCGGGTTGCTGTCGCCGTCTCGGGTGGGGCCGATTCGGTTGCCCTGCTACATATGCTCCTTGAACTTCGCGAGAAGCTTGGCATTCTGATCAGCCTTGCGCATTTCAATCATCAATTGAGGGGCCGGGCTTCAGACGCCGATGAAAAATTCGTCGCCCAGCTCGCCGTCAAATATTCCCTGGATCTCCACGTGGCAAGGGCTGATGTGGCCGCGAAAGCGAAGCGCGATAAGAGCAATCTCGAAGAGACCGCTCGTCGTGCGCGCTACGCCTTTTTCGAGGGACTGATTTCCGCGGGGCTGGCCACCAAGATCGCAGTGGCGCACACCGCCGACGATCAGGCCGAAACGGTTTTGGCGCACATCCTTCGCGGCACTGGACTGGCCGGTCTGGGCGGCATTCATCCCGTCGCAGGTCACGTGGTGCGGCCTCTGCTTACAGTGCGTCGCAGCGATCTTCGGGCATATCTTCGTGCGCGAAAGCAACCCTGGCGCGAAGACGCCACCAACCGTGACACTACAAAAACCCGCGCGCGCATCCGCAAGAAGCTGATTCCGCTGCTGGAAAAAGACTTTCAAGCCGCGGTCGTGGAGCATCTGGCCAACCTGGCGGATCTGGCGCGCGACGACGAGACGTTACTCGACGGTATCACGCGCGCTCGTGCCACGGACATCGTCACCAAAGGATCGGACAACGCGCGTATCGGCGTCGCTGATTTGCTTGCCTGGCCAGGCATCCAAAGGCACCATCGATCTCTCAGCAAACGCCTGCTGCGTAATGTAATCGAGGATCTCAAACCGCACGCAGCCCAACTCAACGCGCAACACGTTCAGGCGGTACTCGATCTTGCCGAACGCAGCGAGAATGGCAAATCGCTTCCCCTTCCAGGCGGCCTCGAAGTCCGCCGCGAAAATGACGCCTTGATTTTCCGCGACGCCACGGTAGTCAAGTCCGCTTCCTACGATCCAACCCCTAAAGAATTCACCCATAACGTCGAATTACCCCCGACAGCCGGACCCACCGAAACCGTCTTTCAGGTCCCGTGCATAGCACGCCGCTTCCGCCTATCGGTCATTGACTGGCCCCCTGAGAGGCGAGAAACTAGTATTACCAGGTCGGTCTTGGATCGCGACACGCTGCGGTGGCCTTTGGTGCTGCGGAGCTGGCGACCAGGAGATACGTTTCGCCCAGGGGGCCATCGCAACGCCCACAAGTTGAAACGCCTGTTGAACCGACAGCGCGTCTCACGGTGGGATCGTGATGGTTGGCCGGTGTTGACGAGCGGCGGGGTTCTTGTTTGGGCCCGCGGCTTTCCCGTCGCCGCTGAATTTGCGGCGAGTGAGAAGACCCGAGCGGGAATCTTGATCGCCGAGGAAAAAATTTCGTGAGCAACGGGCCCGCGGCGTATTCCGCCGCGCGAATCGCCACCAGGATAGCGGCGCTGGGCAAGGAAATCAGCCGGGCGTACCAGGGACGCCGCCTGGATGTGGTGGTTACGCTGGATCGCGGCTTTGTTTTTGCCGCTGACTTGATCCGGCGGCTGGACGTTCCCGTTGTTTGCCATTTCGTGCGCGAAGCGGTGCGAGACATTCAGCAAGGCGGGCACTCGCGGCGCGAAGTTTTCTTCGGGACGGCTCCCGCGCTTAAGGGCCGGGACGTTCTGTTGGTGGATGCAGTGATTGACAGCGGCGTGACGCAGGAATTTCTGCTGCGCAGGCTGGGCGAAAACCAGCCACGCTCGCTGCGCCTGGCGGTGCTCCTGTACAAGGAGTCGCTCCGGCGGGTCAATCTGGAGCCCGATTACTTTGGCTTCCGAACTGCATCTAATAAAGTGTGGATTGGCTACGGCCTTGCAGCGGACAATGGGATGGGCAGCGGGCTTCCCGTACTTTCGTCCCGTGGCTTACCCGCAAGCAAACAGGGGCAGCGGAAGTCGAAGTCGAGGAAAAAGTAGGCCGGGCCAAGGGTCCTGTGTTCCGAGAGGGGCACCATGGGACCTTCGGTGAAGGGTTTGGGCTAGAAGTGAGGCTGACGTGAACTCCAGTTCTACCGCGAAGACTATTTTATTTTGGATCTCCATCGTCTTTTTGGGCGTCATGCTCTGGCGATTGGTGTCCAACAACGGGCAATCGGCGCGTGAAGATGAGCCTAGCTACAGCGAGTTCATGGCCAAAGTAGACGCTGGCGACGTAAAAGAGGTCACCCTCTATCTGTCGCCCAACAGCTACGAGTTGCAGGGCGAATATGTGCGGCCAGCTAACCATAAGTTTCACGTCACCGTTTTCAAGGAAGCAGCGCCGGACCTGACGAAACAGCTGAAAGAAAAGGCTGTGCAGATCAAAGTGAAGGAAGTTCGCAGCGGGGACTGGGTCTTGATTTTGCTGAACGCCGCTCCGCTGATCTTGCTCGTTGGCTTCTGTTTGTTTTTGATGAGGCAAATGCAGGCCGGCGGAAACAAGGCGCTGAGCTTCGGCAAATCCCGTGCGCGCTTGCTTTCCGCACAACAGAAGAAAGCCACCTTTAAGGACGTTGCCGGAACCGATGAAGCCAAAGAAGAACTCCAGGAGATCATCGAGTTCCTGAAAGATCCGCAGAAATTCCAAAAACTTGGCGGCCGCATTCCCAAGGGCGTGCTGCTTGTCGGACCTCCGGGCACCGGCAAGACGTTGCTGGCACGCGCGATCGCCGGCGAAGCCAACGTTCCCTTCTTCTCGATTTCCGGCTCGGACTTCGTGGAAATGTTCGTCGGGGTCGGAGCCAGCCGCGTTCGTGATCTGTTCGAGCAGGGAAAGAAGAACGCGCCCTGCATCATTTTCATCGATGAAATCGACGCGGTCGGCCGCCACCGTGGCGCGGGCCTCGGCGGTGGACACGATGAACGTGAGCAAACCCTGAATGCGCTGCTCGTCGAAATGGACGGTTTCGAATCCAACGAAGGGGTGATCCTGATCGCTGCGACCAACCGTCCCGACGTTCTCGATCCCGCGCTGCTTCGTCCCGGGCGTTTCGATCGCCGCGTGGTTGTTGCTCGCCCCGACGTAAAAGGCCGCGAAGAAATTCTTCGCGTACATACCCGCAAAGTGCCCATATCGGACGACGTTGATCTCTCGATCATCGCGCGCGGCACGCCGGGCTTCTCCGGCGCCGATCTCGCAAACCTGGTGAACGAAGCCGCGCTATGGGCGGCTCGCCAAAACCGCAAATTCGTCATGATGGCCGACTTCGAGATGTCCAAGGACAAAGTCCTCATGGGCGTCGAGCGCAAGTCCATGATCCTCTCCGACGAGGAGAAGAAAAACACCGCCTACCACGAAGCGGGCCACGCGCTCGTCGCCGCCATGACTCCCGGCGCCGACCCCGTGCACAAGGTCACCATCATTCCTCGCGGCATGGCTCTCGGTTTGACCATGCAGCTGCCCGAGGACGACAAGCACACCTACACGCGCGAGTATCTGGAAAGCATGCTCGCCGTTTTGATGGGCGGTCGCTCTGCCGAAGAAATCTTCCTCGGCCATATCACCACTGGTGCTGGCAACGACATCGAGCGCGCCACCGAAATCGCCCGCAACATGGTTTGCGAGTGGGGTATGAGCGAACTCGGACCGCTGGCCTTCGGCAAGAAAGACGAAGCCATCTTCCTGGGCCGCGAAATCAACCAGCATCGCGACTACTCCGAAGACACTGCCATCCTGATCGACAAGGAAGTGCGTCGCATCGTGAACGGCGGCTACGACAAGGCCAAAAGCATTCTGGCCAATAACAAAGAAGTGCTCGAGCGCATCGCGCAGGCGTTGCTGGAGCGCGAAGTCATCGACGCCAACGAGGTCAAGCTGCTGATGGAAGGCAAACCGCTGCCGGAAAAGCCACGCACGCCTCCGCCACCAGTTCAGGCCGCGCCAAGCACTGATCCCAAGGTGATCCGCCCCGAGCTGCGCCCCGCCCCCGGCTTCACCCGAGGCGAGAACCCGGCCAAAGCCTGATCGATCTCAATCGCACAATTCCCAAGGGCGCGTCGCAAGTCGCGCCCTTTCCTTTATGGGAAGGGACGTGCTCCTCCCGGCGTCAACTTCAAGCCCAACGATCAACCGACCAGCAAAGCATTCACCCCAACTCCCGCTCAATCTCCTCCAGCGTCTTCCCCGACGTCTCTGGCACCGTCACACGGACAAACACAAACCCCGCGAAACAAATCCCCGCATATGTCCAAAACGTACCCGCCGATCCCAACGCTCTCTGCAAAATCGGAAAGGTAAACGTCAACACAAACGACGCAATCCACAACGCCGACACCGCCACGGACACACCGAGCCCTCGCACCCGATTCGGAAACAACTCCGAAATCAGCACCCAAGTCACAGGCGCCAACGACAACGCATAAAACCCGATGGTGCACAGCGTCAGCAACAAGATCGGCAATCCCTTCACGCCTGCACGATAGGTGATTCCTAGCAGCAGATGCGACACGCCAATCCCCGCCGCGCCAAACAACATCAATGCCCGCCGCCCCACACGATCGACCAACCCAAGCGCCAGCAGCGTAAACACCAGATTGATCGTTCCGGTAATCACGATATTGAACAGGATTCCGCTGATTCCATAACCCGCGCTGCGATAAATGTCCTCAGCATAGTTGAAAATTACATTGATCCCGCTCCACTGTTGTAACACGGCAAGCGCCACGCCGATGCCAAGTAGCTTGATCAGCTTGGGCGACAGCAGCGCTTGCCAATTCACCGTGCTGCTCGATTCCGCCTCTAGCGTCTGGCGAATCTCCAGCAATGCCAGTTCGCTGTAAGGCTCGCCTCCGATCCGCGCCAGCGTTCGCCGCACACTAACCTCGTCGCCCTTGCGCGCCAGCCATCGCGGGCTCTCCGGAATAAAAAATGTGCCGATAAAAAACGCCACCGACGGCATTGCCACAGCCGTGAACATCCACCTCCATCCGTACTGCCCATTCCACGACGCGTGGATCATTTCCGTCGTAGCGCCATCCGCCACGCGCTCGGCGATCAGCCAGTTCACGATCTGCGCCGCCAGAATCCCCACCACAATCGTGAGCTGATTCAGCGTCACCAGCCTGCCTCGCCACGGTGCCGGGCTAACCTCTGCGATATATGTCGGCGAAACATTCGACGCGATGCCGATCGCCACGCCCCCAACAATCCGCCACGCCACAAACGAACCAAACGTGAACGCCCACCCCGTCAATACCGACGACACCGCAAAAAGCACTGCCGACATAATCAGCAATCTTTTGCGCCCGAAGCGGTCGCCCAGCGCTCCGGATAGCACCGATCCAACCAGGCAGCCGATCAACGCGCAGCTATTCGCCCAGCCGATTGCCCTGTCGGAAGTCAGCTGGAAATAATTCTCGTAGAAGGCCTTCGCGCCGCCTATCACCACCCAGTCGTAACCGAACAGCAGGCCGCCAAGCGCCGCGATCGAAGAAATCGTCCAGACGTACCCGGCGTTGTATTGTCCCGTCCCATCCGATGGAGAAACATCCGCGGGAGCACTAAGCACAGTCAGCCCTGGCAATCGCAGATTGCATTTCGAGTTGCGCCGTCAGGTCGGCAGCCAGCGCATGGTTGGGGTCGAGTTCCAGGACGCGATTCAGTAGCGCGCGTGATTTTTCGACGTCGCCGAGGCCGAACCATGCCTGCGCTCGCAGGAAATGTGAAGTCACAGCGTTGCGTTTTTTCGCATCGTCGTCGAACAGCAGCATCGTCGGCAGAGATGTGGCGAAGTAATCGATCTTCGTTTCCTCGTTCATCAGCGCTTCGGCAAATGCCAGCATTCGGCCCAGGAGTTGCTTGGCCTCTTCGATCCGACCCAGACGCATCATCGCGAGCGCGCTGTAGAGCGTGAGCTCCGAGAATGACGTGACGCGCATCTGCGGAAAGTCGCCGCGGTGCCGCGCAGCAATCTCCCAACTCCGGCGGGATCCCTGCGGATCGCCGGCTGCGTCGAGTGCGGCGCCCAGCCAGTAGTGGATATCGCTCTGATTGGCGAGCGGGTGTTTCGCTTCCCCAAGGTTGTTTGGCGCATCGAGTGCCATCTGAAACAGTCGCACCGCGCCCTGCGCGTCGCCTTCGGCTAGAACGAGGCGGCCCAGCGCAACGTGCGTGCGCACGTGCTGTCCGAGTGCGAGGCCCTCTCCACCCTCCCACGGCTGGAATCCCCGCGACCGCACGATTTGCATCGCTTTTTCGTGCTGCCGTGTCTGGTTATACAAAGTCGCCATCTCTATGGAGAGGTCATCGCGCACCCTGACTAATTCTGGATGTTGCTCCAATTCGCGCAATCGCGCTTCCGGGCGCTCGCCGGTTCGTTTCCAGAGCTGGTCTCGCTCGTAAAGCAGGCGCCCATCGGCAGGATTGGCTTGCCAGGCCCTGTCGAACGCCGTTCGCGCTTTCACTGCGTCGCCCAGAATATTGAAGTAGCCGATGCCGAGATTCCGCCAGACGATCGAAAATTGGGGATCGAGCTGCGCAGATTTTTCCCAATATGCGATAGCTTCGCGCTGCCGTCTCCGCGCATACAGCAGGTTTCCGAGGTAATACGGAGCGCGTGCATCTGCGGGACGCGATTCCACCACCGTCTGTAGGACGACTAACTCCTCGAGCCGATTTGGGAAGCAGTAGTCCGGCGGCGCGGCAGCGGCCTGACCGCGCGCTGTTTTCGCCGCAACGTCATCGCCCATCATCTCGCGGAAGTATCCCAGCGTGTATAGCACCATGGGCACGGAACCATCTTTGGCTCCCGCGTCGGCACGGTCCAAAATTGCGATGGCATCGAAGTACAGACCGGCGCGCGCGTAATCGAACGCGAGGTCGAGAGCCATCTGGTTGTCGGCAGGCAGCGCGTCGACGGACAGATATCGCGCCCAAGCATCGAGAGGATCCAACGCCAGCGTTTCCGCGAGCAGCTGATCGGCTCTTTCCCACTCGCTGTTGTAACGATGCATGATCACCGCGAGATTACGTGCGTTGAGATTGTCTGCATCCAGCCGCAGGCAAGTCGTCAGGTGCTCGCCGGCTTTTCGCCAGTCACCTTGGCTTGCGTCGATTTGTGCCAAGCAGTGACACGCGGCGGCGCGCCATTTCTTGCTCCAAGCGGCCTTCGCAAACGAGTTGTAGGCTTCGTCGTCGCGGCCAAGATATCGCAGCGCAAGACCCAGGTTGTAGTGCGGCTCTTCGTCGTAGGGGTTTGCGTTGCGCGCGGTCAGCCGTACAATCGCGGCGCGAAAATGCGTCTCGGCTTCAACGAATTCACCGCGGCGCAGATGCCAGGCACCCATCGCATTGTTGCAGCGTGCATCGCCGGGATCGCGGCTCAGCGCTTCGCGCCAGTACATTTCCGGATGGCGCGTGGCGTGGCGGTATTGCTCCAAGTGCAAGCCGGTCACATACAGCTCGTCGTTTCCGGCGATGTCTGCGGGTTGCGGCGGCTCGGTCGCGGCCGCTGGCGGCTCGCCGACGGGCGTTGGCGCGGCGGAGTAGAGTAGGATTTCCCGGCTATGCGCGTCGCTGATGAGCAATGTGAGGCTGGCCTTCTCGGTTCCGGCCGGCAGATCGATCGTGTCTACCAAAGCAGCGTCCGCGAGCAAATCGCACTGCCATTGCTTGATTTCCGTTTCGCCTGATTTCAGCAGGATTTGTGCCCGGGGGAACGCGCGAGTCACGCATACGCCAATGCGGCATGTTCCCTTCTCTACTGTGAGGCTCACGGCGGCATCGAGATTGGCTTTTTGCGCGATGCCAATTTCGCGGATCGGATACCAGTATTGCCTGAAGGATTTGGTTTCGCCGGGATCGAGAAATGAAAAATCAGGCTGATTGTCGGTGAAGACTCCGGTCATCAATTCGATGTAAGGCTCGTCGTTGTCCGTAAGATTTCGGTCCCAGGCATAACCGAACTTGTGATTACCCCAGGTCCACTGCTTTTTCCCGGGCGCTATGTGATGATCCGCCAGCAAAATCAACCCGGCGCGTTTCTTGTGATCGTAACCGCCGGAAAAATCCTCTCTCGATCCCATGGCCATGTAACTGGTCGGAACGGGAATGTTCGCGTACCAACTGATGTCATTCGCAGGATATGTGCCCGGCGGGACAAACGCGTCGGGTCTCTCTTCCTCCGGAATTCCACGCTCCGCGCGCGCCGCATAATTCACGCCGTAGTATTCGCCCTCGCACAACGGGTATTTGCTGATGGCCCGCTTCGCGTGATCGGCAACATAGTGCACGTCGGGCGGAAAAAAGGATTGATACAACTCATGAACGTGCGTGGCCAGATTGGCCCACCACAAAAAGGTCTGCACGAACGGCGTGCGGTTGTAGAGGCGCACTTTCAACTCAATGTAGGCCTTGCCGGGATGCAGGCATACCCCGTGCATGCCTTTGAGCCGGTTCATCGGATCGTGATCCGAGCACCAGATGGTTCGCGAGCCGTCAGCGTGCGATTCGATCGAGACTTCGACGGGCATGTAGGTTGCCGGGCGATGATGCTGCGGCCAGTTGAATTCAACGCCGCCGGAGCACCACGGTCCTGCTAGCCCGACCAGAGCTGGTTTCATCACGTTCTGGCGGTAGAAGAAGTCGTAGTTGTTGGTTTTGTCGAGGCCGATGTGAATGCGCCCGCCAACTTCGGGAAGCACCATGGCGCGGATAAATTCGTTCTCAATGTGAACCGCCTGCCAGGAATGGGGGACGGTTTCGGTGGCGATGCGATCGTAGAAAGGTAGCGGATAAATGGCGCCGCTGCTGCCCTGATAGACCCGCTTTTCCAGGAACATGGGGTTCTTGTCGGCTGGCCTGGGAAGGTAAGTGGGAATGACGACGGGCTGCGTCCAGGCCTTTACTGGGCCGGTTTCGCCGGGTGGAGCTGGCGGGAGGACAAAGGGGGCCATCGCTGCGGTAGTTTCTCGCGAGGCGAAGGTAGGAGCAAGCGTAGCTTTCGGGCTTGACTTGCCGAGAACAGGCACAGGGCTGCTGCCGGGGCCCCATTGCACGCTGAGGGTCAGCTGGATCGGCTGGATGGTGCCAACTGGTTTGCCATTTGCCGCGACTGCTGACGGTTGCAGGACGATAGTAGAAGTGCCTGAGGGGTAGCTAAGGATTGGGTCACTACCGGCGGATTCGGCAAGCAGGGCCATGGGCAATTCGCCTGCGGCCGCAAATTGAAAATGGAAATTCCGGAAAGCGCAGTGCCATCCACGGGAGAGATGAAAGCGCTATTGATGAAACCGGTGGAGGTTCCCCAAGTTTCAAAGAAAAACCTGCCCCGAGGATCGAGAGCGATACTTCTGCCGTAGCGTCGCGCGCCTCCTGCGTAGCCGTTCAGATTGAGCTGGCCGCTAAGCAAATCAATCTTGTAAACGTTCGTTGTGGCGCTCTGAGTATTCGTGAACCAGGTTGGCGCCGCTACCGGCGTATAAGTAGCGTCCCTTGGGATCAGCAAACAAGCCAATCGGCGGAGAGTCGATGTCTGTGGTGGACTGGACAGGCAGCGGGAGGAGCTGGAGATTCGTGGAGTCGATGAGGAAAGCGTTGACGGAGCTTTGTCCAACAAAATTCCCGAAAGCGTAGCCTACATAAAGGAACTGGCCGGAAGCCTCCGTGGCGATGGACATCGGAGAAGTGGGCGCCACCTTCGGATTTTCCGTGGGAACCGCCGAGAACGGAGAAGCAGGAACTTCGTTGAGCGCGCCGGTATTGCGATCGATCTGGAACATGGAGATCTTGCTGGTAGCGGGATCGGGGACAAAGAGGAAACGCCCCAGGGCGTCGACGGCCATGCTGCCGCCTTCGAGTTGGTCGAGAGTGGGTGAGCTAGGGATGAGCGAAGACCCACCAGTGCTGGAATCCTTCGAAAAAGCGGCGATTTCAGGCTGCGGAGGCAAGCGGCACGCCGGCATAGACGTATTGTTGCTGCGGAGTCTGGGCCTTCGTGCAGATGCAGAAGTGAGCGTGCACACGGAAACAAGGAACATCAACAGACAATTGCGAACGGCGACAGAGCGACGGGACTTCCCCAAAAGGGCAAGACAGAGAGGTTGCGCAGACCATGGCCTTCCTTGACCGCCGTGCGGTGCGATTGAAAGTTCTGGGAGGGAACTTCAGCGGGAAACACCATAGACTCGGAGGGATCGGGAGTCAACAGAAGTGTTCTATTTCTGGTTACGACATCAAAGTGATATTCTAAGCTAGCACGACTCCGCGAATTTCGGCTAAGCCGAAGAATAGCTGGAAAGATGTCTAGCGCTACGAATGCCGTGCTAGATCTGAGACTAGAGCGGACGGACTGTCGACTACCGCACACGCACCTTCTCGTCGAGACATGGTGTAACGAAATTTTAATATTTGGATGCGGAGTTTTGCGGTACCTTCCTCGGCTTATGCAAGCTGCGAACCTAGATATTGAAAAACAAGCTTCAAACAACGGCGATTCGTTGGTGACCCGCCTCAGCGGTAAGTTGAGCCTGGAGACGGTCAATCAATTTATTTCAACGATGCGGCCAGAGGTCGCGGCGCATCTCGTGCTGGATATGAGCGGGTTGACCTTTCTGGACTCGGCGGGAGTCGGGGCGCTGGTATCGCTGTTTGTGAGCAGACGGAATCATGGCAAAACGCTGGCTCTGGCGGGTTTGACGCAACAGGGGAATGCAGTGATGCAGGTGTCGGGATTGTTGAAGTTGATTCCAATTTTTCCTTCCGTGGAAGAGGCTTTGAGGACGAAGGCTTAGCCGGGCTCCCTAAGGGCAAGACGCGGACCATAAATGTGCCGCGCTACCGGTCGCCGAATTGTGTGGCTGATATACTCGGCGGATGACCAACACTCCTTTTTTCCGACCCTTAGACACGACCTACGCGCAACGAATACGGGAGAGTTTCGGGCGACAGGGGTTGATGCGGCATTTGGGGGCGCGACTCGCGGACGTGCAGCCAGGAATTACGGAGATTCGCGCGGACCGGCGCGAGGAACTGACACAACAGCACGGCTATTTTCACGCCGGGGTTTCGGCTGCAATTGCGGATAGCGCTTGCGGGTACGCGGCGTACACATTGATGCCTGCGGATGCTTCGGTTTTGACCGTCGAGTACAAGATCAATCTGGTGGCTCCCGCGGATGGCGAGGAATTGATTGCGCGAGCGCGGGTGATCCGGTCGGGACGGACGTTGAAGGTTTGCATGGCCGATGTTTTCGCGCGTCATGGCGATGCCGAACAGCATTGCGCGACGATGCTGGCGACGGTCATGTGCTTGCCCGGTAAGAGCGATCGCCCGAGATAGCAGCGGTACCTCTGTTAGACGATATTTAGCTTGGGGTCCATGTGGGATGCGCGGAGAAGAGTCCGTCTACGACCGCGATCTGATAGCAGAGAAAGAAACCGAAAGCTAGGCTCAGCACGCCGGAGCCGAACACCAGGCCTTTGTTCAGCCACGCAAATTTGTAGCCCGCAAAGGAGAATGGCAGAGCAATTGCCGCGGTTATGAGCATCATGCCGGCAATTGTGCCGACGCCGAAGATCAGGAGATAAAGGACCGCCCAGCGCGGTTCGCGAATCGTTGTGAGCACCAGCAGCGCAACCGCGGCCGAACCTGCAAGCCCGTGAACTAGGCCAACAAAGAGCGGGCGGAGGGTGTGGAATAAGCCAAGCCGCGTGGCCGGTCGCTGCGCCCACTTCGGCGGTTTGAGGCTTTCCGCATGGTGCTCTTGGCCCGCCTGATGGGAATGCCAGTGCAGATGCAACCGGGAGCCATGCTGGTGAATGTGCGCGTGGTCGCCGGGCACCTTGGGATGCGCGGGCGAGAATCTTTCGCTGAGATAGCGCATCGCACCGGTGACGTTGAGGACTCCGAGCAGGATGAGCATAAGCCCGACAGAAAATTCCATAGTCAGGCCGAGGCGAGCGGGGATAGCCAGCCCGAAGAGGATGATGGCGGCACCGACTACGAGGATCGTTAGCGTGTGGCCGATGCCCCAGAGCATACCGATCCAGCCGGCTTTTACGATGGTGCGTTCGCGACTGACGATGGTGGAAACCGCGATGACGTGGTCAGGGTCGGTAGCGTGGCGCATGCCGAGAAGGAAACCGATGACAAGGATAGCGAGGCTGCTGGTCATAAGAGCTTCGAAGCGCGTCGAGTTTATCCTACCGCAGAAGGCTGAAATCGGGGAGCGATCAGGCTTCCTTTAAGATGCGCATAAGCTCCGCGGCGGCGTGGGGGAGACGGGCGCCACGACGGGAGACCAGATAGACGTGGCGCGGCATGTTGAGCTGCCGGACTTTTACTTCTTTCATCCAGCCGTGCTCGATTTCCCATTGTACGCACATGCGCGGCACGATGGCTACGCCCATGCCCATCTGCACGAAGCGTTTGATGCTTTCAATGGTGGGCATTTCGATGGGCATGTTGAGGACGGTGCGATTGCGGGCGAACAGCTCAATCACGCGGCGGCGATAGGGAGATTCGACAATGTGGCCGACAAAGATTTCGCGGCCGAGATCGGCGACGTCGATTTCGCGCCGCTTGGTGAGTGGATGCTTGAGCGGGACGACGAGCGCCAGTTCATCCTTGAGGATTTCCGTGGCCTGCAGCTGCGCTTCGCGAGGCACGAACGAGACGGCGCCCACATCGAGACGATAATTCAGCACTTCGTGCGGGATATCACGGGAGAACATGCGGTGAACGCGGATCTGTACTCCGGGATGGGCTTCGCGAAACCTGGCCAACGCCGGTAGCAGCGCGTGGATGGAGCTCTCGTTGACGCCAAGAGAGAGTTCACCGCGCTTAAGGCCCTCAAGTTCGGTGAGCCCTTTTTTTACTTCGTCGCGGAGGTTGAGAAGGCGCTCGGCGTACTCCTTGAGCAGGACGCCGGCATCAGTGAGGCGGACTGGACGCGAGCCGCGAACGAACAGGGGCTGGCCGAGTGAGTCTTCCAGTTTGCGGATGCCGAGGCTGATCGCGGGTTGCGTGCGATATAAGCGTTCGCCGGCACGTGAGAAGCTGCCTTCCTTTGCTACGGTAAGGAAAACCTGCAATTCGCCGAGATCCACAGGAAGTTAACCTCGATCGGGCCAGCGAGCCCGGGCAATGTATGAGCCGCTTCGAAAAGCGGCCGAAATCAGCCATGGCCAGTATAAGGCACGATTATCAAATCCAGAATAAAGATAAATTTGACTGCGACCGGTGGTTCTGACCTACTTAGGGTGGGGGGAAATCCATGGACGTAGTACGCATCTTCGACACTACCCTGCGCGACGGCGAGCAGTCGCCGGGCTTCTCGATGAATACCGAGGAGAAGATCCGTATGGCCCGGCAGCTGGCGGCGTTGGGCGTGGATGTTATCGAAGCGGGGTTTCCGATTTCCTCGCGGGGCGATCTGGAAGCGGTGCAGGCTGTAGCGAAGGAAGTGCGCGACGTGCCCATCGCGGCGCTGGCGCGCGCGAAAAAACATGATGTGGATGCGGCGATCGAGGCTTTGAAGCCGGCTGCGGCATCACGATTGCACATTTTTCTGGCAACTTCGGATTTGCACCTTCGTGTGAAACTGAATATGTCGCGTGAGCAGGCCATGGAAGCGATCAATTCGATGATTCGCTACGGCCGGCAGCACGTGGGCGAAGTTGAGTTTTCGGCGGAAGATGCCGGCCGAACGGATATCGGGTTTCTGTGCCAAGTCTGCCGGGCGGCGGTGGAGTCTGGAGCGACGACACTGAATTTACCCGATACCGTCGGCTATGCCGTGCCCGAAGAATATGGCGCGATGTTTACGCGGGTGCGTGAATTTCTGGGCGATCCGGCGGGGATTACGCTGAGCGCTCATTGTCATGATGATTTGGGGATGGCGGTAGCGAATTCTCTCGCGGCCGTTCGGGCCGGAGTCCGTCAGATCGAATGCACGGTGAACGGAATTGGTGAACGAGCGGGAAATGCGTCGCTGGAGGAAGTGGTTGTGGCTCTGGCGGTGCGCAAGGAGAGCTTTGGCGTAACGACGAATATCAAACTGGATCAGCTTTTTCCCGCGAGCCGGATGCTGACGGAGATTACCGGTGCGCAGGTGGCGCCGAACAAGGCCGTGGTGGGCGCCAATGCCTTCGCGCACGAGGCGGGAATCCATCAAGACGGGATCATTAAGAATCCGTTGACGTACGAAATCATTTCGCCGCAGACGGTTGGCGTGCCCTCGCGTTCGCTGGTGCTGGGCAAGCATTCGGGACGCAATGCGCTGCGCTCGAGTTTGCGAGATCTGGGTTACGAACCGAGCGATGCGGATCTGGCGGAATGCTATCGGCGGGTGACCGCGCTGGCGGATAAGTCCAAGCTGGTGCGACAGCGCGATCTGGTGGCCATTGCGCATGAAGTGATGCGACGCGGGGCTGGGGCCGTGGCGACCGGCGCGACGTCTGCGGCTTGATCTTAAGGCGCCCGCGCCTTACCGCTTACTGAGAACGCGACATTCGCTATTATTTGCTCGCACCTAGCGCGGCCGGTCATGATTGTACCACTGTGAAATGAGCTTCAAAGCATCGTGATAGGATTTTTCCCATAAGTTTTTCTGACTGGGGTTGGCGATGAAGAAGGCTATTGTCCTGCTGCCAGGAGACGGAATCGGGCCGGAAGTGACTCGCGCAGCAGCGACCGTCTTGCGTGAAGCGGGGCACGAGTTTCACCATCAATTTGAGTTTCAAGAATACCCGATAGGCGGAGCGGCCATTGATGCTGCCGGGATGCCACTGCCAAATGCGACGCTGGAAGCCTGCCGCAAAGCGGATGCGGTCTTTCTTGGCGCGGTTGGAGGGCCGAAGTGGGACACGCTGCCCGTCGGGAAGCGGCCAGAGAGCGGTCTCTTGGCGCTGCGTCAGGGGATGGGGCTATATGTCAACGTCCGGCCCATCAAGTTGCTCGAGCCATTGCGCTGGATCTCGCCGCTAAAGCCGGAACGGCTTGGCGACCTGGATATCGAAATCGTGCGGGAGCTCGCGGGAGGGATGTATTTCGGCGAGCGCGGCACATCCGTGGAAAAGGGTGTGGAGCGGGCCTTCGATACCGAGGCCTACTCAACTCCGGAGATTGAGCGCATCACGACCTTTGCATTTACGCGTGCGGAGAGTCGATCGCGGCGCGTTTGTTCGGTGGATAAGGCTAATGTCCTGGCGAGCTCGCAATTGTGGCGGAGGACGGTTGCGTCGATCGGAGTGGCGTATCCCGACGTGCGGCTCGAGCACATGTACGTCGACAATGCGGCCATGCAACTTACGCTGAAGCCGTCGCAGTTCGACGTCATGCTAACCACCAATATGTTCGGCGACATTCTCAGCGATGCGGCGGCGGCGCTGGTGGGCTCGATCGGTGTGATTCCGTCGGCCAGCTTTGGCTCCGGTGCACCGCTATTCGAGCCGATTCATGGTTCGGCGCCCTCGCTTGCAGGAACGGACTCGGCCAATCCGATTGGTGCAATTTTGAGCGCGACGATGATGCTGCGCGATGCGTTCGGATTGTCGCTGGAAGCAGACTGGGTAGAGCAATCCGTGCTGCGCGTGCTTGGTGGCGGTTATCGAACCTCGGACCTCGCCGGACCAGGCGGTCGGATTGTGGCGGCTTCCGTGTTCACCGAAATGCTACGCGAAGAAATGCAGCGCACCCTGGAACATGCCGAACGCTACGGCTGGGGCGTTTGAGCCGCCGATGTCCTTTCTCGGGCCCGCCAACATTAACCTCTGGCCTTCCGCGCAACATGCCAAGGACTACCTCGAGCGTGTGGATACCATCCCCCACCGACGCGAGGGCGAGGCGACACTGCTCGAGTTTTTGCCCAGGCAGGTCGGCCGTTTCCTGGACATCGGAGCCGGCGGCGGGCGTCTGCTCAGCTTGGTGAAATCGGCGTATCCCACCTCGGAATGCGTGGCCCTGGACTTCTCTCCGACAATGCTGCAGATTTTACGCGAGTGCTTCGGCGGCGAACCTGGAATGACCATAGTGGACCACGATTTGGAACGGCCGCTTCCAGTGTTAGGAGCATTCGATGCGATCGTTTCCAGCTTTGCGATTCACCATGTGCCGCACCAACGCAAGCGAACGCTCTACTCCGAGATTTTCAATTTGCTTCATCCCGGGGCCATCTTTCTGAATTTGGAGCACGTCGCTTCACCCAGCGCATCTTTGCACGACAGTTTTCTTCATGTTATCGGCTGTACCGCCGAATCCGAGGATCCCTCGAACAAATTGCTCGATTTCGAGGTCCAACTGGCCTGGCTGCGGAAGATCGGCTTCGTCGACGTAGACTGCCACTGGAAATGGCGAGAACTGGCGCTGCTCGCGGCCCGCAGGCCAGCATCTCTGCAAGCATAGCGCGGCACGGAACTGGATCGCTCTCTTGCGGGAAATCCCTTGGAATGTTACTTTTACCCTTTCCCAGCAGTCTGAGGGGGCTTCATCCGGGGCCACACGACGGTGTGGAAGAGGCTCGAGGCTGCGAAAATCGAACCACGTCATTAAAGTTAGTGTGCGTCCCCATGGTGCAGGCGCGAGACTGGAGACATGCACGGTATGGCTTCCGCTGAACTGTAATTGGTCTCAATGAACAATCTCCCAGCCAACTCGAGAGGAGTTCGGGAAGTTCCGGACGCGGCCAAGCCGACCTATTGGCGTGTAGAAGGGTCACTGTTGGAGCTGGGCGCGCTGCGCCCGGTGGGATTCTTTACCTGGAATTCGCAGAGCTTTTCCGAGCGTTGGGCGCGACGAGCCGGCACGGCATTCATGGCGGTGACCCGGCCTTTCGCCTACGCCGCGAGCCGCACCTTTGCCACGCGGCTTCTACACACGCTGCTGCGTGGTGTCAGCCTAGACCGACTGGATCTGCTGGGCGAAGAATACTTCCATTACATCCTCAAGCCACAAATTCGCAAAGAGGCTTCCGAAAGGTTGCTGGATGCGGTGCGCCGCGGGGAACGGGTCGTGCTGGTGGGTCAGCCGCTCGACCACATTATGCGTCCCCTGGCCAAGCACTTCGGCATCGACTCTTTTATCGCTAATCGCCTGGAATTTAGGGATGGCTATGCCACGGGACGGCTCCTAGACCCGGTAGTCCGGCCGCGCGGGCCGCTGGCCTGGCTGGCTGGTGGCTCGAAGAATGGCCAAGTCGCCGGGGAAAACCTGGTTCGGCGGCTGGGATGGACAGATGCAGCGCAGCTGCGATTTGCGGTGCAAACTGCGGAGCGTCCCGCGCCGGTGACCGACAACAGTGTCGTAACGTTTGGAGATGTCCCGCGAGTCGATCGGCTCTCCGTGCGAGAAACACTTGCGAATCGGCATATCCTCCTGATCGGTGTCACAGGCTTCATCGGCAAGGTCTGGCTGGTCGATCTGCTGGAGAATGTGCGGGACCTCGCTAAGATCACGCTGCTGATTCGCAGGAATCGCACGACGTCGGCGCAACGGCGGTTTGAGAAAATTGTCGAGGAGTCTCCGACATTTGACCGGCTACAGGAACGCCATGGCCGTCATCTCGGCGCGTTCCTCAAGGAAAAGGTCGAGGTCGTGGAAGGTGACGTCAGCCAGCCAGGGTTGGGCATGAACGAGGCGGCGCAAGCGCGGCTGGCAAGATCCCTCGATCTGGTCGTTAACAGTGCCGGACTCACCGATTTCAATCCCGATCTCCGCGAGGCGCTGGCTTCTAACGTCGATTCCGCCATTCACTTGCTGGACTTCCTGCGCAAATGTGATCGCGCCGGGCTGATGCACCTGTCTACGTGTTACGTAGTAGGCATGCGCGACGGCCGCGTCGGCGAAGAACTCCGGGACAATTACAATCCTTCGAATGATGCCGCTTTTAGAGCTGACCGCGAAATCGAATCGCTGCGCGAGATGATTGGCCGCATCGAGGAACGCTCGCAGAGTCCTGAACTGACCAAAGCGCTGCGGCGTCAAGCGCTAGGCCGGGGCGGAGACGAATCCGCGGTTTCTGCGACCGAACTTGATGGAGTCTTGAAGCGCAACCGTCTGCGATGGTCCAGGAATCGCCTTGTGCGCGTGGGCATGCGGCGCGCGCAGCATCTGGGTTGGCCTAATACTTACACCTTCACCAAGAGTCTTGGCGAATCCGTATTGGCAGGCCGGGGCCGGGATTTGGCGATTGCCATTGTTCGGCCTTCGATCGTCGAAAGTTCCGAGCGATCCCCTTTTGCCGGATGGAACGAGGGCATCAATACCTCCGGCCCGCTTTCGTATTTGCTGGGCACAAATTTCCGCCAGCTTCCGACCAACGAACGGAAATGCCTCGATGTGATCCCCGTCGACATGGTGTGCCGCGGCATGACGTTGATCGCTGCTGCGGTGATCGCCCGGTGCAACGCACGGATGTACCAACTGGCAACTTCGGCAATCAATCCCGTCAATATGGCCCGCAGTATCGAGTTGACCGGGCTCGCGCATCGCAAGCACTATCGGCGCCAGGCGGGGATCGAGCATTGGCTAAAACTCAAATTCGAAACCATACCGGTTTCCAAGCAGCGCTACGAGCGGCTCTCGATCCCCATGCAGAAAGCAGTGATCTCGCGAATCAATCGCGCGGCGACCACGCTGCACATGAAAAAACCGCCATTGGCCCGCCAAGAGCGCGATCTGGTTCGCGCGGAAAAGCTCATTGAGCTTTACGAACCGTTCATTCTCCACAACGAGCACGTCTTTGAGTGCGAAAACGCGCGCTTGCTATCCGCGGCGCTTCCGGCCGACGAACGGCCATGGTTTGAATTTGACCCCGAATCAATCGATTGGTGGGACTATTGGATCAATGTTCATATTCCCGCGCTGCGGCGCTGGTGTTATCCCTTGATGGAAGGACGCCCGTTGGAGTCGCGCACCCCTCGCGAGCTTGATTGGTCCACCCAAGCAGCGCGCGCGTCAGCGGCTCCCAATCCGGCGCCGCCGGCCGATCCGTTATGGCGATCTTCTTAACCGGCTCGACCGGGTATCTCGGAAGCTACCTCCTGGCCGGGTTGCTGACCGGGCACCCGGACTCGCTCAATCTTCTAGTTCGCGCCAAATCCGATCAGGAAGCGCGCGAGCGGTTGTGGCAGTCCCTGCAGCTGCATTTCCCATTCCCTGAATTTTACGAATATATCAGCTCTCGAATTCGCATCTTTCGCGGCGAGTTAACCGAGGAACGCCTGGGATTGTCCGATGACGACTACCACGCGCTGGTCGACACTACAAATTCGATCATCCACTGCGCCGCCTCGCTGAACCGCAAGTCGGAAAAGCAATGCTTGAACGTGAATTTACGCGGCACGCTTGAAGTGATCCAGCTCGCTCGCCGGGCACAAAATCGCCACGGATTACTGCGGTATTCGCATGTTTCCACGGTCGCCGTTGCCGGGAAGCGCCACAACGAGGTAGTTACCGAAGACGCCGCGATCGATTGGTCGCGGTCCGACTATGACCCCTATGCGCGCACGAAGAAATTCTGTGAGCACATGGCCAGCCAGCTTTTGCCCGATGTGCCGCGCACCGTCTTTCGTCCTGCAATCGTAATGGGCGACAGCACCCGGCCGGAAACTTCGCAGTTCGACATGGTGCAGGCCTTCGACGTGCTTGCGCGATTCCCTGTTCTGCCACTGCGTCCTAACGATAAAATCGACATCGTGCCCGCCAACTACGTCGGAAAAGCTATCGTCGCGATTCACCAAAAGCCGGAGCCGGCGCACGGCATCTATCACCTGTCGTCTGGCGAAGGTTCGCAAACCTATCGAGAGCTCACAGACGCGCTTGCTGCTGCGGGCGGATGGCATCGTCCGAAGTATGTGCCGTCGTTCGGCAGGCCGTTCTCCGCGACGATCGATCGCTTGTCGCATCGCAGCGGCGCACTGGGTCACGGAGCCTCGCTGCTGAAGGTGTTTTGGCCGTATCTCGACTGGAATACGGTGTTCGATAATTCACGGGTAGTTGGCGAACTAGGCGAGGCGCCCGCAAAGTTTTCGAGCTATGCGTACCCCCTTCTGAAATTCAGCCGCGCCAACAAATTTCACTATCCCGCAAAGCCCTGGCCATCCTCAGCAGATGCGGCGCAAAGCTCCATCATCGCGGGGAGCGCGCACGCATGACCGATTTCCTGTTGGTTGCCTGGGTCGGCGCGCTGATCGAAATGCGCCGCTTCGCGTGGATGTTCGGATTGGGTCGCCGTTGGAATTCCGGCGAAAAACTGCGGCTGTTGTTTGCCGGTTACAACGGCACGCGCAACACCGGTTCCGATGTTCGTGTGCAGGAGATGTTGCGCCAGGTACGGCACGTACTCGGTGCCGCGAATGTAGATTTCAGCGTTATGACGCAGAGTTTCGATCGCTCGAAGGGCTACTTCGACGGCACGCGCCAGGTTTATCTTCCCGATGTATTCCCGCCGTTTCTATCTCGCGAGGTGAAGCAGAATCACGGCGTGATCGCCTGCGAAGGCTCGATGTTCAAGAGCAAATTTGCCAACGCCCTGACCACCATGATGATCGGATCGCTGGGACTGGCATCGGCGGAAAACAAGCTGTCCCTGGCGTATGGCGGCGAGGCCGGGCATATGGATCCATTGATCCAAAGCATGTGTGAGCGATATGTTCACGACTCCCTGGTGATCACGCGTAACGTGCAGTCGCAGGACCTATTGCGCAAGATCGGGATTCCCACCGAGTTGGGTACGGATACTGCCTGGACATTTGAGCCCCATCCGCCGGAGTATGCTCGAAAGACGCTGCGCAGCGCCGGATGGGACGAAAAAACCCCCGTTCTAGTGCTCTGCCCGATTCATCCTTTTGTCTGGCCGGTGAAGGCATCTATCGCGAAGTACATCGCGCGCATGACCACCGGCGCTTATAAAGAGAGCCAGTATCGCACCGTTTATTTCCACAAATCCGGAGCCGAAGTCGACCGGAAATATCGCAACTATATTTCCGGTTTTGGCAAGGCCGCCGCGGCGTTTCACCAACGCCACCGAGTGTTCCCGATTCTGGTTGCCATGGAACGCCTTGATGCCGTTGCCTGCCGCTCGATGCTGGAATTCCTCCCCGGCACTCCGATCTTCACTTCCGACGACTACGATATGTTCCAACTCATATCCATCCTCCGCCGCGGTTCGTACATGGTCTCTTCCCGGTACCACGGCATCGTAACTTGTATGCCCAGCCTGGTGGCCTCCGCTGGCGTTACCATGGACGAACGCATCCGCAATCTGATGCGCGAACGCGGGCACGAGCATCTATTCCTTACGGTGGAAGACCCGGAATTGGAGACGAAACTGCTGCAGGTGATGGAACAACTCGTCGCAGAAGCCGATTCGGTGCGGGACGGCATCGGCCGCACTGTGGTGCGCAATCTGAAGGTGATGGCGCGCATGGGAACGATTCTCGAAAACGCCGTCCGCCGGACCTATCCGGAATTTCCGCTACGGTCGGGCGTGCTGTCCTGGGAGGATTATTTGCCGCCGCTGAGCGATGGACTACTAGAGTTGGCGGATCGCTACGAAACTGCTGGGGTCGAGCAGCATCGTGTCGCGGGATCGGCGGCACGATGACGGCTCCCGTTCAGGCTCCCGCTCCCGCTCCCGCTCAGGCCCCAGATCCCGCCCCCAGTCCTGTAACTTCGAATTTGCGCAAGCCCGACTGGGGCTTGGATGCTCCCGGCTTTCAATTGTTTGCGCGTTATGGCGGAGTGCTCGTGGTCGTGGTTGGCCGTATGCTAAACGAGCATGGCGTAGTGAGTTCGGTGCCGTGGATGGTCAGCGTCGGCTCCGCGCTGATGTGGATGGGCACGAGTTTTTTCGTCGTGAGCGCAGTGTCGTATTTCGGCAGCAAGATCGGCAAGTTGCTGCTGCGCGACGGGATCCTCGAATCGATCGATTGGCGTGGCGATGAACAGGTGCTGGATGTGGGTTGTGGGCATGGGCTCCTGCTGATCGGGGCCGCCAAGAAATTGAAGAGCGGGCAGGCGGTGGGCGTTGATGTGTGGTCCCAGCGCGATCAGAAGAACAACTCCGCCCAAGCGGCGAAGGAGAACGCGTGCATCGAAGGTGTCGCCAATCGCATTGAGATTCAAGATGCGGACGCGCGCAAGCTCCCATTTGCGGATGGTTCGTTCGACGTAGTTTTATCGAGCTTCGCGATCCACAACATTTCTGGGTCATCGGAACGCGAGACCGCCATTCGCGAAATCGCCCGGGTGCTCAAGCCCGGCGGTCGATTGGCGATTGCCGACATTCGACATTCCCGCGCGTATCAGAAAGTCCTGCAAGGCCTCGGATGGGAAGATACGCATCTTTCCCGGCGCAATTTCTTAGTCTTTGTGACCCCGACACGTGTGCTGCGGGCGACAAAGCCCGGCGTTCATGCCTAATTTTCTTGAAAATCTGTTCACACATCTCCAGCGCAACGCAGATCGTGTTGTGCTGCGCGAAATTCACGGCGAGAGCCTCGCCGGGGTCACCGGCGGTGAGCTCCTGCGGCGTGTCCAGCACGTGCGCGCCGGCCTTCGTCGATACGACCTCCGGCGGGGCGACCGCTGTGCGCTCCTGGGCGCCAATTCCGTTCGCTGGATCGCCATCGATCTGGCGCTGATGGCCGAGAATATTGTCGTCGTTCCGCTTTATTCGCGACAGGCACCGGCGGAACTGGTCAGCGTGATGAAAGATTGTGAGCCGCGCCTGCTCATCGTTGGCGAATCCTCGCTGGGCGAGGCAATCACTCAGGCTTGGCCTGCCAAGGAGGCCGTGCGTGCGCCGAGCTGCGTGTCCTTCGACGCACTTCTTCCTCAGAACGAGCCCACGGCTGCGCAGCTAGCGCCGCCGAGTTCGCGTAGCGACGCCGACCTGGTCACCATCGTTTACACCTCCGGCACATCCGGGGAGCCGAAAGGCGTTTGCCTCAATACCGGCAATATCTCGTTCATGCTCGCGCGCACCACCGACCGGCTTGCGCAACTGATGACCGGCGTCTCCCAACCCGATAACGTTTTCCACTACCTGCCGCTGAATTTCGCGGCATCGTGGATCGCGGCGCTCTCCTTTATGTCACGTGAGAGCGTCGTCACGCTGTCTACGGATCTCAACCGCCTCGCCGACGAGATTCGCATTACCGCACCTCATTACTTCCTTAATGTGCCCACGCTGCTGGAGCGCGTTCGGCGCGGCGTTGACGACGCCATGGCCAAGCGCCCGGCGATGATTCGCTCGCTGTTTGCGAAGTCACGCGACGCTTGGCAGCGGCGGCAGACAGGTCGCAGCCGCGGATTGGACGCCCTGTGGCTCGCTCTCGGAGGGAACCTTGTCTTCCGCAAGATCAAAGAGCGCTTCGGCGCAAATCTGCGGGCCTTAATTTGCGGATCGGCGCCGCTGGCTCCCGAGACGCAACAGTTCTTCCTGATGCTGGGTATTCCGGTACTGCAGGTCTACGGCCTCACCGAAACCACCGGAATCTGCACCATGGATGATCCTCGCGTCCCGGCCGAGCCCGCACATGTCGGCCCGTCCATCGACGGCATCCAAATGAAAATCGGCGATCAGGAAGAAATTATCGTGCACGGCCCGCACATTTTTCCCGGCTACTGGAATCGGCCCGAAGAAACCGCGCGCGCGCTGGAAAGCGGCTGGTTCCACACCGGTGATCAGGGCGAGAAGAATGCGCGAGGAAATTGGCGCATCGTCGGGCGCATCAAGAATCTGATCATTCTGAATTCAGGCCACAATGTAGCTCCCGAGCCGATCGAAGACAAGATCGCACAGCTGCTGCCCGACGCGCAGCACATCGTTGTCGTTGGAAATGGTCGCGGTTATCTATGCGCTTTGGTCACCGGCAGCGTCGAGCCCGCTGCAGTGCAAGCTGCTCTGAACGAGACCAATCGTGATCTCCCACACTACCGCCAGATTCGCAATTTCACCGTCCTTCGCGAAACGCTGACCCCGGAGAGCGGTCTGCTCACAACCATGGGCAAGCTGCGCCGCGCCGCGATCAATACGCGATTCGCCGCGCAGATCAACTCCCTGTACGATAACGCTCGGACCGAAGGAAGTCGCAACAGTGCAGCTGCTCGCGGGATATCAGCATGAAAAGTTTCCATGGCAAGGCTTTGCGGTGGGAATGGCGAGACGCCGTGATCGAGATGATCCTCGATCGCGAGCCCGCCAATGAGATCGGCACCGTCATGCTCGGCGAGCTGGAACAATTTGTCTCCGCGTTTCCGGCGCTGATTCCAGACACAGCTGCGTGCATCATTTCCAGCGACCGCAAGAATGGATTCTCCGCCGGCGCTGACCTGCGCGAACTTTACGAAGGTGCAGCTTCTCTGCCCGAAGCTAGCCGGCTGGCTGGCGTCCGCGATTTTCTCGAGCGCATCCATGCCGTTCTGAATGCCATTGACGCGGCGCCTTTTGCCACAATAGCTGCCGTTCACGGAGTTTGCTTCGGCGGTGGCCTGGAACTTGCCTTGGCCTGCGACATCATCATCGCCGACAAGATGGCGCGCTTCGCTTTTCCCGAACTGCGCCTGGGCTTGATCCCCGGCTTCGGCGGCATTCCGCGTCTCAAACGTGACCTCGGCAATGCCTTCGTCCGCGATCTCCTCCTTACCGGCCGGAGCGTTAACGCCACTCGCGCGCAAGCCGTCGGCTTGGTCGCTCAACTTGCTGCCGAAGGCGAAGCCCTCAAGATCGCCAGAGCCACGGCCGCCCAAATCACCAAATTCGACGGCACGACTCGCGCCTCCGCGAAGAAATTCATCAAGCCCATTCCTCGGGACGAGCTGCGCCGCGAAATTGATCTCTTTTGCGAACTCTTCACCCGCCCCGCGGTAATGGCGGCGCTCAAGAAATTTGTTGAATCCACCGATGCCATGCCGTACTTGCCGTAAGTAACCAAAATTGCATGTAAACACTCCAATCTAGTAGCCGTTTCCATGAAAAGATTCCTGCAAATCTCGGTTTTGTTTCTGCTCGCTGCCCTTATGTTTCTCGCGTCAGGACAGCATGGGAGCTATTTCTGCGTTTCGCCTTGGGCGGGCGATACGCCGCTCGCCGACGCCCACGCCGATGCCCATCCTTGATCTGCATCACGTACAAGTGGCGATTCCTATCGGTGGAGAAGATCGTGCGCGCAAATTCTACGGCCGCATCCTGGGTTTCACCGAGGTCGAAAAACCACCTGCGATGGCTGGACGCAACAGTATCTGGTTTGTCGCCGGCCCGGTAAACCTGCACTTAGGCATCGAGCCGGACTTTCACGCCGCAAAGCGTGCGCATCCCGCGTTTGTCGTAGACGGGCTCGACGAAATCGTATCGGCTTGCGAGAGCGCTGGCTTTGCCGCAAAACCCGATACTTCCTTCAACGGATTCCGCCGCGTCCACGTGTTTGATCCCTTCGGCAATCGGCTCGAACTGATGGAGCCCAAAGACTTGTCGTCGTCGGTTGAGCCCTAGAATCCGTCCCCTCAAGAGCCGCTTCCCTGCCCGTTTTTCCAATGCCGCCCTAGCCAATCGGCGGATGCAGTGCCGGCATCGAGTCCGGCATCTTGTTCATGGAGGGTTTACATGTCTTCTCAACTTATCGAGCTTTCCGACGCCTTGGCGCAGGCAACACAGAGCGCCGCCGCGTCCACGGTCGCTGTACACACTGAAGCTCGCGGCTCCTCAAGCGGTGTGATCTGGCGCTCCGGCGTCATCGTCACCGCGGAAGATGCGCTGCGCCGTGACGAAGAAATTCACGTAACTCTGCCCGATGGCCGCGTCGTCCCCGCAACTCTGGCGGGCCGCGATCCATCCACGGATCTCGCGGTTCTCAAGTGCGCTGAGGCCGACGCCGCCCCCACTTCATTTGGTGACGCCGTCGCTCTAAAGCCCGGCAGCCTTACTCTCGTCGTCGGCCGCACTCGCGCCAGCGGCCCGGTAGCTGCCCTGGGAGTCGTCAGTCTCGCCGCCACCGAACGTCATACCTGGACCGGAGCTTCGCTGGCACCGTACGTGCGTCTCGACATCGGCTTGCAACCAACAGCTACCGGCGGTGCTGTGATCGACGCCCACGGCCACATCATCGGCATCGCCAGTCCGCGTTTCGGCCGCTTCGGTGTCACCGCCGTTCCCGCTGCAACGGTGACCGCCGTCGTCGACACGCTATTGCAAAAAGGCCGTATTCCGCGCGGCTATCTGGGTGTTGGCCTTCAGCCCGTGCGCCTGCCTGAGGCCATTCGACAATCGCTTCATCGCGAAGAGAAAACCGCGGCCATCGTCCTCGAAGTGGAGCCCGATGGGCCCGCACACAACGCCGGTGTAGTCATCGGCGACATCCTTGTAGCACTCGCTGGCCAACCGGTCGCGCACCTCGAAGATGTCCACGCTCAGCTTCACGGCGCCGCCATCGGCAAACCGTTGGCCCTGCAATTTGTCCGCGGCGGTGCGGTACAGCAAGCCAGCATCATCGTCGGCGAACGCAAGTCGGGAGGCAAATAGCATGCACATTACTGGCTTCGGCGAAATCGCGGAGCAGCTCCGCCGCTCGACCGTTCTCATCACCGCCGGGCCCAACGGCCGCGGCAACGGCTCGGGTGTCATCTGGTCGAGCGATGGAAGCATCATTACCAACGCTCACGTGACTCGTGGGCCCCGCCTCCGCGTTCAACTGTGGGATGCCCGCGAGTTCGACGCGACGGTCACGGTACGCGATCCTGCTCGTGACCTGGCCCATCTCCAGATCGCAGCCGCGAATCTACCTGCCGCCTCAGCCGCGGATTCCTCGCGCGTTCGCCCCGGCGAAATCGCCATCGCCATAGGCAATCCGCTGGGCTTCGTGGGAGCTTTGACGACTGGCGTGGTTCACGCCGTCGGTTCGATCCGTGGCCTCGGTCCGCAGTCCTGGGTACAGGCCGATGTCCGCCTCGCACCCGGCAATTCCGGTGGTCCGCTTGCGGACGCTGCCGGCCGCGTCATCGGCATCAATACGATGGTTGCTGGCGGCTTGGCGCTCGCCATCCCCAGCCATGTCGTCGCCGACTTTCTCGCCGGTGGCTCACCCGAGAATTGGCTTGGCGTCACCCTCTATCCGGTCCAAGTGCCGCGGCCGGGAAGCAACGCCAAAGCCTTCGGACTTGTCCTTCTGGAAGTCGAACCCGGCAGCCCCGCAGCGCAGGCATCGCTTTTGCCCGGTGATATCTTGCTCGGCACCGAACAGCAGCCCTTTGCCTTCATCGAAGACTTGTCCCGCGCACTGCGCGGCTCGGACCCGCGTCAGCTCCGCCTGGACTTCCTCCGTGGCGACTACGCTCGCGTTCGCCGCGTCACCATCCAACTCGGTAGGGCCCAACCCGGCAAGCCGCGCGCGCGTAGCTCCGTGGCCGCGTGATCCGCGTCTTCATCGTCGCTGCGTCGCCGCTGGTTCGCGCTGGCTTGGAAAATCTTCTGCCCGCTGGCAATGTGGAGATTGTGGGAAGTGGCGCGAACCTCGACGCGTTGGAGCAGCGCGTTTCCGATGCGCTCATCGATGCCGTTTTGATCGATGGGTCTTCCGAGCCGCCGGAATCGCTACTCGCGGACCTTGCCGATTCCGGTCTCGCCGCCGAACTTTCCGTTGTCCTTCTCTCGGATCATCCCTCGCCCGCGTCGTGCGCCGAAGCCCTGCGTGCTGGCGTCCGCGCCGTGCTGCCGACAACATCTTCGCCCGACCAACTCCTGGCTGCCCTCCAAGCGGCAGTATCCGGTCTGGTGGTTCTCCACCCGTCCGACCTCGTCGCCGCCGTGCCCGCAGCCGGGTCCCCGGTCTCTCGGCCTCTTGCCGAACTCGCCGAGCCGCTAACCCGCCGCGAACGCGAAGTCCTGCAAATGCTGGCTGCCGGCCTGGGTAACAAAGAGATCGCCGCCCGCCTCAACATCTCCGATCACACCGCAAAATTCCACGTCGCCTCTATCCTGGGCAAGCTTGGCGCAGCCACGCGCACTGAAGCCGTCGCCCTGGGCATTCGCCGCGGCCTTGTCCTGCTCTAGTTCTTCTCGGTGGATTTTCCTTCCCGCCGTGACAATGATAAATTGGCCTCTCATGCGCACCATCGAGCAGACCACCCAGGAGATCCTCGAACTCGCGTCCAAGCACTTCAACGTCCCCGCCGGCACGCTTGCGCCCGACGACGATTTCTTCCGCAAACTGGGCATCGATAGCCTCCAGACCCTCGAGCTTCTGAGCCGCCTCGAAAACCACTTCGGCATCGAGCTTCCCGATTACGAAGTCCAGGGAGTCAGCGACTTTCGCACCCTTGCCTCCCGCATCCAGTCTCGCTTGTAATGCTGAATCTCGCGAATTACCAATCTATCGGCGCCGCGCTGAAAGATGCACTGGATCTGTTCGCGGACGAGACCTGCCTGATCGAAGCCGATCGTGAACGTGAAAAGGAACGAATCACCTACCGCGACTTTCAGCGGCGTGCGCACCCGCTGGCAAAGGCGCTTCAGGATGCTGGCTTTCAACCTGGACATTACGCCGCCATTATCATGACCAATCAGGCTACGTGGTTGATCTCCGCCTATGCCATCTTTTTCGCCGGCGGTGTCCTCGTTCCGCTCGACTTCAAGCTCACGCCCACCGAGCACTGGCAACTCCTGCAGCACTCCGGTGTTACCACGTTGGTCACGGAATTTCCGATCTGGCGGCAACTCGCCTCGTCCGCGGCGCGCGCGGAGGCGGCAAATCTTCACACCGTATTGGTCACCGAGGCCCCGCCGAATGCCGAACTCTCCGGCGCTGTGCGCTGGGAGGAATTTCGTGCTGAGGCGGCGCCTGTCTTCGTGCCGCGCACCCGAAGAGATCCCGCCACGATCGTCTACTCCTCTGGCACTGGTGGGCGCCCCAAGGGCTGCGTCATGACCCACGAAAACTATCTCGAACAGTGCGTGGCGCTCACTTCGCTGTATCCGTTCGCGCCGGGATTTCGTTACCTGAGTATTCTTCCGACGAATCACGCCATCGATTTCATGGTCGGTTTTTTCGGTCCGTTCATTTGTGGGGCAACGGTTGTTCATTTGCGAACGCTACGCCCGGAATTTGTCCGCGAAGCCTTCACGAAATACAAAATCACCTACGTAAGTCTCGTTCCGCTTGTCCTCAAAAATCTACAGAAAGGCCTGCAGGCCCGCTTCGACGAGTTGCCCTCTGGAAAGCGCAGGGTCTTTCATGCCCTTGTGGCCATCAACAAGGCATTCACGAAGACTCATCCACGACTTGGTTTGAGCCGCCTTCTGTTGAAGCAAGTCCATGATAATTTCGGTGGTGAATTGCGCGCGATCATCGTCGGCGGCGCCTTCACCGAACCGCAGACGCTGCAGTTCTTCTACGACCTCGGCATCCCCGTGGCCAACGGTTACGGTCTCACCGAAGCGGGCACGGCCATCACCGTGAACGACCTGCATCCATTCCGTGCCGACAGTGTCGGCAAGCCGCTACCTGGTATGGAAGTGCGCATCGTCGATCCCGATCCGGACGGCATCGGCCAAGTAACTGTGCGGAGTAAAACCGTTATGTCCGGCTACCTCAACGAGCCTGAACTGACCGCGGAGACTATCGTCGACGGCTGGCTCATGACCGGCGATCTTGGCCGCTTCGATCGCGATGGGCACCTACAGCTCTTCGGGCGCAAGAAAAACATGATCGTCACCGAAGAGGGCAAGAATATTTATCCCGAAGACATCGAAGCGGTTTTTGATTCCCTGCCGGTAAAGGAATTCTGTGTCTTTGCAGCCAACTACATCTGGCCGCAACGCTCCATGGTGGGCGAACAGTTGATTCTTGTGATTCACCTTGAACCCGGCCAGCCCTTTACCGAAGATTTGCGGCGGGATATCACCATGCGCAACGCGCGCCTCCTCAACTACAAGCGCATTCATGGAATCCTCGTATTCGATGAAGATTTTCCACGCACCGCTTCGCTTAAGATAAAGCGCAACATTTTGGCCGAACGTCTTGCGCATTTCGATCGCGGGACGGTTGTTCAGCCTCTGTGAAATTGTCGATTTACAAGCGATAGGAAGGTCCAGCGCATTGAAGGAACGTTTCTTCGCCATTGTGAATCCCGCCGCAGGTGGCGGCCGCTCGGCAAAGCTCGCCGGGCCCGCGCTGGCTCGCCTGCGCGAACGCAGCATGCTTGTCGATGTCGTCGCGTCTCCCGGACCCGGCGGCGCTGTGCAGATCGCTCGCGAAGCCTACATGCAGGGTTATCGTCGTTTCATCGCTGTCGGCGGCGACGGCACCGCCCACGAAATCCTGAATGGCGTATTCCTCTCGCGCTCCGGGAGCGAACGGATCTCCCTGGGATTTCTGCCCTTGGGCACCGGTAATTCCTTCTTGCGCGATTTCACCGACGAGGGCTCGGAAGCTTCGCTCAAGGCGCTGCTCGCCGGTCACAAACGCGCCGTCGATCTGATTCGCCTCACGCACGCGAACGGCGAAGTCTATTCGCTCAATCTGCTGTCCATTGGATTCACCGCGGATGTTGCCGCACTGACGAACCGTTACTTCAAGCCGCTCGGCCATCTCGGCTACCTGCTTGGTGTTTTTCTACGCGTCGCGCAATTGCGCCGCAGGCCCTTTGCGCTGCGCTGCGACGACGACAAAGATTGGAACGAAAAACGGTGCTTATTCCTATCGTTCAACAACAGCAAATACACCGGCGGCACCATGCTGATCGCGCCCGACGCCAATCCTACCGATGGCCTGATCGAGTTCGTCCGCTGGGGTCCGATTGGCCGCTTTGGCTTGCTGCGCATGCTACCTAAACTTTACGACGGGACTCACCTCGCCCACCCGCTGGCCTCACGCCGAGCCGTACGCCACGTGGAATTCAACCTGCCTATGCCGATCGATGTCATGATCGATGGTGAAGTCGCCACGCTTGAGTGTCGGGCGCTTGATGTGATTCCTGCCGCCGTGGACATCTACATATGAAACGCGTATGGCTCGCGTTTCGCAGCGCGTCTCTCTGGTTTTTAAGCCTGCTGCATTTCTTTATCGCCGCCCCGACGCTCGTGTTTCTGGGGGTTTTCCTCGATCCGCGTAAATACGACTGGCTTCAGCGCAGCTTCTGCCGCCGGATTGTCTTTTTTTCCGGTGCCCATGTTGAATCCCTTTGCGACCCCGGCTTCCATCCCAACTGCACGTGCTTCTTCATGGTCAATCACGTGAACCTTTTCGATCCATTTTTCCTCTATTGCGTGATCCCTCAATTCGTACGTGGCTGGGAGCTCGAATCCCACTTTAAAATTCCCGCCTACGGATGGCTCATGAAACGCTTCGGCAACGTTCCGGTTCCTGACGTTCGCCGTCCCTCCGACCTCAAGCGCATGTGGCGGCTCACGCAGGACGCTATCGACAGCGGCACCAGCCTCATCATCTTTCCCGAAGCCAGGCGCACGCGCGATGGTCACCTCGGCGAATTCCAGGATGGCGGCTTTCGCGTCGCCCAGCAGCTCGGCATTCCCATCGTCCCGGTCAGCCTGGTCGGTTCCTTCCAGCATCACCGCACCGGCCACTGGATGCTCTGGCCCGCCACCATCACCGTACACATTCACCAGACCATCGACACTAGCGGCCTGACAAAGGAAGATGTTCCTGTCCTTCGCGAAAAAATTCGTGAAATCATCGCCGCGCCCATCGAGCAGCGCCTCAAGGAAACGCAACTTTCATAGCAAGAGTCGAGTCTTGTCAGGCCTCGCGAACTGTTTCGGATGGAACTACAAGTTCAGGCGAATTCCAGGCAAGGTGCGCCCAGCGCGAGTTTCCTGCCACGTAAATACGATGCGATGAATCACCGTGATTGTGGAGACTACCGCGATCACCCAAAGCACCGCCGCCATGCGATTGAATACGCCCCCGATGATCAGCAGTACCAGGCGCTCGGGGCGTTCCATGAATCCCACCTTGCACAGCGGTATGAGCGACTCAGCCCGCGCCCGCGCGTAGCTCACCATCACCGAGCCCGCGGTCGCGACCGCCGCAAGTACCACGTAGGGCGTGCGTCCATTTACCGAATAATAGACCAGCAGCCCCATATACAGCGCCATGTCCGCATAGCGATCCAGCGTCGAATCGTAAAACGCTCCGAAAGCGGTCACGCGGCCCTGTCGCCGCGCCACCTGTCCGTCCAACATGTCCAGAAATCCCGCGAAGAAAATCACCAGCGCCCCGGTGAAAAAGTGTCCGACCGCGAACAACGCCGCCGCGCCAAAATTCACTACCAGCCCAAGGAACGTCAGAAAGTTTGGATTAACACCTGTGGCGGCCAGTAACCCGACGATCTTGTCAAGCAGCCACTTGCTGCCTTTACCGATTCCACCTGTGAGCGTAGCCATACGTCAGCGTTGTCTGCCCTCAAAACTCCGGTTATGCGCGAAAATTCCCGTGGCTGGATTCCGCGAATCGTACACTAGCCGCGCATCGCACCGCAAACCATCCATATTGTCACGCAATTTTGATCCATCCGAGATTTGCATCCGCTGGATTTGCCGTTTCCCCTTGACCTACCATTTGCCTGCGGCTTACATTCCTTGCAGCTTCCTTGTGCCGCCTTGTTCGACTATGAAAAATAATCTCAGTCGCCGTAATTTGCTGTCGCAGGGATGCGGTAGCCTCAGCGCTGTCTGGGTCTTCGCGCATTTTCCCGCTCTGCTCTCTGCCGCGAGGCACGCCCACGAATCCGTGCGGTCCGCCACTCCCAAGCTCACTTTCTTCACCCCCGAACAGACCATCGAGATCGATGCAATCACATCGCGCATCATTCCCTCCGATGACACCCCCGGCGCACATGAAGCCGGCGTCGCTTACTTCATCGATCAGGCTCTCACCACCTTCGCTGTCGACGACCAGAAAAATTACCGCGAAGGCCTCGCCGAATTCGCCGTTCGTACCAAAGAACTTTTTCCATCGATCGATAAATTCTCCTCCGCTACTCCGGAACAGCAGGACGAAATCCTCAGCTCCTTCGACGAAAAAATGCCCGCGCAGCGGCGCCCGAACCGGCCGCGCTCCGGCGGCCAAAATTTCTTCGAGACTCTGCGCAGCCACACCATCATCGCCTTCCTCCTCGATCCTGATTCCGGCGGTGATCCCAACGGCACGGGTTGGAAGGTACTCGGCCGCGAACGTTCTCACATGTTCCAGCCGCCGTTCGGCTACTACGACCAGCATTACGCTGGCTGGCAACCGTTTGCCGCTAAAACGGACAAGGCCAAGTCATGAGAGCCGACTTGCCCAAATACAAAACTACCGACGAAGTCGACTTCGTCATCGTCGGCTCCGGCGCGGCCGGCGGCATCATCGCCAAGGAGCTCTCCACCAACGGTTTCCGCATCGTGGTGCTCGAACAGGGTCCCTACCTGACCGAAGCGGACTTCGGCCACAACGAAGTAAAGATCCTCGCTCAGGATTTCCTCACCAATCATCCCAAGTTGCAGCCCAACACCTTTCGCAAAACTACCGAAGAAAAGGCCAAGCAGCAGCGCGCCGTCCTTTACGGACGCTTGGTCGGCGGCACCAGCGTCCACTTCACCGCCAACTTCTGGCGCTTCCATGAAATCGATTTCATCGAGCGTAGCAAGATCGGCCCGATTGCCGGCACCACCTTCACCGACTGGCCGATCACTTACGCCGATCTCGAGCCTTACTACACCAAGGTTGAGTGGGAAATCGGCGTCTCAGGGCTTGCCGGCGCCAGCCCTTTCGATCCGCCGCGCTCCAAGCCCTATCCCATGCCGCCCCTTCCCACCAAAGGCAGCGGCGTTCTATTCGAACAAGCCGCGCGTAAACTCGGCTGGCATGCATTCCCCGCACCCATGGCCATTCTTTCGCAGCCACGCACCGGACGCAGCGCCTGCATCAACTGCGGCTTCTGCCTCGCTTTCGGGTGTGAAGTAGGCGCCAAATCCAGCTCTCTTGCCGCAGCGATCCCCGTAGCCGAGAAAACTGGTCGCTGCGAAATCCGCCCGAATTCCTATGTCCATCGTATCGAAATGGACTCCAACGGCCGCGCTATTGGCGCCACTTATTTCGATGAAAAGCGCAACGTGCATCTCCAGAAAGCCAAAGCCGTCGTTATCTGCGCCAACGGCGCTGAAACCCCTCGTCTCCTGCTGCTGTCCGCCAACAAGCAATTTCCCAATGGCCTCGCCAATTCCAGCGGCTACGTTGGAAAAAATCTCATGCTCAATGGCGGCGGCATCTCCTTCGGCGTCTTCGAGCATCCCGTCAACGATTACAAAGGTTTCGCCGTCAGCCGCATCCTCCACGACTTCTACGAGAACGATCCGCAAAAGCTCGGCTTCTACGGCGGCGGTGGCATTGACGCTCGTTACGACCTCACTCCCATCGGCTTCGCCATGGGCGCCCTTCCCCCGGGCTCGCCGCGCTGGGGAAGAGGCTACAAAGATCTGCTGGCCCACAACTTCCAGCGCACCTTTGAGGTTTTCTCGCACACCACGTCATTGCCCATCGAAAACAACAGCTTCTCGCTCGATCCCGACGTCAAAGACGCCTGGGGCCTGCCCGCCTTGCGCATGACCTACAAGGATCATCCCGACGACGTCAAATTCGCCCGCTGGCTCAACGAACACGGCCTACAGCTTCTCGACGCTGCCGGCGCACAAAAGAAATGGTCCTTCCCCATCGATGAGCAGCAATTCGCCGTCCACCTGCTCGGCACCTGCCGCATGGGCAATGACCCCAAAACTTCGGTGATTAACAAGGATCACCGTACCCACGACGTAAAAAATCTCTTCCTCTGCGACGGCAGCAGCCTGGTCACCTCAGGCCGTGGTCAACCGACCATGACCATCGAAGCGCTAGCCTTCCGCGCCGCCGATCGCATCACCGATCTAGCCAAGGGCAACGAAATCGCCTAACGCTGCGTCTTACCGCTACGGCAGTCATCATCTGTCATCCCGTCTGTTGGGGAATGAAGGGATCGCAGTGACGCGCTTTCAACCTCGCCGACAAATGTCAAAAAAAGTGTCATCCCGACTGGAGCGATGCTTTTTCCGGTGCGCGCCTTTTGTGCGCGGCGTCGCGCAGCGCAGGGACCGTGGCTTGATGTCAACCATCTCAACTCGATGAGATCGTCTCCACGTGCGCGCCGTGCCCTTGCGATCTTAAATAGTGCCGGTTTCGATTTGCATCGTTCGGAGTGTCGCTTCTCGATGACATTTCGCCCCGCCTTTTTGCTACACTCCGGTTTCCAAAATCAGGAGCCCTAATCGATGCCTTCGCCGGCCAAAAAGCTTATCTTGATCGCTGCAGCCTTCACTCTATCTTTCGTTTTCTCATCAGCTCACGCCCAGGAATCCACAGCTCCCAAACTCGCCCAGCAGCAATACAAAAACATCAAAACCCTCAAAGGCCTCCCCGCCGACCAAATCATCCCCGCCATGCAATTCATCACCGCCTCGCTCGGCGTCGACTGCGAGTACTGCCATGTCCGTGAAGGCCAGCACATGCTTTTCGACAAAGACGACAAAAAGCCCAAGCTCGCCGCCCGCAAAATGATCGACATGATGAACGCCATCAACAAAGACAGTTTCGAGAGCAAGCGCGAAGTCACCTGCAACACCTGCCATCACGGCGCCGCTCATCCCGTCGGCATTCCCGTCATCAGCGATGAAGAGCCCAAGCCGGCGTCAGCCGAACATTCCGTCATCGACGCCCAGGCCTCGCAACCCGATGCGTACGCGCTGCTCGACAAGTACCTCGCCGCATCCGGCGGTGCCCCGGCGATCCAGAAAATCACCACCCGCGTCGAAAAGGGCAGCCTCACCGGCTCTGGCGGCCAGAAAATCTCGATCGATGTCTATGGCAAAGCTCCCGACATGCGCGTCTCAGTCATGCACACGCCCAACGGCGACAACGTCACCGCCTTCGACGGCCACTCCGGATGGCTCACGGTCCCCGGCCGTCCGCCACATATCATGAACGCCGACGAAAACGCTGCCGCGGCCCTCGACGCCGACCTCTACCTTCCCGTCCATGTCAAAACACTGCGCCAAAAATTCGTCGCAGGGCCGGGAGAAAAAATCGACGGCCATGACACCATCCAGGTAGTCGGGCGCACCGACGGCCAAACCCCACTACGCCTCTACCTCGACGCTCAATCGAACTTGCTGTTGCGCTTGGTCCGCTATCAGGAGACACCGCTCGGCCGCATCCCCACGCAAGTCGACTACAGCGACTACCGCGACGCCAATGGCGTAAAAGTCCCCTACAAATGGTCCATCGCCCGACCCGGAAACCGCTTCACCATCCAGATCGACCAGCTACAGCAAAACGTCCCAGTGGACGACGCCAAATTTGCGCCGCCTCCACCAACCCCAGCCGACCAAAAAACGGCTCACTAGCAGAAACCTGAATTTTTCTGAAAGCTCTGAGCTTGAATGGACGATGGATTGGGCAGCGCAGCGCGGCACGCTCACTCAATCATTCTCGGGCCAAGAAATCACACCGGGAATCGGACCTAGGTGGCCCTTGCATCATTGGAAGGAAATGTTTTCGGCGAAGACCTTACCCTGTACCCATCGAAGAGAGAACATTACCCGCTGCCCGGGTTCCAAGATGGTCTTGCGGCTCAGCAGATCGGTGAAAAGAAACGGAACCTTCGAACCATCCGCTGCTTTGATGATGCCGTGTCCTATCGGATCGACACTTTTGATTATTCCCCTCAAGCTGCTTCCTTCCTGGTTCGCGACCCTTGGGGCGTCTGCGTATTGCTCACGCAGTCGCGGCGGCGGGACCGAAGCTGCGAATAGCCTCCGCCTCACTGTCGTAAACGCTAAAAACGGTCAGCAGTCTGGTCAATTGCAGCACGTCGTGAAACTTGGTGCCCAAATTCGACAAGTGCAGGGCTGCGCCCTCATGCTTTGCGCTAACGTGCGCCGCCACCAGCATCCCCAATCCCGCGCTGTCGATGTATGTCACATTGTTCATGTTCAGCACGATCTTTTTCTTGCCGGCCGCCAGCAGGCTCTTCACTCGCTCGCGAAGCGAGCTGCTTTCCTCTCCTAGGACAATCCGGCCACTCAAGGCCACCACCGAAACCCCGTCGACTTCCCTGCTCGTCATGTTCGGGATCATTTTTTGAACCTCTTCGACGACTATACGCTCTTTCCAGGCTATCCACTCATTAGCCTTCCGGAAACCTCAGCGCGCCTTCTGATACACGGACTCCTTGATTTCCGTCACTAGCCAGGAAATCTTGCTGAACGGCAGGAACACAGCCGACTCCTTGGGTGTTGCCGCTCCAGCACCACCCTTGCTGGCCACAATCTTGTCCACCACGTCGCCCTGGTGGATCCACAATCCAGCGCTTTCCACCCCCAGGATCACGGCGGTAACCGCCGTATCCAGGCTTTCGATCTTAAGTTGGACGCTTTGGCCCACAAGATGAGATGTATTCATTTAGCTCCAATTTTTGCCCAATCTGGCCGCCACTTGATCAAGGCTGACGCGAATATTCCTCAATCCCCCCTCACGATTCGCGCGTTCGCCCAACCCAACGATTTGCAACGGGCGACTGCTTGGCAGGCATTACGCCAGGAGCTTTCGCGTGACGGTCTTCTCGCTCCTCGCGTTGGAAGGGGGCCGAGTTTATCATACCGCTGTCCCGGCGTCCGTTATGCCGCTGCTGCATCCGTGACTCGCCGGCTCCGCTTGTATATCTCTACCTTCAATTTCAATCCCGGGAAGTCTTGGGATTCGCGGAATGAAGCCCGTAGATCGACGACTTAGTTTTCGAACGACGTCCCTCCGCGGGATCCACAGCCCAAACCTGATCTAGCCAGATCCGGAGTGTCTCGCCAACTGCCCGTGGACCTTCATTTCGGTGCTGGCGCTGGGTGCTCGTCGCTGGCTTGGCTGCCTGCTACCTGCCAGCGCGTCGCGCCACCCTCGTGGATCCCTTGTGGCTTTGCGCTACGAATAACTTGCAGCCCGGTTCCCAACCGGACTTGCTCATCGATTTTTCTTGACATTTGTTTACTATTGTGCTAACGATAATCATGTTGCTCGCTTCATCGGCTCACGCCTCTTCCCACGCCGCCGCAACCCCAAAAGCACTTACATAAACTGCCTTTATTTTCAACAACTTCCAGTTAGTACTCTTCGTAACATCCCTGTTTCAACGAAACTATGCAAACACCCCCGGGGTGGGGGTACCCCAAAGCGAAATTCCGGCGAAGCGCCGCTCTGGCGCGATTGCGATGAAACTCGCCGGTCCTACCTCGCGTACATGGCTCGTAGAGGTGCTCCCATGAAAACCCTGTGGCAAGATCTTCGCTTCGGCCTCCGCACCCTGCGCAAGGCTCCCGGCTTCACCGCCGTCGCGATCCTCACCCTCGCCTTGGGTATCGGCGCGAATACCGCGATTTTCACCGTTGTATATGGAGTCCTGCTCCGCCCGCTCCCCTTTCCCCAGCCGGACCGCCTGGTCCAACTCGTTGAATCCTACAAAGATCAGTCGGAAGGCGCCGGTCTCGACATGCGCCAGTTCCTGCGCTTGCGCGAATACTCCCAACTCTTCGAGAACATCGTGGGCTACACCCAAGTCGACTATAACCTTCGCACCGGGACTGGAGCGGATCACCTGACCGGAATGCCAGTTTCCGCTGCCTACTTCCGAACGTTGGGTGTACAGCCGGAGCTCGGCCGCGATTTCGCCGAGCCAGAGGATCAGGGTGAAGGCCAGCGAGTCGCCATCGTCAGCCATGGACTTTGGATCCGGCGACTTGCGCAGAATGGCGGAGGAATCGGCCAAACCATTCTCCTGAACGGTGAGCCGTTCACACTCATCGGCGTGATGCCTCCGAGTTTCAGCGCATTCGGAGATAGTGGCGCCCCGGATTCCGGGGCGCCAGAGGTATGGGTTCCGTTGTCCTTGGTTGCCAAAACAGCTGGCAGCGGCGGGAACATCGCCGTGCTCGCCCGTCTCAAGCCGGCCGCGACGCAAGCGCAGCTTGAAGCGCAAATGTCCGTGGTGACCCAGGATTTTCGCTCGCAGTACGCCCGCGATTCCAGTGGCCAGGTTGCGCTGAAGTTCTTGCCCTATCAGCGAACGCTCGGCGCGGACGTTCGCCCATTCCTGCTGGTGCTCTTCGGAGCGATCGGCTTCGTATTGCTCATCGCTTGCGCCAACGTCGCCAACTTGTTGCTCGCCCGCGGCGGCCTGCGTGGCCGTGAAATCGCCATTCGCACGGCCCTCGGCGCGTCGGCTGGCCGCATCTTCCGGCAGTTACTGACCGAGAGCATTTTGCTTGCGCTCGTCGGTGGCGTACTCGGTCTCGCCGTCGCTGCCGCGGGTGTCCGTTTGCTGCTCGCTGTGGCTCCGATCGATTTGCCCCGTGCGGCGGATGTGCGCCTCGATGTTTGGGCTTTCGCCTTTACTCTGCTGGTGTCGCTGCTCACCGGCGTGCTGTTCGGCGTCGCGCCTTCATTCAGTGCGTTGCGTTTGCGAATCGACGAATCCCTCAAGGAAGGCAGTCGTTCGGGTACGAGTCGCAGCCGTGGACGGCTTCGTCAGGCACTCATCGTCGTTGAGTTTGCCATGTCTTTGGTGCTGCTGACCGGCGCAGGGCTCATGATCGCGACCTTTACTAGGCTCCTGCACTCCGATTTCGGATTCAATCCGCATCCGATCCTTTCCCTGCAATTCTGGCTGACCGGTTCAAAGTACAACTCCAGCGCGGACATCGCGCAGTTCAATTACGAAGTCCAGCGCCGCATCGAAGGAATTCCCGGTGTGCAGGCCGCAGGAATCGTCGCCGCCGGTTTGCCGCTCGAGCGGGGAGGAAATAACGGCGTGCGCATCGCCGGCTCCGACTCCAGCCGCTACTACAGCGCCGACTACCGTGAAATCACGCCGCAATTCTTTTCCGCCATGGGCATTCGAGTTCGCGAAGGACGTCCCTTTGCCGAGACCGATACCACCGGTTCGAACCGAGTCGTCATCGTCAATGAGGCGTTCGCGCGTGAACATTTCCCCGGACGTTCTGCCCTTGGCGAGCACGTTTACGTCAGCAAAATACCCTGCGAGGTAGTCGGGGTTGTGGGCGACGTGAAATCGCATCCAGATGAGCCTGCACCTCCCACGACGTTTGTTCCTGCCGTACAGGCTGAATTCGACACTTCGCGGATGTTCGAGGCCTGGTTTCCGCGCACTCTCGTGGTCCGCTCGAGTATGGATCCCCTCAGCCTCGGCCGCGCCGTGCGCGAAGCGGTGGCTGCTGTCGATTCCACGATTCCTACTGGACACCTGCGTTCGATGGACCAGGTGCTGTCGCGCTCGCTGGCGTTGCGCAATTTCATGCGCGTGCTACTGAGCTTTTTCGCTGCGCTCGCACTGCTGCTTGCCGCCATCGGGATTTACGGCGTGATCTCCTACAGCGTCTCGCAGCGCACTCGGGAGATCGGTGTGCGCATCGCGCTCGGTGCCCAGCGTGCCGATGTACTCCGCATCGTACTCGGCGAAGCTCTCACGTTAATCCTCGCGGGCGCTGCGTTAGGACTCGCTGCTGCTTTCGCGCTCACAAAGCTGCTAGCGACGTTGCTCTATAACGTCAGCGCCACCGATCCCGCGATTTTTGCGTTAGGCACAGCGCTGCTCATCATCGTCGCGCTTGCGGCCTGCTACATCCCGGCTCGCCGCGCCACTCGCGTCGACCCCATCGTCGCTCTTCGTTATGAGTAGGTTCACCCCGCCCACCCGCGCCGCAAACGCGTAGGTGTGATCGCCGCTGCCGGCTTCTCCTCCGCCACTGTGGGCCGGGCGACCAGGACTTGACCTCGCCC
>Ga0157378_10000037_pt1 | contig 117305 bp, 72 predicted proteins | sample M65metaG_FD_115309 | JGI IMG/M metagenome (GOLD analysis project Ga0157378, IMG submission 115309) | Miscanthus rhizosphere microbial communities from Kellogg Biological Station, Michigan, USA - M6-5 metaG | ecosystem: Host-associated > Plants > Roots > Rhizosphere > Soil | place: USA...
CCACGAGGAAGGGTCGCGGTTTGAAACCGACGGCCCGGGATTTGGCTTCGTGGACATTTATAGTTCCACTGGTCAGCTCTTGCAGCGTCTCGAGCACGGCGATTGGCTGAACGCTCCGTGGGGCGTGGCTCTTGCTCCGCTTGACTTCGGACGCTTCAGCCATGACCTGCTCATCGGGCAGTTCGCTGGTGGGGGAGACACTCAGTCGAGCGGCTTCATCGCCGCATACGATCTAGCTACCGGAAAATTCGATGGGCTGCTGCAGGACGCCAGCGGGAAGGCACTCGCCATCAACGGCATCTGGGCGCTCAGCCCTGGCAACGTCAGCCCAGCCAATAGCGATGCTGCGGCAGCGCCAGCCACACAGGTGTACTTCTCCGCCGGACCGAACCATGGCTCCGGAGGCCTGTTCGGCTATTTGGCCGCAGTGTCTTCAGAGTTGACCGAAGGGAATGCTCAGTAATCGTCACGGCTGATTCACAGTTTTGTCGGGGTGGAATGCGTCACCCCAAGGCTTCAACAGTGCCAATCGCTTCGCCTTGGGACTGCTGAAGCGCGGTGTGCTCCGGAGATCTGCACGCGCGCCTCAACAAGTGCAGATCTTCCGGAGCATCGAAGGTCCGGTTCAGAAACATCATCGAAAAAGGAGAAAGTCATGAATAGTTTTAGTCGGGAGTCCAAGAACAACAAGAATCGCCGACAATTCCTGAAGAACGGAATGGTCGCGGCGGGAGCGGCAACCTTGGCGACAGGTCTTCTTGCGAGCGGAACCCCCGTGTTAGCCGAACAGGAAAAAGAGAGGAGCGGAAAACTCTCGAGCGGAGATGCAGCGATTCTAAGGTTCTTGGCCGCAGCCGAGATCCTCGAGACCGATCTGTGGGTCCAATACAACGAACTTGGAGGAATCCAGGACAATGAGGTTCCAGGAGGGAGTGGCAGCCCACTCTACACGGCGGCCCTCCAGGTTCTCGACGGAGACATGAATCAATATATCCACGACAACACCGAAGATGAGTTCACTCACGAGACTTTCATCAACGCCTATTTGGCTTCGAAGGGCGCGGACGTAGTCGACTTAGAGCCGTTTCGCATGCTGCCAGGCAGTACCGCGACTGGATCGAGCGGTAAGCCGCGGCTGACAAATCTGATGAAACTGACGGTGGACACGAGTTGGTGGACCCGGTACCGCAGCCGTACTCAGAACCCGGATTTCGGGGACACGTTCCCTCAAGCCGTTCCGAGCCTGGCAGTTGGGCAACATCCGGCAATCCCCAGAAGCGATGCCGACTTGAGCCCGTCCAATCACCTCCAAGCAATTGCGAATACCGCGGGATTTCATTTCGCCACCATCGAGCAAGGAGGCACTAGTCTCTATCCATCGCTGGCTCAGCGCGTAAGCAGTTCGGAGGTTCTACAGATTGTCCTCAGCATCGGTGGAACCGAGGCAATGCACTTTCAGACTTGGCACGACAAAGCGGGAAATGCCCCACCATTGACTGATCCCAGCGATTCAACACTTGTATTTCCGGACCTCAATGCCTCTCCGTTTGGCGGAGAGGATTTCCAAACGAACCTGATCATGCCTGAGCCAACCGTATTCTTGAGCAAGAGTCTGCCGGCGTGCTCCATTATTCGTCCGACCAACACTACAGGCGCGGCGACGGGCGCTCTCAAATTCCTGACGGCCATGGGACTTTTTATTGGGCAGTCGCCGGCATTTTTCGCGTTTCTGCGTGATTTGGCCGAAGAGGCAGACGCGGCCAGACGCGAAGGCGAACGATAAACGGGACAACGAGCGAGGCTCGATTCCCATTGATCCACGGTGTTGTCAGGGGGGCGGAATGCGTGCCGCAATTGGATGCCTTCCGCCCTCGCAAGTAAGAGGATATCGCCTGTGGTCGAGCCCAGGTTGTTCCAATCAGGTAAGCTCAGCTGGGGCTGGGATCCGTTCCGTTTTCCATCATTTTCCAATTACTAGGAATCTTGTTGTGGTTAAGTGCCGCCAGTTCAGCGTATTAGGGTTACCTAGAGGAAGCTTGGGAAGCTTCTATACTGCCATTGTACGACGCCCGCTCGACGCCGTTATTCTAACCCATCCGCGCGGCTCGGGTACAGACCCAGCCATCTGGCTTTATTTGTTGTATGCTCTGGCAGTTCGACGGACGCCGGCATGGATAAATCGAAAAAAAGGCCGATCAAGCGCCGGTCTTGCCAGGGAGTGTCCCGCCGCGAAGACCCGTGTGAGCGGGCTGCCGAGCGCCGCTGTTCCAGTTGCGGCCTCTGGCTCTGCCGCCTGCACTTCCCAGATCCCGAGTGGCACTCCTGCGCGCCGGATCAGGGCGAGAGCTGATCCCTTCGCGGTGCTAGGCGTTGCCGATTGCACAGCAACCCTCGCGTCCTTTCTTGACGCCACCTGCCTTGTTGGTTAGCGTGAGGAAGGAAGAGTTGTTGTCTCCTCCACGCAGTCTCAACCCCTCTTCTGACTATCCGAGTGGGAGCAATCATTGGCTAACGCGGTCATTACACTTACCACAGACTACGGAACCAGCGATCATCTGGTCGGCACGCTGAAGGGCGTCATCCTCAAGATCAATCCAGAAGTTACGATTGTCGATATCACGCACAACGTCACACCTTACGATTTGCTGGATGGAGCTTTGGCCATCGGTTCGGCGTTTTCGTACTTTCCGCCAAGGACGATTCACGTGGTGGTTGTCGACCCCGGCGTGGGAACCGAGCGGCGGCCGATTCTTGCGACAGCAGACAATCAATATTTCATCGCCCCCGACAACGGGGTCCTATCGCTGGTCTACGAGCGCGATCCGAACGCGGTGGTGCGTCATGCCACGGCGGAGCACTACTATCAACAGCCGGTGAGTAAGACGTTTCATGGCCGCGATATTTTCGCTCCGCTGGCCGCATGGCTCTCAAAAGGATGGCAGACCGCGGCCATGGGGGAAGAGATTCAGGACTATAAGCGATTCGCGTTGCCCAGGCCGAAGGCCGGCGACGGTGCGTTGAAGGGCGTGGTGATGCGCGTGGACAGTTTCGGGAACCTGGTCACGAACTTCCGGCAGGAAGATCTCCCGAATGGCGCCGCCTCCGGGGGCGAGCTGAAGTTGCAGATCGGGACGCATGCGGTCACCCGGCTGGTGGACACCTTCGCGCTCGGGAACGCCAATGAACCGATCGCGTATTTTGGGTCGAATGGATATATGGAAGTCGCGATCAACAAGGGTAACGCTGCGAAAACGCTTGGATTGGGACGCGGTGCAGCAGTGACCCTGCAAAACAGCTAGGTCCCCGTTTTACCGAAAGACTCGCCACCGGAAACACTTGCTCTTTAGCGTGTCGATTCCATGGCCGCCATTTGTGAACGCGTGCGCGGATCGAGCCAGTCGCGCCATGCGTCGCCTAACAAATTGAAAGCCAGCACGGCAACCATCACGGCCAGCGCCGGGAAAATGACCAGGTGTGGAGCGTCAAACAAGTGGCTGCGTGCATCGTTGAGCATCGCGCCCCAGCTGGGTACCGGCGCGAGGACACCAAGTCCGAGAAAGCTCAACGTGGATTCAGCGAGGATTGCTCCGGCCATCCCGATGGTGGCCTGAATCAGAACCGGCTGCAGAATATTCGGGAGTAAATGTGCCGCCAGGATGCGCAGGTGCGGCGCGCCAAGCGATCGCGCAGCGAGCACAAATTCCAACTCTTTCACTTTGAGCACCTGCGCACGGGCCAATCGCGCGTAGCCGGCCCAACCGGTGATTACCAGCGCCAGAATTACCTTGCTGATGCCCGGCCCGAGAAACGCCGCGAAGGCAATTGCCAGCAGAATCCCCGGGAACGAAAGAAAGGCGTTAATGAGCAGCAGATTCACAAAGCGATCGAACCATCCGCCCGCGTAGCCCGCCAGCATGCCGACAATCAGTCCGGTGAAACTGCAACCACAAACCACGGATACGGCAACGAGCAGCGAAATCCTCGCGCCGTACAGCGTGCGCGATAGCGTATCGCGACCCAGCTCGTCCGTGCCCATCCAATGCGCGTGCGAAGGCGCTTGCAGGCGAGCCGGCAGATTTTGCGCCGCGGGATCGGCCGGTGCGATCCAGGGCGCCAGGAGCGCGGCGAGCACGAGGACCAGGGCGGCGGCGAAACCAATGCGAGCGAGCACACTTTGCCGCAGGAACTGGCGAGTGGCGTCGAGGGCTCTCATGACAAGCGCACCCGAGGATCGATCAGCGCATAAAAAACATCGGTCAGCAGATTGACCAGGACATACGAAAGAGCGATCACCAGGATGCAGCCCTGGAGCAGGGGGTAGTCTCGCGAGGAAATGGCTTGTACGGTAAGACGCCCGATTCCGGGCCACGAGAAAATCGTCTCGGTAATGATCGTGCCCGCCAGCAGCGTGCCGAACTGCAATCCAAGAATGGTGATGATGGGAATCAGCGCATTGCGGAAAGCATGGCGGAACAGCACAGCTCCGGTGGAAAGCCCTTTTGCGCGGGCGGTGCGCACGTAGTCGCTGGAAAGTTCTTCGAGCATCGAGCCGCGCACCATGCGGGTAAGGATTGCGGCCAGCGCCGCGCCCAGAGTCGCCGCTGGAAGCACATAGTAAAGAGGGCCGCCGCGCCCGGAAACGGGCAGCAAGCCCAATTCGATGGAAAAGACGAGAATCAAGACCGGGCCCAGCGCGAAGTTGGGTACCGCGAGGCCAAATAGCGTGAACACGCCAACCGCTCGGTCGGCGGCGTGGCCTCGCCGGTAGGCGGCGGTCACCCCCGCGGGAATCGCGATTCCCGCGCATACCACTAAAGCCAGGAAGGCCAGGCTCAATGTTGCGGGATAGCGCTCGAAAATAATTTGGCGCACCGGCGCCTGAAACTTGAAAGATTGCCCGAGATCGCCGTGCGCGAGCTGCTTCAAGTAATGACCGTACTGTTTCAACAGCGGCTGATCGAGGCCGAGGGCATGCCGCAATTGAACGATTTCGCCGGGCGCCGCGCCTTCGCCCAACATTTGTTCCACGGGATCGCCGGGCACAATGTGGATCATCAGAAAAACCAGCGTAAGCACCAGCCACAGGGCGGGCAGAGTGAGCAGGAAGCGCTGCAAGACGTGGCGCGTCATCAGCGGGTTCGCGCTGCAGGACTGGTGTCGGATTTTGATGTGTCGGCTGGCGGCGCAGGAGGCGGAGAAGTTTCGCCAACAGGTTCGGTCGTCGCGGATGCATCCGTCAAAGGCAGCACGCGTTGAATTTTGACCCGCGCCACGCGCCGCCCGTCCATCTCCACGACCGTGAAGCGAAAGTTGCCATACTCAAAGCTCTCGCCGCCACGCGGAATGAATCCGAGCTGGTCCAGCACAAAACCGCCGACGGTGGCATAGGCGGGATCTTCCGGCAAGGTGATGTTGTATTGCGCATCGAGATCGCGCACGTTCAGGCCTGCATCGAAGATCACCGCGCCATCCGCCAGCGTCAGCGGCCGCTCTTCCACATCGAACTCGTCGTGAATTTCACCGACTACTTGCTCGAGAATGTCTTCCAGCGTGACCAACCCGAGAATGCTGCCAAATTCATCGACCACCAGCGCCAGGCCGACGCGCCGCGCCCGCAATTCCAACAGCAGCTCGTCGGCAGGCTTGGTCTCCGGTACGATCAGCAATTCCCGCAGGACTCGGCGCAAATCGAACGGCGTTGGCGCAACGTTTTCTTCCATGCGCCTTTCGCGATCGAGCAGTACCCAAAGCATGTCCTTGATGTGCACGAAGCCGAGCATCTGATCCTCGGTTCCGCGGTATACCGGGATTCGTGATTTCTGGGTGGTGGCAAAGGCGCGCATCACGTCATCCAACGTCGATTCCACAGGAAGAACATGCATATCCGGGCGCGGCACCATGATTTCGCGCACTTGCACTTGCCCCAGCTCGATGGCGCTAACGATGAATTTTTCTTCCCCGGGTGCGAGCAGGCCGCGCTCTCGCGCTTGTTGAATCTGGATCTGCAGTTCCTCGGTGGAATGCGGCGCGTTATGTCCTTGCGGCTCCGAAACGCCTAGCGCTCTTACGATTCCGCCGGAAATCGTATCGAGCAGGTCGATGGCCCAGCGGAACGTGTGCAGGAACCACGAAAAGGGTCGTGCGACCAGTAAGGCCACGCGTTCGGCGCGCGCCAGGCTGACCGTCTTGGGCACCAGCTCGCCGACAACCACGTGCAACGCACTGAGCATGCCAAACGCCACCGCAAGCGCGACCGCGTGGGCGATAAGGGTCCCTTGCGTCGACCCACCCAGCCGCGGCCAGATCGTCTGAACCAGCGACGCCAGCGTGCTTTCACCGAGCGCACCCAGCGCCAGGCTCGACAGAGTGATGCCCAGCTGGACACCCGAGACCACTCGATGCACGTCGCCCAGCAGCTCTTCAACGATTCGCGCGCGCGCGTTGCCCTTCTGCACCAGCTGCCGCACGCGCGAAAGCCTCACCGCGACCAACGAAAATTCCGCGGCCGCAAAAAAACCGTTAAGCGCTACCAGAACGAGTACACCAATGAGGCGCACTGCAATCATGGGTCGTGGTCTTATCCCTTACTCGCATTGTAGCAGCACCTGCGCGCGTGCGTTTTTCGGTTGCTCCTCTCACAATCATCATCCCTTTCCGCCGGTTTGCACTTTGGTTTCGCGGAAGTTGCGCCCATGTCCCGGCTACTCTAGACTGACCGTTCGCCTTTGCGATGGGAGTAAGATTGCGATCCTTCCTGCGTTTTTTGTCCTGGTTTGTCGCCCTTGTAGTCGTCATCGTTGCAGCCGTCGTGTGGTGGTTCGTGTACCGGCCGCTGCCGCAATTGCAAGGCACGATCCGCCTACCTGGCTTGCAAAACGACGTATTGGTCGAACGGGACCATTGGGGCGTTCCGCATGTCCGCGCAGGTTCCGTGGAAGATATGGTCGAAGCGCAGGGTTACGTCATGGCGCAGGATCGTCTGTGGCAGATGGACCTGCTGCGGCGCGTGGGGCGCGGCCAACTCTCGGAAATCCTTGGCCCGGCGACGCTGGATGTCGACAAACAATTCCGCACCTTCGGCTTTGGTCGCGCGGCGGACCGCGACATCCCGCTGATGGAGCCTGCTCAACGCATCCTGATGGAAGCGTATGCGCGCGGCATCAATCGCTTTATCGACCAGCATCGCGATCGATTGCCGCTCGAATTCTCGCTTCTCAAGTACAAGCCGCAGCCTTGGCAAATCTCGGATTCATTGGTTATCGCCGGTTACATGTATGAAACGCTCACGAACACCTGGGAAGAGGAACTGAACCGCGCGACGGTTTCCGAAAAAATCGGATGGGAAAGAGCGCGCGATCTCTTTTCCCCGGAAGCGGCGATGGATCACTTTGTGGTTGGCGATCCCAATGCGATCAACGACGGCTCGCGGCACTCGCGCGCGGACCCCGACGACGAAGACGATGATGACGACGACATGGAATCAGACGGCGTTCTCAAGACCGGAGTCTCGAGTCCGCGCCGAGACGATACGGTCGCCGAAAATTTACCCGATCTCACGTCGATCCTTGCGCATTCCGTGCGCGGCTATCTTGCGGAAACGCAACAGGAAATCCGCCACAGCCTCGGAAGCAACAATTGGGTCGTCAGCGGAGATCACACCGCCACTGGCAAACCGCTTCTTGCTAACGACACGCACCTGGAGCTGTCGATCCCTCCCATCTGGTACGAAGTGCATCTCACCGGGCCGGGCTGGAACGTCAAGGGATTCACTTTGCCTGGCGCTCCCCTGGTCGTGATCGGCCACAATGATCGCATCGCCTGGGGCTTTACCAATAACGGCGCGGACGTTCAGGACCTCTACATCGAGAAATTCAATCCCGCCGCGCCCGACGAATATCGTGCAAATGGGAAATGGTTGAAGGCCCAGATCTATGACGAAGTCCTTCACGTGAAAGGTAGGCCGGACGAGCATCTTCGTATCGTCGCTACACGTCACGGCCCTGTTGTTCGCTGCGCAGCAGACAAAGCGTATGCCTTACGGTGGACCGCGACGGAAGCCGGCGGCCTATCCAACACGTATATGCTGCTCGGCAAAGCGCAGAACTGGGATGAATTTCGTGGGGTCATGAAACACGTGTGGGGACCTGCGCAAAATGTGGTGTACGCCGACATCAAAGGCAACATCGGCTATGTGATGGCGGCTCGTGTCCCGCTTCGCAAAAGAGGACACGGCGAGGTTCCCGTTCCGGGTGACGTCGATGACTTCGAATGGACGGGTTACATTCCGTTCGATCAGCTCCCGCAGGCCCTGAATCCCGATAGCGGACTGATCGTCACTGCAAACGCACGCGTGGTCGGACCGAATTACAAGCCGTACCTGACGGATCACTGGGAGGAACCGTATCGCACCGCGCGGATTTACGACCTGCTTCATGACAAGCGCGACCTTCGACCGGTCGACATGCTGAAGGTGCAGACTGACACCTATAGTTATCCCCACGTTTTTCTCGCCGACCAACTTTCCGCCGCGGCAAGAACCAGGGCGCCCAACGATGATCGTGCCAAAAAGTTGATCGATTCCTTGAGGGACTGGAATGGCATCGCGGATGCCGACTCCGCGGAAGTGTCCTTTCTCGTTGCGTTTCGCCGCGCGGCCCTGGCGCTGATTTTGGAGCCGTACCTTGCGGATCAGACCAGCCTCTATCAGTGGCGGAGCACCAGTTTTTTGCAGAAGATCCTCACGGACCGGCCCGGCAAATGGCTACCGCCCGCCTACAAGAGCTACGACGATCTCCTGGTGGCGGCAGCCGACCGCGCGGTCGCGAAACTAGCCGAAGACGCGAAGAGTTCGCGTATCCAGGACTGGGAATGGCGGCAGTTCAACTCACTCGACATGCTTCACCCGATCGGGCGCGAGGGCGTATTGAAAGCTCTGCTCAGCATCACCGGCAAACCGCAAGCAGGCACCAGCTACAGCGTGCGGGCGGCGACCAAACGCCACGGCCCAGCGATGCGCTTTGTCGCCAATCTTGGCAATTGGGATGAATCGATTCTCCTCATCCCGGCGGGACAATCCGGCCAACTGGGCAGCAGCCACTACGCCGACCAGTTTCCCTACTGGTACGAAGGCAAGCCGATCTTTCAGCCATTCAGCGACCCCGCTGAAGCACGCACGCGCAAACACACGCTCACCCTTAAGCCCGCACCGTAAATGGTGAATCGATCTCGAAGCCTTTGCCTGTGCGCCTCGGCGCCTCGCGATCTCACAAAGCTTGTTTCAATTCTTGGCCGTGCCTTAGAATGGTTCTCGCATCTTCGCCGACACTTTTGCCAGCTCCGAATCCGGCGTCGCGCGAGACAAGGCCTGACTGCGTGAATTCAACTCCTGTAAAAAGACCTGAGCCACCGAAGAAGCCGGATTTTGAAAAGTCGCTTGCTCGCCTCGAGGAAGTTGTACGCCGCCTGGAGAGCCCGCAACTTTCTCTCGACGACGCCATGAAATTGTTTGAGGAGGGTGTGGCGCTGTCTCGCGAATGCCAGAAGCAGCTCGAGGACGCCGAGGGCCGTGTCGAGATCTTGCTGAGAAAGGCCGACGGCAAGCTCGCCGCCGAACCGTTCGACCCTGAGCGCGAGAGCGAGTCGTGACCGTTGCTCACGGCTCCGTTCCAAAATCAATAGCCGCGATGAAGCTGCCCGCTTTCTTTGAGGAAGATCGCATCGCCGTCGATGCGTGTCTCGACCGCTTGCTACCGCCTGAATCCACGCAACCTTCTTCCATCCATCAAGCCATGCGCTACAGCGTGCTGGCCGGCGGCAAGCGTATTCGCCCGATGCTTTGCCTCGAGGCTGCGCGGATCTTCATGCCCGACACCTCGGTTGCGCTGTATCCCGCTTGCGCGATCGAGTTGATCCACACGTATTCGCTGATCCATGACGATCTTCCCGCGCTCGACGACGACGATCTTCGCCGCGGCAAGCCCACGTGCCACAAGAAGTTTGGCGATGCCATCGCGATTCTCGCGGGTGATGCTCTGCTCACGCTGGCGTTCGCAACAATCGCTGCTACTCCTGCTGATGGGTCGCGGCGCGTAGCCATGCTTACGGAAATTGCCTCCGCCGCGGGAACCGTGAACGGTATGGTCGGCGGCCAAGTCGCCGACCTCGAGGCAGAAGGCAAATCCGTGGCACCCGAAATGCTCGAGTACATCCATCGGTCGAAGACCGCAGCGCTCATTCGCGCATCGGTCACCAGCGGCGCGCTTTGTGCGGGCGCAGGTACCGAAGACGTCGCGCGCCTTCGACGCTTCGGCGAAAACATCGGCTGGGCGTTTCAGGTCACCGACGACATTCTGGACGTCGAAGAATCCTCGGCCGCGCTGGGAAAAACCGCGGGCAAGGACGTGGCGCAACAAAAAGCCACCTATCCCGCCATTTACGGGCTTGCGCGCTCGCACGAAATCGCCAACGACCTCGCGACCCGCGCGATAGCTGAACTCGCTTGTTACGCCGACAGGGCCGCCCGCCTTCGCGACATCGCCGAATTCCTCGTGCTGCGCCGCGCCTGACTGCCGCGCGTCGTCATGAATCCGAAATCCGCCAGAAAACGGCTCGATACCCTGCTTGTCGAGCGCGGCCTCGCAGATTCCCTGCCAAGAGCCCGCGCCATGATCCTTGCGGGCGAAGTTCGCGTCGATGGCCAGCGCGTGGATAAAGCCGGCACGTCTCTGGAACAAAGCGCGCAACTCACGATCGCAAGTCGCATCCAGAAATACGCCAGCCGCGGTGGCATCAAACTGGAAGGTGCTCTTTCGGACTTTTCGGTCGACCCGGCAGGCTTGGTGTGCCTCGATGTCGGAAGCTCGACGGGCGGGTTCACCGATTGCTTACTGCAACACGCCGCCTCCCGCGTTTACGCAGTGGACGTCAACGTGGATCAGCTGGCCTGGAAGCTGCGGCAAGATGCTCGCGTAATTCGCATCGAAGGCAACGCCCGCGAGCTTCAGCCGCAAGACATACCCGAAACCATCGACCTCGCGGTCGCAGACGTATCCTTTATTTCCGTTACAAAAGTCTTGCAGCCCATGACTGTGATCCTCAAACCAGCGGGCACTATGCTGGTTCTCGTCAAACCGCAGTTCGAGTTGCCTTCCGCGGCCGTCGGTAAAGGCGGCATCGTTGCCGATACCGCGTTGCACGAAAAGGCGATCGATCGCGTGCGCCGTGCCGCCATCGAAACCGGCCTCGAAATTCTAGGCGTTCAACCCAGCCATCTCGTTGGTGCCGAAGGCAATCAGGAGTATTTTCTGCACACGCGAAAAAAGACGCTGTAGAATCGCTAGCACCCATGCAGCCTTCCGCTTCCTTCCACACAGTTGGGATTATCGCCCGGCCCAGACGTTCCAACCTGGCCGTCGTTGTGCCCGACTTGCTTCATTGGTTCGAAGCCCGCGGAATTCGCGTGTTTTACGACACGGAAACTTCCAGCTGCCTCAGCGATGCTTCACGGGGTCTTACTCGCGAACAGGTTGCCGAACAATCCCAGCTGCTGCTGGTTCTCGGTGGCGATGGCACATTGCTGGCCGCCGCGCGAGTCGCAGCGCCACTCGGTATTCCCATTCTGCCGATCAACATGGGGAGCCTGGGCTTTCTGACGAGTTTCAAACTCGAAGAACTTTATCCCGCACTGGAAGAAACAATGGCGGGCAAGTTCAGCGTAAGCGAGCGCGTCATGCTCGATGTCCAATTGGAGCGCGCTGGAACTCTTCTCGAACGCCAGAGCGTGGTCAACGAAATAGTGATCCACAAAGGGGAGCTCGCGCGCATGATTGAACTCGAGCTCGCTATCGACGAGGACTTCGTTTGCCGTTACCGCGTGGACGGTTTGATTGTTGCCACTCCCACCGGCTCGACCGCTTACTCGCTATCCGCCGGCGGCCCGATCGTACATCCGTCCGTAGAGTCCTGGATCATCACTCCGATTTGCCCGCACACCCTCAGCGATCGGCCAGTAGTCGTTCGCGACTCTTCCGTGGTCGAAGTCAATGTATCGCCAAACACCGAATCCGTTTTTCTGACTCTGGATGGGCAAACGGGGATTCCCATCGAACCAAAAGACAAAGTCCGAATGAAGAGAGCCGCAGAGCGTCTGAAGCTGATCCAACCGCTGAAGAAATCCTACTTTGAAATCCTGCACCGCAAACTGAAATGGGGCGAGGTATAACCTTTCGCGAGAGTTTCTACGTCGAAGCAATCCAGGCGACGGCGGGTAGCGCCAGAAGGCAGACCAGAAGTGTAAGTCTTCGCATTGTTTCTCCTTTGCAGCAATATACGCGGCAGCGGCAGAAACGTTTCCCTCACAATGGAGAGACTAAACCACTACTTGTCCACGCAACAAATCGGCACGCGTCTCCCGCCGCCGGATCACTCGCCACCGCGAACCTTCTACGAGTACTTCGGCCGGCCGGCAACGCGCGTTGTAATTTGAAGCTTGCGCCATACCATATGCCCCAGCCGTCCAAATTCCCAGCACGTCGCCAACCGCGACGCGCCCCAAGGGCCAATCCCGCAAAAAACAATCTCCCGTTTCGCAGACCGGTCCCACAATATCCACTCTGTGACGATCGATCCCGCCATCGCCGGCGCGCGTAAGTTCCGTAATCGGATGGATCGCGCCATACAATGCCGGCCGCATCAAATCATTCATCGCCGCATCCACCACCACAAACGTCTTCCCGCCATTTTCTTTTACATACACAACGCGCGTCAGCAGGATTCCCGCCGGGGCCATGATGGTGCGCCCGGGCTCCAGTAACAGATGCAAACCCAGCCGCCGCACCATTTGCGCCACCATTCTCGCGTATGCCTGGCGCGATGGCGGCTTCTCTGCGGTGTAGCGAACGCCCAGGCCGCCACCAAAGTCCAGATACTTCAGGGCAATCCCCTTGTTGCGCAACTCGCCGACGTAACTGCCGAGCCGTGCTAACGCTCGCCGAAACGGTTCCAACGACACAATCTGCGATCCGATGTGAACGCTGATGCCCTCCCACCGTATCCACTTGGACGCGCGATGAGCGCGATACAAGCGCCGGGCCTCTTCCCACTCCAGTCCAAATTTGTGCTCGTAACGCCCGGTGGAAATATGCGGATGCCCGCCGGCCTGTACGTCCGGATTCACGCGAATCGAGACGCCCGGCACATCGGCGCCGCGTCGCGACTGTCGCTGCGCCTCTTCCAGCAGGACCTCCAGCTCTGCCTGGGACTCCACGTTGAAAAGCAGAATTCCGGCGCGCCGCCCGTTTGCTCGTGATCGATATCGCAATGCCTCGCGAATTTCTTCGCGGGTCTTCCCTACTCCGGAAAAGACAATGCGATCCCCGCGAACGCCAATGCGCCTCAAAAGATCGAGTTCCCCGCCGGAAACGATGTCGAATCCATTCCCTTTTTTCGCGACATGTTTCAGGATCGCCGCATTACCGTTCGATTTCACCGCAAAACACAACGTGTGAGCTAAGCCGTCCAGCCCACGATGCAATTCGCGATGCGCATCATCGATCGCAGCCAGGCTGTAGACATACGCCGGCGTGCCCACTTTCGCCGCAACACGCGCCAACGGCACTTTCTCGCACACAACAACCGAATCGCGAGCCGATGCTTTCGGCAATTTCTTCCATGCGAAATGAGGGGTGAATGTGGCGGGATCTACGAACGCGATATTCTTTGCATTGCGATCGGCCGGAGCGGTCATCGAACTTTCAATACCACCAAGGTACGATCATCGGACGGCGGCGCGCCCTGCGCAAACCAATCCACTTCTCGAAACACGCGGTCCGCCAGATCCGCGGCATTCAGCTCATGCTGCTTCTCGATCAATTTGCGAATGCGCTCAGTTCCAAAGAACTGCCCTTCGCTGTTGGCCGTCTCGGCGATGCCATCGGAATGAAATACCATGATGTCGCCGGGCTCCAGCGTCACACCCCACTCGTCGTAGCTCGCTTCCTCAAAAATCCCCAGCGGAAATCCAGTCAGTTCCACCTTCCCGCATCGCCCATCCTTATAGAGCAGCGGCTGCGACTGCCCAGCGTTGGCCACCCGCATCTTACTTCGCCCCTTCTGCCACGTCGCGAAGCAAATGGTCATGAAGCGGCCTTCGATTCGCCGCTCCCCCACAATCTGATTCATCTGCCGCAACAATTCCGCCGGCTGCAATTTCTGAGGCGCCAGGCTGCGCATAATCCCGATGGCTACCGCGCCATACAGAGCCGCGGCGGTGCCCTTGCCGCTCACATCTCCCAGCGCGATTCCCAACTGCTGCGGTCCATAGCGCAAGAAATCGTAGAGGTCGCCGCCCAGTTCGCGCGCCGACAGATAGCGGGCGGCCATATCCAGGCCGAAATCCTCGGACGGTGCCTGGCGTAGCAGCGCGCCCTGGATTCGCTTCGCTGCCTGCAGGTCGCGCTCCAGCCTCGCTTCGTCGCGCGCTACCTGCTCGTATAGGCGGGCATTTTCCAGTGACACCGCCAGATTCGCCGCCAGAATCGAGAGCGTCTGCACGTGGCCTTCGGTAAAGTAATTCAGTTGTGGGCTCTCCAGATCGAGCACCCCGATCACTTTGCCTTTGTGAATCAGCGGAATCGCCAGCTCCGAGCGGGTCTCCGGATTGACCATCAGGTAGCGCGAATCGGTGGTGACGTCCGGCGCGATCACCGGCTCTTTCAAAGTAGCCGCTGCGCCTACGATGCCCTCGTTAGGGGTCGCGCGCAATTTTCCTTGCGTTCGCTGGCCATGCTTGAGATCCAGCCGGTGACGAAACACTTTCTGCTCTTCGTCATAGAGCATAATGCTGAGGATCTGATAGTCGATGACGCGCTTGATCTGCTCGGCCGCGCGCCGCAGCAATTCTTCGACATCCAGGATCGAGCTGGTCTCGCGGCTCACCTCGTTCAGTAGCAGCAGCGTATCCGCCTGTGTGCGCACCTTCTGAAACAATCGAGCATTTTCAATGGCGACGGCCAGCCGGCTCGCCAGCAAAGTCAGAATGCTCTGCTGCTCCGGCGTGAAGTAGTCCACGTAACCGCTCTGGATATCCAGCACGCCGATGCATTTGCCCTGTAACATCAACGGCACAGCTAATTCCGACTTCACGCTTTCAATCGCGTTGATGTAGCGCGGATCCTTCGAAACATCGCTTACGCGCACCGGATGCCCGGTCGCTGCCGCGGTTCCAGTGATCCCTTGTCCCACGGGAACCCGCAAGGTAGCCGCAAGCTCGCGCGGGTATCCGATCGAGAAGCGATGCTTCAAATACGAGCCATCGCCGCCCTCGAACATCAACACGCCGAAGATTTCGTAGTCGATGTGCCGCTTGATAAGCGCGGCCGCGCGCGCAAGGACTTCGTCCAGATCTAGAGAAGCATTAACCTCTTCCCCGATCTCGGTCAGCGTCGCCAGAACTTCCGCGGAGATTTCCGGGCCGCCGTTCGTTGTAGTTGGTTGTGCTTGAGAGTCAGCGGGATTCATTCGATCGAGTATTATAACAGGCGAGCCACATCGGCAACCGCGAACCGCAAAAGGCAACAACAAACTCGGGAGACCGGGCCGCGCTTACTAGATCGCCCCTTTTAGTCACTCTTCTTCTCGCTGCCGGTCCCCAGCGACAATACGCCGACATCCGGCATGTTCCTGTAGCGTTCCGCATAATCCAGACCGTAACCCACCACAAATTCGTTGGGAATCGTAAATCCGACGTAATCCGCGGTGACCGCCGCGATGCGCCGCTCCGGCTTGTCCAGCAGCACCGCAACACGCAATCGCTTGGGCTTGCGCTGCTCGAAAATCCGCAGCAAATATTGCAGCGTCATCCCGGTGTCGAGAATATCTTCCACGACAATCACCGTTTTTCCTTCGATGCTCGAGTCCAGATCGCGTGTCAGCCGCACTTGTCCGGAGGAATGCGTATCGACCCCATAACTCGAGACGGCGATAAAATCGAAAGAAACCTCCCCGGACATCTGCTTCCCGAGGTCCGTCAAGAAAAACACCGCTCCCTTTAACACTCCGACCAGGTGCAATGGCTCGTCCGGAAAGTCCTTGCGAATCTCTCGTGCCAGCTCGGTGATGCGCCGCTGCAGCCGCGCCCGCGAAATCAGAATTCGAACTTTTTCGCCGCTGGTGCCCTTGGGTTGCGGCCCTTTCATCGCTTTCGTGCGCTTCGCCATGGCTTCCCTTTGTTTTCCGGCTTTCTGCAGAGCGCACGACTCTAGCTCACGCCGCCAACTTCGGCAAGATACGCCATTTGGCCTAAAATTGGGGATGCGCGCCAAAGACCGCGCCGTCATTCGAGAAAAATCCATGATCAACAACAACAAGCCTGCAAGAATCGCAACATCGCAACCTGAACCGTGGCTCCGCGGCACACTCCAGGAGGTTCCCGCCGTTCCCCGCGGGGTCCTACATGCCCTCGAACTCGCGGAAGAGGATCTGCAACGCTGGTGCCACGGCCTCACCGACACCGAGTTCCAAGCTTCACCCGCGGGCTTACCTGCACTCGCGTTTCACCTGCGGCACATCTCTCGAAGCGCAGACCGCCTGCTTACCTACGCGGAGGGCCGCGCCCTATCCAGCCATCAGCTAGCTGAGCTGAAAGCAGAATTGCACCCCGGCGCAAACCGCGGCGAACTGTTCGCAGAACTCACTACATCGCTCGCAAACGCTAGAGAACGCGTCCTTGCGCTCGCCACAGCCAAGTTTGAATCCCCGCGGATCGTCGGCAAAAAAGCGCTGCCGACCACATTGGGAGGCTTGCTCGTTCACATTGCCGACCACACACAACGCCATGTGGGCCAAGCCGTCACTACCGCCAAGCTGCTGATCTTCCTTCGCGATCGCCAAGCGCGTTCACGAGATACACCTTAAAAGTGAATCACCGGCCACGCAGGCAACACTGCCGTTCAGCTTGCGCCGCGGCGCTTCTCCGCTATACTCCCACCTCCGGAGGCCCGCTTGCTTCACGCTGCCAAGACCATTTTTCTCTTCCTCAGCGCGCTCTTCCCCATTGTCAACCCAATTGGCGGCAGCCCCATCTTCCTCTCGTTGACTCGCGAATACTCCCGCGAATCGCGCATGCTGCTTGCACAACGCATAGCCTTGAACAGTTTCATTCTCCTTGTTGTTTCATTTCTGATCGGTACCCACATCCTCGCCTTCTTCGGCATCTCCATTCCGATTGTTCAGATCGGCGGTGGACTCATCGTCATCTCCACCGGATGGGCCATGCTGCAACGCAAAGAACAGGAGGACAAGGCGGAAGTCCATCGCACGACCCCGCCCCAGGACGTCTTTGAAAACGCCTTCTATCCGCTCACGCTTCCACTCACAGTAGGTCCTGGCTCTATCTCCGTGGCCATCACGCTGGGTGCCAACGAGCCTAAAGGATTCGGTTTCGATTTTGTGGGCATCATCGCCGCGGTGATCGCCGCCGCAATCATCGCGGTTACCATCGTGATCTTTTACGGTTTCGCCGATCGCCTTGCGAGACTCCTTGGCGCGACAGGCATGAGCGTCATCATGCGCCTTTCTTCTTTTTTGCTCGTCTGCATCGGTGTACAGATTCTATGGAATGGTGTGAGCGCCCTTCTCCGCACTTTGCCCGACGTGACTCACTGAATCCCGGCGCGCATACGTGAACTCCTCCAACCACCCCCTCCACTCCACCGCCAAGCACGCCAGCCTTTTCTATCTCGTCTTCGTGATGTACTCCTACACCACCGGCGGCTGCTTTGGCCTAGAAGATCAAATCACCAACTCCGGCCCAGGCATGACGCTGCTCTACCACCTCATCGTTCCTTTTTTCTGGTGCATCCCAATTTCGCTGGTGGCCGCCGAACTGACCGGCGCCATGCCGGTACAAGGCGGCTTCTATCGTTGGAGCCGCGCCGCCTTCGGTGATTTCTGGGGATTTCTTGCCGGTTGGTGGAACTGGACCGCTTCATTCCTTCTCGGCAGCATCTATGCGGTTCTTTTCGCCGACTATCTGGGCTTCTTCTTCCCGCAAATCAGCGGATGGAAACACTATCTCGTCTCCATCGCACTGGTTGCGGTAATTATCTGGATCAACATCCGCGGCATTCAAGCCGTGGGCCGGGTAGCCACCGCCCTGGAATTGTTTGTGCTCGCGCCGGTTGCGGTGATGGTGTTCATTGGATTTACGAAATGGCACCACAATCCGTTCGTTCCCCTGGTGCCGCCGCATCGTCCAGTGTTCCAGGTATTCGGCGTGGGCCTTGCTCTGGGTCTGTGGCTCTATTCCGGCTATGAACAACTGTCGACGGTTACGGGAGAAGTGGAAAATCCGCAGCGCAACTACCCGCTCGCGCTCGCCTGCGTGATTCCGCTCTCGATGGCCAGCTACTTTCTCCCGACGGCGACGTCACTGGCCGCTCTAAACAATTGGCAGGACTGGCGCGGCGGCTACTTCCCCACCGCTGCCCAACTCGTCGGCGGCCCCTGGCTCGGCATCTGGATGACCCTCGCGGCCATGATCGCCAACGTCTCACTGCTCAACAGCACCGTCCTCGCCAGCACGCGCATGCCATTCGCCATGGCTGAAGATGGATTCCTCTCCTCCGTCTTCACCAAAAAAAGCGCGCGCTTCGGCACCCCCGCCGTAGCCATCCTCTTCTCCGGCTGCCTCTACGCCATGTTGTCCGTAAATTCGATGACTCGCCTCATCACCGTCTACGTCTGGCTCCGCGTAGCCACCTCCATGATGACCGTCCTCTCCGCCTGGCGCCTGCGCAAGACCAAACCCAATATGCCCCGCGTCTTCGCAATCCCCGGAGGCCGCAAGGGCCTCCTCTACGCCGTAGGCGCTCCGCTGCTGATGGGCTGCGCAGCCCTGCTCGGCAGCGACCACATCGCCCTGATCTTTGGCCCCGCCGCCATCGCCGTCGGCCCCATCGCCTACCTCGCCCTGCGCCGCTGGCACAAACCCGCGACGCGATCTATCGCTTAAGATTCGAAGCTGGTTTCGCGATTCAACGCGACGTGTTGTCGTGGAACAACGGTACGATCGATCTATTGACCAACCGTCCACTCCCCCTTACATTCGCTACTAGTAAAAATCACCAAAGCGGAATCATTGCGACTTTGGAGCTTCGATAGAGCCTCAAAGGGGCCACCGTTGCGTCTTCTCCGTCGACGACGTAAGCAAACCACGCTCGCGAAATTTCACTTCAAGCCGGCGCTTTTTCTGGTGCTGGCGCTTGTCCTCTTCTCGAGCCCCTTCGCTCGCGCGCAGCGAGGCGCGCAGACGGCCAGCGCCGATCTTAGTTACCTTGTGCAGCGCGCCGGCACCATTGTGCGCGGACACGTAGTTTCGGCAACGGTTGAGCCGCATCCACAGTTCTCCAATTTGCAGACGGTGGTGGTCACAATCTCCGTGGCTAGAGTGCTGAAGGGTACGGCGCCGGCGACCTACACCTTCCGACAGTACTTGTTGGACGCGCGCGATGTCGTCGATACGGGCGGCTATCGCAAGGCAGGCGAGTTGCTCCTCCTGCTCAACCCCGTCTCGCAATACGGGTTGACGAGCCCTGTTGGGCGGGATCAGGGACGGTTCCGCATCATCCGCGACCGAAAGGGAAACGCAACGGCGATTAATGGGCGGTCCAACATCGGTCTTTTCGACCAACTCCCCAGCAAAGCGGCGGATCGCGGAGTAAATTTCTCGCGGCAAGCGCAAGCGATGCTGGCAAGACCGGCTAATCAAGCGCCGTTGGAGTCCCTGGAAGACGCCATCGCGACATTGGTTGGAGCGCAGCGATGACGCGGCGTGTCTCCGCTCTGTTTCTGACGCTGTTGCTCATCGGCGGAACCACATTCGCGGGCGGGCCGCTGACCGTGACGGGGCCATCCGCGACGCAGCCCGGACAAGCCTTCGTATGGTCGTCAAGCGTTCCGGTCACCTACACCGTGGATACCGGGCCGCTGAGCACGAATCCCTCGGGACAGACGGTGATCGCAAATACGCAGGGACTGGCGCGCGTCAAGAGCCTTTTCCAAAACTGGCAATCAGTTCCGACCACGTCGATTTCGTTTGTCTATGGCGGTCCCATCGCGGGAGTCAGCGGCGGCGATGTGAAGACCATGGCGGATTTCAACACGGTCAAGGGCAGCTGCAACAGCGGTGCCCAGAATCCGGTGATTTTCGATGCGAACGGTTCGCTGGTGAGCGCGCTGGGCCTTGATCCGCTGGTGATCGGATTCACGTCGACGTGCAAGCTGGATGGGCAAGCCGGGCGCATCCTGTCGGCGCTCGTTCTCATGAACGGGAAGTTTCAGGACGGCGTGTCGAATCCGAATTCCGACAATTTCGAAATCAGCGCGGACCAGTTCGACGAGGCGATTACGCACGAGCTGGGACATTTCTCAGGGCTGGATCATTCGCAGATCAACCTCGATTTGTTCAACAGCGGAGCTGTCGGCAGTTGTGACACAGACCGGCTTGCGGGCCTCCCGCTAATGTTCCCGATTGAATTTTGCCAATCGCGGAAATCTGCGGGGTTGCCAATTCTTGCGCCCGACGACATGGCGTGGATCTCCAAGCTGTATCCAAACGCGACCTACTCCGCAAACTACGGAACGATCAGCGGGTACGTGTTGTTTTCGGATGGAATTACGCAGGCGCAGGGCGTGAATGTCGTGGCCCGTCGAGTCGACGATCCCAATACTCCCGCGGATGAGTCGAAGCGAATCGCAATGTCGGTGGTATCGGGCTTTCGATTCACGGGGAATCCCGGGCAAGCGATTTCAGGAGACAACACGAACGGCAGCAGCTTCGGCAGCCGAAATCCCGCACTGATTGGGTACTACGAGATCCCAGTGACGCCGGGAACGTACGCGGTCCAGATCGAGCCGATCCGTTCTGACTTCACGGGCGGATCGAGCGTGGGGCCGCTGGACCAGCCGGTCCAGGGCGTCGTGAACGAATCTTGGCACCAGTATGAATCGGCCTTCGACGATACAACGCAGGCGGACCCGATCACCGTAACGGCTGGACAGACAGTGAGCAATACAACATTCATCCTGAACGGTACCCCACCCCGATTCGACATCTTTGAGGACGGCTCCGCGTTTCTGAAACCACCGCGAGCTCCGATTGTTTTGAGGGAGCCGGAATCGATTGCTGCAGCAATGGAGCCAGCGTGAAACCGGGACGCCTTGTGAGGCGGGTGTTTTCGCTGTGGGCCGCGGCACTGGCAGCGCTGGTGTCCCTAGCGGGCTGCGGTGGAGGGGCTTCGTCGGGCGAAGCCGGCAATTCGAAGCCGCCGGCCGACGTGATTACGATCATAGGTAATGTAGCGATCACGTGCGTCGTGGGAGTACCCTTTTCGGAGACGCTGACCGCGAAGGGTAATTCGGCTCCGATTGCCTGGGGCGTAGTGCCCGCACATCCGCTTCCAGCCGGGCTGATACTGAACCAGGCCACTGGAACGATCTCGGGAACCCCTGTTCTTTCGGGTATGGCTATTACGACGATCGTGGCATCGGACGGCAACGGAAGCGCGAGTGAGGACTTGGCCTTCACCATTCTCGACCGCCTTATCGTGTCGCCCGTGTCTCCAAGGGCTGCGCACATCAATGCTCCGTATTCCTTGGACTTTCAAGCGTTTGGCGCGATCGTCAGCTCCTGGACGATTTCCGCGGGCCAACTACCGCCGGGATTATCGCTCTCGACCGATCCGTCCGTGGGCTCGCTAGCGCACCTTCGAGGTACACCAACCCAGACGGGTAGCTTCTTGTTCACCGTACAAGCGCAAGACAACACCGCGCCACAAACGGCGACACTGGATGTGACGATTGTGGTGGATTCTAACCTCGCGATATCCAAAGGCACACTCAAGACGGGAATCGCCGGGGTTCCTTACTCGGACACCTTCCAGGCGGTGAACGGCACATTGCCGTATCACTGGAGCATTACGGGACTGCAAGGGCAGGCGTTAACGCTAGATGGAGCGACCGGGACCTTGAATGGAACTCCGACGGTCCTTGCAGGAACTAGCTATGTGGTGACGGTAACTGATTCCAGCGCACCGCAGCAAACGGATTCGTTCAGCGGCAACCTTCAGGTTCTGGTGCCGCTATCCGTTATACCTATCTTGCCCCCGGCGTACATCAACAAACCTTTCCTTGGGTCATTTCAGGGCATCGGCGGTGTGACGCCCTATACGTTCCTGGTCTCGACAGGCAGTTTGCCGCCTGGACTAACTTTGAGCGCGCAGGGATTCCTTTCGGGCACGCCAACACAACTGGGCTCGTATGACTTCACGGTGCAACTGACAGACTCCGCGACACCGGCAGATGTGCTCACCCAACAGGTGAACATACAAGTGACGCCGACACCCTTGAACATCGGCGGAGCACCTTTGTCGCCGGCACCGCTCAATGTGGACTATCACTCGCAAATACCGGTGAGCGGAGGGACGCCACCGTATACGTTCAACGTGATTGCTGGCGCCTTGCCGCAGGGATTGTCGCTGAATCTGTCGACGGGATCGATCGACGGTACACCAACACAGAACGGGACGTTTAATTTTCGCGTTAGCGTAATGGACTCTTCTAATCCCCTGCAGTCCGCGAAGACGAATGACACCATCAGTGTCCGGCCGGGCCTGGGACGAAACGATTCCATTGCGACCGCGACCCGGACTGGTAATGGGACCCAGACGCTTTCGATCAGCCCATACGTCGACCCGATCCAGTCGACGGTGGGAAATCCGGATACGGATTACTTCCAACTGGTTGGAATGGGCGGCTCGATGGTACACGTCGAGACCTTCGCCCAGCGAAGCTATTTTGCTGATTCGCTCGACACGGTAATCGAGGTGTTGGCGCAGAACGGCAGCCGGATGAGTGCGTGCGAACCGCCAGCGTATACGTCGAGCTGCCTGAACGACGATATCGACGACACTACAGTAGATTCGGCGCTGGACGTGAAAGTGCCAGGACCATCAAACGCCACCGCAACGCTTTATGTCCACGTGTTGGACTGGCGAGGCGACGCCCGACCGGACATGCGGTATAACCTGAACATAACCGGTGTGATTGATCCGATTTTCATTGGTCCGGACAACCTGGTGGCGGCCACCCTGCGTGGTGTGCAGTTCGATACACAGTTTTCCACGAACGGGGGGACCGGCAACATTTCGTGGAACGTAGGCGCGGGAACGCTCCCACCAGGGTTAAACCTGTCTTCCACCGGTCACCTGGGTGGCATTCCGACCGTGAATGGATTTTATACCTTTGGGATCACGGCAACGGATTCGGGAAGCCCGGCGCAAACGGCGACTCGAGAATATACGTTGCAGATCGCCGATCCACTAGTGATCACGAGTCCCGCCACGTGGCCGAATGCGTGTGTGGGCAAGCCTTACTCATTTCAAGTGCAGACGAGCGGCGGAATACCGCTGTTGACTTTTGGTAGCGGCTTTCCAAATCTTCCTAACATGACATTCTCTGATCCGTATTCTCCAGTTTTCAGCGGAACCCCGACGACAACAGGCACGTTCAGCGGATCCATCGGTGTACTCGCCGCGGCAGCTGGCGCGTCCGCGGCGCAGAATGTGTCGCTCACCGTGGCTACTTGCCCGTAAGTTCACAAACTAAATCGAGCGAAGGCATAGGCCAGTTTAGCCGCCTTCGATGGCGAAGGCGTAGAGGGCGGCGCCGACGGGGATGGCGACATATTGTTTGCCATGTATCTGGTAGGTGATTGCAGTGGAATAGACCGCGGCGCCCAGTTGGGTATGCCAAATGTCTTTGCCGGTGCGAGCGTCGAGGGCGATGAAGTTGCCGTCGGAGTCCCCCGCGAAGACGACTCCACCGGCGGTCGACAGCGCCCCACCATTCGGATTGCTGAAATAAGGAAATTCCCACTTCACCTCGCCCGTCATCACATCCAGGGCTTTCAACGCCCCGCGCGGCCGCTCCACCGGATCAGGCACGTACACGCTCCCTAAAAAGTCATGACCCGCCCGATACGTCTGCGGCGCACTCGTAAAAATGTCACATTCATTCGACGTCGCCACATAAATCAGGTTTGTCTGTGGACTGTACGAAGGCGAATACCAGTTCGTCATTCCCAGAGCGCCAGGACAAATCCTCTCGCCCTCTTTCTTCCCGGATCCATCTGCCTTCGGACTCGGTTTCCCGTCAGCGCCGATGCCCGAAGTCCATGTCACCTGCCCGAACGGCTTGGCCGCCAGAAATTTCCCGTCAGTGCGATCCAGCACATAGAAAAATCCGTTCCGATTCGCCAGCAACAACAACTTCCGCTTCTTCCCTTCCCAATCCGCATCAATCAACACCGGAATCTGCGTGGCGTCGTAGTCATGCACATCGTGGGGCGTAAACTGAAAGTACCAGCGCAGCTTTCCGGTATCTGCATCCAACGCCAGCATCGAGTTGCTGTATAGGTTGTCGCCCTTCCGCTCTCCACCGAAGTTACTGGGCGCGGGATTCCCGGTAGGCCAAAAAACCAGATTCAATTCCGGATCATAGGATCCGGTAATCCAAGCCGGCGCTCCGCCGGTCTTCCACGAATCGCCGTCCCAGGTCTCATGTCCAGCCTCGCCCGGCCCCGGCACGGTATTGAATCGCCACAATCGCCGTCCCGTCGCCGCATCGTACGCATCCACAAACCCGCGCACGCCGTACTCGCCGCCGGAAACTCCCACGATCACTTCGTTCTTCACCGCTAAGGGCGCGACGGTAAATGTATAAGCCTGCTTGTAATCCGCCACCGCAACGTCCCAAACCAAGTTCCCCGTCTTCGCATCCAGTGCAATCACATGCGCGTCCAGCGTCGCCATGAACAACCGGTTCCCCAGGGTCGCGAATCCGCGATTCACCGCCCCGCAGCAAGGCTGCAGCTTCTCCGGCAAAGTGCGCTGGTAACGCCAAATCGCCCGCCCCGTCCGCGCGTCCAACGCAAACGCCCGATCGTTCTGCCCCGTCCCATACAAAACGCCATCCACCACCAGCGGCGTCGTCTCAAACTGCCCCAGATCCCCCACCTGAAACGCCCATGCCAACGAAAGCCGCGAAACATTCCCCACATTAATCTGATCCAGCCCGCTATGCCGCCAACCCGCATACCCACCCGAATACGTCAGCCAATTCTCAGGCTCCCCCGAAGCTCCAAGTATGCGTTCATAGCTGACCTGCGCGCGGATGGTCCCCGATACAAGAATCACCACTGTCGACGCCAGCAGGAACTTACGCCAAAGGCTCGCAGCTACCAGCACACGAGCCTCCTGGGTGGCCCATCCTTTGCGCCTTCTGCAAAGGGTCGGTCGCTCCGTAGCCACCACAAGCCCACGATGATTTGAACTCGACCCGGCGCAACGTTCCGTCCGCTCATTTTTCACCGGCCTCGCAGTCCCACCAAATAAGCCACCAAATCCTTCAACTCCGACTCCCCAATCATCTTCTCCGTGTAAGCCGGCATCAAAGACGTCCGTTCGTGCCGCACTTCCTGCACATCCTTCTTCTCAAACAACCGCAGCTCCTGCTTCACATCCAGGAGCTGCACCGAAAAAGTATCTTCGTTCTTCGCCACTCCCACCACGCGCTCCCCATCCCTCAAAACCACCGTCACCGTGTCATACACCAACGGCAACCCGTAATGATTGTTCGGATCCAGCATCCCATCGCTCAATTCCTTATCCGGCTGCCGAATCGACTCCACCAGATACTCCTCCGACCGCGCGGCCCCCACCCGCGACAAATCCGGCCCTAGCAACCCACCGCGCCCATTCACCATGTGACAAGTCGCGCAACCCCCGGCGCCAGCAAAAATCCTCTCGCCTTTGGCTGGATCACCATCTAATTTCACCGCACGCGCAGGCGCCAGCGACCGCAAGTACGCCACGATCGCCCACGTCTCCGAATCCTCAAATCCATTCGCGGGCATCTGCGTCCCCGGCACGCCTGACGAAATCGTCCGAAAAATCTCCGCATCGCTCCCGCCATGCGTCCAGCGTCCCGATGTCAAATCCGGCCCACGCGCCCCGCCGCGCGCACCCAATCCATGACAAGGCGAGCAATTCGCCCGAAACAACGATTTCCCTTCCGCATTCGCCCCCGCATTCCCGGCCAGCGGATTCGCCGTAGCCTTCTCCTCGGCGGCCTGAGGCAGCACTCCCTGCGCTGGCTCGCTGCCTGCCGACACAAGAATCAGCACCGCGGCGGTCACAACAAACACACCGATCACCTGTGCGAGCTGGCCAGCTCGGTTCTTCACATTCCTCTCCTTGCGACCAAAGCCGAAAATGCCGCCAGATTGTATTCCAAGCAAGTAGCAAGGACACACGCTATTTGCGGCAGGACGACTGTCGCCCGAGCGCACGCTCTTTGCCGGATGCCGAACATGACCATCGGAATGTGTGCTTTGCGCCTCCAAGAAGCCCGACGTATGCGGCGATTTTCCTTGACAATCTTCTTCCGTTTTGGAAAGTATCGAACAGATAAGAGTATGCCTCCGCGCCCATCCACTTGGGCGTTTTTTTTGCCCGAGGAATCCATCCGCAAGTGTCACAAAACAGTAGGTTTTAAACGTCGCCGCTCATACACCTACAGGCGCCCACCTGCTAACCCCTTTTCCTACTGTACATACGTCAACACCCGGATGGCACGCTCCTCCACTCCAATTTTCGCGCTGCCAGCCTACGGACCATATTTGGACTAAAACTTAGTACTCCCTGGTACTTACTCCTAGCGACCATTCATTTTTTCAAGCCCGCTGAGCACCCGCGGGTCTCGTCGAACCGCCGCAAGGTCTCAGTTGCTCATGCCACCCAGTCCAGCAACTTGTACCAGGCCCCGGCAAGCGGCAAAAACCACGGCTTGCCGTTGTACAGGCCAAGCGGCGCTCCCGGGAAAGGAATCCCGGCGAAAGGATTCTCCACCTCTCGGTCCCCAGCGATTACCTCGGCCATCTTGCTCCCAAGGTAGGTAGCCATCGCCACGCCATGCCCTGCGTACCCGAGCGAGAAGTACATCCCGTCGATCTGCCCGGCGTGCGGCATGATGTCGAAGGCAAAATCCAGCGTCCCGCCCCACACGTACTCGACCTTCGCCTCGCGCAGCTGCGGGTAGACGTCGATCATCCCGCGCCGCAGAATCTCCGCGCTGGTTCGGATGCTGCTCTCGGTCTCCGGAAAAAAAGCCGCGCGCCCGCCAAATAGCATCCGCCGATCAGGGGTCAGTCGGTAGTAGTAAAGGTAGTTCTTCGAGTCAAAGATCATCCGGTTGCGCGGGCTGAGTTCCGCGGCCAGCGCCTCCGGCAAGACCTCGGTCACGATGATGTAGGAGCCGATGGGAACAATTTTCTTCTGCAGCGCGGGAGTGACGCCACTGGTGTAGCCGCTCGTCTCCACCAGAACATCGCGCGCCCAAAGCTTTCCCCGTGCTGTGGTCACTTTCCAGCCGGATGCGCCGTTCTCCGCGCCGCGTACAATTTCCGTCACCCGCGCGCGCTCGAAAATACCCGCGCCGGCTCGGTCCGCCGCTCGCGCCAGACCCGCGACGTAGCGCGCCGGATTCACACCCGCGCTGGTTTCATCGACCAGGCCCCCGTGATAGATCTTTGATCCGATCTCGGCGGCCAGCTGCTCTTTCGGCACGATTCGCAGCGCGTGGCCAAATTCCCGCGCAATCACCTCGACACCGCTCTGGAATTCGGCAAAGTGTTTCGCTTTGCACGCCACTTCCAGGTGCCCGCACCGCGCAAAGTCGCACTCGATGCTTTCTTCGCGGACAATCTGCTCCACGCAATCGATGGAGGCCAGCGAAGCCGCGTACATCCGTCGCGTAGCGTCTCGACCGTACCGTGCGATCAAAGTATTCGCGCCCAGCTTCAATCCGGTCAGCACCATCCCGCCGTTGCGCGAACTTGCGCCCCAACCGACAGTTTCGGATTCCAGCACGACGACGGTCGCACCGTGTTTCGCCAGCGTTCGCGCAGCCGAAAGTCCAGTGAATCCCGCGCCGATCACCGCAACATCCACGCGGTCCGGGAACGCCCGCGCCTTCGGCATCGGCATCTCCACCGTATCCAGCCAGAATGTTTGCTCTCGAATCGTCATCACCACTCGCCGCAGAAGATAAGGAGGCCTACTCTATCCGCAAATCAACAAACTGCGAAGCATTAGGCGCCCTACACTAGGCACGCTTGTGTAGGCGCCAGGCTTCAGCCCGGCGAATCGGTCTGAACTTGCTCGAGACCTGCATGGTCGGCGGCTTGCGAGAGGAATCCGGGTCACCCGATCAGTGAAAATCGTGAGAAGTGGTTTCTGCTCGTGTAACCGACAGCGGGCGGATGCGTTCGGCTTTTACCGAGATTACGTTGTCCTGATTCTGCAGGCGCCCTTCGATCAGCAGAAATTGCTGGTGCACGATGGTGACGTGATCCCGCTGAAAAAGTTGCGGCGTGATGATGGCATTGGAGATTCCGGTTTCATCTTCCAGGCTCAGGAACACAAAACCCTTTGCGGTTCCGGGCCGCTGCCGCGCAATCACGGAGCCGGCGACACGAACGAACACGCCATCGGACAAACGATGCAAATCCATCGCGGAAAGAATTCCTTCGCGTTTGAACTGCTCGCGGTGATAGCTCAGCGGATGCGGCCCCACAGTCATCCCTGTATTCCGAAAATCGGCCACCAACCGGTCTTCCGCAGTCATCGCCTGCAAAGGAGACCTCGCAAAAGAAGATTCCTCAGCCGCTACGCTCCCGGTCTCTTCCCGCTCTTCGCAAGTTTCCAGCAGCGGTCCGGCGCGGCGCGACACGCGTTCGATCTGCCACAGCGCATCGCGCCGATGGAATCCCGGCTTGGTGCCCACAAAATTGAGCGCGCCGATCTCCGCCAGCGCCATCAACTCCGATTTCTGAAGCGCAGGCACGCGCAATTTTAGATCGTCAATGGAGCGAAACATTTGCAGTTTACGCTGGCGTTCGATTTCGCGGCCGGCATCCTCACGCAGGCCTTTGACGTAACGAAGCCCGAGGCGCATCACCAATTGGCCGTCGATCCTTTCCAGCGTGCACCGCCAATCCGATTGCGTCACGTCGATGGGACGCACACGCAATCCATGACGCTGGGCGTCTTTCACCAATGTCGCCGGATGATAAAAGCCCATCGGCTGGTTGTTGAGCATCGCCGCGGTGAATGCCGGCAGGTAATGACACTTCAAATAAGCGCTGGAGTACGCGATCAACGCAAAACTTGCGGCATGCGATTCCGGAAAGCCGTACAACGCGAAGGAGGTGATGGAATTCACGATGGTATCCTGCGTCGCGCCGGTGATGCCGTTTTTCTCCATCCCCGCCCGCAGCTTTACCTCCACCGCCTTCATCAATTTTTCGGAGCGCTTGAAGCCAAACGCGCGGCGCAGCTCTTCGGCCTCACCCCCGGTGAATCCCGCGGCGATCATGGCCATGCGCAGCAGTTGCTCCTGAAAAAGCGGCACGCCCAGCGTCCGCTTGAGCACCGGTTCCAAAGAAGGATGCAAACATTCCGCAGGCTCGCGCCCTTGCCGGCGCTTCAGGTACGGATGAACCATCTTGCCGACAATGGGTCCCGGCCGAATGATGGCCACCTGCACCACGATGTCGTAAAACTCTTTTGGGCGCAGCCGCGGCAGGCACGACATCTGCGCGCGGCTTTCGATCTGAAACATTCCCACGGTGTCCGCTTTTTGCAGCGTGTCGTAAACCACCGGATCTCCCGCAGGCAATCGGGCAAGATCCAATTCTTCTTGATAATGTTCGCGGATAATTTGCAGCGAATCCTCGAGCACGGCCATCATTCCGAGCCCCAGCAGATCCACCTTTACGATGCCCATGTCCGCACAATCCTCTTTATCCCATTGCACTACGACGCGATTGGGCATGGTGGCCTGCTCCAGCGGGACGACCGAATCCAGCTGCCCCTGGCAGACCACTAGTCCTCCCGAGTGCTGCCCCAAATGCCGCGGCAAATCCTGTACCTGAATGCACAACTCGAAAAATTTGCGGATCTTGGGATGTTTCAGGTCAAAGCCGGCATCGTGAAAATGGCGCTCCATCGTGTCATTGGAATCCTTGTATTCCCACGCGCTGACCAGGCTCGCGAGCCGTGCCAGAGTTTCCGGATCGAAGGAGAGCGCTTTGCCCATCTCGCGGGCTGCAGATTTTCCACGATAAGTGATGACGTTCGCGGTCATCGCCGCTCCCAGTTTTCCGTAACGCTCGTAGACATACTGAATCGCTTTTTCGCGCTGGTCCCCGCTGGGCAGATCGAGATCGATGTCCGGCCATTCGCCGCGTTCTTCGGAGAGAAACCGCTCGAACAGCAATCCCATGCCGACGGCGTCAACCGCGGTGATCCCCAGCGCATAGCACACGGCGCTGTTGGCGGCCGAGCCGCGGCCCTGCACAAGAATATTTTTCTCCCGACAGAAGCGAACGATGTCCCAGACGATCAAAAAATATCCCGGCAGATCGAGCTTTTCGATCAGCGCCAGCTCGCGCTCGATTTGCAGGCGCGCCTTGTCGTTCCACGGACCGTAGCGCGCATACATGCCATCGCGAGTGCGATCCCGCAGGAATTGCATTTGTGACTTGCCGTCGGGCACCGGATATTTCGGAAACTCGTATCCCAGATCTTTCAGCGTGTATTGCAAGCGGGAAGAAACAATCTGGGTGTTGGCAATGGCTTCGGGCAGATCTGCGAACAGCTTGTTCATATCCGAAGGAGTTTTAATGTGGCGTTCGCGATTGCGGTTCAGCAAGCGCCCGGCGGTAACCAGATTTTTGTGATTTCGGATGCAGGTAAAAACGTCGAGCAATTCCCTTTCGTGCGGCTGCGCATGGCACACGCCGTTGGTGGCCAGCAACGGCAGAGCTAATTTCCGCGCGATGTCCACGGCGGCCTGATTGCGGGCTTCTTCTTCTCGGCAAAAGTGCCGCTGCAATTCGACATAAACGTTGTCACGGCCAAAGATTTCGCATAGCTCGCGAACGCGCTCGGTTCCCTGCGCGATCCCGCCTTTTTTCAGCGCGTCGGCAAGCGGTCCTTCTTCGCCGCCGGTCAGGCAGATCAGCCCAGCGTGCTTTTCCGCTAACTCGGCGGCGGCGATTTGCCCTTCACCTTTTTTCGAGCGCAGTTTCATCTGGGTGATGGCGCGGCACAAATTCTGGTAACCCTCGCGCGACTCCACGAGCAGCGGATAACGCCAGCCTTCCGCAGAGGTGACCTCCGCGCCGATGTGCGCCTGGATCTTGGCTTTGTTCGCGGCTTGGTAGAAACGCGGCCCACCGTAGACACCGTCGCGATCGAGCACGGCCATCGCCGACATCTCACGCTCGGCGCACACACCCGCCAGTTCTTCAGGGTTCGACGAACCCTCGAGAAAGCTGAACGCCGACCGCGCATGAAGTTCGGTGTATTTCAATCGTAGAAACCCCGCATGAACCAGCCTTTCCTCAAGGCGTCGTAAAAAACACGGTAGACACCACGCGCCGGGAATGGATCGTTGCGGCGCTCGCGCAGTTCGCGTTCGCGGCTGATCGTGCTGAAATCGATGGCCAGATCCCATTCGTCGTGATCCCAGGCGTCTTCCTGCCACCAATCATCGGAACACCGCCACGGCCCCGAAACGGAGGTGACTTCGCCTTTCGCTCCGCGAAAAAATACCTGCGCGGGCTGCGCTTCGCTCAATTCCACTTTCACGGGAACCGGTGGGCGAATCACGCGAAACCCTGTACTTTTGGCGTGCGGCGGCGCGCCGCCGCTTTTACGATCGCGCTCGAGCGATGCCGCGTTTTCAGTCCGTAACACAGCGTCGGGACTTTTTCCCCGGCACCTTGTCGGCTCCGCGATGTCGGCGAATCTGCTCATACGGAAATTCTCGAAGCGATGGGTGTCCATTATTTCGGCCGCACCGACGTTTCCTTCGCCAACTAATTTGGCCAGTCGAGCAACGGTGAGTTCGAGCTTTTCCGGATCGGGCCCTTTGGGGACGAACAAGCCACTCTGCACTACGCGCGGATGAGCTGCGTCTCCTGTGAGCACAATTTTCTGAACCGGGGACGCCGGAGGATCCCCCTGCAGCAGCAATCGCAACAATTTCAGCAGCAATTTCAGATCACGCATGGCCACCGGCAAGGTCAGAACTTTTTTGTATTCTTTAGCGGCGGTTTTCTTTCGCGACTCTTCTTTTCCGGTCTGTAGTTCGGCCTCAAACGATGGTTCCAGCGCGAACCACACGTGCACGGCGCGAAGCGCCAGCGCTCGCGCTTCCAGCCGCGCACAAAGTTGATCCAACAAGCGGCCAAGCAGGAAAGAGAGCGGCTCCAATTCCTCGACGCTATCGTCGAGTTCCATTTCTTCCTGGAATTGCAAATTTGGCTCGGCCAGCACGAGAGCGCGGGCCCATGAGCCGCGAGCTAAGGCGTGCAAGCGGACGCCTTCCTGTCCCAATCGTTCGGAGAGTTGCAGGACCGGCAGTGCGGCCAGCGCGCGCAGGGTTCGCACACCCCAACGCTCCAGAATTTCAAGCGTTTCCGTGGCGACGGTCAGCACTTGCACCGGCAGTTCGCCAAGCCTTCGGCTTTCTTCGCCGGGAGGAATCCGTGTGATACCGGCAAAACCGCGTGCAGCGACGATGGACGCATCCATATTTGCAGCGACGGCTACATTTGGGGTTATGCCGACGCTCGCAGCGCGCTGTTGCAATGTTTGCGCGATTTTTTCGTCGGAACCGAACAGAGATTCAAGCCCTTCGAGGTCAAGCACGACCATGCCGGGCGTAGTGTTTTCCACACGGGGAGAGACGCTCCATCCGGCGTCGAGCAGCGCGGCGTGGGCGGCTTTTTCATGGGCTTCGCAGCGTTCGCGGATTTCGATCCCGGTGAACTCGGTGACCTGGGCTTTGGTCATACCCAGTTGAATGCCGGCTTGCAGGGCGGCGGGGCTCGCCGCGACGACGTGCCATAGCGGCGGAGTGCCGGTTATGAGAGTCAATGCACGGTTGTGTAGCGTCGGGTCGGCGCGCACGGCGGCCTGAATGGAGAAATCGGGAACGTAGATGCATGCGAAAGCCATGGCAGAGATCGGTTGTGAATCGCGCTTTCCTCATTCGTCCGGGCACTTAAAACGAAAAGCAGATCCTTCACCCGCCGCACAAAACGCGGGTTCGGGATGACACTTGTGCGGGGTCTCTCAACATTCCGAGGCCAACAATCTGACGTTGAGGTCCTTCAGCGATCCTTGACGGATCGCTTCAGGATGACAAGTGGTGCTCTATTTGAAATTTCAGAATGATTTTCAGAATCTAAATCGGTCTCTATCTGAATGCGCGAGCGAACTACCTCCGTTTCGATTTTGAATCCTTGCCATAGCCGTGTGTGCGAGCACGATTCCGAGTTTTCCTGCCTTGCAGCTACATGCTCTTCCAGCAGCGAGGACATCGTTACCGACCAGAGTGGCGGGCCGGCCTGCAGATGTAGCACCAGCGACGCGCAGGTTTTGGCGTTGGTCTCCTGTTCCAGGACGAGCAGGATAGTGGAGGTGTCTTCCACGGCGCGGCGAAAGCGAAACCAGATGTGCAGCGGCACCTGGCGAGCGAGACGCGCGGAGACGTCGCTCAGATCCACGGCAACAATGCCGAAGCCGCCGCTTTGGATCAGCAGATCGGTGGCGCGCAGGGATTGATCGATGCTCTGGCAGCGAACCCAGAGGAGACGATCGAGTTGCACGCCCACGGCATGGGCGGTAGCAGGATGAAAGCTGTCGCGTGCATCGACCAGCGCGCAGGCTTCCCCTTCGGAGGTGCGCGCCGCGAGAGCGGACAGCAGGACGCTGGTGCGGCCGGAGCAGGGTTGGCCGCAGATTTCGGTCATGGCGCCGCGGGGAAGGCCGCCGACGCGGGCGTCCATTTCGGGGATGCCGGTGGAAACGAGGTTGAAGACGTTGCGATCCCGATAGTTGAAGGGGGAGAGGACACGACCGCGGAGATCGGATTCGATTTGGGAGCGGAGGTCGGCAAGGGAGGAAGCAGGCATTGGTTGAGCGGTGGAGCGAAATCCATAATTTCGCTTTTTGTTCGCCTAGAGATTTTGGTTTATTGAAGGGTGCGTGTCAAGGGTACGAGTTCGAGCGGTCCAAAGTTCAAGCGACTCTCACCGAGTTGTGGTGCTGTTGAGATCAAGCCACGGTCCCTCCGCTTCTTGGCCGGGCGCGCAAAAACCGCGCGAAGAAAAAGCCTGGCCACTACGGTCGGGATGACAGCTGGGGGCATGGCGAGTTGAACCGAATTATTTTTTCTGGAGGAGGAATTTCTGGATGCGTTTGCCGGTGTCGACTTCGCCGGTGTAGAGGTTGCCCTGACTGTCGGAGACGAGCTGGTGCAGCCAGTGGAATTGGCCGGCGTTGCGGCCGTTGTGACCGAACTGGCCGACGACGGCACCGTCTTCGCGGCGCAATGTCCAGATCACGTTGTCCTCGCCATCGGCTACCAGCAGATATCTTTGCTGCGGGTCGATGGAAAAAGCGAACTGCCAGACCGAGCCCATCCCCAGCGTTTGCGTGCGCAGCTTGAACTCTTTTACGAATTTGCCCTGCTTGGTGAAGATTTGCATGCGGTTGTTGGTGCGATCGCAAACGTAGACCAGGCCGTCGTGGGAAATGTGCACGCAGTGGACCGGATTGCGAAATTGCTGATCGGGCGGCGCCGTCGGATTGTAGGGACCGGGGTCGGCGTCATCAGGCTTGTTGCCATAGGCGCCCCACATGCGCTTGAACGCGCCGGTTTCGGAATCGAAGACGATGACGCGCTTGTTGCCGTAGCCGTCGGCGAGATAGAGCTCGTGTGCGTCGGCGTCGACTTCGATCCCCGCGGTGCGGCCGAGGATGTCGGTGCGCGAGCTGTCGTACGGATCTTTGGAAGGATGCCCGATCTGCTTGAGGAATTTGCCCTTCGCGGTGAACTTAAGGACCTGTCGATCGCCTTCTGACGAATTGGAGCCGATCCACACGTTGTCGTCGCGATCGACGTAGATGCCATGCTCGGTTTTGGGCCAGTCGTAGCCTTCGCCGGGGCCGCCCCAGGACTGCAGCAAGTTTCCCTGGGTGTCGAATTCGAGGACCGGCGGCGTTGGCATGCAACACATGGAGCGCGGAGGAGTCAGCGAGGCGCCGAGTTCGTCGGGCGTGGCGGTCGCGGGGCGTTGTAGCACCCAGATGTGATCGTGCTTGTCGACGGCCATGCCGCCGACCTGGCCCATGATCCAATTGTTGGGCAGTTCGCGCGGCCAGGCGGGATCCACTTGATATTTCGGGGGGTCCTGGGCGATGACCGGATGCGGTGCGGAAAGCGAAAGTGCGGCCGCAAATCCCAGCGAGAAAATTACGCGAATCCTCGTGCGCCCGGCAGCTGATCGCATCCTTGGACTCCTCTCGACGTTGAGAGTGCTTGGAACGCGCGGAGTATAGGTCTGGCGGATTCGACCGTCAACATCTGGGCGCGGTTGTCAGACGCGAAGGCCGGCTTCAAATTGATCTTGGGGACGAGGTCACTCGTAGCGCAGCGCCACCAACGGATCCACTCTTGCGGCGCGGCGAGCCGGAATCCAGCAAGCGATCAGCCCGGTGATCAACAACAGCACAGAAACGGCGCCCAGCGTGAACGGATCATAAGCGGATACGCCCCAAAGCTGCGTGGCGATAACACGCGCAAGCAACAAGCTGGCGACAACTCCAATCACCACACCGAGCGCCACCAGCTTCAGTCCCATGGCGATCACCAGCTTCAGCACGTCACGTCCTTCGGCCCCGAGAGCCATACGAATTCCCATTTCATGCGTGCGGCGCGCGGCCGTGTAGGCCAGTACGCTGTAGACGCCGATGGTGACGAGAATCAATCCGATACAACCGAAGATCGTCATCAGCAGGAAGCCAAAGCGCGGGCCTGCGAAAGTGAATTGACTGATATAGCCTTCCAGCGTGCCGGTCAGCGTCAGCGCCACGGTGTTGTCGGTGGCCCAGATCTCGTGGCGCACGGCGTTCATCATCGACATCGGTTCCTGCGCTGTGCGCACCAATACTCCGCGAGCGGCGGAACCTGTCACGGTATATGGGACCCACACTTCGGGCTCCGGCGCGTCCTGCAGTCCGCGATTTTTGGCGTCCCCCACGACGCCGATGATTTCGAACCATGCATCCGGGAGCGGGTCGGGGAACGTTTCGAGCTGCGCAATGTGAACTCGCTGGCCGATGGGATTGTCGTTTCCCAGATATTTGCGGACAAAGGTTTGATTCACCACCGCCAGCTTGCGCTTGCCGTCTACCTCGGCCGGCGTGAACGAGCGGCCATCGATGAATTGGATTTTCAGGACCGGAAAGTAGCCTTCACTGCATAGTTGAAATAGGGCCGTCCATTTTTCAGTGTGAGACTTGCCGGGGATTTCGATATCGCTGCCAATGCCGCCGTAGGGAGGCAGACTACTGGTTTCGGTCACCTCGACGACGCCGGGCAATGCTTTCAACCGCAACAGAAGCGGACGAAAGAATCCAGCTACCTGGTCCGCGGTTTTGTAGCGGTCGTGTGGGAGCGGCAGGCGCGCGACCAGGATGTGATCGGGCTGCAAGCCAAGGTGCACTTCGCGCAGCGCGACGAAACTGCGCATCAGCAATCCAGCGGCGACCAGCAGGGTCAACGACAGCGCCACTTCCAGCACCACCACCGCATCCCGCAGACGACCGTGGCGGAAACCGCCGCTCACGCCTTTACCCGAGTCGCGCAATGGATCGTTCAGATCGCGCCGTGCAGCCTGAAGCGCCGGTACCAGGCCGAAAACGAGAGCGGTCAGCACAGACACCATCAGCGTGAACGCAAGGACCTGCGGGTTGAGGCTGATGACTGCTTCCTCGGGAATAATTTCCTGCGGGATCGCGGCGACCAGAGATTTGAGTCCTCCCCACGCAATCAACGCGCCGAATACCGCGCCGCCCAACGCGAGGACCAGGCTTTCCACCAGCAATTGGCGCACAAGTCGCCAACGGCCGGCACCAAGGGCCGCGCGTATCGCAAACTCCTTTTCACGCCCAGTGGCTCGAGCGAGCAATAGATTTGCAACATTTCCGCAGCCGATCAGCAACAGCAATCCGACGGCGGCCAGCACGATGTAAAGGGTGGTGCGAAAGCGCCCCACAACCAGATTGGCAAGTGACTCGATCTCGACCGTGAAGTGTTTGGGATATTCCTTGGGATAGACCTTCGATAGCCGTTTGGCGATTACCGCGAAGTCGGCTTGCGCTTCTTTCTCGGAAACTCCCGGCTTCAGGTGACCGAGCAAGAACCAATGGAGCGGGAAGCCATTCGCTGACGTGGAGACCGCACGGTCGGGCTTTTCCGGGATCCACATATCTGCACCGCCCCATGCAAAGCGGGGCGGCATGATGCCGATCAGCGTTCGCGGCGTATCGTTAAGCACGAATGTCTGGTTGAGGATGTTGGGATCGGCGCTGAATTGGTTCACCCAAGTCTTATAGCGCATCACGAAAACAGGGGGCGCGCCGGGTTCGTAGTCGGCAGGTTGCATGACGCGGCCCACAAGCGCAGGCACGCCGAAGAATTCAAACGTGCCCGGAGTCACGCGCTGGCCGTGATAATTTTCGGCTCCCTCCTTTTTGGTGTAGAGCACATCCATGTCGGAGTCGGCAACCACGCCATCGAAGGAGCGGTTCTGTTCAACGTAGTCGAGAAATTCCGGCCCGAGATATGAGGCGCGTCCTCCCGGCTCGCTACGCTCGGTGTCATGAATCATTGCCGTGACCAAGCGGCTCGCGTCGCGATACGGAAAAGGCTCCATCAGGACGTTGTGGATGACGCTAAAGATGGCCGTGGAGGCTCCAATGCCCAGAGCCAGCGTGAGAATGGCCACTAATGCAAACCCGGGCGACTTGCGCAAAGTGCGCAATGCGTACGCTACATCCTGTCGCAGGGTTCCCATTAAGGTTCCTCGTTCCGACGGGCTAATCCCGTCGGCAGATGCTTGTCCTTCAACTACGGCTCAGGATATTGAAAAGTTCCGCACACACTCGGCCACCTGGGTGAGCTAAGATGCGGCGCGCGAATCTTGCGTTGGTCGTTTTCAATGGCAGTTTAGCTACAACGATTCTGACTTCACTTGGGAGAACTGTACACTGCTAGCGGGAAAGGAATTTAATGAAAACGCTGCCCAAGGGAAGATCGCCTAAAGTGCTCGTCGTTGATGTTGGCGGTACGCACATCAAGTTGCTGGCCATGGGGCAGACTGTGCCCATCAAAATCGCCTCCGGGCCAACGATGACCGCCCAGAGGATGGTCCAAGTCGTACGAAAAGTGGTGGGTGGATGGAACTTTGACTGTATTACCCTCGGGTACCCCGCCCCGGTTATCAACGGCAGGCCCCTTCGCGAACCGCACAACTTGGGAAACGGCTGGATGGGCTTTGACTTCGCCAAGGCCTTCGGATGTCCGGTCAAAGTGATCAACGATGCAGCTATGCAAGCCCTGGGCAGCTATCAGGGCGGCCGGATGCTTTTCCTCGGCTTGGGGACTGGACTCGGGTCGGCCATGATCGTCGATGGAGCACTAGAGCCCATGGAGTTGGCTCATCTGCCTTACAAGGACGAAAAGACCTACGAGGACTACCTGGGCCTGCGCGGCTTGGAGCGCCTGGGCAAAAAACGCTGGCGAAAGCATGTTGCCAAGGTCGTGGAGAAATTGAAGGACGCCCTGGAGGCGGATTACGTGGTCCTGGGGGGCGGGAACAACAAGAAGTTGAAGGAGTTGCCACGCGGCGCGCGGCTCGGGAAGAACGAAAACGCCTTCGTGGGTGGCTTCCGGCTGTGGGAGGATCGCCAACAGCCAGAGCTAAATAAGGCTGGGAAATCCGGCACTCTATTTGCCGTGCGAGCCGCTGACTGATTTGGCAGCGCCTACCGTAACAAATTGCCTGAGAGGCTGAGGGAACCGTTCATGGCGTTGCTGGGAACTTGTTTTCTCTTTTCCGGCACGCCTGAGTCAATTTAGTCCGAACATGTATTGAGGATATCCCTAATATCCCATGCAAAGCCCCATCACATTGGGGTTGTTCGCAGGCCTGAGAGGGCGCAAAAACATGGATCTTGATCTTGCCTGTGAATCGCTTCAAGTGTTACTTCAGATCAAGCCGAGCCGGGTTGGCCGAACCTCCCAGCTGTGGCGGGCTCGCGCATAAGACTCGATTTGTGCACAGTTTGGTTGTCCACAATTGGTCACTGGAAGCTTTCGGCGACAGAAGTGCCAACGGGGCAATTTTTTTCAGCTTCGATAAACTGCCGCTGGAGACAACCGGATGGCTGACATATTGAGCGCAAATGCGGTTAAGGATGCCGTCAAGGCCTGCGGTAGGGCTTGCTCCGTCCCGTCAAAGCTTCTCGTGTGAAATTTAGTACTTTGGTACTGCCCTTGCTCCAGTCACGCCAGAGGGTCGCCATGCGGGAGCCAAATTCCAGTCCGAGACACCTCTGTTGGTGTCAAATGCCAGTCCCACAGGAACTCCACGCGGAGGGACTCTGCATTCTGCACTTCATACAGGGAATCGACCATGACTGCGCCGAGCTCCGGCGCGAGATCGCCCAAGGCAAGACCAGCCTGGAACGCCAAGCGCAAATTGTCGCCTACGTGAAGGCTACAGCGACCAATCTGACCGAAGTTGCAACCGGCCGAGTACGGCTGTCGGATGAATGGAAGAAACGGTTTTTGACTACCTTCTTGAATTTAATGAACTTACACGAGAGTCTGGACCGGTCCGCCAACCGCGCCAGCGTAATTCGAGAATTACGTCCCGCAATTGCAGCCGGTTAAGCATTAAGGGCTAGTGCTCTCAGGTAAAATGCAGGATTGCCTGCCACCGCATACAGCACTCACCTTATTGCCCTCATATTTCACTGCCGGTAGCCTGTCTATACTCAGAATCGTTCTAGCGAGACCGACCCTCGCTATCGGATAGGTGCCTGTTCCTCACCGAACGCAGGCACCTGTCCCCCCTCTCTAGTTTCCATTTAAATTTTAGGATACAGGTCTAATAGTTTAGCAGGCAGTAGCCTGCCGCTATAACGCGTTGAACTGGCTACGCTATTGGAAACGCAGGACCACTACCGGGTCGCTGCGAGTGGCTCGCCGCGCGGGTAGATAACACGCTAAACCGGCTGCAGAGACCAAGATTATCGTAGCCGCTGTAAAGGCTAGAGGATCAAGAGTCTGCACACCGAACAGGAGCCCAGATAGCAGACGAGTAAGGAACAGAGAGGCTGCGACGCCGATGCCGACGCCCACCAGCGTAAGTCGAACACCCTGCCCTACAACCAACCGCAAGATATCGGACGGAGTGGCACCCATCGCCACCCGAATGCCGAGTTCCTGCTTGCGCTGCGTCACCGAGTAAGCCATCACTCCGTACATTCCGATTGCCGCCAGCAAAAGAGCAAATCCAGCAAATACGCCGACGAACTGAGCGATCAGCAGCGGCTGAGCCACCGAGCCTGCGACGACATCCTCCATGCTGAGAATTCCCGAAACGGGGAGGTTGGGGTCGACTTCCGCAATTTTGCCGCGGACGGCAGCCACTAAGGGCTGCGAATTGGCCTCCGAGCGCACCAGTAAGGCGGCCGAGAGCCAGGGCACCTGCGCGAGCGGCAGATATAACTCTTCGACAGGAGGAGCGCCCAGGTGGATGACTTTGACATCAGCGACCACGCCTACGATTTCGCGCGGGATGCGGTCGCGCGAATTAGCGATGCGCTTCCCGATGGGATTCTGCCCCGGGAAATACCGGCCAGCGGTGGTTTGATTGATGATGGCGACTTGACCGGCTCCGGCGGTGTCGCTGTCGGAGAAAACTCGCCCGCGAAGCAACTGCGTCTGCACCGCGTGGAAGTAGCCCGGCGTCACTTGACGCTGAGCGATGGTCGGATCCTTGCCGATTCCCTGGCAAGCGCGACCTTCAGGGCAAAAGAAGATGAATCGCGCATTGCCGCTGAGAGGAAGATGACTGGTGAAGCTGGCCGACTGTACTTCCGGCATACCTTTCACTTTGTCGAGGACCTGGCGGTAGAACTCGACGATTTGCTCGGGTTGAGTGTAGCGATTAGCCGGCAGGCTAACTGGGAACGTCATCACGCCTTTCGGATTGAGGCCGGGATCGACGCGCATCAAGTGAGCGAAGCTCTCGATCAGCAATCCGGCGCCGGCGATGAGCACAAGCGCCACGGCCATTTCCGCTACTACCAGCATCGACCGAAATCGGACGCGCCCCCCTCCCTGCGAAGAACCGCGGCCGCCTTCTTGCAACGCGGATTGGACTACCTTTCGCGAGGCCTGCAGCGAAGGAGCAATGCCGAAAATCAGTCCAGTCAGGAGGCAGAGGCTCACGGAAAACAGCAGCACTTTGGGGTCAATCGTCGCTTCCGCCAGTCGTGGCAGCGTGCCCGGACTGAGTGCGCGCAACGTGGGCAGGAGCAGAAATGCCAGGAAAACGCCGAAGGCCCCGCCGATGAACGACAAACACAGGCTTTCGGTCAGGAATTGCCGTGCGAGCCGTCCGCTGGACGCGCCCAAGGCATTGCGAATGGCAACTTCGCGTTCGCGGGCGGTGGCGCGGGCCAGCAGCAAATTGGCTACGTTCGCGCACGCAATCAACAGCACGAACGCGACCGCCGAGAGCAGCACCAACAGCGAAGGCCGCAGTGCCCCCACCAAATTTTCGTCCAGTGAAGTGGCCGCCAACTGAAAACGGGTAGCATCCACGAAGCCGCCGAATTGCGCCTTGTAGCGCGCGTCCATAGTCTTCAGTTCGGCCTGGGCTTGTGCGAGCGTTTGCCCCGAACGAAGCTTGCCGACAACCGACAGGTAACTCGCACCGGTCTGGATCATCTCCGGTCGTGCGTCGTCGCGCTCAAAAACGCGGGGCACCCAGATTTCCGGTTCGGGATATTGCAGCGGAAAGCGGAAGCTGTCGGGGAGAATGCCGATGACGGTAACGTTCTTGCCGTCGAGGGTCAGCGTTCGACCGAGTAGCGAATCGTGGCCGCCAAAATGGCTACGCCAAAATGCGTCGCTCACTACTGCGACGTTCGCGCCGCCGCGTTGATCTTCTTCGCCGCTAAAAGCGCGGCCGCGGGCCGGCAAAATGCCCAGGACGGTAAAGAAATCCGCCGAAACCCTTGCTCCCGGGACAGCTTCGGGCGCGCGCTCGACAGTAAGGCTGAAATTGAGCGGGTAGAAGGCCGCGACACTATCGAGCGTTTGGGTTTGCTGGCGCACCTGCGTGAACTTGGTGAAAGAAACAGGGGCTCCGGTCGCTTGGGTCTGCAGGTCGGTCTGAGAAATCGCGATCAGCCGCCGGGGATCGGAGTATGGCAGGGGCTTGAGCAGGACGGCATCGATCACGCTGAAGATCGCGGTGTTGGCGCCAATGCCCAGGCCGAGAGTGAACACCGCGACGATCGTGAATCCCGGATTGCGCCGTAGAATGCGCAGAGCATAGATGAAATCGCGGACCGCCATGTCGAACACCCTGCGCATATGGAAGCGGCAAAGCCGATCGCCGGTGAGCCAGGGGCTTGCGGCGGAGTTGACATATTTTGATTCTATCCTCCGGCAAGAGCAGCCGGCGGGTGAAGTCGGCCTGTGGCAGCGATAGCGGCAGCTGTTTCCTCATCCGAATCGCCAACGAATGCCGGCAAGAACAACGAAAAGTAAGACGGGTGAAGGACGGATAGCGTTTCCGCCACGGGCAGCGACCTTGGCGAAAGAATCGCCAGCCCTGAAGCGTATTAAGATGTGACGCCTGCCCGTTTCCGGGCTCACAGGAACTCCCATTCCAATCTCCATGGCATCCGGCGCAATCTCAAACGCAGTAATCGAACCACCCCGCAACGGCGCACTCCTTCGCGCATTGAATGTTGCCCGCTCGTATCGGCTCGGAGAAGCGCTGATTCACGCGGTCCATGACGTTTCCTTGGACATTCGCGGCGGCGAATTCGTGGCCTTGCTGGGTAGTTCAGGATCGGGAAAGTCGACGCTGCTGAATCTGCTGGCCGGCCTGGACACGCCGACAGCGGGAGCAATCCACGTGGGCGGAAAAAACCTCGCCGAATTGGACCCGGAAGGCCTGGCGCGCTACCGGCGCGACACCGTCGGCATGGTGTTTCAGTCGTTCAATCTCCTCCCCCGCATGACCCTGGAAGAAAATGTCGAACTGCCGCTGCGACTGGCCGAAGTGGATCGCAGCGAGCGCCAAGCCCGCGTTGGGGAGGCGCTGGAGCGCGTACGCCTGGGCGCGCGCAAGCAGCACCGTCCGAGCGAACTCAGCGGCGGAGAGCAGCAGCGCGGCGCGCTGGCGCGGGCGCTGGTTAACCGGCCGGCGATTTTATTCGCGGATGAGCCGACAGGAAACCTCGACAGCGTCAACGGTGAGCAGATCCTGCTGTTGCTCCAGGAAATCCAGAATTCGATGGGCATGACCGTGGTAATGGTGACCCACGAGCGGCCCTTGGCCGAGCGTTTCGCAAGCCGGATCGTGATGCTTTCCGATGGACGTCTGGTCGGCTGACACAGCAAAGGCACCGGAGACTCGTAGCAGAGGCACCGAGACACAAAGAAAGAGAAGGAAGAATGAAAGGGCGGGACCTGACCGAATTGGCGGTACGGAATCTGCGCGAGGCCGTGCTGCGCAATTCGCTGACGACTCTTGGCGTCGCCGTGGGCGTGGCGTCCCTTGTAGCGATGCTGTCACTGGGCGTGGGATTGCAGGCCCTGGCTTCGCAACGGCTGAACAAATCGGGATTGTTCGATGCCGTGTTCGTCACCGCGCGCCGCGGCCGAGGGATGGGCGGTCCGGGAGGTGGGCCCGAACGAGCCAGCGCACCGAACCCGGCGGGCAAACGCGAGGTTGCCAAACCTCTGGACGAGGGTTCGAGGCAGGAATTCGCCAAGCTGGCCGATGTGACCGAGGTTTATCCGCAGATCCGATTTTTCACCGATGTGAAATACGGGGGAGCGAGCTTTTCGACCAACGTTCTGGGTTTGCCGGAATCTTCGCGGGCGACTGGATCATTCGATGGCATGACCGGAAAATATTTTTCTTCACCGACCGCAGAGGAAGCGATTCTGCAAGCCGAATTCGCCAAGGAGCTGACAGCCGAGCCGGCGACGCTGGTCGGCAAGGAACTTGTCTTGCGGTATGCGCAGCGCAACGAAACCTCCGCGGCCGATATCGCCAAAGAAAAAGACATCGACAAACAGATGGACGAGATGATGTCCGGCGCCATCTCCATTGTTACTCGCGAGAAAAAGCTGCGCATCGCCGGGATCACCGACGCCGATCCCTCAGCGGGAGTCGGCGGGTTCGGCGGCGGCCGCGTTTTTGTTCCCCTGCGTACGGCCGAGGCGCTGCACGTGGCCCAGCCGAATGATGTGCAGGACTTCGTGCGCGCCGGCGGATCCAACAAGCCAACTTACATGGCGCTCACGGTGCGGGTAAAATCGCCGAAAGACGTAACGCGTGTCGAAGAGGCCATCAAAAAAATGGGCTACTCCACGTTCTCACTGCTGGACGCGACACGCAGCCTGCGCCTAGTCTTCACGGTTTTCGACTTATTCCTGGGACTGTTCGGCAGCCTGGCGCTGACCGTGGCATCTCTCGGCATCATCAATACGCTGGTCATGGCCATCCTAGAGCGGCGCCGCGAGATCGGTGTGCTGAAAGCTCTGGGCGCGACCGACCGCGACGTCCGCAGCCTGTTTTTCGCCGAAGCCGGCGCCATGGGACTGTTCGGCGGCATCTTCGGAGTCGCTTTGGGATGGCTGATCGGTCAAACGCTTACCTGGGGCACCACGATTTACCTGAAGCGCCAGGATTTGCCGGGCGTGAAGATTTCCCACGTTCCGTGGTGGCTGGCGGGGGGAGCAATCGCGTTTGCCGTCGTCGTCAGTCTGGTGGCGGGACTCTATCCCGCGGCGCGCGCCGCAAAACTCAATCCAGTCGAAGCGCTCCGATACGAATAGCGAACCATCCGCCGACAAATTCAGGCCTCTTCGAAGGGTAACCCAACATAATTTTCCGCCAGCGCCTGCGCGGCGGCTCGCGCGCTCGTGACGTAGTCCAGCTCGGCAAGATGAACGTTGTGCGAGAAGCTGTCTTCACTCGGAAAGCGATGTAGCATCGAGGTCATCCACCACGAGAAGCGCTGCACCTTCCACACGCGCCGCAGGCAGGTATCGGAATAGCGATCCAGCCGCTCTCGTGTGCCGTGCTTGTAGAAGTCAACCAAAGCGCCGGTGAGAACGCGCACGTCGGCGACGGCAAGATTTAAGCCTTTGGCGCCAGTCGGTGGAACGATGTGCGCGGCATCGCCCAGCAAAAACAGATTGCCGTGGCGCATCGGTTCGGCGACGAAGCTGCGCATCGGCGTGATGCCCTTTTGCACCACCGGCCCATCGGGGAGCGACCAGCCATCCCGCGTCGCGAAGCGGGTGCGCAGTTCGCTCCAGATGCGGTCGTCGGACCATTTACCGATATCCTCCTCCGGATCGCACTGAAGATATAAACGTGAAATCTGCGGCGAACGCATGCTCAGCAACGCGAATCCGCGCTCGTGATAGGCATAGATCAATTCATCCGAAGCCGGCGGAACTTCGGCAAGAATCCCAAGCCACGCGAAGGGATACATGCGTTCATGGACGTGCAGGGCTGTGGCGGGAATCGCGGCGCGGCAGATTCCGTGGAAGCCGTCGCAACCGGCAATGAACTCGCATTCCAGAGTGCGCGTCTCGCCCGCGTGCCTGAAATTGATTTTAGGTTTTCCCTCCAAGTCGTGAATGCTGAGAGCCTCGGCTTGGAAAAAAGGTGGTTCACCGGCAGCGGCTCGGGCGGCCACCAGATCCTTCATCACTTCGTGCTGCGCATAAATAGTGATGGTCTGTCCGCCGGTAAGATCGGCGAAGTCGATGCGATGGCCTCCGCGGTTGAATCGCAACTCGATTCCCGCATGCACCAGGCCTTCGCGTTTCAATCGCTCACCGACGCCCGATTCCACCAGCAGGTCGACGGTTCCCTGCTCCAATACGCCCGCGCGGACACGCTGCTCGACATATTCCTGCGCGTGCGTTTCCAAAACGACCGAATGAATGCCCTGCAAGTGAAGTAAGTGAGAAAGGGTGAGTCCGGCGGGTCCTGCTCCGATAATTCCAACCTGGGTTCGCATCAATAATCGCACACCGCTCGCGGTTTGGTGCGAGCCTCGATGTTACTATAAGCTTTCGCGACTCGAAGGACGGAAATGCCAACCGCTTACATTTGTGACGCCATTCGTACGCCCATTGGACGCTACGGCGGCGCTTTGGCAAGTGTGCGAGCCGACGATCTCGCGGCCATTCCAATCGCGGCATTCATGGCGCGCAATCGCGCCGTCGATTGGAGCGCACTGGACGACGTGATCTATGGCTGCGCGAATCAGGCCGGCGAAGACAATCGCAACGTGGCTCGCATGGCGCTGCTGCTCGCGGGATTGCCCGAGGAAGTGCCGGGCTCCACGGTGAACCGGCTTTGCGGATCGAGTCTGGACGCCGTGGCGACGGCCGCTCGGGCCATTAAGAGCGGCGAAGTCGATTTGGTGATCGCCGGCGGAGTGGAGAGCATGTCCCGCGCCCCATTCGTCATGGGGAAAGCCGACGCCCCCTTTTCCCGATCGATCAAGGTGGAAGACACCACGATTGGCTGGCGTTTCGTAAATCCCCTGATGAAAGCCAAATATGGAACCGATTCGATGCCGGAGACCGGTGAAATCGTCGCCGAAGAATTTCGCATTTCTCGCGCCGATCAGGATTTATTCGCGCTGCGCAGCCAGCAACGTGCCGCTGACGCCATGCGCAGCGGGCGCCTGGCCGAAGAGATCATCCCGGTTTGCATTCCGCAAAAAAAGGGCGAGCCTGTGGAGGTTACCCAGGACGAACATCCGCGCCCAGACACCACGCTGGAGGCGCTGGCAAGACTCAAGGGCATCGTGAAGCCCGAAGGCACCGTGACAGCCGGTAACGCATCCGGCGTCAACGATGGCGCATGCGCGGTGCTGCTGGCATCGGAAGCCGCGGTGAACAAACATGGTTTGACGCCGCGTGCGCGTGTGTTGGCGAGCGCTGTTGCCGGCGTTGCTCCGCGCATCATGGGCATGGGACCCGCTCCCGCCACCAGGAAAGCCTTGGCCAAAACAGGGCTCTCCATCGAGCAGATGGACGTCATCGAACTGAACGAAGCGTTCGCGTCGCAAGCGATCGCAGTGTTGCGCGAACTCGGAGTGGCGGACGACGCGGCGCACGTCAATCCCAACGGCGGCGCCATCGCGCTCGGCCATCCGCTGGGCGCCAGCGGCGCGCGACTGGTGACCGCGGCGACCTACCAATTGCGACGCACCAAGGGACGTTTCGCGCTGTGCACCATGTGCATCGGCGTGGGGCAAGGTATCGCCGCGATTCTCGAACGCGTCTAGTCTCGCGATGCAATTTTCCGCACGATTTGGCCGGAAGCGATTAGACTCACCGCATGGAATTGTTCGATCACCTGTTTCGCTCTGAAGGAGTGGAGAAGATCTTTTCGAGCCGCGCATGCTTGCAAGGGATGCTCGACTTTGAAGCCGCGCTGGCGCGTGCCGAAGCGCGCGCGGGCGTAATCCCCTCCTCAGCCGCAACGGCGATCGCAGCAAAATGCAAAGCGGAACTATTCGACGTTTCTGCGTTGGCCGATGGAGCGAAACTCGCCGGGAACCTGGCCATTCCGCTAGCGAAGGCGCTCACAATCGCGGTCGCACAGACGGACAAAGACGCTGCCCGTTACGTGCATTGGGGCGCCACGAGTCAGGATGCCATCGACACCGGCACGGTGCTGCAATTGCGCGAAGCGCTGAAGTCGATCGCCAAAGACCTCGACCGCTTGGCGAGCGGCTTGGTGAAATTGGCCGCCAAGCACCGCTCCACGATCGTCGTCGGCCGCACCTGGATACAGCAAGCGCTGCCCACCACCTTCGGAGCGAAGGTAGCTGGGTGGTTAGACGCGCTGGGCCGCCACAGCGAACGATTGCAACAGACGCAGCGCCGGGCTTTGGTGTTGCAGTTTGGCGGCGCGGTCGGAACGCGAGCCGCACTCGGTGAACGCGGCTCCGAGGTCGCTAAGAATTTGGCCGAAGAGTTGCGCCTTGAATTGCCGGAGGTGCCTTGGCACAGCCATCGGGACCGCGTCACCGAAGTCGCAACCACGCTGGGTCTGTGTGTCGGCACTCTCGGCAAAATCGCGCGAGATATCGCACTGCATTCGCAGACCGAGATTGGCGAAGTCTCCGAGCCCGCGGACCAAGGTCGCGGCGGCTCGTCCACCATGCCGCACAAACGCAATCCGGTGACGTCGGCAGTCGTTTTGTCTGCGGCAACCCGCGTGCCGGGACTTGTGAGCACCATGCTCTCCGCGATGCCTCAGGAGCAGGAGCGCGGGCTCGGTGGCTGGCACTCCGAATGGGAAACTTTGCCTAACATCGTCCGATTAACCGCTGGCGCATTGCACCAGATGGCGGAAACTGCGCCGCGGCTGGAGATCGACGCGGAGCGCATGAAACAAAATCTGGAAGTGACGCGCGGATTAATCTACGCCGAGGCCGTAACCATGGCGCTGGCCAAAGAAATCGGAAAGGCCGAAGCCCACCAACTGGTCGAAGCGGCGTCCGCTCGGGCGATCAAACAGAAACGCCATTTTCGCGAGATTCTTTCGGACGACACGCAAATTTCCAAGCACATCAGCAAAGGTGCACTCGCGGAATTGTTCGATCCACACAACTACTTGGGTGAAGCCGAAGCCCATGTGGACCGCGTCGTGGCGCGCGCGACGATTCCTGCGACTAGCAAGCCCTGACTCGATCTTCGGAAACGGAGCGAACAGAGACAAATGCCATTTGCGGACCTGAAGGACGCGCGAATCCATTATCAACTCGCAGGCCCCGAACATGCTGCGGTGCTGATATTTTCCAACTCGCTGGGGGCGGACCTGACCATGTGGGACGCGCAAGCCGCCGAGATGGCGAAAACATTTCGCGTGCTGCGTTACGACAAGCGTGGTCACGGGCAATCCTCGGCGCCGCCCGGACCTTATTCGATCGCACATCTTGGCCGCGACGCCCTGGCGCTGCTCGACTTTCTTCATTTCGACCAGGTCGATTTCTGCGGACTCTCCATTGGCGGACAAACAGGCATGTGGCTGGGGACTAATGCGCCAGAGCGGTTGAAGAAATTGATTCTGTCCAATACTGCCGCGAAGATTGGAACCAACGACGGCTGGAATCAGAGAATCGACACCGTACGCAAGGAAGGCATGAAAGTTGTCGCTCCCGCGGTGATCGAGCGATGGTTTACGCCGGGCTTCCGTGCAAAGGAATCCGGTACCGTCTCGAAAATACAGCGCATGCTGGAAAGCGCGAATCCGGAAGGCTACGCCGGCTGCTGTGCCGCCGTGCGCGACTTCGACGCCCGTGAAAAGCTTGGCGGCATTCGCACGCCAACATTGGTGATCGCCGGAACACACGATCCCGCCACCACTGCTATCGAAGGGCGCTGGATCGCCCAGCAGATCCGCGAATCGAAATACGCGGAGCTCGATGCGGCTCACTTGTCCAATATCGAAGCGCGGGAAGTTTTCACTGCGGAAATCCGCAAGTTTCTAGCGGCATAAAGGCAATACGCGCGAGGAGAACCAGCGATGGACGAGCGGCAGCGCTACGAACAGGGTACGAAGGTGCGTCGCGAAGTTCTCGGCGACGCCCACGTCGACAAGTCATTGGAAATGCGCAACGCCCTCAACAAGGAATTCCAGGACCTGATCACTCGTTATGCCTGGGGGGAAATCTGGTCGCGCCCTGGGCTTTCCCGGCAGATGCGCAGCATGCTCACCCTGGCCATGATGGTGGCGCTCAATCGCCCGGAGGAATTCCGCATGCACGTGAAAGCCGCGCTAAACAACGGCGTAACCCCCGAACAGATCAAGGAAGTGCTGCTGCAGAGCGCTATCTATTGCGGCGTCCCCGCAGCCAATAACGCCTTTCACATCGCCAACGAAGTGATCGGCTCCAAGTAAGAAAAAAGGACGACACTTTTTGGAGTAACGGCAGCTCGCAGCCGTTTTCGCAGCGTAGGCCAGTCTGGAACGTACGCGCGGTCAGCCGCCAAATTGCAAATCAATGCCCGCCAGCGGTGGAACTCGCCGCAACTGGCGCCGCAGGTTCCTTGACCAGAATCGGCCAGCGCGGAAACGCAAAAATTCCAGCCACATCATCGATCACATTTACCTGGCAGGTGTAAAAGCCGGGCTTGAGCGACTGCAGCGGCAGATCGATCTGAAACACGACAGCTTTGCGCTCGGGCGCATTCACTTCGCTAGCCACGACCGGCTTCGATTCATACACCTTCACACCGCCCTGCAAAAATTCAATGCTGGTCAGCACGCGGACAGCGTCACGCGATGCTTTGGGTTGTGGCGTGTTCGCCCCACCAGCCGCGTCAGCCGGAGACGCCACCTTCTTCCCCTTCGCGGGATCATAGACCTCGTATTGCAGATACAAATGCTGATCTCGCGTAAACACATGCGCGATATTCGGCACCAGTTCGGTCTGATCCTGCACCAACGGATGAAAGCCCTTCTTGTTGCCGCCCCCGCTGGTTGGCACGCGCTGGCTGCTCAACACCACCGAACTCATCCGCACCGGAGCCTTGCGCAGATCAGGAATCTGCACGTCCGTTTCAAACGAGCCCATTCGGCCGGTCTGATTTTCGCGGATCACAAATTTCAGGTGATAATTCCCCGGCGCCAGAATGAAGGCGGTGTTGTACTGGACGTTCTTCCGGCGTACCTGTTGCGCGCTGTCTACGGCCAGCTTGACGGTGTCGCGCAGGTGTCCCACCGGGAGTTTCCGGTTGGCCTGTACCACGCCGATGATGTCGATGGTGGCGTTGTCGCGGTCCTTGGCCTGCACGAAGGGAATCTGCGATCCCGGAATCACCAGCGAAACACCGAGATAGTAGTGCGAGTCATCCTGCCGGAAATAGGCCGCGCCCGCGTAGACCGCAACGTCGGTCTGCGGTAACTCGGCTTCCAGTTCATCGTTGATCTGCTGCTCGCGGTCGGCGCGATTCAGGTGCTGGAAATCGCGCCCGGCGTAATAACCGGAACGATATTCCAGCTTCAAGTCCGGCCGGTTGACCTGCACCTTTAGGTGGCGAAATCGACCGTCTTTGAGCCCGTTCGTGCTGGTGAAGCCCAGCACGTAATAAGCGGAAGTATCTTTCTGTACCTGCGAAAAGACTCCGCTGAAATCGTTCGAATCGAAAAACGCCTTGCCGCCCGTATCGTCCGCCAGCGTCGAGAGCGTTTCCTGCGATGCCGCATTGCTGTTCAGATCGTTGAACACGGCATTGCCGTTGTAGGCAGACTGCCCGTGCAAGCTTGCATTGCGTGCTTCCCCGCCCGGAGGAAGCGCCTGCAATCCCCGGACATCGAGCGGATAAATCGACACATTATTCTTTACCGCCGCGGCGGTGGTGGCGCGCAACGCCGACTGATTGTCGGTGCCCGACTGTGAGATCCCATTGCTGAAATAAATGATCGATTTCTTTTGTGAGATTTTTCCCAGCGCCTGCATCAGCGATTGCAGCGCCAGCAATTTCCGGTCGGCGGTGAAGGTGTTGTAGTCGGTATCATCCGCCGTAAACGCCCCTCCGGTTTCCGCTCCACCTTCGGCCGAACCCTCGGTACCCAAATCGAAGCCCTGCCCCTCACTCGACGTATAGGCCGACAAAGCCGCGAGAACCTTCGCCTTGTCATCCGAGAAATCCAGATCGACGCGCATGTTGGTGGACAGCGACACCAGCGCAATCATGTCCGCGGGCAGCATCTTCGACTGCACGAATTTCTTCGCCGAATCAACGCCGCGCTCGATCTGCTCCGGGTCCATTCCCGAAAAATCGAAGAACAGCAACATTAACCTCCGGTCCCGTGCGTCCATCGCCGGCTGGCTGGTATTTTTCAGCAGATTGCTCGTCCCCGAGGCGCCGCTGACCGTGGCCTCGGCAGCTCCCGCAGTAGCCAGCGCATCGACGTTCTCAAAATCGAAGGTGGAGATCTCTTGGCGCTTTCCGTCCTCGGCCACGCTGAAATCGTCTTTCTTCAAATCGCGAACCAGATTGCCCTTCTTATCGCGAACCACAACGTTGACGAGTACGAGTTCCGACGTGACGCGCATGCGATATTGCGGTTGCGCCGGCTGCTGCTGCGCTGCGGGCGGCTCTTGCGCTCGTACAGGCACAGTGCTATTTACCAGCAAGAGAGCCGTCGCGCTAAACGCCAGGAATTTTCGGCTCATGCTCATGGCTAAAACCGGAACCTCGCGATCACCGTCATCCGGCGCGTCGCCGCCGCCGAGGTCACCTGCCCGAACTGCAGCGAATTCACAATCGTATTGATCGACGAATAGTTGATGAAGTTAAAGACGTTCGCCGCCTGAAACCTCAGCTCCAGCGCCCGCGATTCCTTGATCGTGATGGTCTTCCCGAACGACATGTCCACCACCACTTGCCCCGGCCCGTGAATGATGTCGCGCCCGGCATCCCCGAACGCCGAGCCATCAGGATTCGCGCACGTGCTCGTCGACCCAAAGGTCTGCCCCGGCGAACAAAATGCCCCGGTATTGAACCATTCCGCGGTCGAGCGACCGCTCAGCGAAATTGGTTCGCCGGTCACATCCGCGCGCAGCGATCCGCTGACACCGCGGCTGATATCGATACTGTTCCCCAGAACGCGCGGCGTGTAGTAAAGGCCGCTGCTGATGGTGAAGTCGCCGCTCCATTGCCACCCGTTCAAAATGTGGGACCACGCTCCTTTGGACGCAAGCCGGTGACTCTCGCCAAACGGCAAATCATAAATCCAGTTCCCCGTAAATTTGTGCCGCTGATCGAAGCTCGATAAACCGCGATCCGCCGCGATGTCGAATGGATCCTGCGCCACCACCACGCCGCCTCCGCCGATCGACGACGCATCATCAATCGACTTCGAATAAATGTAATTCGCTCCAAACGCTAGGCCGTGCGCCATGCGCTTGCGCACGCGCACCGAGCCGGCATGAAACACCGAGTTGCCCGCCGATGATTCGTAGATAAACGGCTGAACCCCGGGGATGGTGATCGCGCGTTCGATATCCAGCCGCGTGCCTTTCGATCCGTTGTAACCAACGTTCAACAGAAATCCGTGTGGCAGCGTCCGCTGCACGTCCACGTTCCAGATCTGCACGTACCCGAGCCGGTAGTTCGGATCGATCGCGAAGTTGTTGGTCACCGCCCCGGGCGCAATCGCAGGAAATCCGTTCGCCAGCGTCAGCGGAGTTGCCGGACTGTTGACATTCGTGGCTGTCACCGCAAACGGCGGCTGAAATGCAAAATTCTGAATAATGCTCGCGTACTGCGCCAGGTTGTAGTTGATGCCGTACCCCGTGCGCACCACGGTCTGCTTCAGCGGCCGCCACGCCACACCGATCCGCGGCGCATAGTCATTGCGATCCGGATGAATCAGCGACGCCGGGAAATTTCCATTGAACGCTCCCGCAGCTCCGGGCAAAACCGGCACCGCCCCTGTAAATCCCGGCGCCACGTCGAGATTCGCGATGTGATTGCTCGCTTCCGTATAAGGGCCGTTGTATTCGTAGCGAAATCCGAGGTTCAGCGACAGTTTCGGCAAAATCCGCCAGTCATCCTGCACAAACAGATCGAACGAGTTTGCGCGAAAATCATAAGAATTCGTGCCCGACTGCAGCGTGGTCTGCTGCGGCACGCCCACCAGGAAATCCGCGAAGTCGTATCCCGTATCGCCGACCGGCACCGCGCTCCCCGGCACAAACTGCGAGGTCTCAAATCCCGTGAACGTAAAGGTGCCTTCCGCATTTTTCGCCGAACGAAAACTCTGCAGCATCCGCCGGTAATCGCCGCCAAATCGCCAGTTGTGCTTCCCGCGATACCAGCTCAGCGTCTCCGAAATCGTATAGGTCTGATCGAGCTCCCGCCGAGGCGTCGGATCGGTCAATCCTCCAAAAGTGGTGAAGTTGATCCCCGGCAATCCGAAATCGAACGGATCGTTAGAAATCCCGGTAATCCCCGCGGCGCCCGCGACATCCACTGCATTCGAATACAGATTCGTACTCGCCACGTGATTGTGGTTGTAGTTGAAGCGCAGCGAATTCGTTCGCCGCCCGTTGCCGTAAGTCCACCCGATGCTCGCGTTGAGCCCCTGCGTATTCGTGCTCCCAGCCAGCGAAGGAAACGGATTCACAATGTTGGTCGAATTGCGCGACCAGTTCATCCCCATATTCAAATTATTCTGCGCGCGACGCCGCCCTCCTCCACCCCCGCGCCCACCGCCTCCGCCACCACCCCCGGGCCCGCCACCTCCAAAGGGCCCTGTTCCCGCAAAATTGTGAATCAGCCGCAGACTCACCGCATCACTGTTGCTGTCGTCCGACGTCACATAGTGAAAATTCTGCGTCGCGGTGTTCAGATTCGGTAGCGGGATGTATTGCAGCAGCGCCTTCGCCGACGCGCTGATCCGCGCCGGATCAATCACATTCGCCTGCCCATTGAACGTTAGTGGAAGCCCTGTAGCCGGATCAAAAATCTGCACTGGCGATCCGTCCTTATACGTCGCACCCGAAAAATCCCCAGCTCGCTCCGCCGCCGTTGGCACCGTCGAGTACGAATCGTAAGGCGTGCTTCCGCGTGAACCATTCCATCCCACAAAATAAAACCACTTGCTGCCGCCGTTGAAAATCTTCGGAATATTCAGCGGCCCGCCGACGTTCGCACCAAATCGCGCAAAGTTATAACTCGCCTTTGGCGTCTCCATTCCGGTCAGCGAATAGGGACGCGCATCCAGCGCCGCATCGTTGTCCGAAAAATACAAAAATCCATGTGGCTGATTTACGTTGAAGTTTCGCCCCAGCCGTCCAATCATGATTGGCCCGCCGACTCCGCCAAGTCCTCCTGGCCCGCCACCTCCCGCTCCCCCGCCCGGTCCGCCAGAACCTTGTCCGCCAGGAATCAATCCTTCTCGCTGTGCCCGCTCGCGAAATTCCTGGATCCGCTGCTCGATGTCCTCCTCATTGCCGCCGCCAAAATCCTGCGTGCGTCCCTGCGCCCCGGTGATACTCACCGACTCGGTCGCGCTGTCCACGCCCGCCCCGTTCATCGGCAGAGCGGAAATGTCGCCACCCGAAGCCGATCCATTCGTTCCGGCCGCTCCCGCGCCACCAAGCGCATCCCCGCTCATCGCGCTCAACGTGTTCTGCACCGCTAAACTCTGAAATCCGCGTCCAGCCGCCGCAATCGCAGCGGCCGCCAGCGCGGCGCCTTCCCCCTGTTCCTCCTGCTGCCGCGACGCCAAAACCAGGTCCGCGTCAAATTTCCCCGATGGCGTCTCCGGCTTCAACGTCACTTCTTGTGTCTGCGTGGCAAACCCCATGAATTCGACGCGCACCACATAACGCCCTCGCGGCAATCCCGTGAACGTGTACGCTCCATTCGCCGCAGTAGCCACAGAAAATTTCTTTCCCGTGAGCGTATTCGCAGCCGTAACCGTCACTCCGGGCAGCAGAGTCTTCCCCGCGCGCACCGTCCCGCTGATGTCGAAGGATGTACGTGCAGGTTGAGCTGCGTCAGGTGACGGATTCTGCGCCGAAGGAGGTTGCCCCGGGGTGGATTGCGAAGTTGGAGCGGAACTCACAGAATCCTGCGCGCGCGCCATTCCGCCAAACAAACACACACACAAGACGAAAGCGAAGACCGTGATCCTTGATGCCCAAACGCTCCATCCTAAACCTGGCAATTTCAATTCTGCGGCTCCGCGGGCTTTTGCGCATTCGCTCCGCCCGTACCCGCATCCGTGGATCCGGCAGCCGGAGCTGACCCTGCGCCCGCCCCGCCGGCACCGCGCCGCCGCTGACCACCTCCCTGCCCGCTCCATTCCTGCATCCGCTTCCACTGCTCTGGCCCGATGATCACCACCGTCTTCGGCACAAACACATTATTTTCCAGCCCGCCGCGCGCAAAAACATGATCGCCCGGCTGAATGTCCGCCATGGTGATGGCCTCGCGTCCCTTGCGCAGCGAGGTGTCTTCGTTCAATTCGATCGTCTGACTTACGTTGTCGCTGCGCAGCACCGCCAATTTCGGCGCATCCACGTTCTTGATCTCACCGCTCACAAAATCCTTGCCCTGCGTACCAACCTGCTGCGCGAATTCGCCGCGCTCGCGCTCACCCGGTCCGCCAAAGCCGCCACGCCCTCCGCCCGGGCCCGGCCCATTCGTCGACCTCGCCGCGATCACCTGCGCGGTCCACGAGTGATCCGCGTTCTCCTCTCCGCGAACCAAAATAATGTCGCCCACCTTAAAGTCATTACGTTTGGCCGCCTGCCGATCTTTCCGGAATTCCGTCTTGTTCGTCAGCTTGATGCTGACGTTCTCGCCATCGACGTTGGTGATCTGGATTGAGCGGTCCGTTAAAGCGGTAATCTTGCCGAACATCGGCATCTTTCGGCCGTCTCCGGTTCCCTGTGTCTCTGGCCCCTGCTCCTGCCCCACCGCGCGCCGAACCGACAGGCCCTGTACGCACGCCAGCGCGAGTCCCAGTACTACCGCAGGAAAATTCACCCGCAAACAACGTGACCTCATTGGCTATTTCTCCGTCTCAGCTAGTGTAATGGACGCCACCTGTAGCGGCGGGGTTTCTCGGGAAGGGTGTTGCTCCAATCTCGGCCGAGAGCCCTCGGCGGTCAAACAGTCATTTTCTCAATCTGGTGCGCCAAACGCGGCGTGGCGGTCGCGTTGGGACGACCGCCGCGCCTCCACTTTTCCTAAACTTTCTTCTTCTTCATTGCGTCTTTCACGTTGGAACTTCCCAAAAGACGAGGCCAAAGTTCCCGTGCAACGCCTTCACAAATCCTGTTCGCTGGTGGGACCCAAAATCCCATTTCCGGTCAATCGACACCCTTTCGCGCTCTCGGATTTGGGTGTAACCTATTGACACACCAACGGTTATGGGATCGCCATGCGGGTCATCCGCGTGCCATTTTCTAGTCCGACACAAAAACTATGGACATACAACGACCATCAAACGCTCGCGAGAAAAAGATCAAGCGGATCATCTACGTCACCGTCGCCGTGATTGTCATTGCCGGCGTGACCCTGGGATTGTCCCGCCTCAAGCCCGCTGCGCCTTCGGTTGACCGCGGCACGGTGTGGACCGATGTCGTGAAGCGCGGCCCGATGCTGCGCGAAGTTCGCGGCCTGGGCACTCTCGTTCCCCTCGACATCCGCTGGATTCCCGCGCAAACCGCCGCGCGCGTAGACAAGATCGTCAACCGCCCCGGACCGCACATTCTCACTCCGGATACCATCATCCTCGAAATGAGCGATCCCTTGCTGCAGCGCGACTTGCTCGACGCTGAGTTCGCCCTCAAGGCCGCAGAATCCGACCTCGCCAATCTAAGAGTCCAGGTCAACAGCGAGCTGATGAACCAAAAGGCTACGGAAGCCACTGTTCGCGGCGACTACGAACAGAGCAAGCTGCAGCACGAAGTTGATTACAAATTGCACCAGGAAGGCATCGGCGCCGACGTCACCGAAAAGCTATCGAAGGTCAAGCAAGATCAACTGAAAATTCGCGTCGGCCTGGAGGAAGAGCGCACTCGCATTGCTGTCGACTCCGGCAATGCGCGAATTCAGGCGCAGCAATCGCGTGTGGATCAGGCTAAGGCCGCGTACGCGCTGCGCAAGAGCCAATCAGATGCCCTGCGAGTCCGCATGGGTATGACTGGCGTGCTGCAGCTGCTGCCCGTGGACGTCGGGCAAAACGTGGCAGTTGGCGCCAATCTGGCGCGCGTAGCGGACCCCACTAAGCTCAAGGCGGAAATCAAGATCGCTGAAACACAAGCCAAGGATATCGCCTACGGGCAGAACGCCACCGTCGATACCCGCAATGGCATCGTCAAGGGCCACGTCATCCGCATCGATCCCTCGGTCGTAAACGGCACCGTTACCGTGGACGTCGGCATCGACGATCCTTTACCCCTCGGCGCGCGCCCGGATTTGAGCGTCGACGGCACCATCGAACTCGAAAATCTCAAAGACGTGCTCTACGTTGGCCGCCCCGTGCATGGCCAGTCCGACAGCACCATCAGCCTTTTCAAGGTAACCTCCGACGATTCCGAAGGTATACGCACGACGGTGAAGCTCGGCCGCAGCTCCGTAAACACCGTCGAGATTGTGCAGGGCCTGCAGGTCGGCGACAAAGTCGTGCTTTCCGACATGTCGCAATGGGACAACGTCGACCGCATCCGCCTGAAGTAGTGGAAAGTGGAATTGGCCAGGCCTTGATCGGGTTGGCAGGGTTCGAATCGGCACCGAACTTTTTCGCGGCTTTCGCGTATCAGATTCAAGACATCTGCACTGGGTGCGACGTCTGAGTAGGTGGAGTCGATAGGGTGGTTGCCGAGTGACCAATCTGTGGCAGGACATCCGCTTTGGGGCGCGCATGATGGCGAAGAATCCCGCCTTCAGCGCCATTGCCATCTTGACCCTGGCCCTTGGTATCGGCGCCAATACCGCGATCTTTTCGCTGATCCATCAGATCCTGCTGCAACGTCTGCCGGTACCCAATCCCAGTGAATTAGTTGTGCTTCGCTCTCCGGGTCCGGTGACCGGGCACATCTCTGACGATGGCGATTACTCTGAATCCTTTTCTTACCGCATTTATAAGGGCCTGCGCGACAACAACAACGTACTTTCCGGCATGCTCGCTCGCTACTCCTTCTCCGCTAGCGTCGCCAGTCGCGGCCAGACCGAGCGCAGCTCGGGCGAACTGGTCTCCGGCAACTACTTCGAGGTCTTGGGCGTGCGTCCGGCTCTCGGACGTGTCTTCAATCAAGAGGACGATCGCGTTCCTGGCGCTCACCCTCTCGTCGTGCTCAGCCACAATTACTGGATGCATCGCTTCGGCGGTGATCCCAGCATCCTCAACAGGAGCCTGCTGATCAACGACGCCGAGCTTACCGTGGTCGGTGTTTCTCGCGCTGGATTCACCGGCGTGCAAGCCGGCCAGTCGCCCGACATCTTTGTGCCCCTGATGATGGCGCGAAAAATGATGCAGATGGGCAAGCGCGACCCCTTCACCGAATGGAACGATTACTGGTTGAAGGTGCTTGCGCGCCGCAAGGCGGGTCTTTCAAACGAACAAGTCGCTGCAGGTCTGAACACTATTTACCGGCCGATGCTCCAAGAACAGCTGACCACCATCCATCGCTGGAACGACCAAAAGCGCCAGCAGTTTCTCGATAAGAAGATTGAGGTTTCGGCAGGGTCGCGCGGCCGCACGGTTCTGCAACGCGACACCGGTCCCGCCCTGAGTGCGATGTTCGCTATGGTCGGCCTCGTGCTCATTGTCGCCTGCACCAACATCGCGAATCTGCTGCTCGCTCGTGGCGCGGCCCGCCAGCGGGAGTTCGCCATTCGCTCCGCCCTCGGCGCCACTCGTGCTCGCATGGTTCGCCAGCTGGTCATTGAAAGTTTGCTGTGCGCATTGGCCGGAGGAATCCTGGGCGTCGCTCTCGGTGCGGTGCTGATGGACTATTTGACGCCGATCATTATCGCGAACGCGGGAATTCAGGGTCTCAACGCGAAGCTCGATCTGACGCTGCTGGTTTTCGCCCTCGGCGCGACTTTGCTGTCCGGCACCTTCTTCGGCCTGCTTCCTGCCTGGCGCGTCACCCGCTCTGACGTTTCTGACGTCATCAAGGAGCAAGGCTCGACTTCCTCAGCCAGCGTGTCGCACGTCCGCTTTCGCAAAATTCTCGTCGCGGGCCAAGTTGCTTTCACCATGTTGCTGCTCGCCGGCGCTACGCTCTTCGTCCGCACGCTGCTCAACCTGCGCAATCAGGATCTCGGCCTGCGTACCGCGAACGTGATGAGCTTCTCGATTTCGCCGGCTCTAAACGGATACGACGCCCCGCGCACCATCGCGCTTGTCGATCAGTTGCGTGCCCGCATCGCCGCGCTCCCGGGTGTGCGCACCGTTGGTTCCGCAGAAATTGGGGCTCTAACGGGAACTGACGAAGGCACGAACGTCACAGCCGAAGGTGGGACACAGCCGCCGGAAGAAGAGCAACACGTGAATTATGTTGCCGTGAGCGCTGACTATTTCTCTACCCTGGGCGTGCCGCTGCTTCAGGGCCGCGAATTCGCTCAGTCTGACGGCACTTCTAGCCCCAAGGTCGCCGTCGCGAGCGAGACGATGGTCAAGCGCTTCTTCCCCGGCCGCGATCCCCTCGGCATGCATTTTGCTTTCGGGGGCGGCGATAAGGTTAAGCCCGACATCGAGATTGTCGGCGTCGTCAAGGACATCAAGCAGGACCACGTCAGGACCGTCACACCCAATCCGTACGTTTACATTCCCTATTCACAGAAGCCCGTACTTTCCAACATGACTTTTTATGTGAGCTCGTCCCGCGACCCGCAGCAGCTCGCTCCGGAACTACAAAGCAAAGTCCGAGAATTGGATGCCAATTTACCCGTCTATGAAATGAAGACTCTCGAACGCATCGTCGATGAGGATCTGTTCTCGGTTCGTATGGTAGCTGTCCTTTCCGCCGGCTTTGCCAGCCTCGCTGCGTTACTCGCGGCGCTGGGAATCTACGGCGTGCTGGCATATCTGGTGGTACAGCGAACCAGGGAAATCGGCATTCGCATGGCCCTCGGGGCGGAGGCGGGCGACGTTCGCCAACTGATCCTGAAAGAAGTTTTCAGCATGATCGTAGCTGGTATCGCGGTTGGGCTGCCGCTGGCCTATGGGATGGCGCGCTTTAGCGAATCATTGCTTTACGGCGTCAGTGCAGGGAGCCCTGCCGGCTACGCGGTCGGCCTTCTGTTGGTTGCGCTGGTCGCGCTGGCTGCATGTTATTTACCGGCTCGACGCGCAACACGGGTCGATCCCCTGGTGGCATTGCGCTATCAATGATTTTTGTCGCGGTTCAGTAGTTGCAGGGCGTCTCAAGTTTTGAAGCTGCAGTCGAGGTCAGAAGCAAAGAATTTACGGTTTCTAGAAACCCGCATTGAAGGAGAGGCAATGGCCGACACCCAGACGTTGATCAAAATGGAAGGCGTGAAGAAAGTCTTCCTGACCGACGAAGTGGAAACCCACGCACTCGAGGAAATCCACCTCGAAATCAAGAAGGGCACGTACATTTCGATCGCCGGGCCCTCGGGCTGCGGCAAGTCGACGCTGCTGTCGATTCTCGGCCTGCTGGATTCGCCGAGTCACGGCAATTACTGGCTCAACGGCCAGCCGGTTGCCAACCTCAGCATCAGCGAGCGGACGCGCATTCGCAATCGCGAGATCGGGTTCATCTTTCAGGCCTTCAACCTGATCGGCGATCTCACCGTCTACGAGAACGTCGAGCTGCCATTGACCTATCGCGGCACCAGCGCCAGCGAGCGCAAGCAGAAGGTACAGAACGCGCTGGAGCGCGTTGGTATGGCCCACCGCCTGCGGCACTACCCCTCGCAGCTTTCGGGCGGTCAGCAGCAGCGTGTCGCTGTGGCCCGCGCACTTGTCGGCGATCCGCTGATTCTGATGGCCGATGAGCCCACCGGAAACCTGGACTCCAAGAACGGTGAAGCGGTGATGGAGCTGCTGCGCGATCTGCACCGCAACGGCGCCACCATCTGCATGGTCACCCACGACCAGCGCTACGCCAACTTCGCCGAGCGCACCATCCACCTGTTCGACGGCCGTATCGTCGAAGAGACTCAGGAAGCGCGCGTCGGCGCTGATTGACCGCCGCGTCGACGCCGGCATCTGACCGCGCCAACGCGGCCACGTGAGAACTTTCACGCAACGCTACCCGGTACCACACAATTCGACTGGAGTCGCCATGATCGGAATCTGGCAGGACGTGCGTTTTGGCGTCCGAATGCTGCTGAAGCATCGTCTCGCAACGCTGGTTTGCGTGGTCGCGTTGGGCCTCGGGATCGGCGCGAACGCTGCGATGTTTAGTATGGCCGAAGGCTTCCTGCTGCATCCCGTGCCCTTAGAGAACCCCGACAAGCTTGTGGCGCTGGTGGATTCGCGGCCGGAGCAAAACGTGGAGATGAATTCGGTCGCGCCGGCCACCTTTTTCGACTGGAAAAAGGAAGCGCAGTCGTTTGAGAAATTGACGTTCTACGCGTGGAGTGAAAACAACCTCACCGGCGACCGCGAGCCGCAAAAAATCCAGGCGTTCCTCGTAGCTGCGAATTTCTTCCAGACCATCGGCGTGCAGCCGCAGCTCGGCCGTACATTTCTCCCCGACGAAGAGGAAGCCGGCAAAGACCAGGAAATTATTCTGGGCCACGCGCTCTGGGAACAGCGTTACGCGTCCGATCCGCACATCGTAGGCAAAACGATCAAAGTTGACGGACTCAGCGTTACCGTCGTCGGCGTGATGTCCAAAGGTTTCGACTTTCCCATGCCGGCGGAGGCATGGATGCCGCTGGGTCTCGACGCCAAAGCGCGGCAGGATCGCTCGCGCCGCTGGCTCTTTGTCCTCGGCAAAATGAAGGATGGCGTCTCGTTCGCACAGGCCAGCGCCGAAATGAAAGCTATCACCGCGCGGCAAGCGGAAACGTATCCCGATACCAACAAGGGCTGGAGGCTGCGGCCGATGCCGCTGCGGCAATTCGTCACCGGCACACTGACGCGGCAATATACGATTCTGCTGCTAGGCGCAGTGGGTTTCGTGCTGTTAATTGCGTGCGCCGACGTAGCCAATGTGCAGTTTGCGCGCATCACCGGACGCACCAACGAACTCGCGGTGCGAACCGCGCTGGGTGGAAGCAAGTGGCGCGTGGTGCGCCAACTGCTGATCGAGAGCATTCTGTTGTCGCTGTGCGGCGCAGCCCTGGGTTTGCTGTTCGGGGAGTGGGGCGTGGCAATGATCTTGTCGCACATGCCTCCTGATGTCGCGAAATTCGTGGCCGGATGGAAAACCATCAGTCTGGATACCGGCGCATTTCTATTCACGCTGGGTGTCGCCGTGGCGAGTGGAATTCTGTCGGGCATCGCGCCCGCGCTGCTGAGTTCGCGAACGAACATCAACGAAACTTTGAAGGAAGGCGGGCGCGGAGGTTCCGTGGGGCGCGCACGGCACCGTCTGCGCGGCGCGCTGGTGGTCGCCGAAGTGGCCCTCGCGCTCATGCTGCTGGTGGGTGCGGGATTGCTGGTGCGCAGCTTCCAGGGGCTGCTGAACGTCAACGAAAGCTACCATCCGGAAAGTTTGCTGACCATGAATCTGACTCTGCCCGACCCGCAATATGCGAAGCCGGCCGCGCGATTGAATTTTCATGAACAGATGTGGCAAAGGCTGGCATCGCTCTCCGGCGTGCAAACCGCAGCGCTGGTGAGTCACGTGCCGTATTCCGAAGGCGGTGGCATCGGTGAAGAAAACATCGCGATCGAGGGGCGTGCGCCGACACAGCGAGGAGAAATCGTCAGCGCCATCGTGGAAACCGCGACGCCGAATTATTTCGGCCTGATGAATATCGCACTGCGCGATGGGCGCCTGTTGGCTGAAAGCGACGGCGCGGAGACGCAACCCGTCGCGGTGATAAGCGCAAGCCTGGTGCGGCGCTATTTTCCTGCCGGCGAAAATCCACTGGGCAGGAAGATTCAAGTCGGCAGGACCGGCGGTCAAGGCAACTCGGAGCATCCATGGATGACCATCGTCGGCGTGGCAAGCGACGTTCACTACAGTTGGATCGAAAAAGACGATCAGCCTACCCTGTATCGTTCGTTCCGGCAGTCGCCACCATATTTCACGACCGTGGTGCTGCGAACGCAGGGCGACCCGCTCAAGTTCGTGTCGGCGGCGCGAACGGAAATCGCCTCCGTCAATGCGGATCTGCCGCTGTACAACATCAAGCCGATGGCTACGGTGATCACCGAGTCGATCGTGGGTATCGCCTATGTGGCTGCAATGATGGCGGTTCTCGGTGTGATTGCGCTGGTGCTGGCTTCGGTCGGGGTGTTCGGTGTGATGTCGTATTCCGTAAGCGAGCGCGCGCATGAGATTGGCATCCGCTTGTCGATGGGGGCGCAGGCTGCCGACATCCTGCGCCTGGTTGTGCGGAGCGGTATGACGTTGACGCTGCTGGGTCTGGCGATGGGGTTGCCGGTGTCGTTTTTGCTGGCGCGGGCGATGTCGTCGCTGTTGTTTGGCGTGGAAGCTACGGACGCGACAGCGTTTGTAGGTTTGCCCTTGCTGCTGGCAGCGGTGGCGGCGCTGGCCTGCTACCTGCCGGCGCGTCGTGCGGCCAGCTTGGATCCGCTTCGCGCACTGCGGCACGAGTGATTTGTGGGGTCAATACTCCCCACACCGGTGTTTTCAAGCCAAGAGTGCGCAGCCTATTGATTTCATTGAAGTTGGCAAAAACTACAGTGCAAAAGAGTGCAGGAAATTGGGCGCTTTGGAACAGTTTTCAACAGTTTTTTGCATTGTAGAGGGTGGCTTCGCGAAGGCGGGCGGGCCTATACCAGGACGGACGTTGAACGGGGCTCGTCGAGGTCGGTGCGGGTCGCCCCGGCGGACCTAGAGGCACAAGCTAGAGTGTCTGTGTTACAACGAAGGCTTGACGCTTTGCGAGCCATAGGATTTGAAGGCTCAGCGGGATTGGAAAAGGAGAGATTGTGGAACCTTTGATTCAGTTGCGGAATTTGGAGAAGTCCATTGAGGCGGGACCTAACAAGTTTTTCTTGTTGCGGCGGGTAAGCATCGACATCCAGCAGGGCGAGTTTGTGACCATCATGGGGCCGTCGGGGGCCGGCAAGTCGACGCTGCTGAGCATTATCGGGATGCTGGATAGCGCGTGGTCGGGGGAGTACTACTTTCTCGATCAGGCAGTACACAAGATGAACGTGAAGAAGCGGAATGAATTGCACAAGGCGAATATCGGGTTTGTCTTTCAAAGCTACCATTTGATCGACAACCTGACCGTTTTTGAGAACCTGGAGATTCCGCTGTCGTACAAGAACGTGCCACACAAGGAGCGCGTGAGCATGGTGTGCGACGCGTTGGATAAGTTCAACATCGTGGGGAAGAAGGATTTGTTTCCGAATCAGTTGTCGGGCGGGCAACAACAACTGGTGGGTGTGGCACGGGCGGTGATTCAGAACCCGAAATTGATCCTGGCCGACGAACCTACCGGAAACCTACATTCGGAGCAGGGCGACGAAATCATGCAACTGTTTAAGCGGCTGAACGAGGCGGGGACGACGATCATTCAGGTGACGCATTCGGAGAGGAATGCGACGTATGGGGACCGAATCATTCAGCTGAAGGATGGATGGGTGGTGAGTGAGGGGAAGACGGAAGAGGTTGTGAAGCAGGGGTGAGGGAGTGGACGGTCGAGAGAGCAATGCTAGCTCGAGTTGATCTCGCCGATTGGTGTGGGGGCTGGGATCTAGCCACGGTCCCTCCCCTGCGCAGCCCGGCGCGCACAATACGCGCGCAAGAAAAAGCCGGGCTGCTCCGGTCGGGATGACAAATTGGTCTCAGTCCGGGCAGCCTCGGCGGGGGATGACTGATTTGCTTTCACCAGCTTCGGTGAGCTGACAGATGTTGCCGTGAGGTGGGCGATGGGGAACTTCTGGGCGGATGTGAAGTATGGCTTGCGAGTGCTGGCTAAGAACCCGGGGTTCACAATTGTTGCAGTGCTGACGCTGGCTTTGGGTATCGGCGCTAACACTGCAATTTTCAGTGCCGTGAATGGCCTGCTGCTCCACCCGGCCGGGATACCGCATCCTGAACGCCTGGCGGCTATTCGAGTCCGCTATGAAAAGCTCAATCTGAAGAACATCGTGGCTTCCGCGCCGGACTTTACGTTTGTGCGCGACAACCATCAGATCTTTGCCGCGGCGGCGATGCAGCGGGATGGCGGATTCAACTACACCGGAGGGGAGTTCCCGGTGCGGTTGCGCGGGTCCATGGTGACCTGGCAATGGTTCGAAGTCTTCGAGGCGAAACCTCTGCTGGGCCGTGTGTTTGCGCCCGAAGAAGATCAGTATGGCGCGAATCACGAGGTGGTGCTGGCGTACAACACCTGGAAGGCGACTTTCGGCGGCGATCCCAATATTGTCGGCCAGTCCATCCAGTTGAATTCCGAGCCTTACCGGATCATTGGCGTGATGGGGCCGAATTTCCTGTGGCCAAACCCAACCGATTTGTGGTCCCCGCTGGGACTGAAGCCGGAACGCTATGCACTCGACAATATTTTCAATGAGAGCTACTTCGTGGTGGCGCGCATGCAGCCGGGCGTGAAGATGTCGAATGTGACGGCCTTTCTCGACCGGACGACAAACCAGATTCGCGAGGATTCCCGGACGCAGGGGTATCCCAAGGCCTCGGGCTGGGGGATGTTCGCAGTTCCCTTCACCGAATTTGTATACGGTGACGTGCGGACGCCACTGTTCATTCTGCTTGGCGCCGTCGGGTTGGTGCTGCTGATCGCGTGCTCCAACGTAGCGGGATTGTTGCTGGCGCGAGCCTCGGGCCGGGCGAAGGAGTTTGCGGTGAGGACGGCGCTGGGAGCATCGCCCTGGCGATTGGGTGCACAGACCTTGACCGAGAGCGTGGTGTTATCCGTGGGCGGGATGATTCTGGGCCTGCTGATCGCGTTCGGAGTGCTGCAGGCGCTGGTGGCACTGGCGCCGGAAAACCTGATGACCGGCGTGACCATCTCCATGGATGCATGGGTCCTGGGATTCACGGCCTTGCTCGCGGCCGTAGCCGCACTGATATTCGGCACAGCGCCGGCATTCCGAATCGCACGAATCGATCCGCAAGCGAACCTCAAGCAGGGACGCGGGTCGGGCAGCGAGACGCGAGGCGACCACCGGTTTCGAGATGTGCTGGTGGCGGGTGAACTGGCACTGGCGCTGGTTCTTCTGGCGAGCGCTGGGGTTTTTCTGAAGAGCCTGGCCAAGTTGCACGATGTGGATTTGGGATTTCGGCCTCATGGATTGATGACCGCAGCGCTGGCTCTGCCGGAAAAAACGTATGACACGCCCGCAAAGCAGATCGGTTTCATGCGCACCGCCGTGGAGCAACTGAAGAATTCTCCAGGCGTGGAATCAGCGGCCGCGGCAACTCCAATGCCGTTCAGCGGATTTGGCGGGTCGGCATCGTTTGCGATTGAAGGCCGCGTTGCGCCGCCGGGCGATCCCGGACCGCACGGGGATATCCGGCAGGTGAGCACTGGCTATTTTGAGACGATGGGGATTCGCCTGGTGAGCGGCCGGACGTTCACCGACGAGGATCGCATGGGCAGCCAGCCGGTGGCGATAATCGACGAGAATCTGGCGCGACAATACTGGCCAAACGAAAACCCGGTGGGCCGCCACATTCGGAACGGGCAGAAGGATCCGTGGAAGACGATCGTCGGGGTGGTAGCGCCGGTGCGGCACTCGCAGGTAGCGGGAGATGAGGCATCGGCGGATATGGTTGCCGGCGCGGCCAAGGGCGTTTACTACTACCCGTTGTATCAAGAAGAATCGCCGATGGCATTTTTGATCGCGCGAACGAAGGGTGATCCGTCCCGGATGGCGGCAACGATCCGCGATGCGGTGCACGGCGTCGACCCGGGTCAACCTGTGTCGGATCTCAAGACCATGGATCAGCGCGTGACACTGTCGCTTGGGCCGCGGCGATCCGCCGTTGCGCTGCTGACGGTGTTCGCGGTGATGGCATTGAGCCTTGCGGCGGTCGGACTGTTTGGATTGGTCCGCTACAACGTGGCACAGCGGACGCAAGAGATCGGCGTGCGCATGGCGCTGGGCGCTTCCAACCGCGATGTAATAAAGATGGTGCTGTGGGAGGGGCTGAAGCTGGCGCTATTCGGAGTCGGCGGTGGATTGGTGGCGGCGTTCGCGTTGACACGTCTGATGGGCGGACTGCTCTACGGAGTAAGTGCGACCGATCCGGCCACCTTTGCGGGGATGGCGGTTCTGTTGACGGGTGTAGCGATGTTTGCGGCTTGGCTGCCGGCGCGAAAAGCAACCCGGGTCGATCCATTGGTGGCGCTGCGGTACGAATAGAAGACGCCAGTCACTAGCCGGCAGCTGAAGGTATTGGGGAGTAGCCAAATGAGACAGCTAATGCAAGATTTGCGGTACGCGGTGCGAATGTTGGCGAAGAGCCCGATGTTCACGGCGATTGCGGTGTTGACGCTGGCGTTGGGGATCGGCGGCAACACGGCCATCTTCAGCGTGGTGAACGCGGTATTGTTGAAGCCGCTTCCCTACTCGAATCCAAACCAACTGGCGATCCTGTCGGAGAAATCAGCGGAATTCCCGGAGATGTCGGTCGCGTACCCGAATTTTGAGGAGTGGCGGGATCACAGTCAAACATTTGCGCAGATGGCGGCGTTCCGGGCGGAATCGTTCAGCCTGGCTGCGGGCGGCAAGGCTGAACATGTGCGGGCGCGGGAGGCGTCTGCGTCGTTTTTGGCGCTGTTGGGTGTGCATCCTTTGCTGGGGCGAAATTTCCTGCCCGAGGAGGACCGCGCGGGAGCCGCGCCGGTTGCGATTCTGGGCTATGGGTTGTGGCAGACGAAGTTCGGCGGCGATCCACAGATCGTGGGCAAGCCAGTGGTTATCTCCGACAAGAGTTACACGGTGGTGGGCGTGCTGCCCGATCATTTCTGGTTTTACAGCAAGCCGGAATTGCTGATTCCCATCGGGAGCGCGTCGGGACTGTGGCGCACCGATCGGGAACTGCGATCCGGGACGTACGTGGTGGGCCGCCTTCGACCGGGTATGTCGATGACCGAGGCGCGCGCGGATATGGCCTCAATCATGGCGGGGCAAGCCGCGGCGTTTCCGAAATCGAACGGCGGTCACAGTATCAATGTGAATCCGATGCTGGAAGACGTCGCCGGCGGAGTGCGAACGAGTTTGTATCTGATGCTGGGCGCAGTTGGATTTGTGCTGTTGATTGCTTGCGTAAATGTCGCGAATTTGCTGTTGGTGCGCGCGGCGAGCCGCCAGAAAGAAATTGCCGTACGTGTGGCCATGGGAGCGTCACGCTGGCGGATGATGCGGCAACTATTGACCGAAAGCGTGTGCCTAGCGACGCTAGGAGGAGTTCTGGGGCTGCTGCTTGCGCGATGGGGAACCGATGCGCTGCTCAGGGCCGTGCCCGGAAGTTTGCCGCGTGCGGAAAATGTGTCGCTGGATTGGCGCGTGATGGCCTTCACGTTTGGCGTCTCATTTTTGACAGGCGTTCTTTTCGGATTGGCTCCGGCGCTGCGGGCCGCAAAGACCAACGTGCAAGGGACATTGAAGGAACAGACGCGCGGGACAACGGGCGGGCATCATCGGCTGCAAGGCGTGCTGGTGGCGACGGAACTAGGGCTGGCGCTCGTGTTGCTGGCGTGCGCGGGATTGACCATTCGCAGCATGTCGCTGCTGCGAAATGTACATCCGGGGTTTGACGCGCAAAAAGCGCTGACCTTCAACGTGTCGCTATCGAAGGTGGGATATTCAACCCCGGCGAAAGTGCGTACGTATTTCCACGAAGTTTTGCGACGGCTGGAAGCACTGCCGGGAGTACAAGCGGCGTCGGTAAGTAGCGATTTACCGATGCGGGATGACAGCGAGATCTTTTTCTATGTGGCCGACCGGCCCAAACCGACGAAGGAAAAGATGGTATGGGCGATGTTCTACCTGGTGTCGCCGGGATACAAGGATGCGATGGGACTGCAGTTGCTGAAGGGTAGGTTCCTGACGGCGCAGGACAACGAGACCGCGCCGAGCGCGATCGTGATCGACGATGCCATGGCGCGCGGTTTGTTCCCAAATGAGGATCCGATCGGCAAAAGTCTGATCATTCCCTACCCGGGGCTGGATCAGCCACGGCAGATCGTGGGCGTGGTCAATCACGTAAAGCATGCCGGACTGGCCGCGGATGCCACGGCGCTGATCCGTTACCAGTTCTATATGGCCTTTGATCAGATCCCCGATGCATTCTACGGAGAAGTGGCGAGCGGGTCGTTGAGCCTGATCGTGCGAACGGCCACGTCGGATGCCAGCGCATTGGGGTCCACAGTGATGGAAACCGTCCGGGAGTTGGACCGAGACCAACCGGTATTTGGGCTGGTGCCGATGGGCCAACTGATCGAGGAGTCCCTGGCGTCGCAGCGATTTGCGACGTTGTTGCTGGGAATTTTCGCGGGGATCGCGCTGATTCTGGGCAGCGTCGGAATTTATGGCGTGATGTCGTATCTGGTGACGGCACGGACGCACGAAATGGGGATTCGCATGGCTCTGGGAGCGGAACGCAGTGACGTCATGCGCTTGATCTTGAAGCATGGATTGATCCTGGCCGGAGCCGGATTGGCGGTGGGATTGCTCGGTTCGGTGGTTTTCACGCGCTTGATGGCGAGCTTGTTGTTTGGAGTGTCGCCGACGGATGGCATCACGCTGACAGCGGTGGCGGTGTTGCTGGTGGGAGTGGCGATGCTTGCCTGCTATGTGCCGGCGCGACGCGCCACGCAAGTGGACCCAATGGTGGCGTTGCGATACGAATGAGAGACCAGGTAAGAGCGGTGAAGGAAGTAAGGGAGATTGCAAGGAGTGGCGGGCGTACCGTGGTGGCGCGTTCGGGAAACGAGATAGGATAAACTGCAGACTGCCTACTGAATGAAGACGACAAATACTCATCCCCATCGGGTTTTAATTGCGGACGATCAACCAGACATTCGCGATGCGTTGCGACTATTGTTGAAACGCGAGGGTTACGAAACGCATGGCGCGGCTTCGCCAAATGAGGCGCTGGCGGCGATCGAAGCACGCGAATTCGACGCGGTGCTCATGGATTTGAACTACGCGCGCGATACGACTTCTGGACAAGAAGGGCTGGATCTGCTGCCGCGTTTGCAGATGATCGACGGAACGCTGCCGATTATTGTAATGACGGCGTGGAGCAGCGTGGAAGTTGCAGTCGAAGCGATGCGCCGCGGAGCACGGGATTTTATTCCCAAGCCGTGGGAGAACAACCGGCTACTGACGATCTTGCGCACGCAAATCGATTTGCGGCAGGCGCTGCGGCAGGCTTCGCGGCTGGAAGCTGAAAACCGAATGCTGCGTGCGGAATCGCGGCCGACGATGATCGCGGAGTCGGCCGCGATGCAGCCGGTGCTCGATATTATCGGGCGAATCGGGCCGTCGGACGCCAACGTGCTGATCACCGGCGAACATGGAACCGGCAAGGAGGTGGTGGCGCAGACTTTGCACGCGCTTTCACCAAGGGCGGTAACGCCGATGGTGACGGTGAATGCAGGAGGATTGTCCGAAGGCGTTTTTGAAAGTGAGTTGTTCGGACATGTAAAGGGAGCCTTTACCGACGCGCGGGTGGATCGCGTGGGACGGTTCGAGCTGGCGGACAACGGCACCCTGTTTCTGGATGAAATTGCGAACGTGCCGCTGAAATTGCAGGCGAAATTGCTTCGCGTGCTGGAGACCGGGGAGTTGGAGCGCGTCGGGTCGTCGAATACGCGTCGCGTGAATGTCCGGGTGATTGCGGCGACCAACGTGGATGTGAACGCGGAAGCGGCCGCGGGAAGATTCCGGCAGGATCTGTTGTTCCGGCTGAATACCATCGAGATTCACCTGCCGCCATTGCGTGAGCGGCGCGAAGACATCGATGTGCTGGCACAGCATTTCTTGCGCGGGTATGCGCAGCGATACCGCAAGACGATCACCGGGTTCGATCCAGTGGCCACGCAGATGTTGCACGAGCATCCGTGGCCAGGAAATGTGCGCGAGCTGGATCACTCCATCGAGCGCGGAGTTTTGCTGGCGACCGGATCGCAAGTGCGGGCCGCGGATCTGGGATTGCGTGCAGCAGCGGCGGGGAGTACCGCGAAACTGGAAGAGATGAGCCTGGATGATGTGGAGCATCACCTGATTCAGCGGACGCTGGCGCGCTACGACGGCAACGTCAGCCAGGCGGCCAAGGCCCTGGGATTGAGCCGAAGCGCGATGTACCGGCGCTTGCAAAAACACGGCTTGGAATGAACTCCCTCACTTACGAACAGCGCATTCAGCTCCTCGCGCTGGCGGCAGGCCTGCCCGGATCTGCCATTGCGCTCATCCTGTTGTGGACGGGCGACTATTCCTCTCGAACTGTCTGGACACTGGGATTTCTGATTATTTCCTTCTGGCTGGGCTTTGCGTTTTCGTTGCGGCATCGCGTGGCGTTTTCTTTGCAGACGCTTTCGAATTTGCTGGCGGCTTTGCGCGAGGAGGATTTCTCGGTACGCGGGCGAGGCGCGCGCAGAGACGATGCCATGGGCGAAGTGATGATCGAGGTCAACGCGCTGAGCGAGACTTTGCGCGAGCAGCGGCTGGGCGCGTTGGAAGCAACGGCGCTGTTGCGGACGGTGATGGAAGAGATCGATGTGGCGATTTTTACTTTCGATAATGAGGCGAAATTGCGGCTGGTGAATCGCGCGGGGGAGCGTTTGCTGGCGCGCTCGCCCGAGCGCCTGTTGGGATTTACGGCGGCGGAATTGGGCCTCGGAGCATGCCTGGAGGGCGAGCCGGCGCGTACGATGGAGTTGAGTTTTGCGGGAGGCTCGGGGCGCTGGGGAATGCGGCGAGGTTCGTTTCGTCAGGCGGGACTGCCACATCAACTGGTGGTGTTGAGCGATTTGAGCCGCGCGCTGCGTGATGAGGAGCGGCAGGCGTGGCAGCGGCTGATCCGCGTGATGGGGCATGAGTTGAACAATTCGCTGGCACCGATTCAGTCGGTGGCGCAGAGCCTGGAGAGCGGATTGCAGTCGCTGGCTTCAGGACCCGAGGAGGCGCAGGGTGGTCCGAGCGCGGAGTTGCTGGACGATATGCGTCAGGGATTCGGGATCATTCGTTCCCGTACGGAGGCGCTGGGCCGGTTCATGGCCGCGTATTCACGGCTGGCGCGTCTGCCTGCTCCCAAATTGGCGCCCGTGGATGTGCGGCCGTGGATTACCCGGGTGGTAAAGCTGGAAACGCGCGTGAAAGTGAAATTGGAGGAGGGACCGGACGTGGTGATTGCCGGCGATGCGGATCAGCTGGAACATTTGCTGATCAATCTGGTGCATAACGCGGCGGACGCGGTGCTGGAGAGTGGGAAGTGCGCCAGCGTGGGTTGGGCGCGGCAGGATTCGCAGCTGCATGTTTGGGTGATTGATGATGGATTGGGGATTCAGAATCCGGCGAACGTGTTCGTGCCGTTTTTCACGACGAAGAAAGGCGGGACGGGGATTGGGCTGGCGTTGAGCCGGCAGATTGCTGAGGGGCATGGAGGGACTTTGACGCTGGAGAATCGGAAAGATGAGCGCGGCGCGGAAGCGCGATTGAAGTTGCCGTTGTAGTTGAAGTGGCGTTTGGTAGTTGAACGTTGAGACGTTCGGAGGCGCGCTGAAGCGCGGGAACGTATGCAGAGATCGGGATCGACGGATAGAGAGTGCTGTGCGCTGACGTTGACACCGGCAGGAGTGCCTGTGCTACCTGTGACTAGTTTTTTGGAGGCTCGGTCATTTCCATGGCCCAGATGGCGGCGGGCCGCATGTACATGGAGGCGCGGTAGTTGCCGGTGATGTCCCAGGCTTCGGGAGTGCGGAACCAGTAGCCTTTGGTTTCGTAGGTGGTGTGATAGATGCCCCAGGCCGTCTTGTACGCCTCGTCTTTCATTCCTTCACCGAGCATGAAGCTGGCGAGGCCTAACGTTGTGCCGGTCCAGACTTCCTGAACCTGTTCGTTGGTGGTGACCAGCGAGCCGTCGGCGGCGATGCCGTTGACGGCGCCCATGGTGCCATCGGCGAATTTCATTACGTTGTAGGCGTAGATTTTCTTCAGGGCTTTTGCGCGCATCTCGCGGGGGACGATGTCGCCGAGGCCGGTCATGTCGGCGTACCACTGGCCGGCGAGTTGGTCGGCTTGAATGTTGTCCTTGTATTCGCTTTGCGTGTCGTATCGGAAGTATTCGCCGTTCCAGAGCTTTTTGATGTAGCTGGCCTGGGCTTTGGCGAATTCATCGTGATATTGCTTTGCGGCGGCGGTCTCGCCGAGCTGCTTGGCGATTTCCTCGGCGGAACGTAGAGCGGCGAGATACAGGCTGGCGGAATACGCGCTCTCGCCTTTGACGAGCCAGGTGTCGTAGGTCTGGTCGGGATAGCCCTCGTTTTCGGGTAGTCCGTCGCTGTCGTGATCGTACTTGTTGAGATACGCGATGGATTCCTGCACCGCGGGCCAGGTGTCGCGCAAGAAGCCGTCGTCCTTGCGTCCAGTAAAGACAAAATCGCGATAGATCATAAGGACGAATTTAGGGTTCAGATCTTTCCAGCCATTGGTGTCCTGCCAGCTGAACTGATTGATTTGCTTGAAGGCATCTTCCTGGGGCACGCCCAGGTCGTGCGGCACAGCGCCCTTGGCTTTGCGGATGCGATAGGTGAGCTGATTCGTTTCTTGCGTCTTCCAGATCCATTCCATTTTTTCGGGAAGTTCCTGCGGGACAGTGGCAGCGAAATCGCGCATGACGCCTTTTTCAAGTTCGGGCCAGAACTTGAGTAGCGGCATGGAGCCGTAGAAGCGGACGTCGAGCGTTTCGTAATAGGGATAGTCGTAGCACTCCATGAAGGAATATGTGGGCCGATCTTTGGGGTCAGAACCCACCGGGCGGCCGTAGAAAGAGCCAGCGTCGGCGAGGACGTAAAGTTCGTTGAAGAGCATGCCGCGGTACCAGAGTGGCTTGGATTCATCATTAATGTAACGCCCTTGCCAGGAGTCGATGACGTCGCTCCAGGCGGAGGCGTTTTTCAGGGCGTCGCGGGCGATGGCCCAGGAGTTGAGGCCGGTCGCGCCGTAGAAGTCGGTGTAGCGGCGATGCCATTTGCGGCCGGCGCCGAATTGGATGATGGGGAGATCCCAGGAGATGACCACGGGAACGACGCGCTTTTCTCCGGGCTCCAGGGTGAAGCGGACGGCGATGGCACCGGCGATAGGCTCGTCGCTGCTGGTCCAGGCGTTGTCGCTGTTGGAAAGGCGGCCGTCTTTGGCGAAGGGCGTCCAGATGTCGCTGCCGTCGCGGTCGGGAGCAAAGGTAGTCTGGTAGGAGACCTCGACGCCGGGGGATTCCAAAGCGGCGATGGTGAATTGGCCGTCCCATTCTTCGGTGACGGATTTGTCGAGGTGATTGCGGTCGAGGACGATGCCCTTCATGGTGCCGGCGGAGTCGAGGGCTTCTTTCTCGGCGTGATTGCGATTTCCGGCGTTGATCGCGCCGCGGAGATCGCGGTCAAACGTGCGGAACTGGCCGACCATGTTTTTCCAGGTAAGCAGGACGGAGATGGTCACGCGGTGATTGGTGGGATTGTCGGCATGCCAGCGATAGACGGCGACCGGGTAGCTGGATTCTTTGTAATTGTCGGGGAGGACCGGGGAAAACTGCTCGAGGACCACGTGGGCGGGGAATTTGTCCCAGCGATAGTCGTACCAGGCTTTCGGATACAGAGCGTAGTAGTCACCGGCGCCGACCGGATAATCCCAAGCCCAAGATTTAAGGTTGTTGTTTTCGGGATGGGCCGCAGTGAGGACTTTGGCGGTGCCCTCGTTTTCGCCTTCGCTTTTCTGGTACATGGCGAACTGGTTGGCACATTCGGTTTGATATTTGTGGACGCCAGCTTTCATGTGCCAGCGTGCGAAGTCGCCGCGGTAAGTGCGGGAAAATGTGCCGGCACCGAAACCGCCGACCGGAGCGCCTTGCCAGTAGCTATTGTCGATGTGGCCGGCGTCGAGGGCGGGCTTTTTTGTTCCGGGATTCGCCAGAGGGGCGCCGATGGGACGCTTCCAAGCGGCTTTGGGGATGTCGTCGTTGGCGCGAACGATGCTTGCTGGCAAGAGGCTGGCCAGGATCACAAGACAGGCGAAGGCTTTTGGCCGGGTCATAAGACCTCCAAGTAGACGACGCGATGATGCGGAATGCCGTTCTGGCAGGAAGCGGCTTGCGATCGACGAGCGGAAGTATCGTATAAAATCGATATTCTGGGCAACAATTTTCCGCCGCAAGGTACGGAAATGAGCTGACCGTCGAAGCGAAGTGCACGGACCAGATGTTGCCCTAGCGCAGCTTTTGCAAGTCGAAATTGGCGGAGATGGTTTTGGAATCCGGCGTCACGATCTCTACGATGGTGGGTTCCGAAGCGACGTTTTTGGCGTCATATTCCAGCCAAACCGTGGCGCCGTCCAAAACGGAAGGGGCGTCTTTGCAGGCCGCGGAATAGATGGGCTTGTTGTGGATGGAACGAGTGGGGAGGGTCTTGTTGTCCTGCTTCATGGCGACTTGGAAGTTCTGCCAGAAATTCTCCGGGCGAATGGCTTTTTTCTGGTCCTGTGTAGGAGCAGGGGCGCTTGCGGGACCGCTTTCCTGTTTTGGGAATGCGGAGGGCAGCATTAACCGCACGCGGACCAGAATCGTGTCGCCCCGCTGGCGGTATTCGGTCGCCGCTTGTTGCTCGGAGTAACCACCGCTGGCGCGTTCGCGGGACTTGTCGACGACTTGCGCGAATGGCGTCAATACTTCGATCTCCGCCACATGCGGACCGCCCTCCATAGCGTTGCTCGCCGGCTTGGAGTACGGAGTCAGGAACGCAGAAGTAGCCTGGTCGTTACGCTGGCCGAGGACATAGGCTTCGTGAAGTTGAGCTGGAGATAGGAGCATATCGAAGGCCCACAATGCTGAGGCCGCAGTGAAGCAGATGGCGATGGATAGAAGTGCGGCCGCCAAATGGCGGCAAGTATCACCGGCGTGACTGGTGTGGGTCATGCGGTTTAGATGTGCGAGGGAAGAGATGGGCATTATGCACATGGTACTGGAACTAAGGTCGCGTTTGCGGTGAGGAAACCTACAGTGCTCAGGGTACTGTAACTCGTTGAAGGGGTTAGCGATGGCGGCGAAGTCGGAGTATGCAAAAGTTGCCTTGAGGCGAAAAAAAAACATAAACTGCAGCGCCAGCAACGCTGTAAGTGTCCTAACAATATACGGTTAGCCGAACCGACCTCTGGCCACCGGCGTGCGTATGTTCAGAACCGACCGTCGGGCGACCTGCAATGGCCCGTGAGTCGCCTGAGGGCAGCCGGGATGAGTCAGGAGAATACAGACCCTACACCGAGGTGGCGTGAGCGCGTTGCCGCCTTGAAGAACATCCCCCCGATCTTTCGAATTGTCTGGGAAGCGGCCCCAAAAGTCATCGTCGCCAGCGTCACCAGCCGCGTCCTTGCGGCGCTAATTCCGCTCGCCGTCCTGGCTATCACCAAAATCATCGTCAATGACATCGTCGACTTCAGGGACGGGAAACTGGCCTCGTTACCGGCGAATTTCTGGTATCTGGTAGCCCTGGAATTCGTACTAGCCGGCATTGTTGCCGGAATTCTGGCGCGGTTGATCCTGTTTTCGGAAGTCGTTCTGTCCGACCGCTACGGCAAGCACATCAGCACGAAAATCATGGAGCACGCATCCCGACTCGATCTCACGTCGTTCGAGGATCCGCTGTTCTACGACAAGATGGAACGCGCGCGGGTTCAAGGCACGGATCGCATTGTGATGATCCAGTCGACCGGGCTGCTGATCCAGCAGATCGTGACGACCATCAGCCTTGCGGGCGGCATCCTGTTTTTGTCACCGTGGATTCTGACCGTGCTGATTGCGTGCGTGATTCCGGCGTTCCTTGGCGAAACGCACTTCGCGTTCAAGGGCTACTCGCTGAATTTCCGGCAGACTCCGGCAAAGCGCGAGATGGACTATCTGCGAATCATTGGGGGAAGCAAAGAGAGCGCCAAAGAGCTCAAGCTTTTCGGACTGCGAGATTTCTTGGTGGGCCGCTATTCCGCGCTTTCCAACGCATTGCACCGGCAAAACGTCGGACTGGCCAGACAACGGCTGCTGGTAGGGTCGGCGTTCACGATTTTGAGCGCCGTGGGGTACTACGGCAGCTACGCGTTTGTGATCTACAAGACCGTGACCGGCAAGCTGGACATCGGAACGTTCACGTTCATGACCGGCGCGATCGCGCTAGCCAGCACCAATATTCAAGCGGTGTTCTCGACATTTTCCACCATCGCCGATCAGGCCATGTTCATCACCGATTTGCTGGAATTTTTCGGGCTGAAACCGCGAGTTTTTTCGAAGCCGGGTGCGCTGCCGGCTCCGCGGCCGATTCGCAAGGGTTTCGAATTCCAGAATGTTTCGTTCTCCTATCCCGGACAGGTTCGGCAGGTTTTGAGCAACGTGAGCTTCAGGCTGGAGCCGACGCAACGCATCGCGCTGGTTGGCGAGAATGGCCAGGGGAAAACGACCATCGTGAAGCTGTTGACGCGGCTTTACGATCCGACCGGCGGGCGAATCCTGTTGGATGGAGTGGACCTTCGCGAATACGACCTGGACGACGTGTGGAAGGAAGTCGGCGTAATCTTCCAGGATTTCATGCGCTACGACCTTACGGCGCGGGAAAACATCGCGATTGGACGGATTGAGGATCAAGACAATATTTTCCGGGTGCGATCGGCCGCTCAGAAGAGCCTGGCGGAAGACGTCGTCCGCAAATTGCCGAAGGGATTCGATCAGGTTTTGGGACGCCGCTTTGAAGGCGGCGTGGATCTGTCGGGCGGAGAATGGCAGAAAATCGCGCTGGGCCGGGCGTATTTGCGCGACGCGCAGGTGTTGATCCTGGACGAGCCGACGGCCGCGCTGGACGCGAAGTCCGAGCACGAAGTATTCGAGCGCTTCGCAGAACTCACCAAAGGCAAGATGGCGCTGCTGATTTCTCACCGCTTCTCTACTGTGAAAATGGCGGACCGGATTCTGGTGCTGGAAAGCGGGCGCATCGCTGAGGAAGGGCACCACAACGAGCTTTTGCAAAGTAAGGGGCGTTACGCGGAGATGTTTGAACTGCAGGCTGCCAGTTATCGATAGATGGAATGGGGAAGACCGATGGCCACGCAACAACCCGCTTTTGAGTCGAATTCTTCGCCGATCGCCGGCGGCTCGATTCGCACGAGCGCCTACGAGAAGGACTTGCTGGCAGGAGCCACGCGACCGAGCGTAAAGGTGAGCTACGACCAATTGCGGGCCGCCGCTCTGTTGGAAGCGGAAGCATGGAAAACGCTGGAGAAGGCCAAAAACGCTTCCGCGCTGACCGAACGATGGGAAGCGGCGAAAATTTCGATCGAAAAGAATTCGCAGCTCCTGCGCGGTATGGTGTCCGGCGGACGCAAGCTCAACAGCGACGCGGAGATTCTGCTCGCAAACTCCAATATCTTCCGGCAGGGACTGGAAGAAACCGATGGCGTTGCCGAGAAGGCCGGCGAATTGCCGCAAATCGCGAGCGCAGAAGGCAGCAGCATACCGCGAGCGTACGCGGCGGCAGAGAGCTATCTGCGGACGGTAAATTACGAGTTCGATGAGCAAAGTTTTGAGCAATATTTCACTGCAATGCAGGAAACTGTTGCTTTGCGGATGCTGGAGCTGTGGCAGCTGCAGGCGCTGATGGAACTGGTGTTACTGGAATCGTTGGGAGGTTTCGCCGAACAGATGGTCGCGGCAAAGGACGCTACACAAAAGCCCGCGGCTATCGATGCTGAGCCGGTTCAAGCAAGCGCTGCGGCGCTGGCAGCGGAGGCCACCGAGTACTTCGGTGTGCCGAGTGTGGTTACCCTGATTTCTAGCCTGCGGCGCGTGAAAGGCGTCGATTGGAACGAACTGTTCGAACGCATCAACGCCATCGAACAGATCTTGCTGCGCGATCCTTGCGAGGCTTACGCGCAGATGGATTTCGAAAGCCGGGACACGTATCGTCGCACGATTGCTCATCTGGCAAAGCACTCCGAAGCAACCGAACAGGAAGTGGCGCGGAAGGCCCTGGAGCTCGCCGGGGTGCTGCACTGCTCGCCGAACGAGCGAGTGAAAGAGCGCCAGTCGCATGTCGGCCACTATTTGGTGGGCGACGGGCGCGAAACGCTGGAACACGCGATTCACTACAAGGCGACGACGACCGAGCGGCTGCGCGGCCTAATCAAGCGGTGGCCAGACTTCTCTTACATTCTGGGGATCGAACTGATCACCCTGGCATTGATGGGCGCGGCGATTTTCTTCGGTGGAGTGAAGGTGACCGGATTGATGGTCGTGGCCATCTTCCTGCTGCCTGCGGCCGACTGCGCTGTGGCACTGATGAATCAGTTCGCAACCACCTTATTCCCACCCAAGCCGATGCCCAAGCTGAATTTTTCAAAGGGCGTGCCGGCGGAATACAGCACCATGGTAGTGGTTCCCACGCTGTTGATGAACGAAGCGCAGATGGCGCGCGCGGTCCGCGATCTGGAAGTTCGATTCCTGGCCAATCGCGACGCCAACGTGCATTTCGCTTTGCTGACCGATCCGCCAGACGCGGCGCAGCAGTTTGACGATAAGGACAAACTTGCCGGACAGTGCGCCCACCTGATCGAAGGGCTCAACGCCAAATACGCATCGGAAAACCGCGGCTCCTTTTTCCTGTTCCACCGGCACCGCTGCTACAACGAAGCCGAAGGCGTGTGGATGGGCTGGGAACGCAAGCGCGGCAAGCTGCTGGATTTCAATCGCCTGCTGCTGACCACGGCGGACAATTTCCCGGTCAAGGCCGGCAACTTGTCGCTGCTGCGCAACATAAAGTACGTGATCACACTGGATGCCGATACACAATTGCCGCGCGATGCGGCGCACCGCTTGATCGGGGCGATCGCGCATCCTCTGAACCGCGCAGTGATCGACACCGAAACGAACACCGTCGTCGAGGGCTACGGAATTTTGCAGCCGCGCGTGGACATCAGCATTCACTCCGCAAACCGTTCGCGCTTTGCGGCCATTTTCTCATCCGATGCGGGCTTCGACATTTACGCGCGCGCGGTCTCCGACGTTTATCAAGATTTGTTCGGTGAAGGCAGCTTCACAGGCAAGGGCATTTACGAGGTTAGCGTGTTCCAGCAGGTGCTGGAGCATCGCTTCCCGTGCAACACGATCCTGAGCCACGACATGATCGAAGGGTCGTACGCACGCGCCGGGCTGGTGTCCGACATCGAGGTAGTGGACGACTACCCCACGAAGATCAGCGCGTTCAGCCGGCGCAAGCATCGCTGGGTGCGTGGCGACTGGCAAATTATTTTCTGGCTGTTGCCGCGCGTGCCGGATTTCTTCGGCAAGATTGTACCCAATCCGCTGTCGCTGATTTCGCGGTGGAAGATTCTGGACAATTTGCGTCGCAGCCTGACCGAAATCGCAACCTTTGTGATGCTGCTGTGCGGGTGGTTCTTTTTCCCCGGCAAGGCGCTGTATTGGACCCTGGCGACGCTGGCCGTGATCGTCCTGCCCACCTACGTGCAATTCACGATGTCCCTGCTGCGGGCGGGCATGGCTCTGTTTACCGCAAACTTCTGGAAGACATTTGGAGCGGATTTTGGGATTGCGCAGGCAAATCTGTTCCTGCGTATCGCCAACTTGTGTCATCAAAGCCTAGTGACGATCGATGCGGTGGTTCGCTCCATCGTGCGCATGACCGTAACCCACGAGAGGCTTCTGGAGTGGGAAACCGCCGCCGAAGCGGAGATGAACGCGCAGAAGAAAACTCCGGTCGAATTGTATCTGGAGATCACGCCGTGGCTGTCTCTTGGCGTGGGATTGATTCTGGCTTTCGTTCGTCCAGGCGCATTTCTGGTGTCGCTGCCATTGCTGGTGCTGTGGGTTTTGTCGAAGCCGATCGGTCAGTGGTTAAATCTGCCGCCATCCGTGGAAGAAACCCAAATGGAACCCCAAGACGAAGCGTTGCTGCGCCAATCGGCGTTGCGTACGTGGCGAGTGTTTCGAGAATTCAGCACCGCCGAAGAAAACTGGCTGGTACCCGACCTGATTCAGAATCCTGCATCGCTGATGATTCACAACATCTCGACGACGAACATGGGTTTGCTGATGAACTCGCGGCTCGCCGCTACCGATCTGGGATTCCTCACCGTTTCTGAATTCGTTGCCGACACGGAGCGGACGTTCGATTCGGTGGATCGCATGCCGCGCCTGGAAAATGGGCAGCTCTACAACTGGTATGACACTCGGACGCTGGAGGCGGTGAAGCCGCGGTTTATCTCGGCGGTGGACAACGGCAACCTGGTTTGCGCGTTGTGGACCGTAAAGCAGGGCTGCCTGGGAGCGGTGAACGAGCCGATCTTCCGCGCGGAACTCTGGCGCGGACTGCGCGATCACCTGGACACGATCGAAGAGATCCTGAAGGCGGAAAACGCGGAAGGATCACTGGTCGATGTTATCCAGGACTTTCAGGCACGCGCGAAGTCTCTCGGCGATTCGCCCGCGGCATGGTCTGAAGCACTGATGGGTTTCGAGCGAGACGTGGTGGCTTTGGAGAAGAAGCTGGCCGCGAACGACAAGCCCAGCGAGGCGCTATGGTGGACCCATGAATTGAGCCTGCGCATTGTCAATCTCGAAAACCTTCTCTACGACTTTGCGCCGTGGCTGCAGCCGCAGTTTGCGAAGTGTCGGCCGGATTTAGGACCGCGGCTGCAAAAGCTGACGCTGGAATCGCTCCCGCGACTCTGCAATGCGCTGGATCGCAAAATTCAACGCATGCTGGAAGAGCGTAATTCCACCGTCGAAACGCGTTCGGCGTTGCAACTCTTGCGCTCGGCGATCGCCAGGACCACCACGGTTTCGAAGAGCGTGGCGACCCGGCTGGAGCGCGTGGCCGCCCGAGCCCATGCCCTCGCCAAGAGCATGGATTTCGGCTTCTTCTTCGATCCGAAGAAGAAACTGCTATTCACCGGATACAACGTGGAGGAAAGCCGCTTCACGCCGAGCCACTACGATCTGATCGCGTCCGAAGCGCGCTCGGCGACGTTTGCCGCTATCGCCAAGGGCGACATTCCGCAGGAGAGCTGGCTGGCGATGGGCCGCCCGTTGACGGACTTCCAAGGCGAGCACGTGATGCTATCGTGGACCGGCACGATGTTCGAATATCTAATGCCGCTTCTGTGGATGCGCACCTATCCGAACACGCTGCTTGACGAGACCACGCAGAAGGCCGTTCGCAGCCAGCAGGTGTATGCGGCCTCGAAAAATATCCCCTGGGGGATTTCGGAAGCGTCGTGCGCGAAGATCAACGGCTCCGGGCACTACCATTACGAAGCGTTCGGCATTCCAGGGCTGGCGGTCAGCCGCGATTTGTCACGCGACCTAGTGGTATCGCCTTACTCGACGTTCTTGAGCCTGAATGTCGACACCAAGGCCGCCAAGGCCGCAATCGCAAACATCCACAAGCTGAAGGAATTGGGCTGGCTGGGCTCGTATGGGTTCTATGAGGCGGCGGATTTCACGCCTTCGCGGGTGAAGGCCGGCAACCAGTTTGAAATTGTGCGCTGCTGGCTTGCTCACCACCAGGGTATGAGCCTGATGTCCGTTGCCAACATTCTATGCAGCGGATCGTCGCGACGCCGATTCCATGCGGAGCCGATGGTTGCGGCGACCGAGCGATTGCTCCACGAGAAAGTGTTGCGCACCACGCAACGTGAAGAGTCGGCGGAAATGGCGGCGCAGGCGTTGGAAGCCGCCGCAAAGGAAAGCTCCGAAAGCGCGAAGGAAAGCTGGAGCACGGCCCCAAAACTAAACACCGCTGCGTAAACTGCTGACCTGCAACGGCGTGTGCTTCTACACGATCCACAGTATTGCTGCGGGTCCATTGCGACCTCTCTAATGGGTAGGAGAGGCACAGCAGCGTCTTGTTCCACGTTGCGATACGTTTTGCGATACGTCCGAACAAGTCCCGCCGCCCCTCGAAAATCCATTTCAAAGCAAGGTGATTTATGGCTACTACCAAACCCGCCCTGTCAGGCAAACCTACGACTGCGGTCGCTCCCAAAATAATTTTCGACCCGAACGAACGAGAAGTTTTCGATCAATTGATTCAACGGAAGGTGGCAGAACGCGCTTACCAACTATTCGAAGGCTCCAACGCCGCGCACGGCAAAGATGAGCAACATTGGCTCCAGGCCGAGTCTGAGATTCTCCAGCATGGGTTGGATATTCGCGAATCCGGCAGCTGGCTGTCGATCACGGCTTCGCTTCCCAACGTTTCCGACGATACCTTGCAAATCCGCATGGAGCCCAATCGCGCCGTAGTTCATGGGCAAAAAATATCGCAACAACGGGACGCTACATCTGGAACGCAGACGGATTCGCAGCAGGATTTCTTCCTGCGCTCCGATCTCAACGTCGAGGTCGATCCGTCGACTGCCAGCGCGTCCCTGAAGGATCAAAAGCTCACCATCATGGTCAAGAAGCGATATCCAACCGGCTCGCCTTCGAATGCATCGGTACGAACGAGCGAATAACGCGAACGCACAAGCGAAGTGGGAGACAATCCGTAGATAATAGATGGGCGGTGTCTACGGAGCTTCGATTGTGCCCGCGTACCGATGAGCGATAACCAGCCTAAACGTCCATCTTCAATTGGCGCCACTCCTCTCGCGGGAGGAGGATGTGAATTCGTTGTTTGGGCGCCGAACCGAAATGCAGTTGAGCTGCTGCTAAAGCAGCCGGGCCCATCGCGCGCCGTTCCGATGACGCGCGGTGAGTTGGGCTACCATCGCGCGGTTGTCGACGGCGTCGCACCCGGAACCAAATACAACTACCGGCTGGATGGCTCGAACGAGCGGCCCGATCCAGTGTCACGCTATCAGCCCGATGGCGTACACGGACCGTCGGAGGTCGTCGATCCTTCTGCATTCGCGTGGACGGATGGTGAATGGCAAGGCGTCCCTCTGGAAGACAGCGTGTTTTACGAGCTGCACGTCGGCACGTACACACCCGAAGGGACATTCCGTGCGCTCAAGTCTCGGCTGAGCCAGTTGAAGGATTTAGGCGTCACCACCATTGAGCTCATGCCGATCGCGCAGTTTCCCGGAGGACGCAACTGGGGATATGACGGAGTCTACCCATACGCACCGCAGAACACCTACGGTACGCCTCATGACCTGCAAGAACTGGTGAACGCCGCTCACGGACAAGGGTTGGCGGTGGCGCTAGACGTGGTGTACAACCACCTCGGACCAGAAGGTAACTATCTTGGCGAATACGCGCCTTACTTCACCGATCACTACCATACGCCGTGGGGTGCGGCGCTGAATTTCGATCGCGCCCACAGCGACGAGGTGCGCTTCTTCTTCATCCAGAACGCCCTGTATTGGCTGCGCGAATTCCACTTCGATGCCCTGCGGCTTGATGCCGTGCACAGTATTTTCGACGCCAGCGCTTACCCTTTCCTGGCGGAGCTGTCGGCGCAGGTTGCTGCGCTGTCTTCGCAACTCGGACGGCAAATCCATGTGATCGCCGAGAGCGACCTCAACGACGTGCGTGTCCTTCGTCCGGCTAAAGATGGCGGCTTCGGCATGCACGCGCAATGGAGCGACGACTTTCATCATTCGGTTCATACATTGCTGACCGGCGAGGGCTCGGGCTACTATGAGGATTTTGGCGGCACCCACCCACTAAAGAAGACGCTTGAGAACGGCTGGTATTATTCGGGTCAATACTCTCGGCATCGCGAACGGCGGCATGGCAATTGCTCCAAAGGGTTTGCGCCAGAGCGATTCGTGGTTTGCAATCAGAATCACGACCAGGTTGGCAACCGCGCCAAAGGAGAGCGCTTGAGCACTCTGGTTGATCTCGCAGGGCTCAAGCTGGCCGCAGGTATCACGGTTCTATCCTCTTTCGTGCCCTTGCTCTTCATGGGTGAAGAGTATGGCGAGGTCGCTCCATTTCTGTACTTCACCAGTCATGGTGACAAGGATTTGGGTGAGGCGGTACGCCGCGGCCGGACCAGTGAGTTCGCCTCTTTCGGGTGGGAAGGCGGTATACCTGATCCGCAAGCCGAATCTACGTTTTCCGCATCGAGACTGGATCATTCATTGGCTGAGCAAGAGCCGCATGGCACGCTTCACAACCTCTACAAAAGGCTGTTGCGTTATCGTCGTGAGAGAAAGCTAGCAAAGGCGAGAAACCAGATCGTCAGCGACTTTCCGGACCAACGGGGCGTTCTCGTTCGCTGTGAAACAGGTGAAATCTCGGTTGCAGTAGCCTTCCATTTCGGCCAGGCGCCCGCAAAGCTGCCGCTAGTGCTTCCGAACGGAAGTTGGACGGTAGCTATAGATTCTTCCGACCATGAGTGGCGAGGCGGAGGTTCCACTTTCGCGGGGAAATCCTTCGAGGCCGCGAATGTGACGGAAATGACTTTGCAACCGCGATCGTTTATCGTTCTCGAAACCTGCGAGCAGCCGTCAGGCGGATGACTATGCCGGCAGCGCCTAGCGCCAATCGCATCTCTGCCACTTATCGATTGCAATTCAACAAGGACTTCACCTTTCGAGACGCCACGAACCTGATTGAATATCTCTACGATTTGGGCATTACCCACATTTATTCTTCCCCCATCCTGGCGGCTCGCCGCGGCAGCATGCACGGCTACGACGTAATCGATCCCACACGCTTGAATTCCGAGCTCGGAACGGAAGCAGATTTCCATGCGTTGCAAGAGAAACTGCACTCCCTGGGAATGGGCATGGTCCTGGATATAGTGCCCAACCACATGTCCGCGAGCAGCGAGAACGCCTGGTGGATGGACGTCCTCGAAAACGGCTCGGAGTCCGTCTACGCCTCGTACTTCGACATTGACTGGCATCCTCCGCTGCGAACCCTGGAAGGCAAAGTCCTGCTGCCGATCCTTGGCGGACCATTCGGCGAGGTTCTGGAGCGCCAGGAACTCAAGCTCATTCTCGCGGATGGAAAATTTCTCGTTCAGTATTTCGAGTCCCTCTTTCCGATTGCGCCGCGCAGCTACCGGCGGATGCTCAAGCACCGAATCGATCAAATCAAAGCGCTGCTCGGAGAAGATTCGCCGGTCTATCAGGAGTATTCCGGAATTGTTGCCGCGTTTTCCGCTCTCGCCGAGCGCGAGGGCGATAAAACCGATGTCGCCAGCAACAAGCGTCTGCAGTTCGAAGCCGCAAGGGAACGATTGCGCCAGTTGATCGCCGGCAGCGCTTATGTAGAAACGTTCCTGCAACAGAATCTACATGACGTCAATGGTGAAAAGGGCAATCCCCCAAGTTTTTCGCTGCTCGAGCGATTGCTCGACGAACAGCACTACATTCTGGCGTATTGGCAAAACGTGAACGTCGAAATCAACTATCGCCGCTTTTTTACTATCAACGATCTGGTGGGAATCCGTATCCAGGACACCATGGTATTCGAAGCCTGTCATAACCTGATCGCCCGAATGGTGGAGCAAGGCGCCGTAAACGCCCTGCGCATCGACCACATCGATGGACTCCGCGACCCGGTGGGCTACCTCCATCGCCTAAACGAACGCCTCGCTGGCTCCAATCCTTCGGAACCGCTCCGTGTTCCCATCTTTGTGGAAAAGATTCTGGCTCGCAGCGAGGTTTTGCCTTCCGATTGGCCTGCTGCGGGAACGACAGGCTACGATTTCGTCAACGCCCTCAATTGCTTTTTTATCGATCCGCGCGGCGCCAGCCGATTGGAGCAGATTTACGCGAAATTCATCGGCCGGGAACTCGTCTTCGAGGATGAGCTGTACAGGAAAAAACGCCTGGTTATGTCAAGCCTCCTTGGAGTCGAGATGCGCGCCCTCGCGCATCATCTTGAGATGCTCGCGAGCAGCAGCCGCTTTGCGCGCGATCTGCCGGTCGGCGAATTAACGCAGGCTCTTCTCGAAAGTACAGCCCATCTGCACGTCTATCGCAGTTATCTGCGCAACCTGGAGGTATCCGCGGCGGACGAGGCACGCATCGAACGCGCCATTGACGAGGCGCGCAGGCAGCGCCCTCAACTCAACCCTCAAGCGTTCGATTTTCTGCGAGACGTTTTGCTGGTCAAGAATCGCCCGCACCTGCTTCCCGGCCAGCGCGAGGCCCGCCTCGCTTTCGCCATGCGCTGGCAGCAATTTACCGGCCCTATCATGGCTAAGGCCTTTGAGGACACGTTCCTTTACCTCTACAACCCGCTCGTATCGTTAAATGAGGTTGGGGGCGATCCGCGCCCATCCACCGCGCCTGTCGCCGATTTCTTTCAATTTGTATCGAACCGATCACGCTCTTGGCCGCACACCATGAACGCGAGCACGACGCACGACACGAAGCGGTCTGAAGACGTTCGTGCTCGTATCAATGTTCTCTCCCAGATCCCGGAGCAATGGGAAAAGCGCGTGAGTCGCTGGTCCAAATGGAACGCACCGCATCGCAAAACAATCTCAAATCATTCGGTTCCCGATCGCAACGAAGAGATTTTCCTCTATCAAACCCTACTAGGCATGTGGCCGCAGGATGACAGCGGCATAGCTACGCTGACCGAACGCCTGCAGGCTTATGCGATCAAGGCCACACGCGAAGCAATGGTTCACACTCGCTGGGCCAAGCCCAATGAGGCGCATGAAGCTGCCCTGCAGAATTTCATCGCCGCAATCCTCAAACACGGCCGGAAGAACCCCTTTCTGGAGGACTTCCGCAAGTTCGAAACCAGCATCGCATATCACGGCATGCTCAACGGCCTGTCTCAGGTACTGCTGAAAATCATATGCCCCGGTTTGCCCGATTTTTACCAAGGCTCGGAATTATGGGATCTTCGTTTGGTCGATCCCGACAACCGCCAACCAGTCGATTTCGATCGCCGTAAAATCCTGCTCGCCGCGATAAAAAGTTCCGGTGGCTCTCCGTCTGCGGAATTCCTGGAGCAAATCACGCGCAATTGGCGGGATGCGCGCGTCAAACTCTACCTGATCTGGAAAGCGCTGGCGTTTCGCCGGGACAACGCGGCGTTATTCTGCCAAGGAGATTTTACGGCCGTGCCTTCCAGCGGCCGACGCGCCGAAAACGTAACGGCCTTTGCCCGCCATCACGATGGATCATGGACAATAGCCATCGTGCCGCGATGGCTGAACCGGTCCACCACACAGGGCGCCTCCGCCAGCGAGCCCAAGTTTTGGGCAAACACGGAAGTTTCGATCCCAGCAGCTGCACCCACGAACTGGCACAACATCCTTACAGGCGAGCGACTCACAACAGTGAGCCGCAGAAGAAAGCAGTCATTGCTGGTATCGGAAGTCTTTCGAAACTTCCCTGTCGCACTGCTCTCAGCAAATGAGGAAGTCGCAGCGATCAAAAGGAAGAAGAAATCGGGTCGCAAGCGCTGAATTAAACACCCGCGGCCTACAGCTAAATCGAAAGCAATCGCGCGATTCCTTCCAACGGAATCCCTACCCACGTCGGACGGTTGTTCAGTTCATACCCCAACTCATAGACCGCCTTCTCCAGCAAATGCAGCTCCAGGAGAATTCTGGTCTCTTCGCGACTCGCCGGAAGATATGCGGCCGATCCCGCCACCTGAAAATAGCTGGCCAGAAACCGGTCCGCCACCGACGCATTCCACGATTCCGCCCACGCGCCCAACGATCCCGCGTTCTTCCCGCTGTCCGAGTCCACCTCTGCGGCCGTCAACAACGGAGCAAACGCCGCATAATGAAAAGATCGCAGCATCCCCGCGACATCTTGCAAAGGCGACCGCTTGATACGCCGCTCCGCCAGGGTTCGCGCCGGCTCGCCCTCAAAATCGATAATCACAAAGTCCGATCCGCTATACAGCACCTGTCCCAAATGATAGTCGCCATGAATTCGTGTCCGAGTCGCCCGAATCGGTTCTCTCAACGCCTCCTTAAATCGCCGCGTGATCTCCGCCTCCTGCGTCGACACTCGCTTGGCCCTTTCCTGCTGGTCCAACGGCAATCCCGAAATCTTTTCCCGCAATTGCGCGAATACCCGGCCACTCAGTCCCTGCGTCGAGTGCTCCAACGCTCGCTGAAACTCCATCGTGAACGGCTCCGGAGCAAACGCCGGATCCTTCGCATCCGACGCCAGTGCCAGATGCATTTCGGCGGTTCTCTGCCCCAATAGCGCAGCTGACTTCAAAAACTCTTCCGCATAACTTGCGACAAACGCGGCGCGTTTCTCCTGGCTGGGTACCGCGCCATCCGCGGGCCCCTTGCCGACAGCAACATAAAAGTCCGCCAAGGACTTGAGTGTGTAGCTCCACGCATCACCTTGATTTGGTACGAACGCTTGCAGGATTCCCTGCGCGCTCTCCGTTCCCTCGCGGGCTAAGTACGTCAGAGAACCCGCCACCTGCGGAGTGCTTGCAAAGCTTGCCTTCTCGGTCAAGAACGCGCCGATCTCCAGGTCGGGATTGATTCCCTCTTCCACGCGCCGGAAAAACTTGAGGATCAACCGATCGCCATAAATGATCGAAGTGTTGCTCTGCTCCGCCCCGACAGGCTTTGGCTTCAATCCGCTGCGCGACTGTACCGCTGCGAGTCCTTCATAAGCGGAAGTCTGCGAAGCGCACAGTTGACCTTTTTCACCCGGCACGGAGGCCTGTCGCTGAATCAAGTCCAGCAACGCCGTCAGGAAGGCTTCATTTTTCAGCGCATCCACCAAAACGACAGCATTGCCCGCGGGTGAGGCATCCACCCTTAGCGCATCCATACCAGTGATCGGTGCAGTCGGTGATGCGATCCGCAACATCGGCATTGCGTAACGCTCGCCTGTGCCCTCGCTGTAGGCCACAGTGACAATCAAAAGTAGGGCGCCCTGCTCATCGCCTTGCATCGGCACGGGCACTACGTCGCTCAATTCCACGGCACGAATCGTGCGCGCCTTGCCGCCGAACCAACGTTGCCGGCCCAGATAGGCCGGCAACTGTTCCGGCAATGATCGCCGCAAGTCCGAGAACCTTTCCCTGCCTGTAGCTGCATCAGCCATGGCGTCTCCTCCGGCTCCTGAGCCGGCACCGTATCGATACATATTGGATGTAAGCGGGCCGAATCAGAGCGGCTGGGGTTCTTCGGTCTTTTCCTTTCTTCGGTCGCCCAGATTTCGCTCCAGGAAGTCACGTGCGAGCTGCTGGCCTCCCAGGCCAAAGGCAATCGCCAACCCAAGCATCAGCGCGCCAAATACAATAGAGAACGCGGCAATCACCGTTTCGCGCGCCACGCTCAACTCTTCCAGCGCCATGGTAATCGCTAGAATCCAGATGACAAAGCGAATCGACCAGCTCAGGGCCTTCGGCGACGAGTATCCGGCATTGACCGCCGCGAGCAGTGCGGCGCGAGAGAAAAAATTTGCGATGATCAAGCCGAAGAACAGGATCACCATCGCAATCACGATCTCCGGCAACAAATGCAGGAAGCGAGATACCTGCTCTTGCAAACCCGCGATGTTCAAAACGCTCAGGCCCACCAGGATGAAGCCCGCCAACGAAATCCAGAAAATCGACCGGCTCAAGAGCTCGGACATCGACGGCAGCGCGGCCATCCGCAACACGCGTGATGCACCGGCCTCGTCAGACAGCCGGTCCAGTTTGGTGAGCCGCAGGGTGGTGCGCACCACATATTTCAGCGCGTAAGCCACCAGCAACCCAGACACGATGATGACCAGCATCACCACGAAACGCGGCAGGAACTCGGCGAACATGTGAAAGAGGTTTTGGTAGGCTTGTTGCAGCCCCTGCACAATCATCACTCTCATCTGTTCACCTCAGCTTTTTGCTTTCCATTGTTCCACCAGGTAAGGTTTTTGATTTTCGAACTGCTGGCATAGCGATTCGGTATCGGCCTCGATCTCTGCGGGCGAGGAATTCGCCTGTTCCAGCAGGAACGAATACATCTGTCCGCGATAAAGCGGCACCAAGGCCTGAATCACATGGTTTCGATTCATCACGCCGCGATGATAGGCGGCCGCGAATTCATACAAGGTTTTCACCCACAGTGCCGGGCCAAACCTGAATTTCCCGCCCTCCAACGCCGCAATTTCCTTGATCCTGGCGTGCGTTTCGGGGGTCAGAATCGAAGCCAGAATCGGTTCCAGATCTTTAACGCCACTTCGAAATAGATCGAAGATTTTTTCCGAGTTCGGCGGTGGATCTTCTTCGATCAGATCGTGTTCCGATCCGAACGTTGGCACCGCTTCTGACCCGCTTCGCCCCATCCAAAAAGTCTCGAATTTCTCCAGGCACCAGAACAGGTTCCCCACCGTTTGCCGGATCGCTTCCACCAGGTCGAGTGTGGTCCCCGAGGGCGCAACCTTGGGGCCCATGAACGACTGGCAGGTCTTGTAGCCGGTGGCCATCGCGGTGATTGCCATCCACGCTTCAGGCCGCGCGCGCATCTCCTCACTTTTCCACACGTTTTGCGCCGCGCAATCCACCGCCAATTGCCGGGCGAATCCCCATTCGTCCGAATACATCTCACGGATTCGAAATCCGAAGACGGCCCGGCTCATCGGATACAACAACGTCCGCGCCAGCAGACCTTGATACTTGCCGCGGGTATAAAGCGGCGCCGCAAACTGAAACTCCTGCTTGTACGCCGGCCTGAGGAGATTCGCGATCCAGTTCGCATCCACATTTGTGGTAGTGGCGGAAACTACCGCGCAGGCTTTCGCTTCCAGCAAATCCGCCGAAGTCAGAATCAGTTGCAAGGCTTCGGATTGCGATGGCACTTTCGCATATTGGGTGGTCACGCAATGCACCGTTCGCAGCGACATGATGCCGCGCTGCCCTGCGCCCCTACGCCCATTCATGTTCAACACAATTTCCGTGGTTCGGTCGGTAGAGCCCGCATCCAGATTCAATATCACCACGCGGTCGCGCACAAAATTTCGCTGGTAACATTCTTCGATCGCCTGCACGGTGCGCTCGATGGTGCCCTCGTTATTGAACGAAGGTACGGCCACGAGCAAATCCGTCAATCCGACCGACATGAGCTGCCGGCCAAGTTCCGGATAGCGCTCTCCGAGAAGGCTCTCTTCAGACAATTTGCAGGCACTCCGCTTCTGAATACGGAAATCTCACTTAGAACTCACCCGGCCTTCGACATCAGCAGGCCCCGCTCCTAGATTCTGCGTAACCGGAACCAATAAAATTGATACGGGCCCAAAGTCAGCAGATATGGCAAATCTCCGATGCGCGGGAACAAATTGCGCCCGAACATCTCGATCGGGATGTGACCCTTGTAGGTCTGGAGGTTGAGCTCCACCGCCTGCGCGGAGCTCGCCAGATTATTCACCACCAGTACCTTTTCGTCGCCCAACTGCCGCACGTACGCCAGCACGCGATGATTCAGCGGGTTCAGAAACTCGATTGATCCGCGACTGAACACCTTCGACGAATTCCGCGTTCGGATCACCGACTTCGTCCACGATAGCAGCGAATGCTCCGATCGCCGCTGCGAATCCACATTCACCGCCTGATATCCGTACACCGGATTCGAAATCAGCGGCGAGTAAAGTCGCTCCGGGTCGGACGCCGAGAATCCCGCATTCCAGCCGCCATTCCACTGCATCGGCGTCCGCACGCCATTGCGATCGCCTAGGTAGATGTTGTCGCCCATTCCGATCTCATCCCCATAGTAAATGATCGGCGTTCCCGGCATCGATAGCAGCAACCCGTTGAGCAGCTCGATGCGCCTGCGGTCGTTCTCCATCATCGGCGCCAGCCGCCGCCGGATCCCCAGATTGATCCGCATGGCCTTGTCGTTCGCGAACGAGTCGTACATGTAATCGCGCTCGATGTCCGTGACCATCTCGAGCGTCAATTCGTCGTGATTCCGCAAGAAAATGCACCATTGGCAGTTTTCGGGAATTTGCGGCGTCTGCTCCAGAATCTCGATGATCGGCTTGCGATCTTCAAGCTTCACGGCCATGAACATTCGCGGCATCAGCGGAAAGTGGAACGCCATGTGAAACTCGTCGCCTTCGCCAAAATAGGCGCGCACGTCCGCGGGCCACTGATTCGCCTCCGCTAACAGCATCTTTCCCGGATAATTCTGGTCCAGCCGCCGGCGCATATCCCGGATCACATCGTGGGTCTCCGGCAGGTTCTCGCAGGAAGTTCCGTCGCGCTCCACCAGATAGGGCACCGCATCCAGGCGGAATCCGTCCACACCCATGTCCAGCCAAAATTTCATTACTTCCCAAACCGCCTCGCGCACCGCGGGGTTGTCGAAATTCAGATCGGGCTGATGGCTGAAGAATCGGTGCCAGTAATACGATTTCGAAATCGGGTCCCACGACCAGTTGGACATCTCCGTGTCCACGAAGATGATGCGCACGCCCTGATAGCGCGTATCCGTGTCGCTCCAGACGTACCAGTCGCGCTTGGGATTGTCACGCGAGCTTCGCGCTTCCTGAAACCATGGATGCTGATCCGAGGTGTGATTCACCACCACTTCGGTGATCACCCGGATCCCGCGACTGTGCGCCGCATCCAGGAATGTCTTGAAGTCCTCAATCGTGCCGTAGCTGGGATTCACCGACGTGTAGTCCGCGATATCGTAACCGTCGTCGCGCAGCGGCGAAGGATAAAATGGCAGGAGCCAGAGCGCGTTTACACCCAACTCTTTCAGATAGTCCAGCTTGTTGGTGAGTCCGCGAAAATCCCCGCTGCCGTTTCCGTCGCTATCGCAAAACGTGCGGACATGAAGCTGATAGATAACCGCGTCTTTGTACCAAAGGTTTCCGTCCTGCGGCGCCAACTCTCACTCCCCCGTCCGATTTCGTCGCTTTATTCCACCACCTGGCCCGATGCCTCTCCTTGGCGCCCCATCAATTCAGCAACCGCACCACTCGCCTTCCCGCCCGGACATTAACTTCAACCACCATTCGTCTGACTCGATCCTCTTGGGTGGCCCATCCTTTTGCGCCTTTTGCAAAAGGGTGGGTCGCTCCGTCAACCCCAACGGCCCGCGAAGCCTCAAATCAGTAGCGTTGTACCTGCACGGGATCCATCCATGCAATCAACATCACCCAATCGCCCGCACCCGAAAAATATGCGCCGGCAAAACCGTGGGGTTCAGTTGAACATAGTTCCGCGGCCCATGCCAAACGTAACGCACGTCCGTTAACAAGTCGTGGACCTGATACGATTCGTCCACGCCCATGCGCAGTTTCTCCATCGCCACATTTACAAATCCAGACTGGGTATTTCGCGGATCGACGTTCGCCACCACCAGGATTTTGTCCGCTCCGTCTTCGGTAACCTTGCTGTAGGCGATCAATTGATCGTTGTCCACCCGGTGAAACGCCAAGCCGAGGTTCTGTTGCAACGCCGGACTCGTTCGCCGGATACCGTTCACGTGCGTGATCAGGTCCCGCAAGCTGTTCGGATTGTTGATGTCCCAAATGCGAATTTGGTATTTCTCTGAATCCAGATACTCCTCGCTTCCCTCTCGTACCGGCCGAAACTCGCAAAGCTCGTATGCGGGACCATAGATCCCGTAGCTGGCTCCCAGCGTCGCCGCCAGAATCAGCCGCGTTATAAACGCCGGCCGCCCGCCCTTCTGCAGGTACTCATTCAAGATATCCGGCGTATTCGGCCACAAATTTGGCCGGAAAAACTCCAGCACTCCGCTCTCGCTGATCTCCGTGAAATATTCCCGCAACTCATAACTGGAATTCTTCCACGCAAAATACGTGTAAGACTGCGTGAATCCCAGCTTCGCCAGCTGGTACATCACCTTCGGCCGCGTAAACGCCTCCGATAAGAAAATCACCTCCGGATAAGCCCGCTTCACTTCCCCGATGGCCCACTCCCAGAACGCAAATGGCTTGGTGTGCGGGTTATCCACCCGAAAGATCCGGATTCCCTGCTCCGCCCAGTACACAAACACGCTCTTCAATTCTTCCCATAGCTCCGGCGCGTGTTCGCTCTCAAAATGAAAGGGATAAATATCCTGGTATTTCTTTGGCGGATTCTCGGCGTACTGCACGGTACCGTCGGGCCGCTCTTTGAACCATTCGCGATGGGCCTTCACGTAAGGATGGTCCGGCGAGCTCTGAAACGCGATGTCCAGTGCGATCTCGATACCCAATTCACCGGCCGCCTTCTGCAGCGCTTTCAAATCCTCCAGCGTTCCCAATCGCGGGTGAATCGCCTTGTGCCCGCCCTCTTTTCCACCGATAGCCCACGGGCTTCCGGTATCTCCGGCCGCCGGGGTCGTTGAGTTGTTTTTCCCCTTGCGCTCGGTCATCCCGATCGGATGGATAGGCGGCAGATACAAAACGTCAAATCCCATTCCCGCGATATATCCCAGCCGGTCGATGCAGTCTCGAAAGGTCCCGTGGCGGTTCGGATCGGTGGTCACCGACCTTGGAAACATCTCGTACCAGGTGCTGAATCTGGCCTTCACCGGGTCCACGACGACTGCCAACTCCTTTTCATAGCGCGTATCTGCGTCCCGGTCGCGATTGCGGTTTACCAGCGCCGCCAGTTCGCTATCTTCGGTGAGCTTCACCGCCGCCGCTTTGTCGCGCGCCGCAACCTCTTTCAATTTCACCGCTGCATCCGTCAATTTCTTGGCATCCACTCCGCGTGCGCGGCCCGCTGCGGCCTGCAGCAATCCCACGCCCACCAGAACATCCACCGAGACATCCTGTCCCGCATCTGCCTTCTTCCGTAGTCCCACGGTCCAGCTTCCCCATTCATCCACCCAACCGGCTACTGAGTAGATGTATCGACCCAAGGCCTGCGCCGCGAACTGTGCTCCCCAGCGATCGTTGTTGATGAGTCGCATTTCCTGCTCGGTCCAGGCCTTCTCGTCCTCTCGCCGGTGTAACAACACTGCTCGCAGCAGATCGTGTCCGTCCGCGTAAACATCCGCGCGGACCTGCACCTTCTCGCCTACCGTCCGCTTGACGGGGAACCTCCCGGCATCGACTTCAGGCGCTACGCCTTCTATGACTACTCGGCGCAGCGCCTGCACGGCTTCTCGAATCACGGTTGTTGGGGCGTTCAAGTTGCCCTCCACAAAAAGCGGAAACCGCACACCATCAATGATGTTGGCATTCCTGCGGTTGGGAGGCAGGGATTCCCATTGATGTCCTTAATTATATATGGGCGGCCAGCCCAAAGTATGCCTAGGGGAAATCACTAAATTTGCACGCCACGTTGATGTAGATTTTGAGGAGAGCTATTCCGGCAGCCAACGCCGCAGGATCGGTTTGAGGCCTTGCTTCTCGAGACTGGTTTTCGCCCTTCCAGTAGCTTGCTCATTACTGAAAGGCCCAACCGCCACGCGATAGAGACGATCCCGACCATGCCGGAACACAAACGCCGGCAGATTCTTTTTCTGCAGTTCTCGCGCCAGAGCATCGGCATTGTCTTCCAGCTTCATAGCCCCAACCTGAAGCACGGTCCCGGGATCGCCCAGCCTCGAGGCCGATTCTAATTCTCCCTTTGCCACTAGGCGCCTAGCCGCTTCGGGCTTCGTTCCCGCGCCCCCGGTGGACGGCGGCCGCGTCTCCGCCAAGGCTGAGGAGGCCTCCACGGACGGAACCAAGCCCTTGGACGAGTCGCTGGCCACTCCTCCGCCGGCGGTCGTCGACTCCTTGTCCTTCGAACTTTCCCGGCTCACTCCCGTGCTCCCCATTTGATACCCGAGAAACACCAGCGCCCACGAGAGCACCACAACCGCGAGGATCAATTCGATCGTATGCCGGGATTTGCCTGACTCAGCCGCCGGTCCGGGCTCGGTCAGAATCTGCAAGCCCGCCGTTCGCGGTATGTTCCAGGGGCGCATGACCCAATCTGTCGGCTGCTCGCAAGCTACAACTTCAGTCTTCGCTGCGTCGCCGAAAACGGCCGCGCGTTCCAAATGTATTTGTGCTTCGTGTTCGTCCTGCGCGGCCTGTTCTGCCTGCGTGTACGTCGAGCGCGTTACGAATACGGGCTCTTCTTCTTGCTCGGCCGGCACCTCGAGCGCTGCCGTCTCAATCGCGGCTGTTTCTGCTGCGATCGTTTTCGTTGGCATCGACTCCTGCGTTTCCGCAGTCGTCTCCACCGGCTCGTGCGAGATCTCCGCAGCTGATTCCCGCGGGCTGCAGTGAGTCGCTTCCGACTGTTCCTCCGTAACTTCCGCGGTTTCCGCTTCGGAAATCAACCGATCGAATTCCGCGCTTTTTGCCGAAGCTCGCCCTTCGTTATCCGACTCTTCGGTCGCCGTCCCTTTAACCGCCTCTTGCTCTTCGCTGACCGGCGCCTCCGCCTCGTCGCCGATCACGGAAATTTCTTCTAGTAGAGCCTCTTTCTTTGGTGGTTCCAGAAAATAGGCATCGACGGGATGTATTTCAGCCAGGGATTTTGAGCTCTTCTCGATAGGCTCAGGGTGGAACAGTGAAGCTTGTTCTTCCAGCTCCAGAACTTCGGGCGCTAGATCTTGGGGCTCTAAGTCTTCAAGCTCTGCAGCTTCGGGCTTTACGGCTTCGGACTCTGCCACTTCCGACACTGCGAGAGCGGGCTCTGCAAGTGCGGACTCTGTCCCTGTGAGACTTGCGATGGTTCCAATCCACTGGCTCAACTGCGCCCGCGAAGCCTCGTCCAGATCCAAAAAACGCGCGCCGCTCAGATGTCCGTCATCGCGCGTCCAGGCAATTTCCGCGTTGGCCGAAATGCGGCCGCAGCCTTCCGGCAACTCGAATTCCAGGGCGATGACTTCTTCCAGGTTTCGGGGGATCAAGCTGGCGACGGCAATACCGCCGGCACCGACATCCAGCAGCAGGCCGCTTTTCGACGCATCCAGCGACACGAACATCGGCGAGGGAGGAACCCATCGCGCGTGTTGTCTGCGTTCCTCGAGCATCGACCTTCTTCCGGAGGAGAAATCTCGGTTGATAGTAGGCCGGTACTGTCAAGTAAGCATTGACTTGTAGGGCGAAATTGTCCAAAGGAGCAACGCCTGGCAAGGCGATGGATGGGCAAAACAGCCGCGAGGAACCGGCGCGCGGACGGCCTTAGAGTATTTCCCGTAGGTACAACGAAAGAAAACCAACTACTTAATGCTAATTTGTATTTACATGTACTGTTCAGTTATCAACAAAAGATACGCTCACCGGCCCTCCGGCGCTGTTCTGCTTCTTCGGGAGGGAGGGGTAGGATGGCTACTGGCCCCCGCCAACCGGAGTGCCAGCATTTTTCGTATCCACTTCCGCCGCCGGCGTTCCGCGATGGCCAATCGATTCAAATCCGATTAACGATCTCGGCTTTGGCGCTTGTAACGATTACTCTCCGTAAGGCACCCAGATATTCTTCACCTGGACGGCATGCTGGAGGAACCAGCGGCCTTCGCCTTGTGCCGCATCCAGCCAATCGATGGCGCGGCCTTCGTTGGTGAATACCTGCTTCAGATTGCCGATGGATGCGGCTTTTGCCGCGGCCGCGGCGGAGTCATCGCCGAAACACCAAATGGCATCGATGTCGTTATGATCGGCAAGCACTTTCAGCAATTCCGCGGATCGGCCAGTAACGATGTTCACAACGCCGCCGGGAAGATCACTGGTCTCAAAGACCTGGTACAACTCGGCGGTGATCAGCGGATACGTCTCAGACGGCACCGCAACGACGGTATTCCCTGTTGCGATCGCCGGCATCACTGTGGAGACGAAGCCAAGGAGGGGTAGTTCACGCGGGCACACAATACCAACGGCGCCGATGGCTTCGTGCATGGCCAGCGATACATTGCGAAATGGCGGGTTGTGTACGGCGCCGTCGTACTTGTCGGCCCAGGCAGCGTAGGAAAAGATGCGTTCGATGCTGCGGGCGATTTCGATCTCGGCGTCCTTCTTCCCTACTGCAGCGGCCAGACGATTCGTAATCTCAGCGCTGCGCTGCGAGAGGTTCTCGGCGATGTAGTAGAGCACCTGGGCACGGTTGTGGGCTGCGGTCTTAGCCCAGGAATCCGCTTTCCGCGCGGCTTCCACGGCATTGCGAATGTCTTTGCGATTTCCAAGCGGCGCTTCGCCTAGCAACTGGCCACTCAATCCGCGAACCTCAATGCTGTAGCCGGAATCGGGCCGAGCTTGCTTGCCGCCGATGTAGAGCTTTACGGTGCGATCGATCGCGGGGTTTGCTTCGTCCTCGTTCTCGTCGATCGGCTGATCGATCGCCGCGGGAGCGTTCTTCAGCTTGGACGCGTCTTTGAACCAAGCAGGCTCCAAATACTCAAACATGCCTTCCTTGCCGCCTTCGCGGCCGAAGCCGCTTTCGCGATAGCCGCCGAAGCCACAAGCCGCGTCGAATAGATTTGTGCTGTTCACCCAGACGACTCCGGCCTTCAATTGCGCGGCGACGTGCAGGGCCACGTTGATACTCTCGCTCCAAACACTGGCGGCCAGGCCATAGACCGTGTTGTTGGCGAGTTCCACCGCCTCACGCGGTGTGCGGAATGTCATGGCCGCCAGCACCGGGCCAAAAATCTCCTGCTGGGCGACGACCGAAGCGGGATGCACGTTGCTCAAAAGCGTGGGCGGAAAATAGAGCCCGCGCGACGGCATCGCAAGCTGAGGCTGCCAGCACGTCGCGCCTTCGGCGACGCCTTGATCGACAAGCTTCTGGATGCGTTCGAGTTGCACGCGGGCGACGATGGCGCCGATATCAATCGCTTTGTCCAGCGGCGGACCGACGCGAAGCGTGTTCATGCGGTCCTGAATCTTGCCGATCAATTTCTCGGCCACGCTCTCCTGCATCAACAATCTCGAACCCGCGCAGCAGACTTGCCCTTGGTTCAGCCAGATTCCGTCGACCAGCCCTTCGACGGCGCTGTCGAGGTCGGCATCCTCGAAGATAATGAATGGCGACTTGCCGCCGAGCTCCAGAGAAAGGCGCTTGTGGCTCTGCGCGGTGGCTTTGCGAATGGCGCGGCCGACTTCGGTTGAGCCGGTGAACGCGATTTTGTCGACGTCGGGATGTTTGACCAGGGCTTCGCCGGTTGAGCCGTCACCGGTGACGACGTTCACGACGCCGGATGGCAAGCCTGCTTCCTGGCAAATTTCGGCGAACGCCATGGCTGTGAGCGGCGTAAATTCCGCAGGCTTCAGTATGACCGTATTGCCGGCGGCGAGCGCGGGAGCGATCTTCCACGCCAGCATTAGCAGCGGAAAATTCCACGGAATGATTTGACCGACGACACCGCAAGCGGTGTAGCCGGGGAATTCCTGCTTCAGAAGCTGAGCCCAACCGGCGTGGTGATAAAAATGGCGGGCGACGAGCGGAATGTCCAGGTCGCGGCTCTCGCGAATCGGCTTGCCGTTATCCATCGTCTCCAGAACGGCCAGCCGCCGCGAATGCTTTTGCACCAGCCGCGCGAGCGCGTACAAATAGCGGGCTCGGGCATGATCAGAAAGCGATTGCCACGCAGGAAGCGCCGCGCGGGCGACCTTCACGGCCGCATCGACATCTGCAGCCGAGCCTTGCGCGACGCTCGCCAGCGGTTCGCCGGTGGAAGGATCGGCGGTGTCGAAGTATTGATTGTCCAAGGGCGCGTGCCATTTGCCATTGATGAAGTGGCCGAGCCTGCGCTTGTGGCGATCCAGCCAACCGAGGGCTTCCTTTGGGTCTTCTGGAGCCGGGCCGTACTCCATGGACATGAATTTCTCGACGACGCTCATTCGCGCGATTTCCTTTGCCGACCGCAATCAGGCGATCGGATGACGATTCTCCGCCGAATAGCGGCCAGTGGCGTGAAATTCGAGTTGGCGCTCGATGTCGGCGAGCATGCCGCTGGCGCCGAAGCGGAACAGATCGGCGTGCAGCCAGGAATCGCCGAGTTCTTCCTTCATCAAGGCGAGCCATTCGAGAGATTGTTTGGCAGTGCGAATTCCGCCGGCGGGCTTGAAGCCCACAGACATGCCGGTTTCGCGTGCGTACTCACGAATCGCGCGGGTCATGACCAAGCCGACGGGAAGCGTGGCGTTGGTTGCTTCCTTGCCCGTGGAAGTCTTGATGAAGTCGGCTCCGGCCATCATGGCGACCATGCTGGCGCGCGCGACGTTGCGCAGCGTGAGCAAATCACCGGTGCCCAAGATCACTTTCATGTGTGCCGAGCCGCAAGCGGCTTTGAAGGTGGCGATTTCGTCGAACAACGCCTGCCACTGGCCACCGAATACATGAGCGCGAGTGATGACCACGTCGATTTCGTTCGCGCCGGCCCCGACGGAGCGGCGAATCTCGGCGACTCGTTCGTCGAGCGGAGACAAGCCTGCGGGAAAACCGGTGGACACCGCGGCAACGTTGATGCCGCTGCCTTGCAACACCTTCACGGCGGTTTCAACGAAGGTGTGATAGACGCAGACCGCGGCGACCTTGACTCCCAACGAGTCGATGCCGAGCTGCTTGACCAGTTCCTGTTGAACGGGCTGCTTTGCCTTGGCACAGAGCCTGCGGACGCGCTGGTCGGTGTCGTCTCCGGAGAGCGTAGTCAGATCCATGCACGTGATGGCGCGGAGGAGCCAGGCGATCTGCCAGTCTTTCTTGACGGTGCGGCGGGTCACCAGGGTTTGTGCGCGGCGTTCAACGGCGCTGGTATTGACGCGAACGTTTTCGACCCAGTCGAGATTGAGGGGGATGCCACGGTTGGGCTGGAGTTCCTGGCCGCCTAGTTTGGGCAGGCTGCGGTGATCCAGGCGCAAGCGGCTCTCGGCGTGGCGACCCAGGGTCCCCTGGGTGGTGGAAGAGGTTTTGATCACATTTTCAGACATGGCGTTCATTCCGCAGGCCCCTGTTGGGCCGATGCCGTGGTGTCGCTTGATTGTACGCCAAGTGACCGGGTTAGGCGGGCGATCAGAAGCGAGGCCTTGTGGAACCCGTTTGTAACTAGCCTAACCCCTGTTTTGCGTATGTGTGGCAACTAAAGGGCTTGTGCACGCCACGTTCCAGAAAGCGCCGATTTCTGAAGGACTTAGACATTGGCGAAATCCCCCAATTCTGATTGGCGAGGATCGGGCAAGGCGACGGTTGGAACTGGAAGGCACGAACGGAGGCGTGAATTCCAGTGAACACGGGACATTATAGCATAGGTACCGTAACTTGTCATCAAATCGTTATAGTACTGACTTCGCTGCGCGTTTTTCTCCCAAAGCGCGTGGGAAGTAGCCAAGGCGGATCGAGTAAGGAACCAGCGGCTCGGAAACATGAGCACAGGCGTTGGTGGAGAAATACCGAGAGGGAAAGGCACTGGACAAAGGCAAGTAAGCGTTTACTATAGGCGCGACTTCCCAAACGGCAATTTTTCCAAGCGAGGTGCACGGTCATGGTGAGACGGCGAGAATTTCTGCGTGGTTCGGTTGGCGCTGCCGGCGCGCTGCTGTTCGTAGGAATTCTGCTACCGCCTGGGCAAGCGACGCGAGTGATGTCGATTCCCGCATAGAGGTGTTGCTCGGGGAGCCGCTGGGGCCGATCTCGCCGAACATTTACGGGCACTTCTGCGAGCACCTGGGCGGATTGGTGTATGACGGATTGTGGGTGGGCGAAGGATCGAAGATTCCCAACGTAAACGGCATTCGCAAGGAACTTGTCGACGAGCTGCGCAAAATCAATCCGGCAGTGGTGCGATATCCGGGCGGATGCTTTGCGGACAGCTACGACTGGCGCGACGGGATTGGGCCAGCGAACAAGCGACCCCGGCGAACAAATTTCTGGGCGGGCGAGGAGAAGGCCAGCGGCGCGGCGAGTCACAAATACGAGCCGAATCAGTTTGGAACCAATGAATTTGCACGGTTCTGCAAATTGCTGGGGGCGAAGCCGTACCTGGCCGCGAATGTGCGGAGTTTGAGCGCGCAGCAATTTTATCAGTGGGTGGAGTACTGCAATTCTCCGGCGGGGAGCACGACGCTAGCCGATGAACGCGCGGGGGCGGGATTTTCGGAGCCGTTTGGCGTGCGGTTCTGGGGCGTGGGGAACGAGTCGTGGGGCTGCGGCGGAAATTTCACGGCGCAGGAGTATGCGGTGGAGTTCCGGCGTTATACGGAGTGGGTGCCGCGGTACGGGCAGGAGATTTCGTTCATCGCGTCAGGCCCGAACGTGGATGACTGGGAATGGACACGCGGATTTCTGGAAGAATTAGTGCGCAGGGGGAAAGGGCGGCTGCGGTCGGTGTGGGGCATGGCGCTACATCACTATGCGTGGAATTTGAGTCGCGGCAAGACGAACAACTGGGAGCAGGGCAAGGGCGATGCGTTGAAGTTCGATGCCGTGGACTGGTACGAATTGCTGCGCGAAGGCGAGCGGATGGAAGGGCTTATCAACGGACACTGGCAGATCATGGGGGAGATCGATACCGAGCGGCATATCAAGCTGGTGGTCGATGAGTGGGGGCCATGGTACCGGCCCGGGAGTGAGATGACGCCGGGAGATATTCTGGAGCAGACGCCAACGCTACGGGATGGGGTGTTCAGCGGGATGACGCTGGATATTTTCAACCGGCACCCGGAGAAAGTGACGATGGCGAACTGCGCGCAGCTGATCAATTGCCTGAACAGCCTCTATTTGGCGCACGACAATCGATTTTGCGTAACGCCAGTAGGGCATGTGTTTGGAATGTATGCGGCGCATCAGGGCGGCGAAGGGCTGCGAACGATGTTCTCGGCGCCGGTAACGACTTATGACCGAGATGGTAAGCCGGCGACTTTCTGGGGACTAAAGGGGTCGGCGTCACTGCATGACAGACGACTGGTGCTGACGGTGGTGAATCCGCACGTGAGCGAAGCGCGAGAAGCGGAGATTGCCGTGAGAGGCGCAGCAGTGAAGTCCGGGAACGTGACGACGATGACGCACACTGACATTCACGCGCACAATTCGTTTGAGCAGCGAGAGGTGGTTAAGCCGCAGACGAGCGCGCTGACGGGATCGGCCAAGTTGGTGCATCACACATTCCCTGCAGCATCCGTTACAAAGCTGGAATTGACCCTGGAATAGTGGAGAACAAGGTGACAACGCGATCGTTGGTGCTGGCAGGGTTACTGTCGATTGGTGTGGCTGGATGGTTCATGCGCTGGAATGTGGCGCAGTTGCCAGTTCACGCGGACGAATCGCTGCTGGCGCCGACCCCGCCGATGGGGTGGAACAGTTGGGATGCGTACGGAACGACGATCAATGAAGCAGATTTCAAGGCCAATGTGGCGTGGTTCGCGAGATATCTGAAACCCTTCGGGTGGCGGTATGTGGTTGTGGATATGGAATGGTATGTGACGAATCCTATTCCTGAAGGAAATTCGAAGACGTCGCAGTTCAGCATCGATCAGTACGGACGATACATTCCAGCGGTCAACCGATTCCCTTCCTCGGCAAATGGTGCGGGTTTCAAGCCGATAGCAGATTACGTGCATTCTCTGGGCTTGAAATTCGGCATCCACATTTTACGCGGCATTCCGAAAGAGGCAGTGGCGAAGAATTTGCCGATTGAAGCAAGCAGAGCGCGTGCCCCAGATGTGAGTGACAAGAAAGAGGCGTGTCCGTGGAATCCGGACAACTATGCGTTGGATGTGACGAAGCCCGCGGCGCAGGGATACTACGATTCGATCTTAAAGTTATACGCGGAATGGGGAGTGGATTTCATCAAGGCGGATTGCGTGGCCAGCCGGCCGTACAACGGGGATGACATCCGCATGCTGGACGCGGCGCGGCGAAAGACAGGACGACCGATGGTATTGAGCTTGTCGCCGGGTGAGGCGCCGGTGGAGAAACTGGCTGAGCTGCGGCAACATTCGGAATTGTGGCGGATATCCGACGATGTTTGGGATCTGTGGCACAGTGCGGTCGCGTATCCGCAAGGTTTGGGAGATCAATTTCCGCGAATCGTGAAATGGGCGCCGCTGGTGGAGCCGGGACATTGGCCGGACGCAGACATGCTGGCGGTGGGCTACTTGGGTCCGGCGCCGGGCTGGAGCAAGCCGCGGCAAACGCAATTGACGCACGAGGAGCAGCGGACGCTGCTGACGTTGTGGTCGGTGATGAGATCGCCGTTGATGGTCGGAGCGAACCTGACGAAAAACGATGCGTGGACAACCGCGCTGCTGACCAATCCAGAAGTGATCGGTGTAAATCAACGCCCGAGCGAAAAACCTAGGGTGACGGCCACGGAGGCGAGTCTGGTGTGGGCTGCGAAGACAGACGCGGGCTCAAAGTGGAATCTGGCGGTCTTTAATTTGCAGGATAGGCCGCAGAGGATCCGCTACGAGTGGAAGGATGTTGGACTGGAGCCGCGCAAGCACACGCTACGCAATCTGTGGCAACACACCGACGTTGATGACGTCGCGTCGCTGGATGTGACTCTGCCGGCGCACGGATGTGCGCTTTATCGCGCGATGCACTAGATCCTCAAATCTTCGGCACACGCTGCTCGCGATCGGTGGCCGCTCGAGTAGTCCAATGCGTACCCGGTTCTTCTGATCCGAGTGCAAGAAATCCAGTATGCCATTCCCGCCCTGAGGGCATGACCATTCCTAGCGGCACTCAAGACGCGGTGCGAAGAGCAAACAGAACGTGAATGTTGCTGACTGCAGCTGATGCCAGGCGGCTCCGAAGGAACTGTGACGAAATGCGATACTTTTGCCTAACGTGTGACTACGACGGAACGATTGCTCATGATGGCAGAGTATCGGCGAGCACCATTGAGGCGCTGAAGCGGGTCAGCGCTTCGGGACGCAAGCTGGTTCTTGCGACCGGGCGAGAGTTGCCGGACCTTCTGAGAGTGTTCCCGGAAGCGGTCATTTTTGATCGGATTGTGGCGGAGAATGGCGCACTGCTGTACCGGCCCGCCAGCCACGAAAAGAAGCTGCTGGCGGACGCGCCAGCCCGAGAATTTGTTGATGCATTGACTGGCCTGGGGATTCAGCCGCTGTCGGTGGGCGAATGCATTGTGGCCACCTGGCATCCGAACGAAAGCAAGGTACTCGAAGTGATTCACAAACTGGGGCTGGAGCTTCAGATTGTATTCAACAAAGGAGCGGTAATGATATTGCCGCCGGGCATCAACAAGAAAAGCGGGCTGCAGGCGGTGCTCGAGGAGCTGCAATTATCGCGTCACAACGCGGTTGGTGTGGGAGACGCTGAGAATGACCATGCATTTCTGGCGATTTGCGAATGCGGTGTGGCAGTTGCGAATGCGCTGCCCGCATTGAAAGAGCGGGCTGATTTTGTAACCAGGGCATCGCGCGGAGCAGGCGTGGAGGAATTGATCGACAAGCTGCTGAGCGACGATCTCGCGGATTTGCGTCCTTATGCGAAGCGGCATCAGATTGCGTTAGGCACCGAGGCGAGTGGCGAGGAATGTCGCCTGGAACCTTATGGAACGCGGCTGGTGGTGGCGGGGCCTTCGGGCAGTGGCAAGTCCACGTTTATTTCGGCATTGGTGGAGCGATTGATAGAGAACGAATACCAGATCTGCGTGATCGATCCCGAAGGTGACTATGATGAGTTCGAAGCATTGGTGACGTTGGGTGGACCGAATCGGATTCCGGGTATCTCGGAGATTCTGGAGGTGCTGAATACGCATAGGAAGTCGCTGGGTGTGAATTTGCTGGGTGTGCCGATGGCGGACCGTCCAACATTTTTTCAGGGATTGCTGTCGCGGATTCAGGAATTGCGAGCGAAGACCGGGCGGCCGCATTGGATCATCCTGGACGAGGCGCATCATTTGTTGCCTGCAGCGCTGGATTCGGCAACGCTGACGATTCCTCAGGAACTGGGAAGCGCCGCGCTGGTGACCGTTCATCCGGATCATGTTTCGAAGGCGATTCTGAGCTCGATCAACGGGGTCGTGGCGGTGGGGAATGATCCGCGTGGCGTAGTGGAGCAGTTCAATAAAGGAGCGGGGGCGCGGTTGAACGTCGATCAACCGGGATTGGATGGAGGTGAAGCCGATAAAGTGGTGGTGTGGCTATTTTCGGAGTCAGCGATACCATTGCGCGTCAGCATCAAGCCAGCGAAACAAGAGTTGCGGCGCCATAAGCGTAAGTATGCGGCGGGAGAATTGGGGCAGGACAAGAGCTTCTATTTCCGTGGGCCGAAGCACAAGCTGAACCTGCGTGCGCAGAACATGAACATGTTCACGCAACTGGCGGAGGGAATTGATGACGAAACGTGGAGTTACCATCTTGCGGCGGCGGATTACTCACGATGGCTGAGAGAATCGGTGAAGGACCAAAACATTGCTGATGAAGTTGCGGCAATTGAAGCAGAAATGGGATTGAGCTCCGCGGAAAGCCGCGCGCAGATCGTGGAGGCCATCCGAAAACACTACACCGATCCGGCGTAGGCGCTGTTCCTTGTTCCTGCTCTCTGGTGGCTCGGCACGGGGCATAGGGCTATTTTGTCAACTGATTACCGGCCAGGATCGAATACCTGGATCGCGGCGGGCGTGGATCCTTCCCTGCGGACCGCTACAAACAACCGGTCAATTTCGGGAGCGAAGAAGCCCGTTCGCGCTCCTTTGACGGTAGGGATTCGGCCGACGTCACGGTGGTGGTTGGGATCGTCCTGGGCAAAAATTGATATCGCACCCTCGCCGCCGATCGCGTAAATCCGCTTTCGTGCAGAATCGAAGAATACGTCATCGCAATCACCCACAGCGGACAAGGTCTGGACGATATTGCCGCTGCCCGTATCCAAACCAAAAGCCGCGCTGGGAAACGAGTCACTACGAACAAACGGTGGTCCGGTTCATTGAGCGCCATCGGGTAGTTCGCAAGCGACAAGCCGGTGCTCCAACTTGCGACGATCGCGTGCTTCTCGCGGTGAACGACGGCGATCTTTCTAGACTTTGGCAAATTTACGTAGACGCGAGGGCCATGCTTTTCGAGTTGAAACGACTCCGGATGCGTGCCCAAGGATATTTCAGCGACCTTCTGGCGTCGGTGTCGAACTCTCCAAGTCCGCCGGCACCAAAACCCACGTACACGTGATGCCGGGATGAATCGTAGCGGAGGTTATCGGCGTCTTCTCGATATTCCAGGGTGTTGACGAGATTCCACGACTCTACGTCGAATACTTAACCGTGCCGTCGCCGGAGCAACATATAAACGCTTGCTGCTCGAGACATAGAGAACTCCCTGCGGCTCCTGAACGCCGGAAATCGTGTGGATACTTCGTCAGTGCGTACTCTCATTCCTAGGTGTTATATCTATAACTCAGGCTAGTCAAGTTCGCAGCGATACACGCAGAGACCCGCCAGGGAAGCTTGATGATGGGTAGCCCTGTCGCAAACAGGTGTCGATATTGGACGGCGCCGTCTGGCACTTCGCCAGGTTGACTTAGGTTTGCGCTAATTTGGCGAGGTCAGACGAGCGCCGCCCGCGTGGCTTGCGCCTGTCGAAGGTTGCGCTTCAAAAAAGTATAGGTGCCGTAATCCCGGTTTGCGTGAGATCCGTTGTATACCTTGATCGTCCACGTTGGTGGCTGTGAGGTTCAGGGATTCCAGCTTTTTGAGATTCTGGAGAGGTGCGAGGCCGCGCGAGGTAATCGCGGTGTGGGACAGGTCCAGCGTGCGCAAGTTCGGAAATTCGCTGAGTATTTTCGTGCCTGCATCGGTGACTCTAGTTCGCGCCAGTTCGGCGTCGACGATCAGATCGGCGACAGGCTTGAGCGCAGCCAGCACGGAATCGTTACAACGCTCAGGCGCACTCACGGTGCGCAGAATCAGACCGTCACGTGGATCTTGGGACCGCGGAACCAACTGCACGCCCAGCTCAGTCTGTAATGTCTGGATTTTTTCCATGCGCGGACGATAGTCGGCGGCGGCAGGAGGCGCTACCGGCTTCGGTGGCGGAAGCGGCGGAGCCTTTCGAACTTCGCCCGCAGCCACAATCTGTGTGGCGCCTGAAGCGATCCAGAATTCTATGACCTTGATTTGCGTGGTTGTCAGGCCAGGCTTGCCTTCCGCGGGCATCGCGTCCTTGTGATCGCGCGGCAGGGTGATGCGGCGAAAGATCTCGCTGCCTTTCGGATCACCGGGCTTCACGACCACGCCATCTTTTCCACCCCGCATGACGTAGTCGAAGCTATCGAGGCGCAGCTTCCCTTTTTTCTTTTCCGGTCCGTGGCAGGTAACGCATCGATCCTGAAAGATCGGTGCAACACGTGAAGTGAAGAAGGCCACGGAGCTTTTCTGATTCTCAGGGATAGCCACAGCGGCGGACGTACTGGCCGGATTCGTCACCGCGCCTTTGGGTGGTGGGGCTGAGACACCGAACAGGGATCGGAGATTCGCGGGCATGTGCTCGGTCAAGAAATTTGCGCCGTGGGTCAATTTTCCACCTTGATCCGCGGTCCAAACCATCAGGCACACGGCGGCGAGAAGTGCGATACCGTAAAATTGCGCATTCCATTCTCGCAAGAGGCAACAAAGCACGAGTACAGCAGCAAGTGAAACACCACCCCACATGTGGCGTGCCACGAGTTGGCCTTCGTATCCGCCATTCCGGGCAAGCAGCCAGCCCAGGGACACCGCAAACAGCGCGCTGGCCGCCGCTAAAGCTAAAACGAGGCCAGCGAAAGATCGCCAGGGCCTGCCGCTTTTGATGAACCCAGCACACTCCAACAGTGCGGCCAACAACACCAGCGTGACAGGAAGATGCACGGCCAGTGGATGAAAGCGGCCGATGAACTGACCGAGTTCGCCTCGCTCGACACCATCGGGCGGCGCTTCCAGCAGCAAGATGGCAAAAACGGTTGCCACAAGGAAGCCGAGCCCACACAGCATTAACCTGCTTCGCGGGGTCATCGGGCGGACTCAGACCTGGCGAAGCAGTGTGAGCCGACCGATGGGAAGCCACTCGGCCACCAGGATGTCGCCTGTGTGAAGAAATATCGCCGCATGGGGAGTGATGAACTGCCCCGGCGTGAATTCGTTTCGTGTCTGTTTGCGGCGCGAGCCGACTTCCCCATTGACCGCCTGCCCATCACCGAGTTGCGCGACAACCTCATAGTCGCGATCCAGAATACACACTTGGCTGTCGAGATCGGGACAAACCATCCATTCGTTCCTGGTATGAAAGTGGCACGGCATGCGAACTCGCGAATCGTCCTTGATGGTCTGGAGATGAGTGCCGTCCAAAGAGAAGGTTTGTACACGCCGATTCCCGCGGTCTGCTATCACCAGGCGCGACTGTTCACCGCGTGTATCCACGAAAAGACCGTGCGGTGTGTCAAACTCGCCGTCGCCGTGCCCCGGGCGGCCGACTTCGCCGAGAAATTGTCCTCCGGCGGAGAATCGAAGCACATGATGGGAGCCATACCCGTCGCCAACGTAAAAATCTCCGTTCGGGGCGAATGCTACGTTGGTTGGAACAAAATCGATTGGATGTTGAGCGTAAGAAGAATCCTCACGGGGATAACCGTGAGTCCAGAGAGTATCGCCGCTAACAGTCGTCTTGACAATCTTGCAACGATTGATGTCGCAGTGGTACAGAACCTCGCTGCCGTTTTCCTGACGCAGGCCAAGTCCGTGAGCGCCTCCGCGAAATTCTTCACCGAATGCGCCCACGAATTTGCCGGATGCATCGTAAACCACCACCGATTCACCGCGCATGCTGGATTTGTTGACGGTGTGAGCCACGTAGATGTGGCCTTGTGCGTCCTGAGCCAGCCCATGTGTGTCTCCCCACACCAGACCGTCGGGCGGCAATAGCCAGTCATGGATACACTCGTAGGTATGCGCCCCGGAGCCAACCACCGGAAATCGGCGGCCAGACTTGTCCGATGTCTGCACGAAACACCAGGGCACTGTAGCGAAAGCCGTCATCGCCGAAGATTGCTTTAGAAACTTGCGTCGGGTCGGCGATTTCATGCGATCAAGCCGGGTACCACTTTCGCGGGAACCACTCCGGTGAGCTTTTGCTCGAGCCCTTGAAACTTAAAGGTGAATCTCTCATGATTCATGCCCAGCAAGCGAAGCACCGTGGCGTTAAAATCCCGAACGTGAACCGGATCCTTGACGACGTTGTAGCAGAAATCATCGGTCTGCCCGTGAACGTAGCCCGCTTTCGTTCCGCCTCCGGCCATCCATGTAGTGAAGCAGCGTGGATGATGATCGCGACCATAATTGTCTTTCGATAAGCCACCCTGACTGTACACGGTGCGGCCGAATTCGCCGCCCCAAATAACGAGCGTGTCGTCAAGCAGGCCTCGCCGCTTCAAATCGGTGACGAGAGCGTACGAACCTCTGTCTGTGGCAGCGCACAGCTTCGGGAGATTGCCTACGACATTCGAATGCACATCCCAACCCCGCTGATAGACCTGGGTGAAGCGCACGCCCCGCTCCGCCATTCGACGCGCGAGTAGGCAATTGTAGGCAAAACTTCCAGGCACTTTCGCTTCTTCGCCGTACAAACTCCAGGTGCTTGCGGGTTCATCGCTCATGTCGGTGAGCTCTGGAAGCGAGGTTTGCATGTGGAACGCCATTTCATATTGATGAATGCGTGCGTGAGTTTCAGGATCGCCGACGTCGTCGTAGGTCAGCTGATTGATTGCGTTCACAGTCTCAATCAGCTCGCGGCGCACCTCGGGTTTCATTCCAGCGGGATCCTCCAGGTACAGCACGGGAGCGCCTTGGGATCGAAACGCCACGCCGGAATACTCGTTCGAAAGGAAACCGCTGCTCCACAGTTTCGGCGAAATCGGCTGAAGGTCTGTGCCCGGGAGAGTCAGCGAGTTGAGCACCACGAACGTCGGAAGGTTCTCGTTCATGCTGCCCAAGCCATACGCGAGCCATGAACCAAGAGACGGCTTACCCGGGATCATGTTCCCCGTGTTTATCAAAAGGATTGCCGGCTCATGATTGATCGCGTCGGTCTGCATCGTGTGAATCAGCGTGATGTCGTCCACCAGCTTGCCCGTCCACGGCAGCAGATCGCTGACATATCGGCCGGACCTTCCCTGCAGGGAAAAACCCCAATGCGAGGGAGCAATCGGAAAACGAGCCTGGCCTGCGGTCATTCCTGTCAGAGCCTGACTCCCGCGCACAGAATCGGGAAGATCCTTGTCGAACATCGCGGTAAGGTTGGGCTTGTGATCCCATAAATCCATCTGCGACGGCGCGCCGGACATGAACAGGTAAATCGCGCGCTTGGCTTTAGGAGCGAAATCCGGGAGGTGATGTGCTCCACCACCGGCTAACTCCGCTGCACCAGCTCTCGCGGGGAACGAATTGCCGAGCAAGGATGCCAGTCCCGCCCAGCCAAGCGTCTTTCCAAAGCGGCCGAGAAAGTGCCGGCGCGTGGCGAGCTGCTTCCATTCGTTGCGCAAGGCCAGGGGTACGGGTAAATCGTAAACGGTCGGCCCTTCGCCGCCGTGGTCGCAGCATTGCTGGTGAGCAACCGGTTCTTCGTGTTTCATTTGTTTAACACCGCATCAAGATTCATCGCCGCGCTGGCCACCATCATCCACGATGCCAGTTCGTCATCGTGCAGGCCCAGATCGCGCGGGCTTTCTCCTACCGCGATTAGTGTTTCCGCCGAATTCTGATCTCGGGCGTAGATGGACTCGAATTTCGTCAGCGCTTTTTCGAGCAATGCCTTTTCCTGCGGCTCCCACGGACGCGCAAGCAAGATCATGCCCAGCGCATTCAAACGTTCGTCGGTATTCGCCGATTGGTGAAGGAGGCGCTCCGCGAGATTGCGCGAGGCCTCCAGCCACTGCGGATCGTTCATCAGCACCAGTGCCTGGAGTGGCGTATCCGTCCGCTGCCGCCGTGTGCAGGACGCATCGCGTACCGGTTCGTCCAGCGCATCCATGTTCGGCATGGTGGCCATGCGTTTCCAGAAGGTATACAAGCTGCGGCGGTAGAGCGCATCGCCGTGATCCTGCACATAAGCTTTCGTGTCGCTGTTCTGGTGGCTCCCTGCTTCCCACACTCCCACTGGCTGATACGGCTTCACGCTTGGCCCGCCGATCTTCTCGACGAGCAGTCCACTGGTGACCAAAGCTGTGTCTCGCAACATCTCGCCATCCATGCGAAACCTCGGTCCATGCGCCAGCAACCGGTTCTTCGGGTCCTTCTCAATCTGCTCCGGAGTCGCGCGCGCGGCCTGCCGGTATGTCGCCGACATCACCAGCTGCTTGTAGAACCGCTTCATGTCCCAATCGTGCTCGCGGAAATCCAGCGCCAACCAGTCCAGCAATTCCGGATGACTGGGTCGCGCGCCCATGATTCCGAAATCCTCAGTGGTCTCCACAAGCCCCGTGCCAAACAATTCCGACCACGTGCGATTCACGGTTACGCGAGCGGTCAGCGGATTCATCGGGCTGACGGTCCATTCGGCCAGCGTCAAGCGATCCAGCGCGACTCCCGCCGACAAACCCGGCAGAAAATGCGGCACGCCTGGCCGCACTCGCTCTTTTCGCGCGCCGAACGCTCCACGTGTAAGTACATCGGCATATGCCAACGTCGGCGCCTCTTCGCTGACGATGACGATATCGCCGCCTTCGGACAGGCGACTCAGTTCCCGGTCGAGAGGCGGAATTTGAGCTCTTAGCGCGCGCGTCGGCTGATCGACTTCCGCAAAATAGTATTCACTGGCGGTGTGCAGTTCGTCTTCCGACCATTCTGAAATCGGCTTGCGCGCTACCTCTGAAATGTAATCCTCGTAAGGTAGCCGGGCCGCCTCCTCACTGGAAATCGCCCGCTGGTAAAACCGAAAGTCCTGATAGCCCGTCTGGCGCAGAGGATTCGCATCAGGATGCACTCGCCCGAATTCCAGTGGTGCGCTGGTGCTCGCGCTGTCCTTGAACGCGTCCTTCACCACGTCGAGTTCTTGTAGCTTCCCGTCGACGTAGAGCTTCACTGCGCTTGCTTTGCCAGAACCGTCATACACCGCCGCAACGTGATTCCACCGCCCCACCGCAAGGACTTTCTCTTTCGTTTCAACCCGAATCGCTTCATCCGGAATTTTGTGCGCGATGGTAAACGCCAGCTTCCCCTTGGTCGTAGCCAGTTGCCAACCGCGACCATCCTGGGTCGCTTCCGCCCGCGACAAAATCACGCCGTCGGGCTTGTTTTCATCCTTCGGCTCCAACGGACGCATATGTGGCTGCACCCAAGTCGCGACACTAAACGGCTTGGTCCCATCTTCGTCGCCGACATTTGCAAGTTCCAGTCGTGTGCTGATATCCATGCGCATGTAAGGCCAGAACCATGTCCCCTCTCCCCACACCACTGGGACTTCCGTGGCCCTCGCGAATTTTCGTCCTACACCGGACGCCGTGTCCGAAAACTCGTCTCCTTTTCCTTCATCGAATCGCAACCGCACAACAAGGCCGTCCGCACTGACAGCACGCGGAGAGCGTCCCGGCTGCGCAAGCCACTCGGAGACTAACTGTCGCGCTTGCGTGCGACGCTCATGAATTTGGCGCTCGAGCCTCGTCCGCTTCGCCAGGGTCTGTTCATATGCCGCGCGGCCCTCGGCCTTCGGGACCAAAATGAATGGCGGCCACTCCTTGCGCTCGTCATTCGAGGGATATTCCGTCAAATTATTGAAGAATGCCGTCAGTTGGTAGAAATCCTTCTGGGTGATCGGATCGAACTTGTGATCGTGGCAATTCGCACAACCGGCGGTCAATCCCAGGAAGGCCGCGCTATACGCTTCCGTGCGCTCGCGCTTCAGATTGACGCGAAGCTCCTCGCTCAAGGTGCCGCCTTCAGCGGTGCTAATTCCGGCGCGCACGTAGGCCGACGCGACGACGGTATCCAACGTTTTGTCCGGAAGCATGTCCCCGGCTAACTGCTCCCTGACGAACTGGTCGAAATGTTTGTTCTCGTTGTAAGCCTTGATGACGTAATCGCGGTAGGGCCAGATGCTGCGGTAGTGATCGGTGTGCAGCCCGTGGGTGTCCCCATAGCGGGCTACATCGAGCCAATAGTGAGCCCGATGCTCCCCATAGCGGGGACTGGCCAGGAGCCGATCGACAACTTTCTCATAGGCGTCGGCCGAGGTATCGGCAACGAACGCTTCGACTTCCTGCGGAGTCGGAGGCAAACCCGTTAAATCATAGGTTACGCGCCGAATCAGCGTTCTGCGGTCCGCCTCGGCCGACGGATGCATTCCTTCTTTTTCCAACCTCGACAACACAAAATTATCAACCGCATTGCGCACCCACTCCTTTTCCTTTACCTCGGGAACGGGCTGCGGTTTGGACATTAGGAATGACCAGTGCTCCTCGTATACAGCGCCCTGCCTGACCCATTCGCGCAGTAAAGCGATCTGCTCAGGTTTCAGCGTCTTGTGCGCTTCCGGAGGAGGCATGCGGTCCTTCGGATTCTTGGCTTCGATCTTTCGTACCAGCGGGCTCTTGTCCGGCTGACCGGGGATGATCGCGGGCCCGCTCTTGTCATGCGGCGCAAATGCGAATTCTCCGCGGTCCAGCCGCAGCTTCGCCTTGCGAGCGCCGGGATCTGGCCCGTGACACGGATAGCAGTTCTCCGAAAGGATCGGCTGGATGGTTTGATTGAAGGTGAGCCTTTTGGCCGAAACGGCGGAAGTGGCTGGGGCCTTGATTTGTGCTCCCGCGGCGGATGGAAAGATGATGAGGAAAAATTCGCTGAGGAGCAATGCAATACCCGGCCAGCTTGCAGCTCTCCACGCCGCCCGGAGAGACTTTCGCGCCAGAATGGACCTCATGGCTCGATCGTTTGCCCTAACGTATTCCACCAAGGGGCAGCTTACTCCCGACCTCAAGGCAAATCGACAGTTATCTCTCGACGCGAGTGGTGAGCCGGGGAGGACTCGAACCTCCAACCCGTTGATTAAGAGACCGTCCAAGGGCAATTATACTGAGTGGGATCTCGTGCGATCTTGTTGAAAAGCCGTCCACATACCGGTCATCCCATTCGGCGGTCTGGTGCTACCAGCTGCTATGGTTTGTGATCCAGAGGGGGCACAAAAATGGGGCACAAGAAACGCCTTAGCATCGTAGGCCTTCGAACAGCCGCAGAAAACCAGACAGGCGCTTGATTGGTCGGGTAGGGCAAAGGCGCGTAGCGGGCTTCGCATGATGCCGACGTTTCCATTGCCCTCCCTAAAATTCCGTACGGCGGGTTTTCCCCAGTACGGCTTCAAGGCCGGTAGATCAGACAGGGCC
>Ga0157378_10000038_pt1 | contig 116387 bp, 100 predicted proteins | sample M65metaG_FD_115309 | JGI IMG/M metagenome (GOLD analysis project Ga0157378, IMG submission 115309) | Miscanthus rhizosphere microbial communities from Kellogg Biological Station, Michigan, USA - M6-5 metaG | ecosystem: Host-associated > Plants > Roots > Rhizosphere > Soil | place: USA...
GCGGCAGCCACCGTCGAGTATTGCAAGCATTTCGTGGGATTATGCTCCCCGCATGCAGACCAAAGAAGAGGGAGTCCGGGCCACCAACCAGGATTTCATCCGCTACGACCAGGTGGAGAAGCACCAGAACTATCACCTCGCCGAGGGCAATGCCGGGGAAGAGTTCGACGACGAGTTCCAGATTCGAACGGTCGACATCGGCCGGTTTCTCTTCGGCACCGACGACGACAAGCGCGCCTTCGCCAAGGACCTCGGCGACGCGCTGCACGAGATCGGCTTCGCCATCCTCGTCGGTCACGGCGTCGATCCGAATCTTTACGCCGAGGCCGAGGAAAGGATCGAGGAGATCTTTCGCACGCTCACACTCGACGAAAAGATGCGCTTCCGCGCCGAGCGCTTCGGCTCCGTCAACCAGGGCTACTTCCCGGTCAAAGAGACCAGCAACATGCACCCCGATCTGGTCGAAGGTTGGGTCTTCTGCCGCCGCGCGTTCGAAGACACGCGCGAGTTCTGGCCGATGACGGAACAGGCGGAGTTCTTCCGCCGCATCGTCGAAGGTCACGAGAAGCTGATCCTGCCAGTCATGCAGTCGCTCCTCACCTACCTCGGATGCGATGCGCATCTCTACGATGCCAAGCTCACCGGCACGAACTTCGGCCTTCGTCTCAACTACTACCCGCCGGTCTCCGACGCCGATGACGCTTCCGGCGCGGCGCGGCTTCTCGGGCATGAGGACATCGATCTCTTCACCTTCCTCCCCGCGCCGCGCGTGGAAGGGTTGCAGATCCTCAATCGCCGCAACATGAAGTGGGTGCGCATCGACGCGCCGCCGGGCAGCATCATCCTCAACACTGGCGACTACATGCAGCGCATCAGCAACGACATCTTCCCGTCGACGACGCATCGCGTCAGCAAGCCGCGCGATCCGCGGCAGCGCGTCGGGACGCGGGTCTCGTTTCCGATGGCCGTCTATCTTTGGGAGAACGAGATGCTCGAGGTCCTGCCCTGCATCGCCAATCCGAAGTATCCGCCGGTGAAGGCGATCCAGTTTCACACCAGTATCACCAGCAAGTTTTACGGCGACGATTACGCGGTGACCGAGGCATGAATGATCCGCTGCTCCAATTCCGCGACCGTTTCCCGATCCTGAGCCGGACGAAGTACCTGGTCTCGCACTCCCTCGGCGCCATGCCCGAGGCCACCCGCGAGGCGCTGGCCGAATACGCGGACCTCTGGGCCTCGCGCGGCGTGCGCGCGTGGGGCGATCGCTGGTGGATGATGTCGATCGAAGTCGGCGACATCATCGCGCCGCTGATCGGCGCGCCGCCCGGCTCGGTGGTGATGCTGCCGAACGTCACCACCGCCGAGGCGGTGGTCTTGTCGTCGTATGAATACGACACGGCGCGCAACCGCGTGGTGATCGTCGACGGAGAGTTCCCATCCGTCCGCTATATCTACGACCGCCTGGCCCGCCGCCTCGGCGCGGAGATCGTGACCGTTCCGCACGATCAATCCGGCCTCGGTTTCGATCTCGATCGCCTGCTCGCAGCGATCGATGAGCGAACACAGATCGTCCCCATCGGCCACATCCTCTTCGAATCGTCGTACATGATCGACGTCGAAGCGATCGCGAAGCGCTGCCGCGAAGTGGGCGCGACGCTGGTGCTCGACGTTTTCCAATCGGCCGGCATCGTCCCGGTGGATGTCACCGGATGGGATGTGCCGATCGCCGTCGGCGGCGTGCTGAAATGGCTCTGCGGCGGCCCGGGCGGCTCGTTCCTCTACGTCGATCCAGCGCTGCGTCCGAAGCTGGAGCCGAGCTTTACCGGCTGGATGGCCCACGCGAATCCGTTCGGCTTCGAAGCCCCGCCGATGCGCTTTCGCGACGACGCCCTTCGCTTCGCCCTCGGCACGCCGCCTATCCCCGCGCTCTACGCAGCGCGCGAAGGCCCAAAAGTCGTCGCCGAGGCCTCGGGCGGCGACATGCAAACGATCCGCTCGAAATCACTGCGTCAAACACAAAGAATCATCGACCTCGCCGACGCCCGCGGTTTCGAGTTGCGCACTCCGCGCGAACCGGAACGCCGCGGCGGATCGGTATCGGTGCTGATGCCGCACGCGAAGGAAGTAGCCTTCGAGCTGAACGCCGAAGACATCGTCTGCGACTTCCGGCCAGGAGCCGGAGTGCGCTTCTCGCCGCATTTCTACACGACGGACGAGGAGTTGGAGATCGCGTTTGCCACCGTCGACGAGATCCTGCGAACGGATCGATGGAAGCGGCAGGCGGCGAAAGAGACGATCGTTACGTGAGGGAGTAAGCATGTTCGAGTATCCGGAAGACCTCGATATCACTGAGGCGCAACGCGGAGAGCTTGAGCAACGTTCGCTGGATCTTCAGGGGAATCCCGACGACAGTGAGTCGTGGGAGGATGTGAAGAAGTCCCTGCAAAGCGAGTAATCGAACCTAGCTAGATCGCGCCAAATAGCCTGTCATTCCGAGCCGGCGGCAACCCCGGAGGGGTAGAGTGCGGCGAGGAATCCCCGGCTGAAACCACGGGTGGTGGTGCTGCGGCTATCGGCCGGGGATTCTTCGCCGTCCTCGACCCCTCCGGGGTGTCGGCGGCTCTGAATGACAGGATTGCTGCTAAGCAACTCTCCGTCCCCGCCTCGCGATCCCATACAACACTGCCCCGATCATCCCCCAGAAAACCACCAGCTCGATCGTCGTCAGCGAGGCCGTCTCGATCCGCTCGCGGAAGGAAAGGCGGCGGAGGATGTCGACGTCGCCCATCAGCTGCACCACGATCAGCGTCCCCATCGACAGCAGCGAGATCACGGCGCAGATGCGCTGCACGGCGAGCGGCATCCGCAGGGTGACGGTTTTAAACAACGCCGGGTTCGCGCGCGGGAGGGCGAGCAAGGCGATGCTGTGCAGGAAGTAGAGGCAGACCAGGGCGAAGACGGCGATGTTGAGGGCCAGCGAGATCTGGCCACTGATCAGCAGAAGCAGCGTGACGATCAACGTCAGCGTGAGGCCGACGATAGGCGTGCCGGTCTTCGGCGCGATCTTCCCGATGAACTGCGGCGCCAGTCCGTCTTCGGCCAGCATGATGCCGACGCGCGAGGGGACCAGCATGGTGGCGTTGACCGACGTCGTCAGCGCCATCACCGCGCCGAGGGTGACGAACCAGGCCGCACCTAGCGGAAGGTAGCGCGATGCCACCGCCGCCATCGGTGCGGCGGCTTGCCGCAGTTCGGCGCCGGGAAGAACGCCGAAGGCGACCGCGGACATTAGAAAGTAGATGATCGTCGTGGCCAGGATTCCTCGGAGAAAAATTCGCGGCAGGCGATGCGTCGAATCGCGCACTTCGCCGGCCGTCTGCGCCAGCGATTCGAAGCCGGCATAGCCGAAGAAGACCAGCGGCAGCGCCGTGGCAAATCCGCCAAGGCCGTGGGTGAAGAACGGCTGGTAGTTGTGTAGGTGGACAGAGAAGACGCCGGGGACGACCAGCACGACGATCGAGAGGCCGAGGAGCATGCACATCCAGACTTGAATCCGTCCGAACCAGCGCACGCCGGCGACGTGGATGACGTAGAAGAAAATCAGGCTGCCGATGGCAATCGGCATCGCTGCGCTCTTCGGAATGGCACCGCCGAAGAGCTCGACTACGTAATCGCCGAGCGCGCGCGACAGGTATGCCAGCGCGCCGATGTAGGAGATGACTTTGAGCCAGATGCCGACGAATGCCAGACCGTAGCCGCCGAAGGTGCGGGAGAGGTGCGTGTACTCGCCGCCAGGCTCGCGGCCGAGGGGCGTGGAGAGGAAGACCGAGTAGGCCACCGACGTCGCCAGAATGGCCGGTGCGAGCACGAGGTAACCGAGGATCACGCTCGGTCCGGTCAGCGCCCAGGCGTCGCTGGTGACGTTGAAAATCCCGGCGCCGATGAGCATCCCCAGCAGTGTGGCGTACGACTCGATCGTGCCGAGGTCGCGGCGAAGGGAGGAAGAAAGAGGCTCGGCCATGTCAGTCAGCTCCTCTCCGCCGCGCGTGACGCGCGCCAGCGGTCCGCGGCGACCGCGAGAACGATCACGACGCCGATGATGATCTCCTGAACGTAGTTCGGCCAACCCATCTGCTGGCTTCCGTTGCGAAGGAAAGCCATGACCAGCGCCCCGATCATGGCGCCGGCAATACTCCCTTCGCCGCCGCTGAGGCTTGCGCCGCCGATGACGACGGCAGCGATGACGTCGAGCTCCACGCCGACGGCAACAGTCGGATCGCCCTGCCGCAAGCGCGACATCTGCATCACGCCGGCCAGGCCGAAGAAGAGTCCGGCCAGCGCGTAGATCTCGATCTTCAGCGCGCTGGTGTTGATGCCGCAGGCGCGCGCCGCCGCCTCGTTCGACCCGAGGGCGAAGATGCGGCGGCCGAAGACGGCGTTGCGCAGAACGAGGGCCATCATCGCCGCGAGGATGATGGCGATCCAGACGCCGGGAGCGAAGAGCATCCAGTCGTGCGAGGGGAACGTGACCGCGAGCTCGTTGAGCCAGGTCGCCGGTGGGTTGACGGTCTGCTGGTCGGCGACGTATTTGGCCACGCCGCGGGCCACGCCGAGCATACCCAGCGTGGCGATGAAGGGAACGACGCGCAGGGTGGTGATGGCTAAGCCATTCACGATGCCGACGATGCCGCCGATGATGATGCCGGCAACCAGCGCTGCATTCGGCGGCCAGCCGTTACGCAATGCGATGGCGGTGACGACGCTGCTGAGGGCGATGACCGCGCCGACGGAGAGGTCGATGCCGCCGCTGACGATGATCATGGTCATCCCGATCGCGCCGATGGCAACGATGACGGTTTGCGCGAGCACGACGCGGAGATTGGCGCCGGAGAGGTAGCGGTCGGGCGAGCCGGTGAGGATGGCGAAGAGCAGGATCACGCCGAGAAGGCCAGCCATCGGCGCGAGGATGCGAATCCAGCGATGCATGTCGAGCGGCGAATTGTAAGCGTAGCGCCGTCGGCTCGACGGCTGGACCGCCGGCGGCTCGCTGGCGGTTCGCGTCTATTGCCGCCGAGCCGGCGGCGGTACAGCCGTCGAGCCGACGGCGCTACGCTGGCGATCCGATGGCCGTCTGCAGAATCGCGTCCGCCGTCCACTCGCTCGTTGGCTTCGCCGGCGACAAACGCCCGCGCGTCATCACGGCGATCGAATCGCAAACTTCGAACAGCTCCGGCAGATACGAGCTGACCATCACGATCCCCTTCCCCTCGGCGGCCAGCCTTCGGATCTCGCGGTAAATATCGCTCTTGCTGCCGACGTCGACGCCGCGCGCGGGCTCGTCGAGAAGGAGGACATCGGGATCCTGATGCAGCAGCCTGCCAAGGGCCACTTTCTGCTGGTTGCCGCCGGAGAGACGGCCGACGATGCCGCGCGGTCCCGGCGCTTTGATCCTCAGCCTCTGCATCACATCCTCTGACTGAGCGTTCTGTTTCGAACGATCGATCCAGCCGGCAAGCGAACACAGTTCGAAACGACTCATTGTGACGTTGTCGGCGATCGGAAGCTGGAGGGTCAGGCCTTCGTTTTTGCGATCCTCGCTGAGATAGCCGAAACCGTTGCCGTGCATGGTCACGCGGCCGGTGGCCTTTTGAAGTCCGAAGAGGGCTCGGATCAGATCCGTTCGGCCGGAGCCGATGAGGCCGGCGATGCCGAGGACTTCGCCGCGGTGGAGAGAGAACGTTGCCTCGCGGAGACGCGGAGGGGCGGAGAGGTTCTGCACAGACAGGAGTGTCTGTGCCACATTGGGCATCGCCTTCGGCTCAGGCAAAGGCAAAGGCAAATGTGGCACAGACACTCTTGTCTGTGCTTCTCCGGCCATCATCGAGATCAGATCCTTGTCGCTGACGGCCGCCAGCTCTCCGCTCCCGACGCTCCGCCCATCGCGCAGCACCGTGAACTTCGTGGCGATCTCGCGCACCTCTTCGAGAAAGTGGCTGATGTAGATGATGGCCATGCCGCGGTCGCGCAGGCGGCGAATGGTGTCGAAGAGTCGCTCGACGTTGGCGCGCTGCAAGGAGCTGGTCGGCTCGTCCATCAACAGGACGCGGGCGTCGCGAGCAAGTGCCCGGCAGATCTCGACCACCTGCTGATCGGCGAGCGGAAGATCGGCGACGCGCGCACGCGGATCGATTTCCGCGCGTCCGAATTCGGCGAGCAGCGCGGTAGCACGATCGTTCAGTTCATAACGCCGCAGCCAGCCGCCGCGCGACGGCTCGATCCCCATCAGGATGTTCTCGGCCACCGAAAGATGCCGGCAGAGCGCCAGCTCCTGGTGAATGTGAGCAATCCCCCGCTCGCGCCCCTCGGCCGGCCCGCGAGGGGCGTACGGCTGATCGTTGATCATCATCGAGCCGCTGTCTGGCGGAAAAGCGCCGGAGAGGATGTTCATCAGCGTGCTCTTACCCGCCCCGTTCTCGCCGATGAGCGCATGCACCTCGCCGGAAGCGACATCGAGATCGACGCCGTCCAGCGCGACGGTGGCGCCGAAGTGTTTGGTGATGGAGCGGAGGGTGAGCATGTGAAAAACGTAGGTCGGACTCTCTAGTCCGACCCCTTGTGAATAGCCCTCGTCACTGAGGTTACGACCCGGGTCAGCCGGTCGGACTGGAGAGTCCGACCTACGTAACCCAGACCTACGTTAGCGGATGCAGCAACTTCTTCGCCTCCGGCGTGTCGACATTCGCCGGCGTGATCAGCGTGACGCCGGTATCGACGCGCGGCTCGATCTTCTTGCCTTGAAGATGATCGACCAGCGTCTTCACTCCCAGCTCGCCCATGCGGAAGGGATTCTGGACCACGATGCCCTGCAGCTTTCCTTCGTGCATGGCCTTGACGAAGACGTCGCTCGTGTCGAAGCCGATGAAACGAATCTTGCCGGCTTTGCCGGCATCCTCGAGAGCCAGCAGCGCGCCGGCGGTCGATGATTCGTTCGGCGTGAACATACCGTCGATGTCGTTGCCGAAGCGGTTGAGGAGATTCTCGGCGGCGGTCTTGGCGGTGTCGCGCGTGGCGCCGGCGAACTGGTTCGACGAGACCAGGACGATGCCGGGATAGGCCGATTTCATCCGCTCGATAAAACCTTTCTCGCGCTGCTCGGTGCTGAAAACGCCTTCCTGGTATCGAAGCGCGAGAACCTTTCCCTTGCCGCCGAGGAGCCGGCCCATTTCGTCGGCGGCAAGCTCGCCGCCGTGGTAGTTGTTGCTGGCCACGAAGCTGATCGGATCGTGCGCCTCCAGTGCGGAATCGATGACCACAGTCGGGATTCCGGCGCGCTTCGCTTCCTCGACCGGACGGACGAGCGCGTTCTTGTCGAACGGCGCCAGGACGATACCGTCGACATGCTGGGTGACGAAGCCTTCGACGACCTGCACCTGCTGCTCACGATCGTCCTCGCGCATCGGCCCTTTCCAGATGATGTTGACGGTGATGCCGACCTTGGCCTCATCCTGCGCGGCCTTCATGGCACCGGCGTGGATGCTCTTCCAGAACTCATGCGTCGAGCCCTGCGGGATGACGGCGATGGTGAATTGCTTGCCGGTCTTCTGCTCTGGTTTCGGGCAGGCGAGGAAAAGGATTGCGATCGTGACAGTGAGAAGTCGTTTCATTCAGCGGCCCTCATGGATTCGAAAGCACAGACAGGAGTGTCTGTGCCACATCGTTCCTGGTCATTTCTCCACACGCGCTTGTGGCTCTTGGGAGGTCGATGTGGCACAGACACTCTTGTCTGTGCGCTCTGAAATCATCGACGCTCCAGTGTGTCATACAGCGGCTGTCCCTCGATCACACCAGTTCCCTCATTCGAGACCGTCGCCGCCAGCAAGCGGATCTTCTCATTCGAAGGCAGCGCCAGCGTCTTCGCGCCGCGCGGAAGATCGATGGCGTAAGCGAACAGATACGAGTATGCGTACGGCTCGTTCGCACCCGCGACATCATGTCGATGCGATGAAAACCAGGCGATCGGCGCGCGCTTGATGAAGCCGGGCGTGAGGCCGTCGAAGACGGTGGCCATGCGCACGCGCGATGGTGCGTTCCATGGTGCATCGGCACGCGGCGGCAGCTCCTTCCGCTTCTTCGCCCATTTGCGGTTGTCCCACTGGCCGACGTAGCCGGTCCAGTCCTGAATCGTCAGCTCGACCGGCTTGCCGTCGATGAGGAACGTCGCCTTCTGATCGCCATCGGCGGCGGCGAGGAGGTAGAGCCGTTGGTAATTACCCGGCAGTTTGATCGACTGGCCGTGCGCGACGACGGCGTTCAGACCCTCGCCGAGGTGAAAGCGGGTGCCGGCATAGTCGATGTCGCGCGGGAGCATCTCGGCCGGGAGCCCACGGCCAGCTGCATCGAAACCAGGGGATGATTTTTCGCCATCGTGTGTCGCCACAGCGCGATCGAACGGCAGCGCAACCGTCTGCGAACGAGGCTCGCTCTTTGATCGACGCGGCGCCAAACGCACGGCGAAAGTCCGAAGCTGGTACGGCGCGAACGATGTGACGATCGTGCCATCGACGACGGTCGCTTTTCCAAACGGCATCTCCTGACCATTCACCTCATTCGCCGAGACGACCGACGCCGTGAATGACAGCCGAACATCTTTCGCCGGCTTGCCGTCGAGCTCGACGAGTCGCACGATCACGTCATCGCTCTCCTCGGCTTTCTTGAGAGCCAGCACGCGAACGCGCGAGTTGCCGACATGCAACAGCGAGAAGGAACGACCGAGCGCGCCGTCGTGCTTTGGCGAGACGAATGCGATCAGCGGCTGGCTGAGCCGCAGCGCCTGCCAGTCGGTTGCTTCCGACCGCCAGTCGCCGGCGTGCGCGGCCAGGCCGTAGGTGAATTCGTGGTGTCCCCAATCCTGCGACGTCTGATCGTCATACGCGCGGCCGTTGCCGTCGCCGAGGCCGGGCGTGTAGAGGAGCGTGAGCCGGAGCGTGTGATCGTCGGGCTTGTCCGAACCGTACTTGGAATCGGAAAGGATGGTCACGCCGCCGTTCGCGTCGCTCAGATCGAGCCACTGATGCGAGGCCACCTCGAATTTTTTCTCGTCGTTATTGCCGCGCTGGATGGTGCCCACTTCCCAGTTGTAGGTGGCCAGCGGATTCGATGCGGCTAGAGGGAAGGTGGCCTTCAGCGCCGCCGCCTCCGTCTTCCAATCGATGGCGTTGTCGATCTCGATGCGATTGCCTGCGTCGCCCGCGGCCAGCCGGATGGTCTGAACGAAGCGTGATCCTTCAGTCTCGCGCGTCACCTCGATCGCCGAACGGACCTCGCCGCGCTCGACGACATGGATCGTGGCCTTGCCGCCGACGTATGCCCGCGGCGGCTTCTGTTGATCGACCCAGTCCATGTTCCAGGCCGGCCAGTCGTGCGGGTGCTCGGTCTGCAACGCCAGACGCGCGGGCGCCGAGAGAACTTCGCGATTCGTTTTCTTGTCGAAGATGCTGGCGATGTCGCCGGCGTCGTCGATCGACACGCGATACCGGTTGTTCTCGATCGATGCCGGCTCAATCCTGGCTTCAATTGCCGCCGGATTCTTCACGTAGTTCCTCGGCGTCTCGAATCCGGAGAGGACGTCGTAGACCGTCCAGCTCAGCGGCGGCACTTTGGCCAGAAAAACGATCCGATCGCCCTCGCGCTGCGCGCGGACCGCCTTGCCATCCGGCCCGAAAACGAGCACGCCGCCGCCGAGTCCCTGCACGTGCGCCTCGACGATGTCCTCGCGATCGATGCTCAGCGGGTTGTAGACGACGATGGCTGTTCCCTTGACGTTCGTATCGAGCGACGAGGCGATCGACTCGGTGGCGCTGGTCAGCACCGAGGCGAATTGATTCATGGCGATGACATCGTCGTTCCACGAATACTCATACGCCTTCGGCGTGGCCGTGCCGGCGGCGATGTCGTGGAACTGGCCCCCCATCACCAGCGCCCAGGCATCGTTCAAACGCTTGCGAGGATACGTCCGGCCGCCGAGCCACTCAGCCGCCACCGAGGCACGCTCGGCGGCAGCGGCGAGCAGCTCGTTCTTGTGATTCCAGCGTTTCTGATACGCCTGCGACGTCAGCGAGCCGGCGGAGTGATTGGTCAGCTCGAGATCGCCGGCGTAATGCGGCAGACGAGCGGCCTGCGCCGGCTTGATGTCGAGAAACATCTGCTCCGCGGTCGAGGAGATCACGTGCAGCGGTCCGTCGTTCTTCGACACAATCGACTCCACCAGTTGCACCGACGGCTCGCGCGGCGCGCCGCCGACGTCGCCGGTGCCGTAGTAGTGGTAGTCGGTGAAGAGACCGCTCACCTCGCCGTTGCGCTGCACGCGCTTCGGCCAGTCGGTGCCATTCGGCGGCGTGGTGTCGCTGCGCGAGAGGTCGTAGCGGATGTCGGCGCTGTAGCTGCCGGGATTGAACGCGGCGATGACGCTGCCGCCGTCGGGACCATCCCACACGCCGACGTTGAACGGCGTCCCCACCGGCGTTTTCTCCGGCGAATCGGGACCGCCAACCGGCGCCGACGATCCCCAGGTCAGCTTCTGCGTGGAGAAACCGCGGATGCCCATGTGGTGGAGGATGCTCGGCAGCGAGGCCGGAAAGCCGAAGCAATCCGGCAGCATGTACTCGGCGCTGGTGCGCCCGAGGTCGTGGCGAAAATAGGCCGAGCCGTAGAGCACCTGGCGGATGATCGACTCCGCCGAGGGCGAGTTGACGTCGCTCTCCTCCATCGACGAGCCGGCCGGAAACCAGCGCCCGGCGCGAACCCACTGCTGCAGCTTCGCGTAGTCGGCCGGGAAGTACTCGCGCATCATCCGATAGCGATTGGCGCCGCTGAAGTTGAAGATGTAGTGCGGGTACTTTTCGAAGAGCACGAAGTTGTCGTGCATCGTGTGCGGCAGGTACTCGCCGATCGTGCGCGGGTACTCCCAGCGCCACTGCGTATCGAGATGCGCGTAGCCAACTACGTAGAGCGTCGGCTGTTTGGTGAGGTCGGGCGGATCCGCCGCGCGGGTGATCGTCGCGCACGCGAGCAACGCCAGGATGACAAGGCGCCGGATCATTTCTTCACCACGTCGATCTCGCTGTAGAACGTGTTCCCCCACGGATCGTCGCTCTCCGTTTCGAAGACGTCGAAGATGAGATAACGATAGCGTCCGAGGGAGCCGCCGGTGTCGGTGATGCTGACTCCGTATTGCCCGCCCTTGTCGCCTTCCTTCGTTCGCGTGTCGACGAAGGCGATCTCGCGCCAGCCGCACGTCGCGAGATCGATCTTCACACCCGGCGACGGATTGAAGTTCGGAGCGGTTCCGTCGCTGGCGTAGACGCGATACACCTGCGGCGCGCGCGTATCGGGATGCCACGAGTAGCTGTTGATCGCCGCGATGTCGGTGACCGCGCCGAGGTCGATGCGAAACCTCCCGCCCCACGAGTCGGCGCGGAAGAAGAGATTCGCCTCCGGCTCATCCTCGGTGCCGGGCAGTTTTCCATCGGTCAACGCCGCGAGCCCGGCGCTGCCGCGATCGACGGTGCCAGCGATGAGCTCGACCCTCGCGTTCGATGCTGCGTCATCCTTCGATGGCGACGCCACGTGCGCGAATCGAAACGCCGGCTTCGTCTCGCTTCGCTCGACGGTGATCGTCACCTCGGCGTTTGCAGCGCAGGCGACGAGGATTGCAGCGATGGCAAATCTCACGGAGGCGAATGGTAACCCTGGGACGACCGCAGGCGTCCCGCCTGCCGTGCTTGGCAACATCCTGCTCGTCTGCGGGCGGGACGCCCGCGCTCCCAGGAGGGTCAGCGCCGCAATCCTTCCAACGTCGCCGTTCGTCCCGGCGTCCGTTCCAGAGCGTGGCGATAGGCGGCAGCCGCCTCCGACGCGCGGCCGGCCGCGAGCAGCTGATCGCCGAGGAGCTCGTAGGTCGGCTTCTCGACAACTGGCGGCCCAAACTCGAACGGCATCGACGTCTCATCCTTCGCCGTCTTCTCCAGCATGGCGATCGCCTCGTTGCGTTTCCCCTCGGCCACAAGCAGCAGTGCATCGGCCTGCTGCCCCATCACCTCGGCACGAATGCGCTGGCTCGGATTCATTGAGTGATGATGCTCCGCGCTCGCCAGCGCGTCTTTCTGCAACTCGTGCAGCCGGGCCACGGCGGTCTTCAACACGGCAAGATCGTGTGTAGCCAGTACATCGCCGTACGCCATCGTGAAGCGGGCGTTGGCGCATTCAGCGCCTTCGGGGATCTTGACGTCATCGGCAGCGATGAGCGTTCCGCCGCTGGCGATCTGGTGCGCGCGCATGTCGGCGTACGAATCGATGCGGCCGGAGTACGTATCCATCTCGCCGCCGGAGACGAAGTTCGATGCGAACGCCGAGGCGCGGCAGGCGTCGAGCGATTTGCGCGCGTCGTCGAAACGATGTTTCTGCAGGTAGGCGTAGTGAAGCCAGAGGGGGTAATGGCCGCACGCGGCCGGCGGCTTTCCCTTCGCGGCGCGCTGGCGATTGACGACGTCGATGGCGCGGCGATTGGCGTCGATGACGTCGTCCCACATCCCCATGGCGATGAAGATGTGTGAGGTCATGTGCAGCGCGTGCCCGGCGTTCGGCGCCACCGCGCCGTAGCGCCGCGCGGCGCGCATGCCGAGGGGCGCATGGATCGGATCGTCGTAGCAGTGGATGAGGTAGTGGAGCACACCCGGATGCGTCGGATGCGATGGCAGCACTTCCTCGAGCAACGCCGCGGCGCGCATGTAGGTTGGGAAATCGCGCCCCTGATGCGACGTGCCGAGGAGCGCCACGGCGTAGAACGCGGTGGCATCGACGTCGTCGGGATAGCGCTCGTGCACGCCGCGCATGGCCTCGGCGTATTGGAAATCGCGCTCGTCCTTCGTTCCGGAGTCGTACAGGACGTCGACGGCGCGAAGGTAGTCACGCTCGCGCTCCGTCTTCGCTTTCGCCAGCCGCTCCTCGGGTGTCGCGCCGAGGCGCTGCAGCACGGCGCGGGCGGCAGCGGCATCCTGCTGGAACCAGACCGGATGCGTATACGTCAGGGCCTCGCCCCAATAAGCCATGGCAAACGACGGATCGATCTTCTGCGCGGCTCGAAAGGAGGCCGCCGCATCTTCGTACTCGAAGTCGTGGAGCAGCGCGAGGCCATGCAGGAAGGCCGACTGCGCCTCGGGTGCGCCGGAGTTTGCGAAGGCGACGTCGCCGGCGTCGTTCTGTCCGAGGGCGGCGGTGGCGAAGAAGAGGGCGAGAAGGGTCAGGCGCATGAAGGAGATGATAGTCCGAGCCTCTCAACCCCCTCATCCGCGATGCTCGCGATACTCTTTCCTGATGCGCCGACTGCTCGGTCTCATCGTCCTATCTGCCTGCGCCTCGACCCCTCCGCCAACCGCCCCCTACGCCATCGTCCTCGGCATCGCCCAGGACGGCGGCTACCCGCAGGCTGGATGCAATCGCCCCGACTGCATCGCCGCGTGGCGCAATCCAAGATTGCGGCAGCGCGTGGCGTCGCTGGCCATCATCGATCCGCAATCGCATCAGCGCTGGATCATCGACGCTACTCCCGATTTCCCATCCCAACTGCGTACGATCGAGGAGATCGCGCCGCGCACAAACGCTGCGCCGCTGCTCGACGGCATCCTCCTGACCCATGCTCACATCGGCCACTACCTCGGCCTGGCGCAACTCGGCCGCGAAGTGCTCGGGGCGCGCTCGATCAGGACCTACGCCATGCCGCGGATGCGCGAGTTTTTAATAAAAAATGCTCCGTGGGATCAGCTCGTCCATTTGCACAACATCGAGTTGGTGCCGATCGAAGATCGGGTGGCCATCGCACTGAACGAGCGCATCACAGTCACTCCGCTGCGCGTTCCGCATCGCGATGAGTACTCGGAGACGGTCGGTTTCCTCATCCGCGGTCCGTCGCGCTCCATCCTCTGGCTGCCGGACATCGATAAGTGGGAGAAGTGGACGACGCCGCTGGAATCGGTGCTGGCTCGCGTTGACGTCGCCTACCTCGATGGCACGTTCTACGACGCCAGCGAGTTGCCGGGCCGCGACCTGCGTGAGATCCCGCATCCGCTGATGACCGGGACGCTGTCACGATTGGCCGCATCGCCGATGCTGGCGAAGGTGCGCTTCATCCACCTGAATCAGTCGAACCCGTTGCTTCGCGAACGACGCGATCACATCGTCGTGGCCAAGGACGGCGAGCGCTTCGGGCTCTGAGCCTGCTAAAGTACGACAAGGTCCAACTCCCCGACAATTCGAATCGAAAGGCGCTCGCATGTCCGAATCGATGATGCCGTCCGTCGCAGTTCCCCCTCGGCGTGGCTGGTTGATCGCCGCAACGATCGGCGTGGCCATGGCCGTCCTGACGCTGCTCGTGCTGGCCCTGGTCATGGTCGACAAATCCCACTTCGGATTCCTGGTCGGCACCTGGTTCCTGGAGGCCATCTCCGCCGGGATGATGGTTGGCGGACTCATTCTGCTCATCAGCGCCTGCCTGCTCCCCGAACGAAAAACCTGGCGCGGCATCACGCTGATTCTCTGGGGACTCGTGGCATTCACCTCGCCGGCATTCGGGATCATGTTTCTGTTCCCGTGGGCGGTGCTCGCGCTGACGCTGCCGTTGGTGGTAGTGATCTTGCGGGGGTTCTTTCGGGCGAGGCGAACGTAGGTCGGACTCTCCAGTCCGACCTCTTGTGAATACCCCTCGTCACTGAGCCTCAGACCGCGGTCAGCCGGTCGGACTGAGAGTCCGACCTACGTTCAGAGACCGCCATCCAATGTACTCTCCCCTCGATGCGCCCCCAACGTACCGAGGCAATCATCCTGCACACCTTTCCCGCGCGGGAGCGGGACAAGCTGGTGGTCTTTCTCACGCCCGATCACGGCAAGGTGAAGGGCTACGCATATGGCGCGCGGTCGATGCGAACGCGGTTTGGGGCGTCGCTGGAGCCGCTGGCGAAGGTGAGGATCGGGTACATCGAGCGGGAGGCGGATGAGGTCGTGCGCATCGAGTCGGTCGATTTGATCCGGTCGCTGTTTCCGGCGCAGCAGAATCTGGCGGCGAGCGTGGCGGCTTCGTATCTCGCCGAAACGGTCGACACGTTTGCGCAGTCGGGCGATCCGGCGGAGTTGATTTACCGGCTGCTTGATCGCACTACCGAGGCGCTGCTCGATGGGGCAGTGCCGCTGCGCGTCGTCGCCTATGCCGAGGTCTGGATCCTGCGTCTGGCGGGTGTGCTGCCGTCGCTGCGCAATTGCAACGCCTGCGACGAGCCGCTCGGAAGGCCGTTGCGGTTCGATGCGCAGGCGCATGGGTTCGTTTGCGCGAAATGTGGGGCGCCAAACGCCCAGGTCATCGCGAATGATGTCGCCGAGGTGCTGGACGCGATCATGAAGATGCCGGTGGACGAGTTTGCGCGGCGCGACATCGGCGCTGACGTGTTGATCGAAGTCCGCTCGCTGGCCGCCTTTTTCCGGCGCAACTTCCTCGGGCACGAATTGAAATCGTTTGAGATGCTGGCGGGACTGATCGCATGAAAGCGCGAACGATCGCGGCGATCGTCGCCGTCTGGACGCTGCTGGCGCTGTTGTTCGCGGCGCAGCTTCGGATCGACGCCTCGTACGCGGGCCGCTCGATCAGCGTGTCGCAGGCGCTGGTTCTGAGTCTGGCCGGATGGTACGGATGGGCGCTGCTCTCGCCGCTGGTCATCATCCTGGCGCGCCGGCTCGGCACGCGCGGCTGGCGGATTGCGCTTCACCTGCCGGTGGCGCTGCTGCTGACGTTCCTCAAGATCGCCGTGACGATGGCCCTCCTTCGCCGCGCCGGTTTCTCGCAAAGCAATGCGTTCTCCGTCGCCAACGTGCCTTTGAACCTCGTCACGTACACGGCCATCGTGGCGGCGACGCACGGAATCGATGCCTGGCGGCGCGGCCGAGAAGCGAGCGCATTGCTGATGCAGGCGCGGCTCGATCTGCTGACGTCGCAACTGCAACCGCACTTTCTTTTCAACGCGCTGCACTCGATCGCGGAGCTGATGCACAGCGATGTCGACGCGGCCGATCGTGCCCTCACGCGCGTGAGCGAGCTGCTGCGGGCCACGCTCGATGCCGGCGGGCGGCAGGAGATCCGCCTGGCCGAGGAGCTGGCGCTGGCGGAGAAGTACCTGGAGATCGAACAGATCCGCCTCGGCGACCGGCTGACCACGCGCATCGACGTCGAGCCGCGGATGCTCGATGCGCTCGTGCCGCTGTTCATCCTTCAGCCGATCGTCGAGAACGCTGTGCGCCATGCCATCGCCGCGCGCTCGGTTCCCGGAACGATCGTGATCTCCGCGCACGATCACGACGGCGAGCTGTCGATCGGCGTCGTCGACGACGGCAACGGCTTCGCCGCGGATGCCGTCGAGCGCGTCGGGTTGACGAACACACGCGCGCGACTGGCGCATCTCTACGGAACCAGGCAGCGCATCGAGATCGCCCGCGCGGCGACCGGCGGTGCCTCCGTCCGCCTCGTGCTACCGTTTCGAACGTGATGCGCGTTCGGGCTCTCATCGCCGAAGACGAGCGGCTGGCGCGGCGGCGGCTGGAGCGTCTGCTGCGCCTTCGCAATGACATCGAGCTCGTCGCCACGGCCGCGGACGGCGATGAGGCGCTGGCGAAGATCGCCTCCGCCGCTCCCGACTTGGTCTTCCTCGACATCCAGATGCCCGGCCTGGGCGGATTCGACGTCGTTCGCGAGCTCGGCGGCAGCGGCCGGCCGTTCGTCATCTTCACGACCGCGTATGACCAGTACGCCCTGCGCGCGTTCGAGGTGCATGCGCTCGACTATCTCCTCAAGCCATTCGACGAAGTGCGGCTGAACGCGGCCCTCGATCGCGCGTTGCCGCTGATCGGCGGCGGCGCGTGGACGCAGCGCTTCGTGGTCAAGTCGGCGGGACGCATCCTCTTTCTGCGCGCCGAGGAGATCGACTGGATCGCCGCGGCAGACAACTACGTGGCGCTGCACGCCGGCCGGGCTTCGCACCTGGTGCGGATGACGTTGAAAGCGATCGAGCAGAAGCTCGATCCGGCGCGCTTTCTGCGCGTGCATCGCTCGACCATCGTCAATCTCGACGCTGTCCGCCAATTTCTCCCGGCCGCGCACGGCGATTGCGAGCTGGTGCTGCGCGACGGCACCCGCCTCGCCGCCAGCCGCACCTTCAGCGAACGTCTTCGCGCCGCGGCTCGCCCCTGAATCGGTCCGTGCTGTCCCAAACGCGAACGAACGTCCGCGGCGAAGCCGTACTTTCGGCGCGGAGGATGTGATGACGAAAAAAGGGATTGCCAAGGAAGTGGGCATCTGGTTTCTCACGCTGCTGCTGGTGTTCATGTTCGCCAACGCCGGCATCCGCAAGTTCCCCGAGTCGGGCGGCTGGACGAAGATGTTCCGGCACATCGGGTTCCCCGACTGGTTCCGCATCCTGATCGGTGTGATCGAAACCGCGGCCGCCCTGCTGCTGCTCGTGCCGCGAACGGCGGCGTACGGATCGGTGCTCATCATCGTGACCATGATCGGCGCGCTCGGTACCGTGGCCGTGACCATGCACGGGCGGAACATGGTGCAAGGGTTGATCCCCGCATCGGTCTCGCTGATCGTCGCGGCGATCGTGCTGATGGCGCGATGGCGGCAACGCCCGCTCGCGAGTCGATCGAGGAGGAGCGCTGGCGTCGCGCCGGCTGGCTAGGCGTGCGTCCCGCCGCCTTCCGGCAAGACCCCAACATTCGCCAAGCACCGCGGCGGCGCCGAGCCAGCCGGCGCGACGCCAGCGCTCCGACGCGTTAAATTCTCACCCCGCCCCGCCCCTCGGCGAGCAGCGCCCGGCCGTGGTAGTGGAACTCGTTGTGAACATCGAGCAGCAGTTGCCGGCGCTCGATCCGCTCCTCCTCGGCACGCGTGTAGACGGTCGCTTCGAGCAGCGCGGTGCCGTCATCGCGAGCGTCGACGGATGGGAGATGCGTGACGATGAGGGCACGGACGATCTGCGGCGACTGCATGCGCATCAGCGCGACGTCGTATTCGTCCGCGGTGGCGATCAAGCGTGTCATCCGCCAGGAGGTGGCGCCGACGATGTCGCTGATGACCATCCAGTATTCGAAGATGGCCTCGGGGTTTCGATCGACGTCGAAGAATTCGTAGACCGGCTTGCCGCGCTCGACGTAGGGGGTGCTCTCGTCGCCGATGACGTCATAGCGGATCTCGCCGTTGACGCGAAGTCCCGCGGCATTTTCGACCAGCGCGGCGGCCTGCATGGTCATGTGCGCCTTCGGCGGCAGCGGGCCGGTTCCGGAGGCGAACGCTTCGCGGAATCGCTCGTTGGCCTTTGCATGGGCGCGGGCGATGCGGTCGCGCACGCGCTGCACGGCGTCGAGCGTCAGCGTGGTCACTTCACCTGCTTGGTGCGGGCCAGGAACTGCTGCGGCGTCTCCAGTCCGGTGAGCCGCAGCTGCGGCAGCTCGTGTCCCGAGGAGTCGAGGAAGACCACCGTGGGAACACCGACGATGGCGTAGCGCTTGGTCAGCTCGCGAACGAGCGGATCGTCGGCGTTGGTCAGATCGGCTTTCACGCGCGTGAAGCGGTCGAGATCCTTGGCCACCGCGGCATCGCTGAAGACTTTCTCGTCGAGCTCCTTACACGGGATGCACCAGGTGGCGAAGAAATCGATGATGACCGGCTTGCCCGTGGCGATGGCCGCCGCGTCGTACTTCTGCCACTGCACTTCCGCACCCTTGCGCGGCGGGATGGCGAAGGCGATGCCGCCCACGAGAAGAACGATGGCGCAGGCGATTCGCATCACGCGGCCGCGTTCTCCGCGGCTGGCGAAGAGAAAGACCGCGCCGATGAGCAGACTGGCGGCGACGCCGAGGCGGTAGGGCGTCTCGCCGATGACGGCGCGGAGGAAGTAGAAGGCCATGGCGATGAGGACGAATCCCATCGCCTTCTTGACCTGCACCATCCATTCGCCCGGCTTCGGGAAAACATTGAGCGCAATCAGATAGGGAAAACCGAGGCCGAAGGCCAGCGTGGCGAACATGGCCATGCCGATGGTGGGCTTGGCGATCGCCGCCACCAGCGTGAAGAGCGCCACGACCACCGGCCCCACGCACGGCGCCGCCACGATGCCGACGAACAGTCCCATCGTCAGCGCGCCCGCCACGCCGGCGCGGCCGGCCGAGCGGTTGGCGATGAACTGCGGCACGCGGAACTCCCACACGCCGAACATCGACGAGGCCAGAATCAGCATCAGCACGGCGAAGCCGATCAGCACCGCCGGCGACTGCAGCCACGATCCGAACATCCGTCCGCTCAGTGCCGCGAAGACGCCGAGCGCCGAGTAGGTGATGACGATGCCGAGCACGTAGGCCAGCGACAGTGCGAAGCGGCGTGAGCGGCGCCCGTCGCTCTGCATGGCGAAGAAGCCGACGGTGATCGGGATCATCGGGAAAACGCACGGCGTGAGATTGAGCGCCAGGCCGCCGACGAAGAGAATGAGCAGCGTCAGCGGAAGTCCGTGCGCGGCGTAGGCGGCCGAGAGCTTGTCGTTGCCAACCGGCGCAGCGCCTTTCGGGGCGGCCGAGAGCGGCGTGAAGCTTGGCGCCCCCGACGGCAGCGCCACCGGCGCCATGATCGTCTTCGTATCGATCGACACCTCGGCGTCTCGCGGCGGAAGGCAGACGTTGTCGTTGCAGGACTGATAGTGCAGCTTGCCCTTGAGCGGCCCGTCGCCTTTCAGCTTCGCGGTGAAACCGATCTGAATCGTGCCCTCATAGACAGCGAGCTTCTGATCGCCGCTGAACTTGAACGAGCGGACCGTGTGCGCCGGGTACTGCGCAGAAACGAGATCGGCCCCTTCGAACGAGAGCACCGTCGGGATGACGAACTCGTCGAGCGGCTTGTTGGAGTTGATGTGCCATCCGCTCTCGATCGTGGCCGTAACGACGCCGTGGACGTCGTCGCCGGTGCGTTTATCGATCGCGCCGGTGAGCTTGACCAGGTCGTGCTGCGGAATCGCGGTTGCGGCGCCGCCGAGGGAGAGCTGGGCCCAGGCGGTGGTGGTGAGGAGGAGAAGCGAACAAACGACGACGAGGCGGCGCATTAACCGATTCAACATTCCGCCTTTCAACGACTACTTCCGCGGTCCGCCCATCTGTCGTTCCAGCTGCGGGATCATCACGTCCAGATTGCGGTTGTACTGCGAGTTCGGGTACTTCGTCTTGAAGCTCTTGTACTCGCCGAGCGCGGCGGCGATGTTGCCCTGCTGCATGTAGATGTCGCCGATCAGCAGGCGCGAGCGCTCGAAGGCATCGCCTTTGTTCTGCACCGTGCCGAACTTGGCGATGGTCTTCCTGGCGTCATCGAACTTTTTCTGGAGGATCTGGGTGAGGGCGAGCTCGAAGTAGGCGTCATCGCGTACGGCGGGCGGGATGGCCGGCTCTCCGACGAGCTTCCGCAGCCGCGTCTCGCTTTGCGGATACGCGGCGCGCGACTCGAACTCCTTGGCCAGCGACAGGCGCTTGGCGTAGTCCTTGGCGATCGACGGCTCGTCGTTGACGCGCTTCATGAAGTCTTTGTACTTCCCCTCGACGTCGTCCATCGTCTTCTTGAACTCGGTGGAGGGGACGTAGCCTTTGATCATGCCGGCGATCATGAGGTCGCTGTTGAGCACGAGGAAGGTGGGGAGGGAGTTGATGCCGAAGTCGCGCGCGAATCGCGATCCATCTTTGCCATCCTCGGTGTTGAGGCGGAGAAGGACTTTGTCGTCGGTCGAATTCTGAAAGGCGGCGGAGGGGATCACTTCCTGTTCGAAACGATGACACCAGCCGCACCAGTCGGCGAAGAGGTCGACGAAGATGAGCTGATTCTTCTCTTTCGCTTTCTTCTGCGCCGAGGCGATGTCTTTGAGCCACGGCGACGCGACGGCCTGCTGAACGAACAGCAGAACGATCGCGGCAAGCAAGGCAATCCGTTTCACGTGAATCCTCCCGTTCGCCGGTCGCAAACGGCACCGGGAAAGTCGCTATTCCGATTGCGCGGCACCGACCGGTGACAATTCCTTCTCGCGTGCATGGTTGCGCGCGGCATCGACGAAGGCGCCGAAGATCGCCGACGCCGACGGCTCGCCGGGCATGTCTTCCGGATGCCACTGCACGCCGACATAAAACGCATGCGACGGATCCTCGAGTCCTTCGACGACGCCGTCGGGCGCCGTCGCGGTGATCTTCAATCCTTCGGCGACGCGGCCGACGGCCTGATGGTGCGAGGAGTTGACGTTCAACTCGCGCGCGCCGAGGATGCGGCCGAGTTTCGTGGCCGCGTCGATGTGGACGTCGTGGCGATTCCGGTCGCTCGGCTCGCTGGCGTGATCGATCTCGGTATCGACCGCGGAGCCGATGTCCTGAATGAGCGTGCCGCCGGCGGCGACGTTCATGACCTGCACGCCGAGGCAAATGCCGAGCGTGGGCACGCCGCGCTCGCGCGCCAGCCTGGCCAGCCCGACGTCGTTCTTCTGCCGCCGCGGATCCATCGGCTCGCAGCTGGGATGCTTGTCCTCGCCGTACTCGGAAGGGTCGCAGTCATCGCCGCCGGCGAGGAGCAGGCCGTCGAGCCAGTCGAGGACGTCCGCGGCGTTCTCCGGCTGCGGCGGAATGATCACCGGCACCGCGCCGGCCCGTTTTAACGATTCAACATAGGTGGTGTAGACAAAGGCCCGGTCGCGCTCGCCGTCGTTCCGCGCAACATCCGAGCCGATGCCGATGAGAGGCTTTTTCATACCGGTGATTATGCGGGATTCGTGCGAGGTTTTGTCGTTGACGAGAATCAAACTCTGTCATCCAGAGCCGCCGGAGCCGCGGCTGCGCAGCAGCCGGTCGGCGCAGGACGGCGAAGGATCTCAAGATGCGCAGGTTGTGGCAATCGCTCCTGCCCCATGCCGCGCAACTTGAGATCCTTCGCCCGTCCTACGCCGTTCCGCCGCTACGCGGCTCCCGGCTCCGGCGGGCTCTGGATGACAGGAAAGTGTTCACCGCACGGTGATGAAGACCTTGTCCCGCTCCCCCCGCTCGTTCGTCGCCACGATCGTATGCTGTCCCGCGCGCAGCGGCCACTCACGCGCCGCCGGTTTTCCGTCGACGAGCCATTTGGCATCGTGCGTGGCACGCAGATGCAGCGACTGGAACTCGCGATGCAGCGTCGGGTCGACGAGATACGTGGCATCGTTTGGCGGGCTGGTGATGCGGAAGCGGGTGTCGGCGATGCGATGCACCGAGGGAGCGGCGCGGCGCTCGCGCATGGCTGCCCATTCGCGATATTCGGCGGGCCAGGAGATCTGTCCGGCGTGGTGCCAGGCGCAGAACTCGACGGTCGCATCACGCGGGAGCCATTCGCTTTCGGTCGACGGGCACGACGTAGATGGACGGAATCCGGACAGCGCGCAGATCGGCTGTTGTTCGAGATCGTCGGGGCGCTCGACGATCGGCGCGTCGTTGTTGATGCCGGAGCGGCGCATCGCCGCCAGCATCACCGAGTGGAAAATCGGGCCGGCGCCGGTAACGCCGCTGGAGTTTCGCAGCGCGCTGCGATCGAAGTTGCCGACCCAGACGCCGACGGTGACCGCGTGCGTGTAGCCGATGGTCCAGTTGTCGTGGTACGCCTGCGAGGTGCCGGTCTTCACCGCCACCGGGAATGGGAACTCCAGGTTGCCGCCGCGGCCGAAGATGAACTCGCGGGCGCGGGCGTCGCTGAGGATGTCGGTGATCCAGAAGGCGGTGCGTGCGCTTAGAACACGTTGTCGGTGCTCGGTTGGCGGTTGTCGGAGCATCGTGGGTGTCGCCACTTCGCCGCCGCGCGCGAACGTGGCGTACGCGGTGACAAGTTGTTCGAGCGTGACTTCGGCGTCGCCGAGGGTGAGGCCGAGGCCGTAGTAGTCAGCGGTGCGGGTCAAGTCGTGGAAGCCAGCTCCTCGGAGCAAACGCAGAAGCGCGGGAGCGCCGAGCTTCGACAGCAACGCCACCGCTGGCACGTTCTCCGATCCCGCCAGTGCCAGGCGTGCGCGCAGCGGGCCGCGGTAGCCGCCGTCGTAGTTTCGCGGTGTGTAGGCCACGCCCTCCTCGGCGGTCGGAAAGTGCGACGGCACGTCCGCCAGCACCGTCGCCGGCGTCAGTCCCTGTTCGAACGCCAGCGCGTAGGTGAACGGCTTGAGCGTCGAGCCGGGCTGGCGGAGCGTGGTCACGCCGTCGATGGCGCCGCCGAAGTTCGCTCCAAAGTAATCGCCCGATCCCTCCCACGCCAGCCACTCGCCGGTCTGGTTATCGAGAACGGCAACGGCAACGCTGTGCGCGCCATGGCGCAAGAGATTCGCACGCTCGGCGGCAATGATGCCGCGGACGCTGCTCTGCAGATTGGCGTCGAGAGTGGTCTCGATCCTCCTCGGAGCGTTTGCGCCGAGGTGCGCGCGAACACGCTCGACAAAATGCGGCGCCAGCGCCGGCTGGAGCCCGCGATCGAGCGACAATCGTTCCGCGCGCGCCTCGCGATAGAGCGCATCGTCGATGAGATGAAGTGCGTGCATCTGGCCGAGGACGATCCGCTGCCGCGTCAGCGCGCGGCGCGGCGTCGACGGACGTTGCGGCAGCGACGCCAGCCACGCCGACTGCGCGATGGTCAGTTCCTCTGGCGCGCAGCCGAAGTAGCGCCGGCTGGCGCGGGCGATGCCGATGGTCTGCTCGCCGTACGGCGCGAGGTTGACGTAGAGCGCCAGGATCTCGCGCTTCGAGTAGCGATGTTCGAGCCGCAGTGCGACCACGGCCTCGCGGATCTTTGTGACAACAGTTCGCGGCGGGCTGCCGAGCAGCATCTTGGCCACCTGCTGTGTGATCGTCGAGCCGCCCTCGGCCGCGCGCAGATGGCGGATGTCGTGCGCGACCGCGCGGGTGATGGCGATCGGATCGATGCCGAGGTGACTGTAAAAACGGCGATCTTCGGCGGCGATGGTGGCGTTGGCGACCGACCGCGGAACCTCATCGAGCCATTCGTTGCGAGTGCCGGTCGGCGACAACGGCTCGTAGAGAACGATGCCGTTGCGATCGACGATGGTGGGAGTAGTGTCGGGGGTGATGGTGGGAATCGGGCCGAGACGCAGCCAGAGTGCGAGCGCGACCAGCCCGGCGGCGAGGACGCCGCCGAGCCAGCCGGCGCGACGCCAGCGCTCCGTTGCGAGCAACTTCACGGCTTGATCTCCACGACCTCGCTTGCCGTTCTGCCGAAGACCTCGGGCTCGTACATCTCCTCGACATACGTCGGCGCGGTCATGAACGTGCCCGCGGTGGTGGCGCGCACCATGTACGAGAACTCGTGCGGCCCTTCGCTCAGGCGCGTGGCGAACAGGTTCACGCGATCGTCGTGGCGCTCGACGTGATCGAAGCCGCCGTGCTGCCACCAGGCCATCCAGTCATCACCCTGCCGGTCGTTCTTCGCTTGCGCCTCAGCCAGATCGGTCGCGGTCGTGGCGAACCACGACTCCACCGGCTCGGTGCCGGCAGGAATCGGATCGGTCACGGCCACGAAACGCCGCTCCTTGGTGTTGCGGATGCGCAGCGTGACCTTGATCAGATCGCCGGCCTTGAACGTCTTCTGCGAATACTTCCGCTCGACGGTGAAGCCTTTGTCCATGGCGTCATGCAACTGGCCGATCGGCGAATAACGAAGGCGCATCAGGTAGAAGAGCGTGCCGGTGCCCTGGCGATTGAACGTGACTGGCGTCTCCATGCCGGCGCGCGGCTGGAGCTGCATCATCGATACGTCATGACTCTTCGCCTGCGTGCTGCGGCCCTTGAAAGCATCGTTGGCGATGGCCTCGTTGCCGAGCTTCACCACGGCGGTGAAGTCGGGCACCTCGCTCTCGTATTTGCGGTAGTAGTCGACCAGCGACTCCATGGCCCAGACGTTTTCCTGCGTATTGCCCCATCGTCCGGCGCGCCGCTGCTGCATCATCCAGCGCACCATCTGCTTGACCATCTGTTCGCTCTCTCCGTGGCGCGTCAGCGTGCCGAGGGCGATGGCCGTCGAGCGGACGTTCGAGTTCCAGTAATAGATAAGGTAGGGATCGGCCAGTTCTTCGACATGCGCGCTGCCGCCCTCGGGGAGGATGGCGTTGGTGATGCGGCGGGCCAGATCCTCGACCCGCGGCCCCTTCTCGCCCTTGGCGACCATGGCGTCGAGCAGGAAGGAGATGCCGAAGAGCGGCATGCGATCGACGTACGAATAGAGCCGCGTGAGATGGCTGTCCTCGTTGCGGCCGCCCTCGACCAGCACTTTCACGGCGAAGGCCTGCCACGAGGTGTACGCCGGCCACCAGCTCTCGTTGGTCGGACGCTTCTCCTTCAGCTTGGCGTCGAGATAGTCGTACGCGCGTTTCCTCACGTCCTTGTCGACGTCGTACTTCAGCGCGTCGCCGCGCTGCAGGATGTGCAGCACGTTGGCGGTCAGATACGGAGACTCGCCGTAGCACTCGCCGGCCCAGTAGGCGAAGCCGCCGTCGCCGCACTGGAACTTGTAGAGCTCGTAAATGGTCTTCTGCGCGATGCCGTGCGCCTTCCTGGCGTCGACACCCGGCAGCGCGAAGGCGTCGCCGAGGTCGGAGGCGAGCATGAGAGCCATGGCCGCGGACGAACGTTGCTCCGCGCAGCCATACGGGTAGTCGATCAGATAGGACGCACCTTCGGCCAGGCCGACCATCGCCGTCGACGACAGTTCCATGTGCAGGCCGCCGGACGACGGCACAACGTCCTTCGGAACGACCAGCGTTTCCTGCGCGTCCGGCTTCGCCTCGCCGTACGCGGCGACGGTTTCCGTCGGCGCGAGAATGCGCACCGGCAGCGTGTCTTCGAAAGCATCCTTCTCGCCGTTGAGCGAGACCGTCATCTGAATTCGGGCACTGCCGACCGCTTTGGCCTCGGCATTGAAGCGCACTTCCGCCGAGCCCTCGGCGGCAACATCGATCGTGTTCGAAGCCGGCTGCGTGAATTCGAGCACCGAGGGATCGAGCGACTTGATCGTCACCGTCGCCTTCCCCGCCTGCTTGAGCTGCGAGTGGACGACGGCGCCGAGGTAGGCCTTGTCGCCGACGGCCAGGAAGCGCGGCCAGGTCGGCGTCAGCAGCACCGGCTTGTTGATGCGGATCTCGTTCTGCGCCCAGCCGAAGCGCGACGACTTGTCGCCGGCCACGGCCATGATGCGATACGTCGTCAGCGATTCCGGCAGCGTGATGTCGGTCTTCGCGTGACCTTTGCCATCGGTGATGACCGAGCCGACCCAGAACGCCAGCACCCGGAAATCCTTGCGAATCACGCCCGGGCCCGCGTCCTTGCCGCCGCCACCACCCGAGGTCTCGCCCTTCGGCGTCAGCACCCGGCGGCTGACGATCTTCTGGCGCGAGTCTTCATTGACCACCTGCAGCGCCTTCTCGAGATAGATCGACTGCAGCACGTCGGGCGTTTCGTATCCGGTCAGCGACAGCACGCCGTAGTCGACGGCCCACAACGTGACCTCGGATTGCGCCGGCTTGCCGGCAGCATCGTGCACATCGACTTCGATGCGCGCCTTCGACGCCGGCCGGTACTCGTCGCGATTCGCCTTGACGGCGACTTTCAAACGCTTGGTGGAGTCTTCGACGTTGATCGCGGCATACCCGAGGCGGAAGGCCGGCTTGCCCGGATCCGCTTCGTCCTCGGCGCCCTCTTTCGTGCGGCCCTTCAGCAGCAGAACCGACACGTAGAGATTGGGGATGTCCTTTTCGGTGATCGGAACGGTGACGGTGGTCTGCGTCGAGGTCAGCTCGAACGTCTTCCACGTCCGAACGCCTTCGCGCTCGGTCGTCAGCAGCGCGGTGGCGTGCTCCCACGGCGACTTGACCATGATCCGCGCGGTCTCGCCGGGCTTGTAGGTCTTCTTCTCCGGCACCAGGTCGATGCGGTTGTGGTCGTAGCGCTCCCACGCCGTGTAGCCGGCGCCGACGGCGTAGAACCAGGTCCGCGTCGTCGTCGATCGTCCCTCGGCATCTTTGGCCGTGGCCACGAGCAGGTACTCGCCGCCTTCGTTCAGCGGCACGTGCAGCGGCACCGGCGTGGCCTGCGTGGTCACGTCCCAGTGCCCGGCCTGCAGGTCTTTGCGCTCCGAGGTCCAGTTGTAGAAACCGTGGCCGGTCGACTCGCGGACCGAGTTCCACTGGATGCGATGAAGATCGATGCTGACCTTCACGTCCGCGGTTGCCGTTCCCTTCAGATCGACGGCCACGATGGCGGTATCGATCCCCTTCGCCGCATCGGAAAAATACGGCGGCAGTTTCACGCCGACGTACCACGGCGCCGGATCGACATGGAAGGAGGTGCGCCCGGCGATCTGCTGGCGCGAGATGTCGGTGACGTTCCCCTCCAGCTTGTAGTTCCACGGATAGCCGGCGGCGATGTCGGTGTCGAGCGACAGCTTCAGGTCGCCCTTCGAGTCGAGCTTGGCGTCTTTGGTGTTGATCGTTTCGGTCTCGCGGCGATTCTCGGAGTCTTCGCCGAGGAATTGCCACTGATCCTCGCCAAACCGCTCGCTGATCGCGCGCGGCACGGTGAACACCGGCTCCTTCGAATAGGTCCACTTCACCGGCCGCGAGGCCATGGCCGCGCCGAAGAGATACTTGCCGGTGATCGTGCCGTTCAGTTTCGTTCCCGCGATCGTCGTCGGCGCCTTGAGCGTGACGTCGACCCGGAACTCCGGCCGGCGATACGCGGCCACCAGGAAGTTGCCGGCCACCATCAGCCGCTGCGATGCGATCCGGGCGTTGACGACGTAATCGCCGAGCACCGATTCCGCGGGCACGGTCCAGGTCCATTCGGCGCTGCTCCAGGCGTTGAGCGTGACCGTGCGCTTATCCACTTCCTTCGCGTGCGGATCGGTTGTGACCAGATCGACGACCGTGCCGGCAGGCAGCAGTTGCATCCCGCCCGGCGTGTCGCTGCGTAACACCACCTTGGCGTGCACCTCTTCGCCGGGCTTGTAGACGCCGCGATCGCTGAAGATCGATCCGCGCAGCAGCGGCCGCGATTCGCTGAGATCGAAGTGCATGCCGAAGTCCCACGGACCGATGCCTTCGTTCCAGTCGCTCACGGCGTAGGCGGTGTCGCCATCCTTCTCGGCGGTGACGACGAAGTGCATCTGCCCCATCGCTTCCCAATCGCCGCCTTCTTCGTCGCTCGCTTCTCCGTTTTCTTTTTTCTTCGCGCGATCGACGCGCAGATCGGTGTTCGGGGCGATGGCGATGCCGTTGGCGTCGGTGGTCCCGCTCCAGAAGACTTTGTTGTCCACCGTCCGGATCGAGACCTTGGCCCCCGCCACCGGCGCGGCGGTATCGAGCCGCGAAACGAGGACAAGCGTGTTCAGCGGCGAGTCCTTGACCGAGATGCCGAGGTTCGTCACCTGCACGATCGTCCCGGCGACATCCTCGGAGTACCGCTTCGACTTCGGAATGGCGTCGCCCGGCTTGATCACGGCCCAGACGATGCCGTTGCCGATGGTCGACAGCGCCGACTTCAGGTTCAGCCCGTACGACTGCAGCACGTCCGCCTGCGGCGCCAGCTTGCGCTGCGTTCCGCCAGTGGACGGCGTTTTATGAAAGTCGGCTTGTTTCAGATCGATGATCGATGGCACCAGCTGGTCGAGCGTTAGCGGCGTCAGCCACTGGGTCACGTTCTGGAAGTTGCGCGCGTAGAACGGTAGCGTCGGTCCGCCGCTCGATTCCCACACGCCATGCCCGTCGCCGAAGCTGATGAACGCGGCCTTGTGCCAATACTCGACGACAGCCATCCATGTATAGCCGAGCATCTGGCCCGATTCCGAGTTGAGCGAGGGATCGATGCGGATGGCGTAGGTGTGCGCGGGACGAAGCGAGTACCCGAGCTCGTCGAGGCTGTAGGACGCCGAGTTGTCCCCCTCACCGGCGTCCCGCTTCGGTTCGGCCGGCGTGACCGGAGTCTCGTGCGCCGGATCGGTGACGTCGAGAACGCTCACCGACTTGCGAAATCCGAGGAACGGAACGCCGCCGGGCGCGCGAAAACGGATCGGATCGTAGTAATCGGGATTGCACTCCACCACGCACTCGATCTTGTCGACGAAGAAGGTCGGATTCAGCTGGATGGTGTACGTCTGCGCGCGGCCCGAGGCGACGTTGGTGGCGCTCTTCGCCAGCGAGTCATCGATGAAAACCTGGAGATGGGTGTAGGGCGGAACTCCCGGCTTGGTCTCGAGCACCACCATCTCCGGCTTGGGCTTGAAGTGATGCACCGTGTCCCATTCCGTCGGAAAGAACGACAGCACCGGCTGCCCGTCGCTCGCCGCGGCAGCCTGCGCCCTGGCCACCTTGGCGTCGAAAGCCTTCACCTGCTCCGGCTCGAGCTTCTCCAGCCGATCGCGCGCCGGCAGCTCCGGCGCCTTGAATTCATGAGCGACCGTGCGCAACTTGATGTGCGACGCCAGCGTCTCCGCATCGACCGGCTGATTGAACCAGAGAGCGATGACGACTCCGCCATCCCACCTGTCGCCCTTGCGATACCAGTCCGTCCGCAAAAGCTGGATGGTGGGCGTAATGAACGAGAACCGATACACCTTGCCGAGCGTCTTTCCGCTGACCGCCTTCGCGTCGGCATCGACCGTGACGTCGTACTTCGTGGCAAACGGCAGCGGCGTTTTCGGATCGGGCGTGAAGATCAGCGTGGTCGTCCCCGACCAGCGAAAGCTCCCGTTGATCGCCGGCGTGACATGAAACCACGGCACGTCGACCACCTTCGGAATCTTCCCAACGACCACCATCGGCTCGCTGAACACGACCCGTATCTCGTTCGCCTCGGCAAGGCTGGCCACTTCGCCAACAGGCCCAGCTTTGATGATCGAAAGTTTGTCGGCCGCACGCGCGGAGAACGCGCACACGAAGAGCAGGATCGCCACACCAGTTCGCTTCATGCGGCGGAGGTTAGCATGTTGAAACCGGCCTGTTTGTGATGAGGAACGCACCTCAGACGGAGCGCGATAGCCTGCCCGGAGCGCAGCCGAAGCGTCCCGTCGGCTGGCCGGGCGCCGTCTCTGCGCCCGGGTCGACTCACGGAGCAGTCTAGATTCAGTATCAGTAGCGTCGTTGGTCGCCATCCTCGTCTCCTTCGATCGTTGCGGATCAATAGAACGCCGCGATGTGGCCTAACGCGTGATCAGACAAGGCTAACCGCGGCCATGAATATGGCGGGATTGTGGCGAGGCTAAGGGCGTCTACACCGTGCCGCGAAAAACTAGAACTAAACGTCTTCTCCTGGGTGAGCCATCTTTACTGATATAACTGCGTGCTCGTTTGGAGGTTCGATGGTTGACCAGCGGAACGACGACACCCTTCTATTGGTCTTGCTGGCGTTACTCGTTGGAGGCGAAATCGATTCGCCCTACATATACGAGCTATTCCGACGGTTAGACCGCTCCGGCCGATTTCGTGAGCAATTAGGCCCGGAATTTGAGCACCTGTTGGAGCGGGCGTTCCGAAGCGGCTACAGGCGAGAAAGACGATTGGAGGAAGTGCGTGAAATGGCGACAGCCATCGCCAAAAGCGTACGAGAGGGCTTTAGAGAGCAGGCAGAGACGTTTAGCGGAACGTTGCTGGCGTTTGAAAACAGCCGTCATGCTCAAGCGCGAGAACAGCTCATCGAGAGCGAACTTCAGAAAGTTCGGGAATCGCTTGATGAGACGGCAGTTGATTTGTACGACGCTATCTGGCTCCTTTCCAGCGGTGGGAGCCTAACGAGAGCTGAAACTCGCCAGAGTGTACCGGTTCGAGTCTACTTCTCGAACGGTGTGCCAGCTCAGCGACGAGCTGAGGTCATGTCCGGCATTCAAGAGCTTCTCGCGCCTGAGGGCTTTGATCTCGCGTTCGCGATGCCCGACGAGGAGGGCTCGTGGTGGAAGCGATTCGTATTCCGCTCCAAAACCGCATTGACTCACGACGAGGTGACGAAGCGCTTGAAAAAGGCCGAGAGGGCGGTGGAGGTTACATATTTGGACAAGCCTCAAGCAGAGGCCAACAATCTACAAGCTGTAGCAGCTGCAAGCTTGATCGGTGCGCTCAGTGGTACTGAAAAGGCGTGCATCCAAGTCGGTAGTTTGTTGATCGTTAAGGCGACGGACGGCGATGGAAAAACGGCAGTGATAGCCAGGACATTGACTCAGGATGAGCTTAGGGAGCTTGAAGAGAACCAGTCAATTCTTCGAGAGCCACACAGGATCCTTGAGTTTCTGGAAACTGCGGGGCCTAAGAAGATTTTATAGTTCCATTCACGTCCGCTGGAGACTACGACGCTTTACGAGACGCCCTCTCCAAAGCCAGGTGCAAATCCCAATCGGCCTGCAATCGCATCCAGAACTGCGGCGAGGTCTTGAGTAACTGCGCCAGACGAAGCGCGGTGTCGGCGCTGATGCCGCGTTTCCCCAGAATGATCTCGTTCAGACGGTTCAACGAGATTCCGAGCCGCCGCGCGGCATCCGCCTGGCCGATGCCCTCGGGCTTCATGAACTCTTCGAGAAGGATCTCGCCGGGCGGGATCGCAGGGCCCAGCCAGTTCGGATCCCTAGTGATAGTCTTCGACGCGGACTTCGTAGGCATGTTGTGACTCCCAACGGAACGTAACGCGATATTGGTCGTTGATTCGGATACTGTACCGTCCGGCCTGATCGCCTTTCAGCCGTTCCAATCGATTCCCCGAGGGAATGGTTAGATCTTCCAGACGCGCTGCGACATCGGTTGCCTTGAGCTTTCGCTGCGCACTCCGCCAGAGATCACGAGGGATGCGTCTCGCTTCTCGTGTGTTCCGTTCACGGAAAAGGTCGGCGGTCGTCTCATCAGCAAAAGACTGAATCACGTTCGGCGTTACATACTACACGGGTAGTGGGTAATCGATCAAAGGGTTCCTTGGCGCAGACATCGGTACCACAACGGCGGGCGGTGGGGAAGGGATGAAGAACAAAGCAAAAACAGGAGTGTCTGTGCCGAACGTCCCAATCGTAACGCAGCCGGCTCCGTGAAGCGTAGCGCCGTCGGCTCGACGGCTGTACCGCCAGCGGCTCGCTGGCGGTTTGCGTCTACTGCCGCCGAGCCGGCGGCGGTACAGCCGGCGCGGCCGCCGGCGCTACGCTTACCGGCTGCCGCTTGCCAGCGGCGTGAGTCCGCACTTGCCGGTGGATTGAATCCGGAGCGCGCTCACGGGATCGGCGGCCACCCAGGCCACCCTTTGCGAGGCGAGCTCGGCGCGCAGGCGGTCGGCGGCTACGCGCAATCCTGACAGTGAGGACACATCGTCGATGTCTCCCCACACGTCGCGCAGCTCCGGACGGGCGCCATCGACCGACCAGACGAACAGCGGCACGCCGATCGAGGAGAGATACCTGCGGCTGACCGCGCCGCCGTACGAACTGGCGTCGTTGTGGCGGCTCAGCACCAGAACGACGGCGCGGCGGCGAGCGCCCTTCATGGCGTTGAGGCCGGCCACGACCACGGCATCGGCGGCCTGGCGCGGAGTGGCGTCATCTTCATGACTACCGAACATGTGCGTAAGAAACCATACCAGCCCCGTGTCACCCGCTTCGAAATCGTCCGTGGCCGGAAAAAGGACGGACGACGACGAATGGCTGGTGGTGCGAGGCTTCTCCGCGACCGTCCACTGAACGTGCATCGACGTGCCACGATCGAGCGCGATCATCTTGACCAGCATCTCGTTGGCCTGTGTTCCGAGGCCCCGCGCGGGATTGAGCGCTTTCAGCGTCGCCTCCTGGTCGGGATCGAGGACGAAGATCACCAACCCGGCGCTTTTCTCGATGGCGGCGACGCGCACCGGCGACTCGGCCTTCATGAAGCAATGCGCATCCGGACGCGGTGCGGCGTCCGTCGATGCGCGAACGGCAATTGGCGTCAGCTGTGTTTCGGCGGTTTCGCCGCGCGCACCGCCGACGATGAGCTCGCGGCGCGCGACCACGTCCTGGAACGAAATCGTGGCTGCGATGACGTGCAGCCGGTTCATGTCCAGATGCGGCAACGGAGCGCGCATGGCGCCATCCAGCGGGACACTCTGGCCGTCGACCAGGAGCGATGACATCAGCGGGGCCGACCCGAAGAGATGTTTCCATCGCAGCTCGACCGATGCGGGAGCTCCTTTTTCGTCGTGATGCAGCACGATCACGAACTCCGCCGTCGGATGAGGCAGATTCACCAGCTGGGACTCACGCGCCACCTCTCTTCCATTTTCGTCATAGCCGGCAGCGACCAGCTCACCGGGCGTGATCAGCGGGCCGAAATCGACGATCGCCGACCACGGCTCCTTCTGCAGCTCGGCCACCTGCCTCCCGTCGAGCAGAATGCGAATCGACTTGATAGCCGGACCGGCCTGCAGGTCGACCTGTCTCCGTCCCGAGATCAGCCCGAGGAAGAGCGTGATGAAAACGAGTTGGTGGGACATGTGGACGAGGACACATTGTGCTACAAAAGCCCCGCTTCCAGCGCCTTCAGCACCGCGCGCGTCCGGTCGCGAACGCCGAATTTCGAGAGGATGCTGGAGACTTGATTCTTGATCGTTCCTTCCGCGGTGCCGAGGGCGTGGGCGATCTCTTTGTTGCTGTAGCCGCCGGACATGAGGCGGACCACTTCCAGCTCGCGCGCGGTCAGCTCTTCGATCGGCATAGCGTCGGAGGCGATCGTTCCCGCGGCGCGCAGAAGGCGCTGGGTGATGGCGGGCTGGAACACGGTGCCGCCGGCGGCGATGGCACGAATGGCGGTCATCAGCTGCTGATACGAGATGTCCTTGAGCAGGAATCCGCGGGCGCCGGCGCGGATGGCGTCGAGGACGACGGTGGTGTCGTCGAAGGTGGTCAGGACCAGCGTCGGCGGCAGTGCGGATCCCAGCTCGCGAAGCACATCGAGCCCGCTCTTCTTCGGCATCCGGACATCGAGCAGCAGTACATCGACCTCGGCGGTCCTCAGTCGCTCGATCGCTTCGGCGCCATCCTCCGCTTCGCCGGCGATGACGATCTCCGCGTCCATCTCCAGCAGCGTGCGGATTCCCTGGCGGATGAGGAGTTGATCGTCGGCGATGAAGACGCGGATCACGACGCGCCCCGCGCCGGCAGAAACGCGGTGAGGGCGAAGCCGCGGCCGGCGCCGCTCTCGATGGTCAGCTCGCCGCCGGCGCTTTCGATGCGCTCGCGCATCCCGCGCAGTCCGAATCCGTCGCCCGCCGTGCCGCGCCCGCGGCCGTCATCGCGCGCACGCACTTCGAACGTGTCGCCGCTGCGCTTCACGGTGATCCAGAGATTCTCCGCGCCGGAATGCCGCGCCGCGTTCGTCACCACTTCCTGAACGCAGCGGAGGATGACCAGGCCAAGCTCGGGATCGTCGACACGAAGAGCATCGTCGACGTCGAGCTGGACGCGTGGCCGCGGCAGGTCGGCGACGAGGGTTCGCAACGCGCGTCCGAGGTCGAGGCAATCGTCTGCGTTCTTCTCGGCGACGATAACGCGCACGTCAGCCAGCAGCGTCCTGGCCAACGATTGCGCCTTCTCCACATCGCCATGCGCCGCGCCGTCCGTCCGCACCAGCGCGGCCTCGAGGTTGAGCGTCAGCGCGGTGAGGTGATGACCGAGGGCGTCGTGAAGCTCGCGGGCGATGCGAAGACGTTCGGCGAGGCGGCCGCCGTCAGCCACGAGATCCTGCATCGCACGAAGTTGTGCGCTCGTCCGCAGCTCGCGCTCCAGCAGCTCGAAGGAGAAGAAGGCCAGAATCTGAAACCCGAAATACGCCGGCGTCAGCAGAAATGCGGAACGCGGATTCCAATGGATCGATACGGCGACGGCAAGGAGCAGCGTCTGGATCACGATCCATGTCAGCCCGCTCTTGCGATCGACCAGCGACGGCAGGCGCATGGCGATCAGCACGAGCAGCGTCCCTTCGAATCCGTCGCAGAGGAGCAGCACCAGCACCATCACGCAGAGCGCTTCCATCGCCAGGAAGGCAAGGCGCGGATGGCGAAGGTCGGCGATGAAGAGCGCGCCAAAAAGGAGGAAGACAACCACCCAGCGCAGCATCGTGCCCGGCACGCTGGCGCCCTGGATGACCACGGGCAATCCGACCATCAGCCACGCCGTCAGTCCGGCTACGCCGAGGATGCGCGTCTGGGGCATGCCTGGAGAATGACACAGCGGTGGCGGCGCGTGAATAGGCCGGAAGTCACATGCCGCGCGCTGCCCCGAGCGGCACATGCGCGGCGAAGAGCGCATGCGTACCTTGTGCAGCGGAGGATTTCATCATGCGAATCGCTGCACTCATCACCTTGCTCATCATCGTGGCGCTCCCGCTGGCCGCCGACGACGACGCCGATTTTCTGAAAGCCGTCGCCGGCGACGACCGGCCCGCCGTTCATTCGATGCTGGCGCGCGATCCCGCGCTCGCCAATGCGCACAACCCGAAGGGCCTCGGCGCGGTCACCATCGCGCTGTTCATCAACAAAGGAGAGGGATTTCTCGATCCTTCGAAGAACGAAGTGCTGCAGGCGATCCTGGCCACGAAGCCGAAGCTCGACATCTTCGAGATCGCCGCCCTCGGCACACCCGCGCAGCTCGAGGCGCTGCTGACCGATCCCGCCGCACTCACCGGCCGTTCGCCCTTCGGCTGGACGCTTCTTCACCTGTCGGCGTTCGGCGGAAACGCGGCCACAACCGAGCTCCTGTTGAAAAAAGGCGCCGCCATCGAGTCGCGCGCCAAGTCGAGGTTCCGCAACACGCCGCTCCAGACCGCGCTCCTCTCCGGCCAGTACGCCACGGCGAAGATCCTGCTCGATCACGGCGCCGACGCGCTGGTCCGCCAGTCGCTGGGCTTCACGCCGATGCACGAAGCGGCGATCCTCGGCCGCACCGATCTGGTCCAGTTGCTCCTCGACCACGGCGCCGAAATCAACTCCGTCGCCGACAACGGCCAGACCCCGCTCGCCGAGGCCCTGCGAGGCAAACACGAGGAACTGGCGACGTGGATGAAATCGAAGGGGGCGGTGGTGGGGGTGCAACCGGATCGGGAGCCGTGAAGTAGAAGAGCAAAAATAACACTGTCATCCTGAATCGCCGATGCCCCGGATGGGGCTGAGGACGATGAAGGACCCCCAGCTGATAACCAGGGCGGGCGGTGGTAACCAGCCCCCCACCCGACCCGGGTTAACAGCTGGGGATCGTTCGACCGTCCTCAGCCCCTCCGGGGCATCGGCGGCTCACGATGACAGGGTCATTGGGACGGCGCGAGCGCATATGATGCGCACCTCATGTCCCGCCGTTTCAACTGGCAGCTCTGGTCCGGCTTCGCGCTCAGCATCGCGGCGTTCGCCAGCTACTTCGCATTCTTCATCCGCTTTCCCATCACGCGCGACGTGCCGTGGGCGACGCTGATTCTTTTCGTCATCGCCATCGTGTTGCTGGTGAGCGGATTACGAAACGCGGCCGGACGCAGGATCGGCGCGTGGATCCTCACCATCCTCGGCATCGGGATCGGCATCTTCTTCTGCCTGGCCGTTTTCGTCGGGACGAGGATGCTGCCGCCTTCAACCAATGCGCCGGCGATCGGCGCCAAGGCGCCGGACTTCGTTCTGCTCGATACCAATCGCAAGCCGGTGGCGCTGGGGCAGCTGCTGGCGGAGCCGGGGACGAAGGGCGTCATCCTCATCTTTTATCGCGGCTACTGGTGACCGTTCTGCAACTCCGAGTTACGGGGTATTGAAGAGCATCTCGCCGAGTTCCGCGCCGCAGGCATCCAGCCGGTGGCCATCAGCGTCGACACGCCCGAGCAGTCGCGCGACCTGAGCAAGAAGGCCGGCTACACCTACCCGCTTCTCTCCGATCCCAACACCGAAACCATTCGCCGGTACGACCTGGTGCACAAAGGCGCCGGCGAAAAGGGACGCGACATCGCCCGCCCCGCCGAGTTCCTGGTCGATCGCAACGGCATCGTGCGCTGGCGCAATCTGACCGGCGATTTCCGCGTCCGCGCGAGGCCGGAACAGATGCTCGAGGCCGCGCGGAACTTGAAGTAGCTCTCACTCCCGAAACGAGGCCACGACGTCGATCGCGCGGTGAATGTCATCCGCGTTGTTTGCCAACCCGATCGACGCGCGTAGTGCGCCGACGGCGGTGCCGCCGCATTCGGCGAAACGTTCGGGTGTGAAGTCGTCGCCGAGGGTTTCGAGGCAGGCAGAGATGCGCGCGGTGTCGAGGCCGAAGGCCGCCTCGGATGCGCCTGGATTGCAGAAGCAGCCGCCGCGAAGGGAGACGTTTTCCCGCCGGGCTTGCGTCTCAACGATCGAGTACGGAATCGCCATCCCATCGCGATCGCAGACATTGAACGCGACGGCGCCGCCTCGGGCAGTCATATCGCGCGGACCGTAGATGCAGACCAGCGGCGTGCCGTTGCCGTGGCGAAGGTCGCGAAGATCGTCAAGGAAATCGCGCGTGAGCTGCGCGACGTGCCCGTTCAACCGCGGCATCCCCACCTCGGCCAGCAGATCGAAGCCGGCGTCGAGCGCGGCGATGCCGAGGAAGTTCGGGGTGCCGTCTTCGAACCCTTCGCTGCGCGGGCGGAGGCGATGCTGATCGGCGGCGATCGATGCGTACAAAACCGTCCCGCCGGCGAACCAGGGGCGGCGCAGGCGAGCGAGCGCATCGCGGCGGGCCACCAGTGCGCCGATGCCGGTGGGATAGCCGAAGAGTTTGTAGAACGAAAGGGCTACGAAATCGGCCGGACACTGGCAAAGGCTGAACGCGTGGCTGGGAACGAATGCGGCGACGTCGAGCAGAACATCGAATCCGAGGGCACGCGCTTTCATCACCAGATCGAGTGGATGCTGGACGCCGGAGAAATTCGACTGCGCCGGGAACGCCACCAGCCCATCGCCGCGCAGCGACTCCTCGCAGAGAAACAGCTCCGCATCGCGCAGGCGCAGCTCGTCATCGAGCGGAAGATAGCGAACGCGCGCGCCGGCCCGCCGCGCGTACTCGCGGATGCCGTTCACCGAGTTGTGGTTGTCGGCCGCGAGGATGCAGCCCGTCTCCGGCGAGAACGGATACGACTCGGCGACACGCTTGATGGCGGCGCTGGTGTTGGCGGAGAAACAGACCTCGTGCGTCGATTCGTCGACGTCGAAAAACCGCAGCACTCTCCTCCGCGCCGCCTCGATGACCTCGGTGCTCGCACGCGACGGCCCGGAATCGGAGTGCGGATTGCCGAAAACCCCGTCCCGCAGCAGCGCGTGATGCGTGCGCAACTGCGAGTGGCCGTACAGCGCGCTGCCGGCGTAATCGAGGTAGGCGTGGCGCTGCGCATCGAGGCGGCTGAACTCGCGATCGCGTAGTTCGTCGAAGAACGTGCGCGTCTCGATCGCGGCCGCGCTCAACATCCCCGCCTCCGGACCGCCTTCACGGCTGCGGCATTGCCGGGCTTCGCTTCGATCTTGTCGACGATGCGCGGAACGCCGCCGAAGTAGCGGCTGACGACGCTTGCCCTTTGATACGCCGCGCGCGCCTCCGGCGATGCGTTCTCGGTGATGGTGGGATTCATCACCTCATCGATCCATCCGCGCACGCCGCCGCGCAGGATGTAGACATCGCGATCGATCCCTTTCGCATCGCCAGAGACGAGAACGATCGTCTCGTTCGATTTGAACGCCGTCGATGCCAACGACGCCACACGCTCCGCGCGCGGCAGGTGATACTCCTCGAACTCCGCCTCGGAGCGCGTATCGATGACGCGAAGCTCCGGCTTGCGATCGCGAATCCATTCCGCCAGCACGACCGGCGTAACTTCCGTGACGCGATGCGGAGTGCCGCTGAACAACGCCAGCGCGCCGAGAACGGCAGCGACGACAGCGAGCACGGTGCGGATCACGCGCGCCGCTCCAATCGTCCGGCGAACTGAAACGCGATCAACGCCATGGCCACGATCGCGGCGACGACGACGCCGTCGCGAACGTGCAGAAGATCCGGCAGCGTGAGCGATCCGCGCGCCGTGCTCTCGTAGAAATTGCGAAGCGGCGCGAAGGCCAGGCCGGTGGTCAACACGCCGGCAAACATGCCCAGCATGACCAGCACGCCGTCCCCGCGTCCCGTCGCCGCGGCGACGCACGAGGTGCCGGGACAGAGACCGGCGATGACGAAACCGGCGCCGAAGAGCAGGCCGCCGGCGAGCTGCGGAAGGAGATACGTTTCCGGCACATAGACGCGGCTGAGGTCGAGTATGCCGAGGCGCACCAGCCAGAAGGCACCGAGCATCGCCGTGACGATGGCGCTGAACATCACTTTAAAGACCGTGAAGTCGGTCAGATAGAACTGGCCGGCGAGTTTGGGAGCGCTTCCCAGGCCGGCGCGCTCCAGCGTCCAGCCGAAGGCGATTCCGATGGCGACGGCGACAATGAGTGAGTCGGTCATCGCTTCACACCCGTCTCAATCAGCGCGACGTCTACTTGAACCGTTTCCCACGCCTTTACGTCGAGAGTCCTTCTCCCCCCGCGGTTTCTTGCGGGGGGAGAAGGTGGCGAAGCCGGATGAGGGGGGCGATTACGCGAGATGCGCGATCGACCGACAGTCGCAAACGAAGGACGCGCGAAACGCCCCCTCATCCGCCTGTCGGCACCTTCTCCCCCGCAAAAAACCGCGGGGGAGAAGGACTCTCGGTTGAAAAGAGTGCCGGACTTTCCAGCCAGACAGAGTCCGCTCATCGCCACGCCTTCTTCACAATCGGCGCGAACAGGTACGCGCCGGCGAACGCGGCCATCATGAACAGCCAGCTCCCCACGCTGAGAAGCGCGCCGCCGGTGAGGGCCAGGCCGCTGGTGCAGCCGCGCGCCAGCACCGCGCCGATTCCCATGGCTGATCCACCGAAGAAAGCTGTTGCCAGGCGCGATCCACGGCCGATGCGCGGTCCGCGCTCGATCGCGGCGCGCAACCGTCCCGCGATCAACGCCGAGAGAAATCCGCCGATGACCACACCGGCGATCTCGAAGAGCAGCCAGTCGTGCCATGGACCGTCTCCGGTCAGGTATCGCGCGAAGTACGGATTGGCCGCGGCGCGCGCGGGCGAGGCGGCGGCCACGACACCGGCGGCGCTTGCGGCGAACGCGCCTGACGCGCCGAGGCCGCGGCCGGCGATCACGAACGCCGCCAGAAGCACCAGCCCGAGGGCGGTACCGGCGACGTAGGGATCGGCGTAGGGGCGCAGAGTCTTCACTTTCCCGCCTTCTCCGACGGGTTGTCGACCGCGTACTCCGTGTGCCGCGACCAGTCCTCGAACGAGCCGTCGTACAGCAGAACCTTGTGGCCGAGGGTGCGGGCGGCGAAGAGCATGGCCGTGGTCTGCTGACCGATGTGGCAATAACCGATCACCGTATCGCCCGGCTTCACGCCGGCCTTGGTGAAGAGCGCCGCCAGCTCGGCGTCGGACTTGAGCATCAGGTGATCGTCCGTGATCGAGGTGAAGGGGATGCTCAGCGCGCCGCGAATGTGTCCGGTGCGATGCGACTGTCCGTGAGCGCCGCCGGTCTCTACGCCGTCGTAGTACGCGGCATCGCGGCCGTCGACGACGGAGATGCCCGGAGTGCCGATCCGCTCATGAACCGTGGCCGCATCGACGACGATCGGCCGGATCTTCAGCGGTGAGAGCGACCCGGTCTTCGCCGCCGGGACATCTTTCGTCAGCGCACCGCCGTTGCGAACCCAGGCATCCTGCCCGCCGTCGAGCAGCGACTCCCGGTCGCCAAGTCCGGCGTAATCGAGCGTGAAGATGACCCGCGTCGACGGCGACACCCAATCCTTGCCGTAGTAGACGACGACGCGCGACTTGTCGGAGATCCCGAGCGCCTCCAGGCGATGGCGCAGATCGTCCGCCGGCGGCATCTCCAGCATCAGCCCATGCCCGCTGTGATCGGAGATGGAGATGTCGTTGAGCGACACCAGCCGCGCCCCGGGAATGTGTCCCGCCGCATACCCATCCTTGTCGCCGACATGCAGCAGAACGAGATCGGGATCGTTGAGATGCGTCTTGAGCCAGTTCGCATCGACGACCAGCGATTGACGCGGACTCCCCATGGCCACGCCGGCGATGAGGAAGGTGAAGATCAGCAACAGTCTGGTTTTCATCGAAGTTCTCCTTCGATGGTGAAGATGGGGCTCGCGATGCCGCGCGTCATCCGGTTTGCAGCGAAGTGGATCGGGAGAGCGGCGAATGGGCGGTGATATCTTGCCGATCCCATGATCTCGCGCCTGGCAACGGAGCGTGCCCTTCGCGCAACGCTGCTCATCGTTGCCGGGTTTTCAGCCGGCGGCAGCGCGAACGGCGATTGCCTTTCGGCGCTCGAGGACGCGAAGAAGGCCGCCTCGGCGCAGGACTACCAGAAGTTCGATCAGACCCCGGGCCAGGGGTGGCGGCAACTGGCGGAGCAGCAGTCGTGTTTTCTGGAAGCTGGCGATCTGATCGACTCATACCTCGCCACCAGGTCCGACCTGCGGGAGTCGCAACGAGTCAACCTCTCCTTTCATGCAGGCCAGGTCTACGCCTTCGGCGGCAGGAACGATGAGGCGGTGAAACGATTTCGAAACGCCGTCCGCAATCCATCCGCGCCTCCCCAATTCAAGTGGAGCGAGTACGTGCTGGCGACGATCGCCTTCCTCGAACATGACGCCGAGGCTCTGGTCAAAAACCGCGACGTGATCGCCGATGCAACGGGCGATCCGGCGAATCAGAGCAACCTTCGAATCATCGATCTTCTGATCGCGAATTTTGACAAGCCGTACCAGGAGGCACTGCGGCGATGAGTTTGCGAATACGGATCACCGGAACCATCCTCCTTCTCTTCTCAATCACGACATCTGCCGTCGCGTGGTCCGGCTGCGGCGTGACGTTCCGTGTTCCAAGGGGATGGATCGTTCAACAGATGCCGAAAGACAAGTGCGTCATCGGCATCAGCCCGAAGGGGTGGAAACAGACAGTGGCGAAATCGCGCTACGACGATGACGAGGTAGCCGTTCATGTGACCGTCCTTCACGGCACATTCGCAGCAGCAGCGAAGAAGATGGGGTTTGAAAAAGATGAAGCGGGCCAGTGGGGTGTTCCGGGGCGAGGCCGGATGATCACTGAGGCCGTTCGTTTTGATGCGTTTCGCGGCTGGCGCAGTGAGACGTCGTCACGCGGTTTCGCACGCGACGGCGCGGCATTGGGCGAGCAATCGCGAGTCTGGACCGCCGTTTGGATCTCCTATCTCCTTCGCGACGGTCATGGAACGATCATCTGCGTCCAGTACAACCAATGGAATCCTGACATCAAAATCGACCGGACCGCGGCTGCCAACAAGATTCTGACTTCCCTCGCACGTTCGCGATAACAGTCAACCCTCCGTGCTCTCCGTGTCTCTGTGGTTGATTGTTTTTCGTTCCCCCATATACTGCGCGCCGATTCCCGGTCCGGAATCCAACAAACCATGGCAAACGGAAAGTCGCCGGCGATCGTCGTCCAGGAGTTGCTTGGTCAGTACATGGGGCCATTCACCTCGAAGTACGCCGTTCAGATCTCCTCGAGGAAAGCCTTCGGCGCGGAGCCCGAGGCGGTGACACGGGAGCAGATCCCGGCGCTGCTCGAAGCGCTGGGACCGTCGATCCGCACCTTGCTCGGCAAAGCGTCAGCCGAGAAGCTCACCGAACAGATCCTGCTGGAGCTGGGACTTTGACCATTCGAATCGAAAGGTGGGAACGATGACGGCGGACGATTTCGACTCGACCATCAATGTCCGGGCCCGGGCGCAGCGGCCCATCATCCGCGCATTGCTGCTGATCCCCTTCGTCTCCGGCGCCATCGTGGCCCTGGGCATGCTCATGCCCGACGCCACGGCGAATCTGTTCTACCGCGGCGCACTCGTCACCGCGGCGCTCCTCACCGCCGTCAGCGCCCTAGTGACAACCTCCGGGTTCGAGAAACGCCAGAAACTCTTCGCCGCCTGGTCCGCGCTCGGCATCGGCTACGCGCTGGCCGCCATCCGCCATTCCTTTCGTTTGTGGACGCTGCTCGTCGGAGGCGGCGTCACCAGCCGGGCCGTTCTCGACACCATGCTGGTGCTGCAGAACGTTCTGGTGGCGCTGGCCCTCTGGTGGTTCGTCCGCGCCTGGCAGACCAGCGGCCTGGCCGCGCCGCAGCCGCGCCGTACGCAACTCTCCTGGATCTTTCTCGGAATCGCCGTGGCCATCGTCGCCGGCGGCTATCCGTTGATCCAGGGATTTCACACCGCGGGGACGGATGCCGTGCTCCTGATCTCGACGGCCGGCGACATGATCGGCATCGCCTTGATCGTCCCCCTGGCCATGCCCGCGCTGGCCATGCGCGGCGGCCTGCTGATGCACACCTGGCTGGCCCTCGCCGCCAGCGAGGTTTCCTGGCTGCTCTACGACATCTGGGTCGGCACGAAGGGGATGACCGGCCTCGGCACATCGACCGCGACCGGCGTGGAGCAGATCCTCCGCATCATCGCCGTGATGTTTGCCTTCGCCGCGACCGTGGCACATCGGCGGAGCAGGTTGTAAACGCAGGCCCACTTGGGACGGCAGTCTCGTTCCGTTGTCCTTACCTGAGGTATCCTTGGTAAGGAGACAGACGAGAATGCCTACTTCGACCATCACCAGCAAAGGCCAAACAACCGTCCCGAAGGAAGTCCGTGACGCACTCGACCTCGGTTCAGGCGACAAACTGAATTGGGAAATCAGCGGCGGCCGAGTGGCCATCACGACCGAACGGCCGGCGCTCTATCGCTGGAAAGGCGTAATCAAGCACGGCCCCGCCGATGCGGTGCGGGCTGTTGCCGAGGCCCGGAAGACCAGAGGACGCATCTGAGATGCGCACTGTCGTCGTTGATGCAAACGTCCTCGTCTCGTTCTTCGTCGATCGCCACGCCGAGCAACGTGACGCCGCGGACGCCCTGCTGCAGATGGCAGAAGCAGGCGAGATCATCGCGATCGTTCCGCAGTTTGTGATCTTCGAAGTCACGTACGTCCTGCAGAGCCAATACGGATATACCGGCGAGCGGTTGGCGGCGCTGATCCGCGACATCATCGCCTTCCCGGGCGTGCGCCTCATCGACGACTGTCCATGGAAACGCGTCATGGAAGTGTGGCCGAAACGGCTCCCGTCCCTTGCCGATGCCGCGCTCGCCACCGTCGCTGCGACCAACCGATACGACGCCGTTGCGACGTTTGACCAGAAGCTCGCGAAGCGCCTGAAAGACTTCGGCGTCGCGGCGTACTGGTAGGCAGAGCCGAACGGTGAAAGCCGTTAAGAGGACGCTATGGATAGGCAGTTGTCCACAAGGCTGCAGCGAGCACGTGTCCGAACACTGCCAATACAATTCGCCTCGATGGGCGACGAACTCACGTACGACATGACTCCAAGTCCCCTAGCCACGCGAGGTGAGTACTATCCACTTCGGTTCCGGATAGGACCTCCAGACAAGGCGCGAGTTCGGGCCACAGCTTCGTGGATACTTGAGTCGTACTACACGAAACCAATGTCCTTCACAAAATGGCGAGATGCCGAGTGGATGGTGTTCAAGTGGAGACATGAGAAAACGCTCCAGATCACGCGTCCGTTTAGGTGGCAGTCGATTTGCGACCAACTAGCCGATCATCAGAAATTCGATCCGAGTCGATTCAACTTTCCACCGCTCCTCTCGGGTTGGCTCGACGCGTCCATTGCTGCCGCGCCAAAGTTTCAGGCTCCGTGCAACCAAAAACCTGATGAGGCACTTACTTTCATGTTTCCGACCGCAGTTTCCGACTCGTTTCCTCTGGTGCCTCAGCTCGATCGCGAAGGACGCGCGTTCTCATCTCTCCAACTTGTATTGCTGCAAGCGTGGATCGAGTTACACAGGAATTTGGTTGAGCGATCCAACTTGATGTTCGAGGACGAGTGGCTTCGCGACCTCTTCGCCTACTTCAGCACCGTGGTTGCAGCTGTTGATAACACGCTGCATCAACTCTACTACCGAGCAAAGTACGAGGCCGCAAGCCACGGCTGGGTTTTCGATCCAGAGTCACTCGGCCCGCCTCATGGGCAACGAATACAGGACAAATTAAGGTGGGTAGGTAAGATCACGGGAAACCCGCTCGAAAAGTGTCCCAACGAAATCAATCAGTTCATCCGCCTTAAAGACATTCGAAATCATTTCGCACATTTTGATCCGCCTGCGTTAGCTTTTACGATCGAAGATGTCGCTCAATGGCTGAACGCATCGGCCTCAGTTGCTTTCCTGCTCGCCCACATTCGGCGCAACTTACGTGAGCCTCTTTGCGTGCCACTCGTCTCGCTAATGGTCACAAAAAAAGTCGAGTGGTATCCCTTCGACCCGGGGAAACGTCGCGTTCCGCAAGGATCGAACGTAGGTTACTCCAGTACCAGCTGGCCCTCTGAAGACACCTCAGGTAAGCGCTAACCGTCTGCGCGTGCGTCAAAGCCCGCAGATCGATCGACAATCGATACGAAGCCCAGAAACGGCGCAGGCTAAACAGCCTGCGCAACACCCGCGGCGAGCTTCGGCGTCTTCCTTCGCAGGACCGCCGCCGAGATCAGCGTCACGATCAATCCCACCGGGAAGGGCTCGATGAAGGTCATGGCCATGTTGATCAGCGGGTTCGCCAACATGGTCTTCATCTTCTCCATCTCCACCTTCTTGGCGGCGATGGCGGCCTCGGTGGCTCCCTTGGCGCGCATGTCGCTGATGGCGTGGGCGGCGTATTTGTCCGCGAAGTCGGGCATCACCTTGTAATAGATGACCTCCCACGACGCCACATAGAAAACGCACGAGATCAGGGTGATCAAGATGCCGACGCTGAAGGCGCGGCCGAAGGTGATCGTGCCGCCGGCGTTTTCGCGGTACGAACGGATCCCGAAGACGACCAGCAGAAACGACAGGACGATCGAGGCGTAGCCGACGACATAACCGTTCTCGAAGTTGACCGCGCCGCTGTGCATGAGCGGAAGGGTCAGAAACATCATGGCCGAGGAGACCGCACCGGAGAGGATGCCGAAGATGAGGACGATTCGTTTCATTTGAGTGTTTCCTTTCGAGGCGCAAGGTACGGACTTGCGGGAGCGTTGTCGGCCTACTTTCGGGTGATTTCGGGGTCAACGAAAGTATGAATCAGGGGATCAGGCCGAGCTCTTTCCCCTTCTGAACCGCCTGGACCCGCCGGTTGACCTGCATTTTCTCGAACAGGCGCGAGGAATGCGTCTTCACCGTGTTCTCGGAGACGAAGAGCTTCTCGCCGATCTCGCGGTTGCTCAGACCCTGGGCGATGAGCGCCAGGATCTCGTGCTCGCGGGGCGTGAGTCCGACGTCCTTCAACTGCCCGGCGTTGAGGACGAACGGCCCGTCCATGCGCACCGGCACTTCCCGGACCACCACCTGCTTCGCCTTCGTCCAGCGCAGCCCGAAATAGATGCCGAGGGCGGTGAAGATGAGTGCCAGCAACCCGCCGTAGATCTCGGATGGGTATTCGTTGACGAAATGCTTGTACTCGATGACCTTCAGCAGGGCGATGAGGATGCCGCCAACGGCTCCGTAGAGCGCGACTTGTCTGGCCATGGAGGAGGGAGAAGTCTACATCGCGGGCCGCGAAGCGATGGCATCAGAAACCTGCCTCCCGCCATCCGGAGATATACTGCGCGGCGGTCCGGCGCTCCTCCCAGTGAACGCCCTCATCAACAAACGAATCGACACTCAGCGCTCTGAAGGAGCACTTCTATGCATTCGCGTCTCAACATTCTCCTTCGTCATCTTGCCCTCGCCCTCCTGATCGCCGGCCTCGGCTCGACGGCGTTCGCCCAGACCTTTGCCTACGTCGTGGAGAGCGGGCTCCAGGACGTGGCGGTGATCGACACCTCGACGAATACGCTCGTCGCCCAGATTCCGGTACCGGAGCCATTCCGGGTCGTTCTTTCGCCGGATGGATCGCGGGTGTACGTCGGCTCCGTGCACCGAGGACCATTCATCACCGTCTTCGTGACCGTGATCGACACCGCCACCAATTCGGTGATCGCGAACATTCAGACAACCAACGGATTGAGCGGTCTGGCCGTGAGCCCGGACGGCGCCACACTCTACGCAACAGAGACGACGCCCAGCGACGTGGCCGTCATCGACACGGCGACGAACAGCATCACCACCAGAATCACGGTTCCCGACAGCCACGGCCCGCATAGCGGCGGCCTGTTTCCGGCGGTCTCGCCGGATGGCACGCGGCTCTATGTCGGAAACGGCGGCTTCGGCGACATCTACATCATCGATACCGCCTCGAACACGCTCGTCGACACGATCCCGGAAATCCCCGCCAACCCGGCACTGGCCGGAAACGACATCGGCCTGCATGCCATCGCCGTCTCGCCCGACGGCTCGCGGCTGTACGCGACGAATCACAACGGAGTCCTCGGCGTCAGCGTGATCGACACGGCGACGAAGGTCGAGATTGGCTCCATTCCGCAACCAGGGCTGGCCCAGCTGGCGGTCAGTCCCAACGGCTCGCAGATCTGGGCCTGCGGAATCTTCGACGGCGGTCCTTTCTACGTCCTCGACACGGCCACTTTTGCGGTCACGACCCTCAGCGACGCCTCGGCCGCATGGTTCCAGGCAGCGCTCACGCCCGACGGCACGCTGGCGTTTGTCGTCGATGGTCTGAACAACCAGGTCGTGGCGTGGGACACCGCCACCTACCTGCCGGTCTCCTCGCTCCAGCTGGCGGTCTCGCATCCGCCCGCCGTCCCTGGCAGCCGGCCGAAATGGATCGCGGTCGGAAACATTCCGCCGGCGGTTCCGTTCGCGGCGTTCAACGTGGCCAAGCTCCAGATCAACGCGCAGGGCTTCTCCGAGAATGGCAGCTTCACGCTCGGCACGACCCACGCGGCCGCGGCGTCCACGCCGTCGCTCGATCCGGTGACGCAGAACGTGACCCTCACCGCCGGCAGCTATTCGCTGACGATCCCGTCCGGCTCGTTCCGCAAGGATGGCGCGAACCTGCACTGGAAGTTCGAAGGGAAGATCGGCGCCGTGCGCGTGAACGCCGACATCAAGCAGCAAGGCAAGAGCACGACGCAGTTCGACTACACATTCGACGTGAAGGGTCCGAACCTGACCTCCGAACCGCGGCCGATCCGCGTCGGAGTGAAGATCGGCTTGAACGTCGGCACCTCGAGCGTCCAGTAACATCCGCGTCGTAGGGACGCCGGCCGATCGCGGCCGGCGTTCCCCGCGGAGCTCGATGACGCCTTCGACGTACAGATTCCTCGACGCCATCGCCGACTCGTTCAATCCGCTGCTGGCGATCATCGCGCTGGCCTGCCCGTTCCTGCGCCGGCCCAGAACACTCCGCGCGACCATCGCCTACTACCTCTCCACCGGCGCGGCGATCGGCATCGTCTATCTCGTACAGGCGATCGACAACCGCTACCGGCTCTGGCCTTCCCTCGGGCTCGACTACAGCACGCACTCCGCGTTTGCGGCATCGCTTGTGGCGTCGATGGGGGCGTTCAACAGACGGTGGCTCGTTCCTCTCCTCGTTGCGGTCGTTCTATATTTTTCGCTGGAGCTGGTGATGCGGTATCACGGAGTTCTGGACATCGTCTCGTCGTCGGCGTTGGCAGCGGTGGTGGCGTTGTTGCTTCACGCGGTTGCGGTGCGCTTCATCACGCGCGTGTGGAACTCAAATTCACTGTCATCCTGAGCCGCCGGAGCCGGGTAGCGCGAAGCGCGGACCGGCGCAGGACGGTCGAAGGACCCCCTCACTGAAACCCGGACAGGGCGGAGGTGCTGCCCATTTCCACCGCCCGTCCGGGTTATCAGCCGAGGGTCCTTCCGTGCGCTCGGCCCCTCCGGGGCTGCCGCCGCCTCAGGATGACAGGCGAATTCTGGAGCACCAGCACCGAGAACCGAGAACCGAGAACCGACAACACGCAGCTACCGGAACAGCGCTTCGAAATCCTTCCGCCGGCTGCGGCTCAATTTGATACGGCGTCCGTCGGCCAGCACCAGCGCGCAGTCGCCGCGGAAGAGCGGGTGGATCTCGCGGACGCGGTCGACGTTGACGATGGCAGATCGGTGGACGCGGAAGAACTGCCGGTGATCGAGCTGCTTTTCGATCTCATCCATCGTCTGCCGGAGCAGATGAGCGGCGGGACCGGCGTGGAGCGTGACGTAGTAATCCGACGCTTCGATCCAGTCGATCTGGGCGGCGTCGACGACGATGGTTTTCTCGCGGGCCGGGATCAGGAAGCGGGTGCGGGATAGGTCGCGATCCTTCAACAGTTCGGCGATGCGGTTATCGACTTCGCCGCGGCGGCGGGCGCCAACGCGTTCTTTCGCGCGCCCGAAGGCGGCGGTGAAGCGCTGGTCGTCGAAGGGCTTGAGGAGATAGTCGAGAGCGTGCACCTCGAACGCGCGCACGGCATACTGGTCGTAGGCGGTGACGAAGATGACCGCCGGCACGGTATCCGGCCCCACTTGCTGGATCACCGCGAATCCATCAACCTCGGGCATCTGGATGTCGAGGAAGAGGATGTCCGGCCGCGTGCGGGCGATGAGCGCCGCCGCATCGCTTCCGGTCCCCTCCCCCATCACCCGCACCTCGGCGTCGTCCGCGAGGAGCGAGCGGATGGAGTCGCGCGCCAGCGGTTCGTCGTCGATGATGAGGACGCGGAAAGGCTCGGTCACGATGCCGCACTCCAGGGAATGGTCACGCTGGCCATCACACCGCCGTGCGTGGCCGCGAGCGCGAATCGCCCTTCATCGCCGTAGAGCTGGCGCAGGCGCGCGGTCGTATTGCGCAATCCGATCCCGCTGTCCGACCGGGCCCCAAGCGCGCCGCTGTTGAAGACCTCGATGCGCAGCGTTCCGTTGTCACGAAAGGCCCGCACGTTGACGACTCCCGGCGAGGCACTGAGGGCGATGCCGTGGCGGACCGCGTTCTCCGCCAGCGGCTGCAGCAGCAGCGCCGGCACCGAGCCGCGGGCGGCCTCCGGCGAGGCTTCGATGGTGAAGGACATGCGATCCGGGAAACGCGCCCGCTGGATCTCGAGGTAGCGCCGAAGAACGCTCAGCTCCTCATCGAGGGCCACGTGCTGATCGCCGGCGTGGTCGAGCGTGTAGCGCAGCAACTCGCTGAGGCCGGCCATCATGGTGATGGCCTCGTCGTTGCGCTTGCTGCGAACCAGGCCGCTGATGGCGTTCAACGTGTTGAAGAGAAAGTGCGGCTGGATCTGCAGCTCCAGCGCATGCAGCCGGGCCTCGGCGAGAGATGTCTCCAGTTGCGCGGCCTGCAAAGCCCGCTCGCGATAACGCTCATAAAACTCGAATGCGACGGCCGCCCCCAGCACGAGGCAATAGAGCAGCCACTCCTCGGGGAGCCGGTAGAAAAGGATCTCGGCGATATTGAGCTGGGAGAGCTCGGCCGTCATCCGGTCGTACGGTTTGATGAGAATCATCAATCCGACCCAGTAGAAGCTGTGAACGATGGCGATGCAGCACGCGGCCAGGAAGTGAACCAGGATGTTGAAGCGCCTCGCGGGAATGACCGGAAAACGGCGTAGCAGCCAGACGATCGCCGCGGTGGCGGCGATCCAGGCCTCCCAGACGATGACGTAGTAGAAGATCAGCCGCGGCACCGAGTGGCCGTGCGTGATCATGCTGATCCAGACCTGAAATCCGGTGAGCACGCCGAACACGGTCCAGAAGAGGATGGCAAATCGCCAGGCCACACCACGCGGAGTCATGGACGTAGTCTGCCGCAGCCGTCGCCGAAAGGCGACGGAATGCAGCGAGTTGAGTCGTAGGTGCGGCGAAATGGCGGCGGTTTGTTTCTATCGCCGCCGAGCCGGCGGCGGTACAGCCGGCCAGGCGGCTAGCGCTACGAATGCATCATCTGATACGCCACCAATCCCACCACCCCCGCCGCCCCGATCACGGCCGGCTCCGGGAACTTCTTCCAGATCGTGATCACCACCAGGCTGGCGATGGCGATTACCGCTGTCACCCAATCTCCGATCGCTTCCCGTCCGACGAGATACGACGTCCCAACCAGCACGCCCACCACGGTCACCCCGACGCCGCGGATGAAGCCCGCCAGCCGCGGGTGCTTGTGGTAGCGGAGCAGAATCGGCGTGGCGATCACGGTGAAAAGCACCGGCGGCGAGAAGATGCCGAGGGTGGCGGCAACGGCGCCGGAAAAACCGTTGAGGAGATAGCCGACGAACGTCGCCGTGATCACCACCGGCCCGGGCGAGATCATGCCGATGGCCACCGAGTCGAGAAACTGGCGGTTGCCGAGCCAGTGATATTGATCGACCACCTGCATTTTCAGAAACGGCACGATCACCAAGCCGCTGCCGAAAACCAGCAGGCCGGTCTTGAAGAAAAAGAGAAACAGCTTGGTGCTCGTGCCGGGAACGAACAACAGGAACGCACTCGCGGGCCGCGGCGCAGCCGGAGGCGCAAAGACGAACGCGCCGAGGATGCCGGCATCGACGAACATCAGCGCCAGCTCCCGCTGCACGATGATCGTGATGGCGCAGGCGATGATCGCGAACGTCCACGCCAGGCGATCGGCACGCAGCGTGCGCTTGCCGAGGTTCCAGCAGGCCTTGATGATCAAGGCCAGGACGGCGGGGGCGATTCCGTAGAAGAGCGCGCGCACATGCCAGTCGCCGGCGAAGCGAACGTAGAGGAACGCCGCAGACGTCACGATCACGAACGGCGGCAGCCCGAAGGCGACGGCGACTGCGAGCCCGCCGAAGATGCCGAAGCGGATGTAGCCGCAGTAGATCCCGAGCTGATACGCAAGCGGACCGGGACAGGCCGCCGCCAGCGCCAGTCCGTTCTCATACTCGTCGGACGACAGCCATCCCCGCTCCTCGACCAGATCGCGCCGCATGGCGTTTGCAAGAGCGACAGGGCCACCGAATCCCAACGCGCCGAGGCGGAGGAAGTAGAGGACGAGTTGGAGGAAGGTGGGAGATTTGCTCATAGTCTCTGTCATCCAGAGCCGCCGGAGGCACGCGCCGCGAGAGCGGCGAGATGCCGCAGGACGGCGAAGGATCTCCAGCGGCAGGGCCTGTGGCAAGTGCAATGCAGCTTGAGATTCTTCGGCCGCGCTTTGCCGGCCTCAGAATGACAAAAGGGTAGAGAACCGTCATGACCTTCAGAATCTCGTTGCTGCTGTCCGCACTCATTCTTCTCGCCGCCGCCGATCCCACTCCGCATCACAGCGATTGGAAGGACGTCGAACAGGCCCTCGGCCGTTCCGGCGCGGCGTTGCCCGGCGACGTCTACAAGGTGAGCTTTCCCCGCAGCGATCTCGCCGTCATCGCGGACAGCGTCGCCATCAAACCCGCGCTCGCCCTCGGGTCGTGGATCGCATTCCGTGAGTCGAACGGTCACGCCATGGCCATGGGCGATCTCGTTCTGCTCGAATCGGAGATCAATCCGGTGATCGACGTCCTGCAGGCCGGCGGCATCGAACAGAGCGCGCTGCACAATCACCTCATCGGCGAGACGCCGCACGTCATGTATCTCCATTTCAGCGGCCATGGGGATGCCGTGAAACTGGCCTCGACGCTTCACGCCGCACTCGCCGTCACGAAGACTCCGATGGGCCTGGCCGCGGCGCCGTCCACCACCGCGCTCGATCTTCCCACCGCGGACCTCGATCGCATCCTCGGCTATGCCGGCAAGGCCAACGGCGGCGTCGACCAGTTCAGCGTGCCGCGCGCCGAGACGATCACCGAGCACGGCGACGACGTGCCGCCGGCGATGGGGACGGCCACCGCCATCAACTTCCAGCCGACAGGCAGCGGCCGCGCGGCCATCAGCGGCGATTTCGTGATGACCGCCGCCGAGGTGAACCCCGTCATCCGCGCGCTGCGGGCCGGAGGGATCAAAGTGACCGCACTGCACAGTCACATGCTCGACGAATCGCCGCGCCTCTTCTTCATGCATTTCTGGGCCAATGATGACGCCATCAAGCTGGCCACCGCTCTTCGCTCCGCTCTCGATCGCATGCATGTGAAGAAGTAATCTAGCAGTTGCTATATCGTAAGGCAATTGATAGTATTGCCTGATGGCGCGCTGGCTCATCCTCGTCCATCGCATTCCGCCGCGGCCTCTTTACCTTCGCGCCAAGATCCGGCAGCGCCTGGCCACGGCTGGCGCGGTGGCGGTCAAGAACGCCGTCTACCTCCTGCCGCGGAGCGCCGAGGCGCTCGAGGACCTGCAGTGGATCGCTCAGGAGATCGTGGCCGGCGGCGGCGATGCCCACCTCTTCGAAGGCGACTTCGTCGATGGCGTCGCCGGCGATTCCGCGGTGGCCCAGTTCCGCGAGACACGCGACGCCGACTACGCCGCCGTCGCCACCGACGCCCGCGCGGCCATCAAAGCCGCGGCGGTGACCGATCTCGCCGCGGCACATGCGCGGTTATCGCGACGCCTCGATGAGATCAAGCACATCGATTTCTTCAAAGCCTCCGGACGCGCCGCCGCCGAAAAAGCGATGGCGGCGATCGAAGCGCGGCTGAAGAAGGATCGAAAGGAGGAGACGCCGATGCCACAAACGAATCCCGAGTTGCGCGGAAAGACCTGGGTGACCCGCCCTGACGTTCACATCGATCGCCTGGCCTCGGCGTGGTTCATCCGCCGCTTCATCGATCCGAAGGCGCGCTTCCGCTTCGACGCCAAAGCCAAACAACGCGACGGCGAGCTCCGCTTCGACATGGTCGGCGGCGATTTCACCCACGAAGAAGACCGCTGCACGCTGGAGACGCTGGTGCGCCGCGTCGGCCTGCCCGACAAAGGCGTCCGCGCCATCGCCGAGATCGTGCACGACCTCGATCTGAAGGAAGCGAAGTTCGACCGCGCCGAAACCGCCGGCGTGCGGACGATGATCGAAGGAGTGGTCGGCCGCTTTGCGAACGACGCCGAGCGGATCGAGCGGGCGCTTCCGCTGTTCGATGACCTGCATGAGGCGATGGGAAGTCGGAGCAAGAGGAGTCGGAAGTGAATGGCTCACATTCAGATCCGGGAAGCACAGACAAGAGTGTCTGTGCCACATTGACTCTGCCACTGGGCGGAGACGTGCATGAACCAGGACCGATGTGGCACAGACACTCCTGTCTGTGCTGGTCAGCCTCGGGATGGTTGACACATGCGCGCTGACGACGCCATCGCCGCCGTCCGCGCGAACATTCCCGAGTACCAGCAGCTTCTGGCGGAGCTAGTAGCCATTCCAGGAATCTCGTCCGCCGCCTTCCCCGCGGACGAAGTTCGCCGATCAGCGAACGCCGTCGCGGAAACGTTGCTCGATCACGGCATGACCGGCGTTCGCCTGCTCGAGACCGCCGGCCATCCTGCCGTCTTCAGCGAGATGATCGTCGCGCCGCAGCTTCCGACGATCCTCATCTACGGCCACCACGACGTCCAACCCGCCGGCCGCGAAGATCGCTGGCTCTCGCCGCCGTTCGAAGCGGTCGTGCGCGATGGCCGCATGTTCGGCCGCGGCACCTCGGACGACAAGGGCGGCTTTCTGGCCTACCTCGCCGCCGTTCGCGCCTGCACCGAAACCGGTGCACTCCCCTGCAACGTGAAGCTGCTCATCGAAGGTGAAGAAGAGATCGGATCGCCCAACCTCGGCGCTCTGCTCGACGAGCATCGCTCCCTCTTCGGCTGCGATTTCATCATCCTCTGCGACACCCCCAACTTCGCCACCGGCATCCCGTCGCTGGTCTACCGTCTGCGCGGCAACTGCATCGTCGACGTCGAGGTGCGCTGCCTGGCGCGGCCGGTCCACAGCGGCCAGGCCGGCGGCCTCGCGCCCGACGCGGTCATGATTCTCTGTTCGATCCTGGCCTCGCTGCAGAACGGGATTCCGGATCTCGACGCGCGCGTCCGCATCGATGACGCGCAACTCGCCGCCATGCGCGCGCTGCCGTTCGACGAAGATCGCTTCCGGCGCGATTTCGGTTTCCTCGACGGCGTTGCCATGACGCGAGAAACGCCGTCATGGGAAGCGATCTGGGCCCGGCCGTCGATGACTATCACCGCCATCGAGTCGGTCCCGATCACCAGCGCCGCGAATCAGATCGCCGACGCCGCCCGGGCACGCCTGTCGCTACGCACGGTGCGCGACCTCGGCACCATCGAAGCGGGCGAGATTCTCGCCGCGGCGATCCGATCGCACGCGCCCCTCGGCGTTCACGTCACCACGACCGTTGCCGGCGGTCCGTCGTGGTGGGAAGCCGATCCGGCGCATCCGATCTTCGCCGCGGCCCGCCGCGCGCTCGCGAAAGGATTCGGCGCCGAGCCGGTCATGGCCGGCAGCGGCGGCTCGATCGGTTTCGTCAAACCGTTCGCCGATCTCGCCGGCGACGTCCCGCCGCTCCTCACCGGCGTCCAGGGTCCGCACTCCAACGCCCACTCCGAAAACGAATCGCTCCACCTCGGCGATTGGGAGAAGGCCATGGTCAGCGCGGTCTACCTATTCCACGAGCTGGCGGCGTTCCAAGGAGAACCATGACCCGCATCCTCACGCAGACTGATGTCGCCGCACTCCTAACGATCGACGATAGCATCGCCGCGGTCGAATCGGTTTTCCGCGATTACGGCGAAGGCCGGATCGCCCCGCCGCAGTCCCTCGGCGCACACGTCGCGAGCGGCACGTTTCACGTGAAAGCCGCCGTCGCCGACGTCTTCGCCGCCAAGATCAACGCCAACTTCCCTGCGAATCCGCACGATCACGGATTGCCGACGATTCAGGGGCTGATCATCGTGATGGACATCGAGCGCGGCACTCCGCTCGGCATCCTCGACTCCACATTGATCACCACCCTGCGAACCGCCGCCGCCAGCGCCGTCGCCGCCAAATACCTCGCGCGCGAAAACGCTCGCACGATGACCATCATCGGCTGCGGCATTCAGGGACAAGCCCACATCGAAGCACTCCTGCGCGTACGGCCGCTCGAAACGATCTACGCCTTCGACGTCGACGCCGCTGCCTCCGAACGATTCGCGAAACACCTCGGCATCGACATCGCGCCAAACCTCGACGATGCCGTTGCCGCCTCCGACATCGTCGTCACCTGCACGCCGTCCCACACGCCGATTCTCGAATCCCGCCACCACCACCCGGGCCTCTTCCTCGCCGCCGTCGGGGCCGACAATCCCCAGAAACATGAGATCGCGCCGGCGCTAATGGCGCGGAGCCGCGTCGTTCCCGACATCCTCGAGCAAGCCGCGAAGATGGGCGACCTCCATCACGCCCTCGACACCGGCGCCATGACCGTCAACGACATCCACGGCGAGCTCGCCGACGTCATCTGCGCCCGCGTCCCCGCGCGCCAGAACGACGACGAAGTCTTCCTATTCGACTCCACCGGCACCGCCTTACAGGACGTCGTCGCCGCCTCGGTGACCTTGTCGCGGGCGGTGGAAAGGGGGGTGGGGTTGGAGGTGGGGCTCAGGTGAGGTTGCCACTACAAGCGTAGACAAACCAACGGGAGATCGATGTGGCACAAACACTCTTGTCTGTGCTCTTTCCAACTCCCTGTTGTCAATTGAATCCCTTGCGAACGAACACAGCACAGACAAGAGTGTCTGTGCCACATCGGCCCTGTTTCTTGCTCGTCCCTGAGGCTGGAACCATGCGAGCATGTCCTCATGAAGAAAGCCTTCTTCCTCATTCTTCTGATCGCCCTCCCCACCTTCGCTGCCGATGAATTCACGCTGTACGAGCTTCTTCCGCCGGAGACGCATCAATTCGCGATCACCTACGACGTTACGCAGGATCGCGAAGGGGCGGAGTTGTTTTTCAATCCCATCCGCGTCGGATCGATTGCCACGAAAGAGCGGGTGATCGCGCGGGCCAATGGCAAGGACCTGCAATTCGAAGTGGTCAGCGGCAAGGAGGCCAAGACCAGCGGGCTCGTTTCCGACAAGACCGCGGACGATGCGCAGTTCATTCGCGTGCACCTGCCCGGACCGGTGCCGAAAGGGGGCGAGACGCGCATCCGCATCATCAAGACCTACACAGACGCGGTCTCCTACACGCTGAAAGACGGCAATCTCGTTTTCGAACGTCCGCTCGGCATCAAACGCAACGTCGTTCTTCTGCCGAAATCGTGGGAGCTCATCGGATGTGCATCGCCGGCCATCGTCTCCACCGATCCGGACGGCCGCGTACGCATCAGCTTTCTCAACGATCGCGACGATCAGCTTCCGGTGAAGATCGTGGCCCGGAGGATTCAATGAAACGCACGCTGCTTTTTTTCTTTGCGCTGCTCCCGCTCTCGCTCGCCGCGCAGGAATCGTTTCATCGCGCCGAACAGGATCGCCAGATCAGCTACTGGCTCCTCGATCCGGCCACGCACCAGTTCCGCATCTCGCACGACTTCACCGTGACCCGCCCCGGCCAGGCTTCGGTGCACAGTTTCGTTCGCAAGGGAAGCGTGGTCTCGCCCGACGCCAAGATGATCGATCTCGACTCCGGCAAGGATCTGGTCACGCACAACGTCGCCGGCAAAGACGTCAACGCGCTCGGCTACTACCCGAACAAAGTCGAGCCGGACTCCGTGGCCGTTCAGGGCGACCTCGAACATCCCATCGCCGAGGGGCAATCGGCGAGGATTCGGGTGCAGGAGACGTACACCGATCCGGTCGGCTATGTGATGGAAGGGGCTGAGCTGGTGTGGAAGCGGACGCTCGGCCGGCCGCTGAATTACGTGACGTTGCCCGCCGGCTGGATGCTGACCGCGGTCAATACCCCGGCCGTCATCTCGCTCGATGCCGAGGGGCGGGTGCGGTTGCGATTTACGAACATACGCAATGATGAGTTGTCGGTAGTGATCAAGGCGAGGAAGAAGAAGTAAGAACGTAGGTCGGACTCTTCAGTCCGACCCCTTGTGAATACCCCTCGTCACTGAACCTCAGATCGCGGTCAGCCGGTCGGACTGAGAGTCCGACCTACGTTGCTCTTACGGCGGCGGCGGACTGGTGCTGGTCGTCGTCGGCGGCTCGCTTGTGCTCGTGGTCGTCGTCGTAGTGGTCGTCGGTGGCGGGCCGGTCTCCGTTCGCGGCGGCAAGCCGCCGCCGGTCAGCGTCGGCGGAAGAGGCTCAGGCGTGATCGGCGGAAGCGACTCCGTCCCCGTCGCCTCCGGCGCGATCGGCATTCCGGCCGTATCGAGCGCGATCGGATTGCCGAACTGGTCTAGCATCGGCGTCGGGAGCGGTTGCGGGCTGTGCAGCGGGCACGGGTTCATCGGCTGCGTTCCCGCCTTGAACGCCTCGGAAACCACGACATTCGACGGACAGGCCGGAACAGCAAGGCCGCCGCTGGTCTCGTCCATCTGCGCCATGACGATGCCGTCGGGCGAAGCGAAGTCGACGTTCGGCTGGCCGGCGGTGACGTTCTGCATGAAGCGCGTCCAGATCGGCACGGCGCCGGTGCCGCCGGAGAGGCCGGTGGGCGCGTTGTCGTCGAAGCCGATCCAGGTCAGCGTCAGCGCCTTCGGTGTGAAACCGATAAACCAGGCGTCACGCTTGTCGTTCGTCGTGCCGGTCTTGCCGGCGGCAGTTAACCGGAAGCCCATAGCTCGCGCGCCGCCGGCGGTGCCGCGATCGATCACGCCCTTCATCACCGTCACCAGGATGTACATGTCGCGCGCCGGAAAGACCTGCACCGGCTTGATCTCGTCGCCCGCGGAGAGAATCTTGTTGCGATCGTCGGTCACGAACTTGACCGCGTGCAGCGGGACGCGCGAGCCGACTCGGGCGATGGTCGAATAGGCATCCGCCATCTCGATCGGCGTCAGATCGGCCGCGCCGAGAAGGATGGCCGGATTCTTCGAATCGATGTCGGAGACCACGCCGAGCGTATGCGCGGTGCGGACGATTGGATCGAGACCGCAGGCCAGGCCGATGCGCACCGACGCCGAGTTGAGCGACTGTTCCAGCGCCTCGGCCACGGTGACGGTCTGGTGATAGACGTCTTCATAGTTGCGCGGCGACCAGTCCTCGGAGAAGCGGCGCTTAAGGATGAAGCGCGTGTCGCTGACCAGCGTGGCCGGGGTGATGTTCTGATTGGAAAGGCTCGGCTCGAACGCCGTGGCGTAGACGAACGGCTTGACCAGCGATCCGATCTGCCGCTTGGCGTTGAGCGCGCGATTAAACTGATTGATGTCGTAGTTCCGCCCGCCGATCAGCGCGCGGATCTCGCCGGTGGGAACGTCGACGTTGATCATCGCGCCCTGCAACGGCTGACCGGGACGCCGCAGACGGCGGCTCCCCTTCTCCAGCGCGGAGAGGCCGGCTTCGATCGTGCGCGAGGCGGTGTCCTGGGCGTTCAGATCGATGGCGGTGTAGATCTGCAGGCCGCGGCCCTTCACGTCCTTGATGCCGTAATCGCGCGCCATCTCCTGCAATACGCGATCGACGTAGTACGGAATCGACGCCAGTCCGCTTCGCTGCCGGAATGGCTGCCGCGGCAGCTTCGCCGCCATGGCCGCGTCGTACTCCTCGCGCGTGATCTTTTTCTGATTGAGCATCAGCCCGAGGACCGTGCTGCGGCGCTGGAGCGCGAGGTCGGGCCGGACGAACGGCGAGTAGTTGTTGGGGCTGCGGATCATTCCGGCCAGCAGCGCGGCCTCGGCGAGATTGAGCTCGGAGACCGGCTTGCCGAAATAGAAGCGCGCCGCCTCGCCGACGCCGAGGATGGAGATGGAACGGTTGCGGCCGAGGTAGATGTCGTTGAGATACGCCTCCAGGATCTCGCGCTTCGAAAACTTGGCGTCGAGAATCACCGCCATGAACGCCTCGGTCACCTTTCGTTTGTACGATCGCTCGTTGGTCAGGTAGTAGTTCTTCACCAGCTGCTGCGTCAGCGTCGAGCCGCCCTCGGTCACGCCGCCCGCGCGAATGTTGCGGAAGAGCGCGCGAAACAATCCGATCGGATCGACGCCGGGGTGGTGCCAGAAGCGAACGTCCTCGGTGGCCACGACCGCGTCCTGCAGCACCTTCGGCACCTGATCGAGCGTGACCGGCCGCCGGTTCTCGAGCTGATCGCTGAGGATCGAGGCCAGCAGCTCCGGCTCGAGCGCGGCGTTGTCGATCGGTGCCGCCTGGCGCAGCGAGACCACCGAGTCGATAGCGTTGTTGCGAAAGACGATGCGCACCGGCTGCGCCGGATATTGCCCGCTGGGATGGGTGAAGGCGCGCGTGAAGAGATCGATCTGGCCGCGAGCGACGACGTAATCGCCGCTCTGCGAAAGCGCGGTGACCTGGCGATATCCGAGGCGACTGAGCTTCTCGACGAGATCGTCGCTCGCGAGTACGACGCCGGCGCGGAGGGGCGTGAAGTCGGTGAAGATGCGTGTCGGCAGCGAGAGCCGGCGGATCTCGAACTTCCCTACCGACTGCTTGTAAACGTAGAGCCCGAGGAGCGCGATGGCCACGATGACGACCACGACGGCGATCGAGATCGCCTGAAACACGGTGCGGCGGCGGGGAAGGCGTGCGTTGATCGTTGCCACTTGTTAATGAGCCGCAATTGCAAGGTTGCGTCCACCTTGCCGGCGCCGGTACGAGTGAAAGATCGAGCCCTCGCATCGCGTGCAAAGGCCGGAGTCGTGAATGTTGGCCGGCGCGAAGCCGCGCTGGACGAGCAACGCCGCGGTGAGACCGGGCAGATCGACATGCGGCTTCGCCCCGCTTCGATCGACGAACGACTCGACCTCGGCGTACGACGCGCGAAGTTGATCGACGACTTCCTCCCCCACCTCGAAACAGCAGACGCGGATCGACGGACCGAGCCAGGCCTGAGTACTGGCAGTGACGCCGCCAATCGCCTCGACCGCCTCGGCCGCAATTCTCTGCACCGCCCCGCGCCAGCCGGAGTGAACATTGGCGATGATGCCGCGATCCATATCGGCGATGGTGATGGGAAGACAGTCCGCGACTTTGATGCCGAGGGCCGTGCCGGGCTCCGAGGAGAAGAGTGCGTCGCACGAATCGCATTCACGCCAGCGGGTGTCGCGCGTCGCGCGCACGATGTTCTTGCCGTGAACCTGCACGCAGGTGGCTAGCGCGGCCTCGATTCCGAATCGCTCGCGCACGATGTTCATCAGCCGGGCGGCGGCATCGTCATCAAGCCGGCCATCGAAATCGATGGTGGTGTAGAAGAGTGCGAAGCCATCCGCCAGCGACGGCGGAACGACGATGCGGCCGATATCAGTTAACTCAATGGACCAGGACAAGCGCGCGGATTGTAGGTGCGACCTGCGTTACTGCGCGACGACGGGCGCGCTCAGTTCGGAAGAGTCCATCGCAGGGGAATCGGGAAAGATGTAACTGTGGGCCTGCGCAACCAGAGTGTGGCCGCGCAAGTCGCCTCGGATGGTCAACGAGAACGGGATGTCATCGACCGACTGCGCGTTTGTGAATTGGCTGGTGCGAGACTCGTAGCCGGTCCCGCTCTTCTCCAGAAGGTGCACATCGAGATAGGAGAAGCTGCGTGGCGTGACGCCCTCATGGGGAATGAACCCTCGGATCGTGGTGAGGTTCCGTCCGGCATCGTAGATGGCGTCGATCAGGATGGGAGCCGGTGGCATGTGTCCGGTCGGATCGATGCCCGTCGGTCCATCGAGGCCCCAGTCCAGATCCTGAGCGCCGTTCGCGAAAAGGTATTCGGCCGGAGCGAAGACATGCGTCGCGTGCGCACCGACCCCGACGCCGAAATCGCGGTTGTAGGCGATCGCGCCACCACTGGCGGAAACCGCTCCGCCGTTGACGAACACGCCGCTGGCTCCGTTGCCGAGGGCTCTGCCGTCGCGGCCCACGCCGATACGGCAGTTCCCGACGCCGATGGACTGCGAGTCCCAGACGGCGATACCGCTGTAGCGGTTGCCGCTGATTGTGCAGCCATTGATGTACGCAGAGGTGAAGGGAGTCTCGACGGCGACGCCGCGCATCCCGTTCGGCCGCGCCTCGGTCGCCGCGGTGTTGGTGCCAATGAAACAGCCTTCGACGAAGATCGGCCCCTGAAAGCCCGACGGCGATTTCGGCTCAGCGAGCACGAGACCGTTCGCCGCAAACCGATTGATGGTCACGCTGCGCAGCGTCACGCTACAGAACGACCGGATCTCCACTCCGTTGGCGAAGCCGGCCTTCGCTCCGTTGATCTCGACGGGGCGCGGCAAGTCGAGCGAGGCGCCTTGTGCAACCCCGCCGTCGATCAGAAGCCCGCAGGCAGTGATGGCCGGAAGCGGCGACGTTGGCTCGATCGTCATCGGACCGGCGAACGTCATCTTGCACGCAACTTTGACGTCACACTCCGCGTTCGCCCGCGCGAGCGTGTCGCGCAACGAGCCCGCGCCGAAGTCGTCCGCCGTCGTCACCGCCAGAATGCGATAAACATTCACTTCCACCGTAGCGACATTGTTCGCGGGCTCATCGTCGGTCACCGTGGTCGTGAGCGTCGCTTTGCTTTTGAAGGAGAGCCCATCGAGCGACGGCGGCACCGTGAAGTCGACGATGATTCCAGGCGGCGTGGTGGCGGCCAGATGCGTGGTGCAGGAGACAGTGGCGTCCGCGATGGTGCACGCCCAGCCTCCGAGCTCGCCCGGCGCGCTGATGTTCGTCGAGCCGGGCGGCAGCGGAATGGTCACCGTGGCGTCGGTCGGGTCATTCGTGCGGCAACAGACCGGCGACACGAAGGCGCTGACGCGTGCGCGGGAACCTGGATCGACCGGAAGGAGGATGCCTGTAACCGACAGGTAGTAATCGACGGAAGCCGCCACCGGAAGAGCGACCAGGACGAGCAGCACGGGAACGAGTTTTCGGATCACGATCGCCAACAATAGGTGTTCGCAGGGCATCGATCAAGCCGATGTCCCTGCGCACGACGACTGTCGCAAATCCTTAACGTTGGTCGGACTCTCAGTCCGACCGGCTGACCGGTCTGAGCCACAGCGACGAGGGGCATTCACAAGAGGTCGGACCGGAGAGTCCGACCTACGTTAATGCGCAACGATGGTGTCGCTGATCTCCGACGAATCGACCGGGATCCCGTCCGCGAACTCGTAATAGTCCGTCTGGGCCGAAATCGGCCCTCCGCGCAGGTCGCCGGAAACGTTCAGCGTAAACGGCACGTCCCCCGGCCCGAGGTTGAAGAAATTCGCCTGGGGAAACCTGGCCACGCGGCGGCCCCCGACCTCCTCGAAGATGCGCACCGCGTTGAAGCCGGACGTTTTTCGTCCTTCAGCCGGCAGCACTCCGCGGACGACCGTCACATTGCGCGCGGGATCGTACGTGGCATCGATCAACACCGGCACCGGCGGCATGCGCCCTTCCGGATCGGTGCGGGTCGGACCGTTCAATCCCCAGTCGAGGTCGAGAACGCCGTTGGCGAACACGCTGTCCGCATGCACATCGGCATGGACCGCGTGCGGACCGACGGCGACGCCAAAGTCGTGGTTGTAGGCGATCGATCCGCCGACCAAGGCGTAGCCGCCGCCGTCGATGAAGACGCCGCTGGCACCGTTGCCGAGGGGTGTGTTGTTGCGTCCGACGCCAATGCGGCCGCCGATGTTTACCGCTTGCGCGGCCCAGACGGCGATTCCGCTGTAGCGATTGCCGCTGACGGTGCAGTTGTTGATCGAGGCATTGGTAAATGGCGTCTCGACAGCGATCCCGCGCATGCCGTTCGGCCGCGCCTCGGTGGCGGTGGTGTTCGTGCCGATGAAGCAGCCCTCGACCGCGATCTGCTCCTGCCCGCTCGGCGGCAGTGCCTTCGGTTCCGCCAGCACGACGCCGTTCGCAGCGAAGCCGTTGATGGTGAGACCACGCAGCGTGACCGCGCGCGATGTGCGGATCTCCAGCCCGTTGGCGAAGCCGGCTTTCGTGCCGGTGATCTCGACGGGACGCTCGACGTCCAGCGATGTGCCGGTTGCAACGCCGCCATCGATCACCATGCCGGTAGTAATGGCCGGGAGCGGCGACTTCGGCTCGATCGTCATCGGCCCGGCGAAGATCATCTTGCATGCGCTGGTCTCGCATAGCGTGTTCGCCTGCGCGATGGTGTCGCGCAGCGAGCCAGCGCCGAAGTCGTCCGCCGTCGTCACTGTCAAAATGCGGTAGACGCTCACGAAGAAGGTGGCGACGTTGTCGCTGGGCCGGTCATCGGCGACCGTGGTGGTGAGCGTGGCCGTGCCATGGAAGGTGACTCCGTCGAGCGACGAAGGCACATTGAAGTCGACGATGATTCCGGGAAATGGCGGCGTTGCGGCCAGATGGGTGTTGCAGGTGACGGTGGTGCCAGCGACGCTGCACGCCCAGCCGCCGAACTCACCCGGCGCGCTGATGTTCGTCGATCCCGGCGGCAGTGGAATGGTGACGGTGGCATCGGTCGGATCGTTCGTGTGGCAGCAGACCGGAACCACGAAGGCGCTGATGCGTGCCCGTGAGCCGGGATCGACCGGGTTGACCAGGGTGTTGGTATTGATCGACAGGAAGTAATCGACGGAAGCGGCGGCGGGAAGGGCGAAGAGGACGAAGAGAAGGGGAACGAGTTTTCGGGTCATAGTTCTATAGGGCTCGAGTTCGCTGACAATAACTGTTTGTACGACAGCGATCAAGCCAGCGTCCAATCACCGATCAGGCTGCCGAGCTCCTCTTCCCGCCCGCTGAAACCATGATCGGCATCGCGCATGACGATGATTTCCGCGCCATCGTTGATCTGTTCCGCGAGGATTGCCACGCAGCGCGCCACGTCGCCGAACGCGAATTCGTCCAGGTCGCCGTAGATGTACAGCGACGGCTTGCGGATGGCGTGTACATAGCGAAAGAGCGCTCGGCGGGAGAGTTTCGTCCCGCTCATGACTTCGTAGAACGGAAAGACGTTGTAGTCGCCATTCGGATTGGCCATGTCGTAAAGCGCACGCCAGCTGATCATCACCTGCCCGGGGATCGGCGGCGCCAGCTCGTTGCTGCGACGCTTCGCGTTCGCCTTCGCCAGCAGCGCGCGAAAACGGCGGGCGCCGAGCTCCTTGTACAGCCAGCCCGTGTCGTCGCCGCCGGCAATGAGGACGTAGCGCTTCACACGGTTGCGCGGCTTGTAGTGATCGTAGACGACGATCTTGTTGGCGCCGGTGGAGTGGCCGGCCAGGGTGATGTCGCGATAACCGCGTCGCCACAGCTCGCGGATGGCGCCGTCGATGTCGGCCACACAATCGCGGATTCGCTCGAAGGCCGCTCCGCCGAGGGCGTTGCTGGTGCGGCGGACGATCCCGGAGCCGCGATTGTTGAACGGGAAGAAGGCCAGGCCCCGCTCGATGAACGCCGCCGCCAGCAGATTCGTGCGCCGCGATTCGAACACCGAGGCTCCGCCGGTGCCGTGAAGCCAGATGATGGCGCGCTTCGAGACACGCCGCGGCTCATACAGCACGCCCGCAAGCGCGACGCCGTCGGTGGCCTCGAACCTTACGAGCCGGCAGGCTGGCTCGGCACGATCTGGCGCAGACCGGCGTCCCATCGCCACATCCTCTCGCGCGTCAGGTGCGCGCCGCCCAGCCAGAAATTGGCGTTGTTGATCTCGATGAAGTCGACCGTTCCATCGATCACGTTCCGGCCCGCGGGCGTGATGGTGAAGAGCGCTTTCGGCGGATTGGCCTTCTCGTCGCCGATGATGGTGATGACCGGCACGGCCACGCTGGCCAGATGCTTCAGGTGCCGCAGAAACTCGCCGTCGCCGAAACCGAAGCGCGGCGGGGCCGGATCGAACCGTCCGAAGAGCGAGCCGAAGTCGGTGGCGCCGGCGTCGATGCCTTCCACCGCGCGGCGCTCCACTTCGCCAAGCCCGTTGCGAATCGACGGAAAACGGGAGGCGTGCAGGAGAAAGCCGTCGCGAAGGAAGGGGAAGTCGGCGACGTCGTTGACCAGGAAGCGATTCAGCGACGTCGGATCGTCGGAAGTGAACGCGCGCCACGCCAGCGCCGCGGCGGTCGTCATCGCCGGCAGCACCGCCGCGCGCGATTGGAAAAGGTTGAAGAGATCCTCCTCCGTTTGCGTCCCCAGCGGCTGCGAACACCAGATCAGCGTGATGCGACGCGCCTTCGACAGTCGCGAGAGCAGATAGAGAAGGTGCACCAGGCAATACAGATCGTGCTCGAACCAGAGCACGATCTCCTCCTCTTCGCGGGCCTTGTCGAGATTCAGCTCCTGCTCCAGCAGCTCGTTGCGGATGCGCAGCAGCTTCTCGCCGTAATGCTCCGAGAGAAAGAGCGCCCGCTCCTCCACCCACTCATGCATCGGCAGGTTCGGCCGCACCGGCCCTCCGACCAGCGATTCCCGAAACGGCACGTGCCGCCCCGGAACCCCCGACCGCCGCGCCAGCGAGGCGGCAACGTCGCCGTTGTGGAAGTGAATCATGGCGGCGGATCATAGCGCGGTGGCGAAGCGGGCTCTTGCGTTGCCACGCGTGGACATAAGAGAATCCGGACGTCATTCCGCGCAGGCAGGAGAGAGACTGAGCGATGAGCAATCACGAAGGCTTCGACGTCGCGTACGAATACACGGTCCGGTTCTATCCGCGCTATTTCACCTGGGTTCAGTTCAACATCAATCGCGAAAACAGCGAGCGGCAGACCGGCGGCGACAATTACGAGAACCGCCTTACCGGTCCCCTCGGCATGGGGCCGGAGTACAAGGTGGTGGTCGCCATCAACGACGACACCATCTACGCCGAGGCCTTTCTCGATGTGTCGAATGGCCCGGTGATCCTTACCATTCCGGAGTACCCGAACAGCTATTCGATTCTCCAGCTGGATGTGTACGGCAACATCTTCTCCACCGAGCTCTCCGCGAACCCGCCGTCCGGCGGCGGGGTCTATGGTTTCGTGGAAAGCGGCTCGCACGAGAATCTGCCCGATGGCGTGACCCGGATCGAGCTGCCGTACTCCTTCACCACCATCGCCATCCGCACCGACAAGTACTCCTCCTCGGGCGAGAACCACATCGAGGCCGCTAACGAATTCCGGTCCAAGCTCTCGATGCAGACCCTCGCCAACTACGACCCGAGCGGCACGTCCGGCCGGACGCTGGTCCTGCCGCTCTTCTTCTTCTCGCCGTCGGTCAAGCTCATGGCGGATGAAGGTCTGGCCAAGTGGCCGGAGTCCTTCCTGACGACGCTGCAGGAGGCAATGGCAACTCCGTCGACACAACCGTTGAGCAGTGACGACCGCGCGCTGATCCAGCGGTTCAACACGTCGTTCGCCATCGCCAGGAGCGTCGTCGACCACGACTCCGGTCCGCTCACCGCGATCATTCGCGGCGCGCAGGCCGCCTACGCCGCGATCATCAATCGCTGGCAGTCGCACCGCGGTCCGACGAACTGGATCCACTTCGACAACGTCGGCCACTGGGGCGAGAACTACCTCGACCGCGCCGCCCTCACCGAATACATCCAGGTCGGCAACGACCGCAAAGCCGCTTACTACGCCAACGCCTTCGTCGACGCCAGCGGCCTCCCCCTCGACGGCGGCAGCTTCGCCTACACCATTCAATTTACAAAGGAGCAGCTGCCCGAATACAAACGCTTCTGGTCGATGACGTCCTACACCCCGGAGTACATCGAGCTGGTCCCGAACGCCCTCGACAAGTACGCGGTGGCCTCCTACACCCCGGGCCTCGTGACCGCCGAGGACGGCTCGATCACGATCTACGTCCAGGCCGACCAGCCGAAGAAGAACACCGCCAACTGGCTGCCCGTCCCGAAGGGACACTTCAGCCTTCTGTTCCGCGTTTACGGACCGTTAGGCAGCGCGCTGGCGGGGACGTATGTGCCGCCGAAGATTCACCGGACGATCCCGCGGCCGTAGCTCCCACGACCTCCAGCCTGTCACGCCGAAGGTCGCGGGGCCTAGCTTCATTGGTCCCAAACCGCAAAGTTTGAGAAGAAGGGCGGCCCCACGGTCGCCCTTGCGTTCACGCTTTGACGATGTCGAGAGCATCGACCTGGAGCAGATCGTCTTCCGCACCACCCGGACGCTCGGCCAGCAGGATGACGGTAATGGTCGGTTTCGACTCACCACTGATCGAGGCATCGTACGTCTGGGACTGACATCGAATGACGAAGGAGTCGTCGACCGGGTGACCGCTGCTGTCGCGGACGCCATTGTGCATCGCGGCTAAGACGAGGTGTTGCGCTCTGAATTAAACCTTCTTTTCATGGTCGACGAGCTGCGGAATCCCACCGTCCACGACGGGCCGGAGCTCAGGGCGTGGATAGCGCGCGGACCGCAGCCAACCCACTAAGTGTTTGTTATGTATCGAGCGCGCCCTTCGCTCTCGTCAGCGCCCGTTCGGCGTCGGCGAGCGCTTGCGCGGTCTTCCTTGCGTCGCTCGAGGCCTGTCGCACGGCTTCTTTCGCTTCGGTGTAGCGCGCTTCGACTTCCTGTTTTTGCTTCTCCACCGTCGCGGCGCGGGCGTTCGCTTTCGCCAGCGCTGATTCCGCGCGCTCGGCGTTGCGATGGGCTTCGCGCAGCGTCTTTTCCGCGGTTTGAACGGCTTCCTGCAGGCGGGCACGCGTCGCTGGCGCGTCTTCGACTGGCTTCGGCCGGAAGAGGAGAACCTTCTCACCCTTGTGCTCTTTTCCGCCCATCAGTGCGGCGAGCGTGTCGAATCCCGGGGGATCGAGTTCGGCGGTCAGGCGGCCAGGCTTGGGGACGCCTTCCATGTGGCCCCACGCAGCCAGCGATTCCAGCGTGGTCGACACGCGACGGAGGGAATCGTCCGACGGGGTATGTCCGGCTTTTTCGAGAATCGCAGAGGCGTTTGCCAACAGGGCCGCCGTCATCTGCTTCTTTTCGTCGAGGAGCGCGCGCAGATCGGCGTTCTTCAGCTGTCCGGTCTGCGCCTTGCGAATGCGCTCGCCGAGGGTGAGCAGGCGATCGATCGCCTTCGGATCCTGCCAGTAGAGCTGATTCACCGCCCACGCCGGCGCGGGCGGTTTGGTCAGCGCTTTCACCCGCTCCGCGTCGAGCGTCCGCCCTTCGTTTTTCAGACGCTTGGCGAGTGCATTGCGTGCACCGGTGAACTCGGCGAGGGAACGTTGGAAGAGGGCGTCGATCTCCGCACCGATGTCCAGCCCGCGCTTAGCCATGTCCTGTCATCTCCTTCCGGAGGTTAGCAGCGAACAGACGTCATAGCGTAGTGGCATCGGTTTCGACCGGCGGATTCCACAGCACCCTCACCCACCCGGATCAAAACTGGACCGCACCCGAACAACTGCAGATTTCGCCGATACCGCTGCCGGTCGCCGTGCCGCACCCTCCGGCGAAGCGGATCTTATCCAGCGAAACGCCAGGCTCGGCATGCGCGGCCGCCACCTGTTTTGCGTCGTCTTTCGTGTCGGAGATGATGACGAAAAGCGGAAACTCGTCCGGATCGATGACGAGAACGCTTCCCGACGTTTCCAGACGATCGGCTTTCGACAGCTTGAACTTGCCCGACGCGTTTTTCGTGTAGTGCTCGAGCTGGATCCGGCCCCACGCAACCGCCAGGATCACGTGGCGCCTGCTCTTGTGTGTGACGCGGGTCTTGCCGTCGCTGCTCGTCGCGGAGACCGTGTCCTGGCAGGGCGTCGGCGTACCCGCCGCGGCCACCACGCCCCAATATGGATCGCGGTCATCGATGCCATCCGGATACAGGCGCTCGAACCAGCGCAGACTGAGGTCGTCGTATTGCTGTTCGGTGGCGCGCGCGATCATGTCGAGCGGCGTCTGCCGCTTCGCTTTCTGCCACACGATCTCGACCATCCGATACGCATAGTCGTCACCGACCTCGCGGCAGAGATCGCCGAAGTTGCGACAGTCGAACGGAGCGGACATCTGACGGAACGCCGCGTCGCGGTCATAGCCCTTCGGAAAGTAATAGCGCATCGTGGTGTCGATGTCTTCTTCGGTGGCGCCGAAGAGATACGAGCTTCCGGCACGGGCCTCGACGGCGACGAGCGCGAACAGAACGAGAAAAACGGGCGCACTTCTCCTGAACAGACGGAACATGTTGTCTTCCCTCCTCAATTGTTTTGGTGGCTGCAAAATAGGCAGCGGAACGGAGGAAGTCGTTTGGGATCGCTGAATCGTTGATGAAAGAACTCTGAAATCGCGCAGCGCCGCGGAGCTGTCATGCCCGCCTTACGCGCCGGCGCTTCTCGCCCGGCGGGACGGCGGCCAATCCCGATTCGATCTCGAGCTCCGGCATCGCGCAGGCGTGTTCGGCGAGGTGTTCGGCCATCGTCCTGCGCAAAACGTCGCTGACTTCGGCGAAGTTGCCGCGGACACGGAGACGGACGCTGAGTTGTCCGGGCCGCTGCTGGACGATCTGGTAGTCGTCGATCCGAGGATCGCTGCGCAGCACGAGGCGGCGCAGGTCGTCGGGGAAGAACGTGTGCAGCGTGCCGTCGTGACGGACGAACGAGCAGGCGTCATCGGATCGGCCTTCGATGCGCTCGATCACGCGGAAGGCAGAGCCGCATGGGCACGGTTCGGGCGCGAGAGTGACGACGTCGTTGAGCCGGTAGCGGATGATCGGTTGGGTACGGCGGTAGAGGTCCGTGATGATCGGCATCCACCGTTTGCCCTCGGTGTCCGCGCGCTCGAACTGCAACGCCACGATGTCTTCCTGCACGTGCAGCGCTCCGCGGGCGCAGCTGATGCCCAGGAGGCCTTCGGTGCATTGATAGACCTGATGCACAGGCACGCCGAACCTCGCCCGCAGCCGTTCCTCATCCTGCGGCTCGAGCACCTCGGCCACGGATACTAGCCGCCACGGGCGGATCTTCAACGCGGGCGAATCGGCGAGCGTTTCGAGGAGCGACGGCGGCGCGGCGATGATGTCGGGCTGATAGTCGTTCAGCGCGGCGACCGACTGTTCGACCGGCGTGGTCAGGGCGAAATATCGGAAATCGATCCATCGGCCGAGGGACTGATAGAGATTGCTGTTCGACCGGAGAAAGAAGGCCAGGCGCACGCGCGCGAGATTCGGCAACGCGCGGGCGAGAATCGTCGCCGCCCACATCATCTGCTCCGACTCGTCGACGAGAAACAGCCCGCGCTGTCCGGAGGTACCGGACGAGAGACCGACCGTCACGCCGCCGATCTTCGGACTGAAGTCGCGATCGTGCTCGGCGCGGAGTGCCACATCCATTGCCTCATCGAGTCCGATGCCGCGCGTGTTGAGCGCGCCAAAGTGCTGCATCATCACGCTCTTATCGATCGTAGGCAGCGTGCGCCAGTCTCCTCCGCCGGCGAGATGTGCGCGATAGAAAGGAGAGTGCTTCACCGCGTACTCGATGACGGCGCGCGCGCGTTCGTCCTGGTAGCGCAGCAGCGCTTCGCGGCGAAGGTGCCGGAACCGCCGGCGCGCGGCGAGATAGGCTCGGAGCGCCGTCCACGCTCTCATAGTCTCTCCGCCACCCAGCGTCCGGCGTCGTACTCGGCCGACAACCGCTGGAAGTCGCGGACGCGTGCGCGCAGCGGCTCATCGGTGAGCAGGCGCCGGAGATCGCGCGCGGCGGATTGCGGCCGCATGCGCAGACCGAGTCCCTTGCCAGCGATGCGCGCGGCGTGATCGTGCTGATCGTAATCGTGCGGCCAGACCAGCATCGGCACGCCGGCCTGGATGCAGGCGTACGTAATGCCGGTGCCGCCATGAATCACGGCCGCGCTGTAGCGGGAGAGGTAACGGTCGTAGGCGATGAAGCCGTAGCGATGAACGTTGCCGTCGATTTCACGGACAGTCGAAGCGTGTTGCCCCATGGCGAAATGAAACAGGCAATCGGGCAACTGCGCGGCGAGCTGGCGAACGAGCGCCTCCGCGCGCTGGCGGGCCCACGACAGATGCGTGCCGAGCGTCACCAGCACGGCCGGCCTCCCGTCGAAGAGCGGCGCCGGGTGCGGAAACGGCGGACTCTCGCTGAGGGGGCCGATGAAATGCAGGGCCTCCGGCCAGTCGCGCTCGAATTCGAATTCGCGCATGCCCAGGGCCAGAATGCATTCGTCCGAGTAGGCCGCTTCGGAGCCGTCGTGGCGATAGACGTTGTTGATGCCGAGGGCGCGGAGGTCGGAACGGAACATCGCGGCGACGCTGCGCTTGAAGAGCGTGATCGCGGTCCGGCCGAGCGCATCGCGCACTCGCTTCGGCAGCGTGCTCCCCGGCGTCCAGCCGCCGAGGTACGCGGGCGTTCCGGTTTTCGTCTCCACCACGCAGGGCGTTGGCATCGACGTCCACCAGCGGATGCCCATCGACCTGGCCACGAATCCCGCAACGGGAACGGTGAAGTCGGCGATCACGAGATCGGGGCGTTGCTCGGTCCAGATCGCGCGTAACTGCGCGGCGGCGCCGGCCATGAGGGCCATGTTTGCCCGGAACTGCTGATAGAGACGCAGGGGATGAAATCCGATGTGTTGCGCCGTGTCGGCGATGGCCCACACCTCGTCCGCACGATTCGAAAGGATCTCGAGCGGAGTGAGACCGCACAGGCGGATGGCCGCGCCCGCGTCGGGTGTGCTGGCGACGCGCAACGATGTCTGGCCTCGGGCGCGCAGGCGCCGCCCCAATTCCAGAAGTGGAAAGAGATGTCCCGCGTAGGGAGGCGTGACGAGATCAATCGACATAGCGCTGCGTCCGCGGGCAGTGACAGGCGAGCATCGTCCAGTCGTCGCGCTGTGCGAAGTGCCGCAGGCTCTCCTGCGTGGCGGCGTAGGCGTCGTACCAATGCTGCAACCGGCGCGTGATCCGAGGCAACGGCTTCGCGGTGAGCATGGCCTCGACGTCCCAGCAGGCATCGGCGATGTAGAAGAATTGCCGCTCCAGCGCGCGAACGGCGAAGCCGGTGTGACCTGGCGCATGCCCGGGAAGATCGACGAGCAAGAGATCGCCGTCGCCGAAGTAATCGATGGCCGGGAAACCGGCGAACGTGCCAGTGAAGGCATCGTCCTCGATGGCAATCCCGCGCGCGGCGATGTCGTCCGGAAGGAGCCCGGGCAGAAAGCCGTGGCGAACCTGGCGGAATTCGCTCTCCCGCAGCAGCGACTCGAGCGCGGTGCGGCGATAGACCGCGCGCGCTGCCGGAAAGTGTTTGATGCCGGCCACGTGGTCGCCATGAAAGTGCGAGATGAAAATCTCGCGTACGGCCTCGGGCTGCAGGCCGCGCGACTGCAGAATGGCCGCGGCGTGCCGGTGCTCATCGAGATGGACGGGCAACGTCCAGCGATACAACCGCGCGGGGAAATCCTCGGTGGCCTCGAAGAAGTGCGGACTGTATCCGGCGTCGATGAGACTCATGCCGTGCCGCGGATGCTCGAGGTGGAGGAACACGTTGTTGAATCGCGTGCGCCCGCGGGTCGTGCTGCCTGCGAAATACCCGAGCTGCGTGCAGTGGCCGGCGTTGAAGAAGCGGACGCGATCGAAGGGCATGGTCACATCCGGAAGATCAGTCCGGCCTGCGAGTAACCGGCCGAGGTGCCGAGGAGCAGGATCGGATCGCCCGGGGCGATGATCTTTTCGGCGCGGCACTGGTGCAGCACCGCCGGCACGCTGGCGGCGATCAGATTGCCCATCGTGGCCACGCGGTTCTCGAAACGCTCCGCGCGGATGCGCAGCAGGCGCCGCATGATGCTCAGTCCCCGCGGCGAGGCCTGGTGCGGAATCACGCACAGCTCTTCGCGCGGCACGCCGGACTCTTCGATCAGGCGCTCGACCATCGGCGGCAGATAGCGCGCGGCGGTGCGCATCAGTAGCGGCCCGTCCATGTGGAAGCGGAACTCGCTCTCGCGCTCGGGCGTGTAGCTCGTGACCGGCAAAACGTGTCCGCCTCCTCGGATGTGGCACGTGTCGCGATGCTGCCCGAATGTTTCCTGCGCGTAGAAGTATCCGGGCGCTGGCTGCGCATGGCGCAGCACGACGGCGGCCGCGCCGTCGCCCATCAGACAGGCGCTTTCGGGCTCGCTCCAGTCGACGCCGAGGAGGGCCTGCTCGGAGCAGACAATCAGGATGTGACGATAGTCGCCGACGGCGAAGAGGCCGTTGACGAGGTGCAGGGCCACGATGAATCCGAGGCAGGTGCTCTGCACGTCGAGACAGGGGATGCCCTCCGCGCCGGCGCCGATCTCCGACTGCAGGTAGGCCGCGTTGCACGGAATCGGCTGATGGCGGCAATTGCTGGCGTCGATGATCAGGTCGATGTCGCTCCATTGCAGCGAGGCATCGGCCATGGCGCCGGCGATGGCGGCGCAGGCCATCGTGGCCAGCGTCTCCGGCTCGGCGCACTCGTAGCGCTCGAGCACGCCGACGTGCGCGCGCGTCCAGCCGCGCGGAACCGACGCGCGGCAATCGACGTCCTCCGCGGTCAGCCTGCGCTTCGGCAGGTGGAGCCCGCTGCCGGCGATAGAGAAGTGCTGGAGCATAGGTAGTCGTTGATCAGCCGCTGGACCCGGCTGTCGTCAAGATAGTTCATGTGTCCCACGCCGGTCAGCTCGACGTGGCATTTCCGGAAAAACAGCCTGGAGAATGGATCACGCGTCCCCTGGATCAGGGTGTGGGGAACGGCCGGCCGCTCGCGGGCCACCGGACCGAGCGCGAAGAGGTGCGCCACCGGGTCGCGCGCTTCACGGCACTGATTGAAGATCTCCAGACCGCAGCTTCCGGTGATGACCACCAGCGATTCCGCCGATGCCGCCAGGGCGCGCCAGTGCTCGCGATACGCCGGACGCGAGGCCTGGAAAAACTGCCGGAAATTGCGGATGGCCGCAAGCCACAGCGGCGGATCGCGGCGCGCCTTCGACGACGGCAGATAGGGAAAGTTCCAGTAGATCTTGGCCGTTTCCGGCGCGGCGAGGGAGGCCAGGAACCGCGTCTGCGCCGCGCTCAGCGCGCACGTGGCCGGATCGCTCAACCCGGTGAGCAGCACCACCTTGAGCGGCGTGAACGGATGGCGGACCGGCGGCTGGGACAGGATCATGAGAACGTTCCGTCGGCGGCGACGACGATGCGGCGCGTGCGCCAGCGCAGCGTGTGCTGGACGCAGGCGTGCAGAAAGTGCAGTGGCTGCAGCAGCTCGCTGACGATCGACATCACGACGTTGGGATGCGGAAGGATGCCGAACACACGGCGCTGCAACGTCCGCAACGCCAGATGGCGGCCGATCAGCAGCACGATCCATAGCGGCGGGCAGAGCGCTCCGATCCAGAGCAGCAGCGGCGGCAGGCCCAGAAAGACCGCCAGCAGCAACTGAATCCGCGCCGGTTGATCGCGGACAAGAACGTTGGCGAAGACGAACCACCGGTGCATGAGCCGCACGTAATGCTTCGCATCCGGCACGGTGGTGTGCAGGAATTGCGGCGTCATCCCCTGCCGGATCGTGCCGCCGTTTCGTTTCACGAGGCCGGCCAGGGCGTAGTCGTCGCAGAGCTGCCGGACGATCGGCGTGAAGCCGCCCATGCCACGCAGGTCGGCCGTTCTCATCACGTAGAACATCCCGTTGATCGAGAGCGGCCCGACCAGCAGCAGCGGCGGGAGGTAGGTGAGGATGCTGTTGTTATTGACGAAGTGCGTGACCAGCGATGACCAGATGTTGCCGCCGCGCAGGTAGCACGGGAGGCCGGTGTACAGCGTGCTGCTTCGCAGCCCGAACATGGCGCGCCCGAGCTGGCCCTCGGAGAGGATGGCGTCGTCGTCCAGAACCGCGAAGTACTCGGTCGTCACGTGATCGAGTCCGCGCTGCAGCTTGGCGGTCTTCGGATTCACACCCGGAGCGGCAGGCGGGCAAAGCAGGATCTCCACGCGCTCGCCGGCCGTCGCCGCCAGCGGCCCGGTCACCCGCTGCCCTTCGGCATCGTCTTCGTCCACGAGCCACAAGAACCGCGCGGTTTGTCCGAGGTTGCGCTGCAACGCTTCGCCGAGAAACGGATCGCCGCCGAGGATGGGCTGCATCACCGTGATCTCGCCTTCGAGTTGCTCGTCTTCGCGATGCGTGGCCGCGTACCTCGAAGCGAGCACGAACTTCGTCGTGAAGATCGCCGCGTAGAGCGCCACGGCGATGGCGCCGGCGATCAGCATGACCGGATCCACTCCACGGTCCGCTCCAGTCCTTCCGCCAACGACACGCGCGGCGGCCCCATCGCCGCGAGCATTTTCGATACGTCGAAGGTCTTCGAATAGGCGAAGACGTGAATGCCGAAGCGGGTGATGGCCGGCTCACTCCTCGGCAGAAACAGCCGGTGCACGAGCTCGATCGCGCCGGCGGCGAGCATGGCCGTTCGCACCGACACGCGACGCCGCGGCGCCGGCAGCGCGAGCCGGCGAAAGAGCTCGAACAAAAAGTCCTGGATCACCACCGGCTCGTTGTTGGTGAGATTGAAGGCGCCGCGAATGCCGCGATCCGTGGCCGCGCGCACGATGCAATCGATGAGGTTGTCGATGTAGATCAGGTCACCGACCGCCGGACCATCGGGCGCGATCAGAAGCGGCAACTTTCCTCGCCGCGCGGCCTCCAGAATGCGCGGCAGGAGCACCGTGTCGCGCGGCCCGAAGACCGCCCGCGGCCGAAGAATCACCCACTCGCCGGGATACCGGCGCACGAGTTCCTCCGCCCGGCGCTTGGTGGCCGCGTAGTCATTGACCGCCTTCGCCGGCATCGGCGTCTCTTCGGTGATCCCGAGCTGATGCCTATCCGCGTAGTAGACGCTCGACGACGAGATGAAGACGAGCTTCGGCATGCCATGAGCGACGCAGTGATCGATCACGTTCTTCGTGGCCAGCACGTTCTGCCGCTCAAAATCCGCGCGCCGCCCCCACGGCGACGCCCGCGCCGCCGCGTGAATGACCGCATCGAAGGAGCGATCGAACGGCAGCGCCTCCGCCAGATCGTGCGCGACGTATCCCGGTCTGTCCATCGCCCGCCGCCCCACCCCGGTTACGTCCCACCCCATGGACTGGAAACGATCGAACAGATGACCACCGACGAAGCCGGAGCTTCCCGTGATCAGCAGGCGAGGAGCGTTGGTGGACGTGGCGGAAGGAGGATACCCGAGGGGCGGCGCGTTCCCTTCACGCTGTCACGCCCGAGGCTTTGACACGCGGCGCGGGATCGTGCTACGTGCGGAGCGCATGTTGGATTCTCCGCCGCGATCGTCGCCCGAGCCGCCCACGCTTTCCACCTATTCCGTTGCCGGCCTGGGATACGGAGTCCGAGGCACGCTTTATTTTCCAGGTCGACGGGCACTGCCGGAGGGCAGTGCCGGCTTCGTCCGATCCGAACCGCGGGCGCGCCTCGCCGTGACGCGAAACCATCCTGCGAGTCTCCCGTGGCGCGACTATCCGCCCGAAGTGCTGACTCCCTCGTCTGAGATCCTGAGAAAACCGATTGAAGACGACTTCCTGATCGTCGGCTGCAGGAACGTATTGAACGAGTGGGGACATCAGGCGCGTCTGGAAGGAACGTGGTGGCGCCGGGCGGGCGATTCTCCGGTCGCGGACAACTGGCCGGTCCTGGCGACACTGCCCGAAGGAATCCGATTCATTCGCGCGGCGGACGCCGGTGCGATCGATGCGGACATTCTCACCGGGCTTCCCCTCGTCATGGATGGCCGTCCCGCCGGCCTCGATTTTCTGATCGCAAACTGTTCAGACGTTGCCCATGTCTTCGAAGTTCATCCGCAAGGACTCCTCGGACCTTCCGCGGAAGCATGGCTCGAACTATCGAACGCCTGGCAGACCGCGCGCGATGAAGGCGGCGACGAGACCACCGTCGCAGCTGCCGTGCTCGCCGCCGCACGCAAGCATGGCGTGACGAGCAATGGGCAGAACCTTCATTCGATCATCGCTCAAACCCGCGAGGGCGAAACATTCGCCTTTGCGATCAGCGGCACCCTCGAATCGATCGCCGGTCATCTGGTGAGCCGGTGGCAGATCGCGAATGCGATCCTTCTCGACAACGGCGGCAGCGTGGGATGGTTCTACTATGCAAAGGGTGACCACTGCGCGGCGTTGGTGGGAGGAGCGAACCGCCGCGAGAACGGCACTGCGTTTCTCGCCGTACAGACAAATGGGTTTCCGCGGCCGCGGATGCACGCATGCCTGACCGCTTGAGGCGGACGAACCCATTGAACGAGTATTCTTGACGCAATTCCATGGCGACAGAAGCCACTGCCACGGACTTCCCGGGGTGGGATCAGCCGGCATTACCGGCATTCTGGACGAACGACCTGCCGACGGCGCACGCGACGCTGCTACGGCTGGCCACGACCGCGGGCGTCGCTCTCCAGCCGCTCACGAAAGCAATCGATCACACGATCGAGGCGCATCGCCATCAGTTTCGTAAGGGGACGGACGCGCCGTATGCCGTCCATCCCATTCGCATCGCCTGCACATTGATCGATTCATTCGGCGTGACGGACGCCGAAATCCTCTGCGCCGCACTTCTCCATGACGTCCTCGAAGAGACCCGGACGACGCGGGACATGCTCGAGAAGGACCACGGCGCGCGCTGCGCGGATCTCGTGGCCGTGTTGTCGCGGCTTCCGGGGGACGAGCGTCCGGCCGGAGGAGACATTCCCGAGTCCGCATATCTGCAGCGAATCTGGCGATACGGCGATGCCGCCATCCTGATCAAAGTCGCCGACAAGATCGACAACGTACGCGATGCCACCAGCCATCCGGACAAGCATCGCGCCGGCGTCTTCGTGAATGAGACTTTCCGAACGTACGTCCCGCTGGGACGAGCGCTCACTGACCGGAGTCAGGCCAGGCGCGCGGAGCGGCTGCTCCTGGAAGCGACCGGGCGCACGGGCGGAGTCCACAATCCGAATTTCCTCAAGGCGCTGCTCGCGACCGTATCCCGGTGCCTCGAGACCGATCACGACTTCAGCGAGGTGCCGTTTCCCGCGGTGGCGGCGGCTGTCTACTGCTTCGTCAATCCGGAGGCACGGTCGTGGCTCGAATTCGACGGCATCGCCATTACGCACGAGAATCTCATGCCTCACGATCTCGCCTTGCGCATGGCCAGCACGCTGCGCCGGAAGTTCGGTGGGCCGGAGCTTCCGCGGCTGCTGGAGCTGGCGGGGATTCCACCGTCATTCGCGGCGGGATCCAATGAGCCATTGTGGCGGCGCGCGGGCGCGTTTCTGGCCAGGCTCCAGAGACTGCTGGCTTCCAAAGACACCCCGCCATGGCTTTCGACGCTGCTCCGGCCGGACCACGAGCCGCTGCTGATGGCGCTGGTGCAGTCGTCGATATATCTGCCGGCGAGCTGGCGCTGTCCCCTTTGGTCGATGGACCTCGGCGCGGTCCTGAGCCAGCGCATTCAGGAAATCTCGGACGGTGCCGCTGCGACACTTCCGTCGTTCGCACTCGCGCATCGCCTGGCGCTGTCGCGATACGCGGATGGGACCGGAACCCGCCGCCGCGCGGCACGCGTCTTCGAGCACGACGCGGGCAAAACGTTTCCGGCCGCGGGATTGTGGGCTCTACGAATCGGAATCGAAACATTGCAGTCCGATGCCGGAAGGAACGACGCCATCCACAACCTCTGGCAAGAGGTCCATTCCAGGAACTTCGAGGAACGGTCGTTGCCGGAGCGGCCGGGCGCGATTCCGGCGGCGGACGTCGAGACCATCGGACTGCGGGAAACCAAATCGCTCTTCGCCGAAGCCCGCCTGGAAACGCAGTTCTCCGCACTGATCTCCGCATTGACGCGCGATTCGTTCGAAGGAACGAAGTGGATCGTCTTCGATCACGACGAATGGCTCAAACGCCGGGCGCGGTGGTCGCAACCGGGTCAGCTCAGCCTGGACGCCGGCGTGGCCCTTGGTGATCTCGAGTCGCGCGGCGCGCGTGTGATTCGCCGCTGCTTCGGTGACACCGAATTGCTCACCGCCCTGCCCGCGCGCAAATTCGCGATTCAGGACCGGTTGCCGGAACTCTCGGCAGATGATCTGAAAACGATCGACGGCAAACGCTACACGGCCGTCGCCATTTTCGACACGATGATCTCCAATACATCCAGAGCATTGTGGATCCCGCGGGTCTATAGAATTCTCGATACGATCGAAGACCTCGATCCCGATTCCGTGCAGGCTCTGACCATCGATTACGAGGGCGCCGGCGAGGCCATTCCGCGGCTACGGGCGTTCCTCCCGCTTCCGGCAGGCGAAGAGGAAGCAGAAGGGCAGAAGGAGCGCAAACGCCTCCTCGCGCGCTACGTCGTGGCGCAGATCTACAGTTGCGGCGTCGTAAGGAGAGTCCGGCGAGCGCATCTTTCGTGCGCCGCCGTGGCCGAATCCCGCCGCAAACATGCATTCTCCGATTCGGAACTGCGCGAGGCACTGGCGAACGCCGAGCGGGAACAGGGACTCCGCGCCGCGTTCGGTTCTTATATCGAACGCTACGCCTTCGAGCCGTTCGGCGTCACGGCGGGCAACTCCGATCATACCGGCCTGCCGTTCGGTGCGGACGAGATGCGGCGGGGCACCTATGTCGGGATCGACATCGGCGGACAGCGCGTCAAAATCGCCGTCGCACAAGCGGGTCAGTTGCTCGGCAACGCACAGCGGCGCGAAATCGGCACTCCGCAGAACGTGACGGTCTCGGAGTTTTGCCGCCAGATTCTCGGTCACGTCTCGCGGGAGCTGGAGGATGTTTCGGTGCGCTGGGACAGTGTCGACGCCATCGGCATTTCCTGGCCGGGAGCCGTCAGGGACAACCACATCGTCGGGATGTCGCGGGTTCTGCAGGCGCTGACCCATGACGGCCAGTCGTTTTCGCCCACGGATCCGATCGACCGCCTCGGCTCGTTCGATTTCCTCGGCATTTTCGCCGCCGTGGCGCGCGAGACCAGCGCATTGAAAGACGATCTCGCGTTTTCGATCCTCAATGACGGCGACGCCGAAGCATTCGGCAATCACGCGCTGCGCACATTGAAGGGCCTCGGGAAGCCGGGCGGAAAGATCTTCGTGAAGCTCGGAACGTCACTGGCGGGCGGACGGGTGACCGCCGGCGGATCCGTCGCCGAGGACGTCGCCGAGTATTCGAAGATCTTCCTGCGGCTCCCAACCGCGAATTCGAGCGTCCTGTGGCCGAATCTGGCCCGCTACTACATTTCCGCCGAGGGCGTACGGAATCTGAGCCGAACATTCTCGTTCGGCGGCGCGCTGCTCTTCGGCGAGCGCGAGGGCGCCAATCGCGACGAACATCTTGAGACACGCATCGAGCCGGTCGAGCTCGGACAACTTCTGCCGCTTTTCGCCGGCAGCGAGGACGCTTCATCCTTCCTCGCTCACCTCGTCGACACCGACGATCGCCCCTCCGCCGATCGGATCGAGCGAGCGGTCGCGGCGACCGCCGCGGCGCTGGAGCACGAAAACCGGGCGGCGCTGCTCGATTACATCCGCCAGAGAGGAATGGACCTGGGGAGACCCTGGTCGGGATGGCCGGCCGGCCTGCGGCGCACATTGTGGCTATGCACCGGATCGGACGTCGATGTCCCGGACGCGGAATCCATACTTCCCGAAAACTTCCCTTATGAACGGCTGGCGCGTACAATCGCCGGCACAGTCGCTCTATTCAGCAAACTCGGTCTGCATGTGACGCATTTGATCGCGCAGCTGTACAACATTTACCGGCGCGGCACATTTTCGGAAGTCGTGCTCGCCGGAGGTGTACTGAGCGGCCGCAGCGGTGAAATCGTCGAGGCCCAGGCCAAGGGATTTCTGCGAAAGTACTACGACAAGATTTACGGCGACGGAAAGCCGCTCGGCCCCGACACGCTGGTGCGGGCGGGATTCGACAATGTGTCGAATCCGGGAGTATTCGGCGCGGCGATGGCAGCCAGCCGTCAGTGGCACGTGGAGCACGACCGGCTCCTCGGCCGCAGGATCGACGAGCGTCTGAGGCATCTTCCGATCGGAGCGGAAGTAGAGATCGAAGAGCTATTCGCGGCATCGGATGACGTCTCCTCGAGCGACCGCGCACTGCGTCTGCTGGAGTTGCGGCTGGCGACCGGAGTCATCGCCCGCACTCCAGGCGGGCGGATTCAGAAGGTCTCGTAGTCACGGAGGCTGCGCCAATGGCCACGGACGACAATGAAGAACGTTTTCGGATTTTCACGAACGCATTGCTGGCGGTCGAGGAAACCGTCCACCGCTCCGGAAATGTAACTCTTTATACGCCGGATGCGCTGCAGGACATCCTCGAGAAGTTCTGCGACATCATCGCCACTCACCTCGAAGCGCAATCGTGCACGATCCAGCTCAAGGTTCACGACATCGCCAGTTGCAAATTCATCGCGGCGATGACGAGCAATCCGAATCTCCCTGAGTACACCTCAAAAACCGAGGGCCGCAGCGATGACGACATCGACCGGATCCGGGAGTATCGGGGACGCATGGTCCAGGAGTTTCGCCAGAGGTGGGAAGCGGCCGGCGGCGATTATGAGCCGCCACCTCCCGGCCCTGCGAAAAACGATCCTACCCGCCGCAATACGGTGTTGCGCACCCCGGGCACCTTTCCGTACTGCGTCTATCCGAAAGGGGCGATGTGGCTGGTGGCCGCGAACAAAACCAGTCCGTGGACGCCCTTCCTCGACTGGCTGATTACCGATCTGAGGGTCGGAGTAACGGCGGAGATCGTTCAGGAAAAGAGCCCGCGCGTGCGCGATCCGTTCACGATCCGCAAATCGCGGGCGTTCCGCAAGCTCGGCCCGGTCGATCCCTGGCTATGGACGAACCAGCGGCCCGCGAGCATGACCCCCGAGGGCAGCCCACGATACTTTCTCAATTTCTATGCGGTCCCCATCCGCATTCATGCCGGCGGCGACGTCATTGGGATTCTCAAGATCGAGAACAAGGGATTCGCCTATCGTGACGCGGACGCCAATGACAGGGACACGGAGCCGATCGATCCGTTGCGCCAATTGCACGACGCGCTCAACAAAGTCGTGCGAACGCCGCACCACTCCGGCGATTTTCAGGCCATGCGCAACGCGCTGGCCGAGCAGGTCGAGTCGGCCAAAAACGACGCGAAGCGCTTCGACACCGAACAGGGGAAGCCATCAGTCCTCAGCCTGGTGGTGCTGGCGTGGGATTTGTCGCAATGCGCGTCGAAGAAACCGAAGGCGACGATCGAGCAGTTTCTCACTGCCAGCTATGGCGAGCCGATCGTAGGCGGCGACGTTCCGCCGATTCAGGTCTTATTCGACAAGATTGACGAGGAAGATGCGTTTTTCCTGAGGCAGACACCGGCGACGGGCGAACGGCCGGATCTGGACGTGGTAAGCGCATTCTACGAGACCCTCAATACGGAGATGAGTGCGCGAAGCACCGCGATCAGTGTCAAAAAACAACTGCAGCAAGCGATTGGCAAAGCCTGGAGTACTGAGAAGCCGGTCGAAATCCATTCGGCCGATCCCTCGTACCCGGACTTCTTCTATCGCGTGACCGGATCGCATGGCGGCATACCATTCAAATTTCACGTTCAGGTTTGCCCGACGGCAGCGCAGAGCGCCGACGTGGACATGCTCGTCAACTACTACGAGATGCCGGAAGAGCGTGCGAAAAAGTACCGGACCGTCCATCTGCACCAGGAGAGCTATGCCGACCTCGATGGCGAGCACATCGCTGGAACGGATCGGGTCATCCATTTGCGGACCGACCGGCTGGCGGCGAGGATCCAGGCGCTGACGTACGCCTTTCCGGTGCCGCCGTTTCTGGCGACGGATTCGCGGAAGCTCTCCTGGGCCGCACTCGAGATCGGCAAGCTGATCGAGCGCCAGATCTCGTATCGCGGCACACACTCCGCGCCGACCGTGCCGCTGACCGCGGACGATTTTTTTCGCATCCCGATCTCCGACCTTTCCTTCGTCGACGCGATCCGGGGGCAGTACGAGAACGCCGACGTTCTGCGCGAGTCGCTGCGGTATCACCTGCCGAATCTCTGTAAGGATCTCGATTTCACATGGGGCATCGAGCACAGTCAGCGGATCAAGAGCCTGCGGAGCTACTTCGACCGCGTCGGGCAGTCGCACAGAGCCGAATACGACGCCTTGATCGCGATCTGGGCCTACCTGCTGTGCACGAAAACCCGCGACGACGAGTTAGAGAAAATCGGTTCCGCGGCGACGCGGATGCCCGGTCTACTGCGCGAGTTCGTCGATCGCTTCGAGAAGGTGTTTGTGTCAGAGAAGCGCATAGATTTCCCGGATTGGAAAACGGACGCGGTCAAATGGATGGACGCGCCGGAGCTCATCTATCCGGATCTGCGGTTCAGCGCGCCGGCGATGAATCTGCCGCGGGAGGAACTGCGCGAAAAAGCGCTGCGTTGTCTCCGCCACAACCTCTCTCACTGTCCAACCGGCGTCGGGCAACAGGACCTCCGCGCCGACTTCGAGGAGAGCAAGCTGGTCGATCTCCTGTTCCGCAGATACGACGCCTTCATCGTTCGCGCGACGTCGTTGTATCTGCAGTTGCGGAACGAAGGCCTGAAAAAGGGTTACGTGGATTTCTACAGGCAGACCCGCGACATCCTCGAATGGCTTCGTAATCGCTTCGAGGTTCTGGAGGAACAGGTCACACGTGCACCGCAGAACAGCAGTCCAATCGGTCTGCTCAGCGAGACGATCGGAAAACTGCGCGTGGAAGTGCTGTCGCTGTCGACGAGCAATCTGGCGGAGAAATTCGCAGAGGAAAAGCCGACGAACGAAGAATTGCTTCGGTTCTCGGTCCAGGGGATCTACAAGAGAATCCGGACCCTGGCCACCGTCTCCGGCAATCAGTGCTCGCCGGCACTCCTGAATTGGGAAAATGGCCGCTTCGATTACCTCGGCGCCCGCCTCCGGTGTCTGTTCAAGAACCAGGTCTTCGCCACGTACGAAGAGGTATGGAAGCGCGGAGACCCGTTCCGGCTGAAGGGGGCGGCGCCTCAGAGCGGCTCGCGGCAGCGATGGATCTGCCTGCGGACGAAGGTTCACGCCGGTGAGACCGGCTACAACGCCTGGCAGGTCTCGGCGTTGATGGATCCGCTCGCCATCAGCGACAGCTACTGGGAAGACAACGCGTACACGCTCAATACGCTCCGCGACATCCTGACCATGGCCCATCGTCAATGGAGCAATAACGACGACGTGAGAACTTACGACAGCGTCGCCCAGAATCGCCTCAAATTGAGGGAGCAGTATTCCGCGTGGTTCAGCCATGCCACGAAATTGCTCGAACAACAGCCAGCCGCCTGTCCGCCACGGAAGCAGCGGCTCTTCGGCGAATACCTCGGCGAGTGGGCTCTCGACGTGCTCGTGCGAATCCTCAAGGAGGACGCCAAGCCGGCTACGGCGGCAGCCGATCGGCTGATGACGCCCGATCGATTCCTGGAAGTTCTATCCAGGCTCGAGGCATTCGTCAAAGAGGCTTCCGCATATTCCGTCATGGTGCGAAGAATAATCAGCGGCCAGGAATCGGGGGAAAACTACGCGCCCGGCGGGGACTTGCTCATGAAGGCGAGCACGAGCCTCTATGAATGGACCTGCCGCTTCATCAAAGACACCGGTGAGCGCCTGGAGCCGGAGATCCGGCTCATCGCGCTCAAACGGCTCGCGAGACACGAGAACATCGTCAAAACCGAGCGCAGGTACACGCTGTCCCCGCTCGTGTTCATGCCCGAAGAGATCGCCGCCGAGATCGCCGAGCTGAAGAGTTCAGTCAGTGGCAAGGACCTTGCCCGGCGCGACCTGGCGGAGCTCGAGAAGATCGTCCGCCGCATCCAGGGAGCGCAGATGGACTATCTCTTTGACCTTCCCAAGGGGAGTGACGCTCCTCCTCTGCGAGGACAGTCTGACGTGATGGACCGCATCCTCTGCTACATCCTTCTGCATGGGCGCGAGGCGTACGAGCTGACGGGACCGCTGAAGGAGATCGAGAATGCCTACAACCTCTTCTACTACGTCATGTCTCTCGTGCCGGTGGAGATCCAGATCCGGACGGCGCTCGCCGATACGATGGCAGAGCAGTACCACCGGATTTACAAGATCGGCTCGGAAGCGCTCAGCGAGACCAAGATCCAACAGCAGCGTCTGATTCAGATCGGCCAGGACCTCGACGTGACCGATCGCATCTTCGAAGTGCAGTTCGAAGATTACATCGCCCAGAAGTCGATCTGAGATACATTCCCGCCCGGGAGCGAGCCGGGATGGATGAAGACATTCTTCGATATCTTCGTCAGATCGTGATGAAGGCGATGGACCGGATCCGCAGCAGGATGCGCGGATCGGAACGTCTCGCGCTGAAAGGCGCAATCGCTGAATCGGCCGACACGAAAGCGGCCACGAATCTCACCAAAGCCGTCGATCGCGAGGCCGAGGATCTGATCATCGATTCTCTGCTGAGCAAGATGCCAAGGATGAAGGGCGTCGAGCAGATGGCCGTGTTCTCCGAGGAGCGCGGAATTGTCACCTATCCCGAATCGCTCGACCCCGACGACGCAAAATGGGTGGCCTTCATCGATCCCGTGGACGGAACGGAGTTCATCGAGAACCTGCAGGGCGGTTGGTGCCTGCTCGCCTTGTACAACCGCGCGCAGGACCGGGTGGAAGCGGCCGTCGCCGGCGACATTTTTCTGAACCGGCTGTACTGGGCATCGCACAACGGACCGGCGGAGTGCATCGACTTCGTCACCCACTCCTGGTTCAAGCTCGACGGCGGCCCGGAGCCGAGAACGTCGGTCGCCGGCGCGCGCATCAACTTTCTGACCACGAAAGTGGACCGCTTCCTGGCCGTCGCCGGCCGCAAGCGCCTGCTCGATGCAATGAAGGTGGGCGACGGCCGCATCAATCTCTCCTGGGGATCGAACACGATCATTCAGGTGGCCGCCGGGTATGCCGACGCAGCCGTGGAGTTCGACAAGGGTTTCGCGACGTACGACATCCTGCCCGGCTTGTTCATCGGCGAGAAAGCCGGCCTGACGATCCTGGACCTCGACGGGAACCGCCTGACCTCGCGCATCGACATCCCATCCGTGTTCTCCGCATGGAGGAAGGATTCGAAAAAACCGAAGCGTACGAAGTTTGTTGCCGCGAAAGAGCCCGAGCTCGCGTACGAGATCGTTGAGCTGTTGCGGTGAAGCTGAAAGCTTGATCTAAGGCTTCCACCGTATCCCCACCCACCCGCGAATCTTGCGCGTCGTGCGCACTTGGGCGACGCCGGCGGTTAGTTGGAGTCCGGGCGTTTTGACCAGCGGCATTGGCGAGATTGAGAAGTTGGTCTCGATGCCGAGAAGGTCGATGCCGGTGCCGAGGTGATGGCGTTGCCAGAAAGCGGTGAGCGTGGAGGTTCCGATCGAGAGGCGTTCGCCGCGGTAGTTCGCGCTGGAGAAGGAGCCGCGCTCGAAGGCGGGATCGAGGAGACGTTCGAGAAGGAGGGAGTCGGGCTCGATCGTCGACGCGGTGCCGCCGAGGGTGAGGTGGCGGCCCTCGGTGAGCGAGACGCCGAAGGTCAGGCCGGCCGCTCGGAGGGCGGCGCGGGCGGTGGCCTGGAGGTGATGCGAGGAGTCGGCGGCGACGTCGATGCGCTCGGAGGCGAGGCGGCGTTGCCAGGTGACGGCGTGGGCGTCGAGGAAGGCGCGGTTGTGATGCTGTTCGAAGAGGCCGCCGCCGCTGATCGAGATCCGGGTCAGCGGAAAGACAGCGGCGCGGGTGGCGCGCAGCTCCAGGCCTCGGGTGTCGCGCGCGTCGAAGAGATGCGCGCCGAGAGTGATCGGAAAGCCGCGCCAGACCGAGGCGAGCGCCGCGCCGCGCGGCATCTCGCGGCTGCCGATCGCGCCGAGGAGGATCGTGTCGAGACGGCCGGCGACGTCGCCGAGGCGGAGACCGAATTCGGTGGTGTGGCCGAAGGAAGTGTATTGCCCGCCGAATACCGTCGACCACTCCTGGCGGCCGATGCCGTACGGTCGCGACGTGACTGGCTCGTCGCGTAACGCCACCGGCGTGGCGGGGGCGGGCGGAAGGGCTGGCACGAGGGAACGGTCGAAGGTGAGCGTTCGCGCGGGGACGGCCGAGGTGTCGGCGAGACGGCGGACGACGAAGCCGTCGGGATCGAGCCACATGAAGTAGAGCGAGCCGTCAGGGGACGGCGCGGGAGCGAGGGCCATGCCGGCGGTGCGAGTGATGAACGAGGACGTTTCTCCATCCAGCTTGGCGATATCGATGAAGCCGCGGCCGGCGACGGCGGCGAACAATGCGCCGTTCAGACCCCACTCCGGCGCGAAGGCGCCGATTGTTGGCAACGGTTTGCCATCGACGACCACGCGCCACTCCCCGTTTGCATGCTCAGCCCAGGCGATGCGGCCGTCGGCCGATGCTCGTGGATGGGTGTAGACGACGTCGAGCAATGGCGGCGTTCGCGCGGTGATCTCGCCATTGGTAAGGTCGACGTTGACGAGCTGCGACCATCCGAAGCGGGTGCGAACGGCGACGGCGTGCGTGGCATCGATCGGATCGGCGTCCTGCACATCAGCGCGATGCGTGAGACATTCGCTGCGTCCCGTCGCCGGCGTCCAGCGGAAGAGATCGTGGTGCAGGAAGCCGTCGAGGTCGGGCTGCTTGTGGGTGTAGAGAATCGATTGCCCGTCGCGCGTCCAGCGCGGGCTTTCGAGGTCGCCGCCGTCGGGCTGTTTGTATGAATGGAGCGGCGTGCGCGGTAGCGGCTTGACGCGAACGGGAGCCACATCCTCCGGATCACGTCGCAAGATCTCGGCGATGCGCTTGTCGGACTTTGCCTCCTCCTCGTTAGGCCCGGTCGAGAAAACGACCAGCTTCGCTTCTCCTTTGTCGTTGCGCAGGACCATGGCCAGTTGTTTGCCATCCGGCGAGACGGCAGGATCGCCGCTGCCGCGCGAGGTCTCCTGCCACAGCTCCCCTTCCCGCCAGCCGTCCGTTCGTTTGATGGTCCGGGCGTTCTCCACCAACTCGGCGGCGAAGCGACCGTAGAGCCGGCGCGGGGAATCGCCGAAGACGCCGGCGAAGGCACTGTCGAAATCGCGTCGCTGGCGAGCGGTCATGCGCGCCCACAAGTGCTTGAGCGAATCCGGTCCATTTTTCTCGACCAGCCATTCCAGGAACGCCGAGCCGGCCAGATAGGCCATCGACATGCCGAGGAAGCGATGATCGGAGTCGAGCTGCGCGTAGGTCGGAAGCTGGCCGTTCATCGCCCACGTGCGCAGGATGGCCGCGCGCATGGCGCCCGAGGGACGACCGCTGCCGGTGATGCGCCCCTCGATCACCGTGGCGTAGCCCTCCAGCACCCAGCGCGGCGCATGGCGAGTGATCGGATTGAGCGGAATGACATGCGCCAGCGCGCGCTCGAAGGAATTGCGCGAGGGTCGCAGCAGATGAACGAGATGCGCCGTCTCGTGGACGGTGAGCAGATCGATCCAGGTCGAGTACTGGCCGATCTGATCCTCCGGCCCCGGCGGCTCGGCGTAGAGGACGATACGCGGCGTGTCGAGCAGTGGGATGGTGACGCCGTTCGGCTCAGCGATCGGATTCTCAACCATCACATCCGTCACCGTCTCCGGCGCGAACCCTACCTCGGACACCACCGCCGCGCGCACCGACTCCAACCGCGCCGCCGCCCGCGTGGCCCACGCTTCGTATTGCGCCGGATAGTGAACGCGAAAGTGTGTCGTGGCGATGGTCCGCCACGGTTCATGCGGCGCCTGGGCGTGAAGCGCCGAAGCGAGGAGAAGCGAGAGCAACGCGAGACGGGTGGTCATGCAAAAAGGTTTCACGCGGAGGCGCGGAGACGCGGAGGGATTCCGAGCTTTCCTCCGCGTCTCCGCGCCTCCGCGTGATTATCTGCGACTCGCACCAGATCCCGCCGCCCTCCCACTCGCCCACGCCCATTGGAAATTGAACCCGCCGATGCGGCCGTCGACGTCGAGGATCTCGCCGCAGAGGTGGAGGTGCTTGCAGCGGCGCGATTCCATGGTGTTCAGATCGATCTCCTCCAACGGCACACCGCCGGCGGTGACTTCGGCGTAATCGAAGCCGCGGTCGCGGATCACGGGGAGCTCGTAATCGACGATGTCGTGGACGATGCGACGGCGTTCCTCTTTCGGCATCCGGCCGAGCGGCGTATCCGATGCGAGGCGGGCGATGAGGCGATCAGGGAGACGGAGAACGCTGGCCACCGTCGCGCGGGGATTGCGTTGGGCGGCGTCGAGAAACATGGCGTCAAGTGATTCGAAGGTCTGACCCGGCAGATAGTTCGCCGACAGCGTCGCCGGCTGGTTGGCGATCCCCTTAGCAATCCAATATCGGCTGATGTCGAGGACCACCGGGCCGCTGAGGCCGAAGTGGGTGAAGAGCATCGAGCCGCGCCGGCGCTCAAGGACGCGGCCGGTTTCCGACTTCACCGCCAGCTCGGCCTCCACGCTCGTCCCGCTGATTTCGGTGATCCAGTGGCCCTTGGTCACCACCAGCGGCACGAGGGCGGGAAAGGTCTTCGTGACCGTGTGGCCGAGGGCGCGGGCGAGGTCGTAACCGGAACCGTCGCTGCCGGTTTTCGGAACCGAGCGGCCGCCGGCGGCGAGGATGACGCGATCGGCATGCAGCGCGTCGTTGATGACGAAGCCAGGCTCGATCGACTCCACGTGCATGCCGGTGATAATCGCGACGCCGGCGTTCTCCGCCGCAGTCAGCAGCGCATCGACGACGTCGCGCGCGCGATTGCTGACCGGAAAGAGCTTGCCCGTCTCCTCGATCTTGAGCGGCACGCCGAGCTCTTCGAAAAACGCAACGGTCGCCGCGACGTCGAACGTTCGCAACACCTTGGCGATGGCGTTGCGGTTTCCGTTGAAATCCTCGGCACGGACGACTTCATTCGTCACGTTGCAACGCCCGCCGCCAGAGATGAGGATCTTCGCGCCGATCCGTTTGGCACCATCAATCGCGACGACGCGGGCGCCCCTACGTCCGGCGGAAATCGCCGCCATCAAACCCGCGGCACCGGCACCGATGACGGCTACGTCGTATGTCTCATCCCCGCGTGACAACACCGAAACACGATTCTATCGGCGAACCCGCTACCATTCGCCGCCATGCTTCGCAGAACACTCGCTCTCGTCGTCACCCTCGCACTCATCCCGCTCAGCCTCTTCGCGCAGAAACCGCTCGATGCCGCACAGATCCAGCTGGCGCTGAAAAAGCTGACCGTCGTCGGCAGCGCGCTTTATGTGGCCGCGCATCCGGACGATGAGAACACCGCCCTCATCGCCTACCTCGGCAACGAGCGGCTCTACCGCACCGGCTACCTTTCGATGACGCGCGGCGACGGCGGCCAGAACCTGCTTGGAGATGAAAAGGGCGAGCTGCTCGGCGTCATCCGCACGCAGGAGCTGTTGGCCGCGCGGCGCACCGACGGCAGCGAACAATTCTTCACCCGCGCGCTCGACTTCGGATTCTCCAAAGGTCCGCAGGAGACGCTGGCGATCTGGAACCACGACCTGATCCTGGCCGACGTGGTCTGGAACATCCGCCGCTTCCAGCCGGATGTGATCATCACCCGTTTCCCCACCACCGGCGAGGGTGGCCACGGTCATCACACCGCCTCGGCGATTCTGGCCGGCGAAGCCTTCGCCGCCGCCGCCGATCCGACGAAATTTCCCGAACAACTCAAATACGTCAGCCCGTGGCAGCCGAAGCGGCTCTTCTGGAATCGCTTCAATTTCCAGCCGATCAAGCCCGACGATCCTTCCGTCGCCAAGTCGCTCCGCATCGACGTCGGCGCGTTCAATCCGCTCCTCGGGCGCTCCTACACCGAGATCGCCGCCGAAAGCCGGAGCATGCACAAGAGCCAGGGTTTCGGAGCCGCGGAGCGGAGAGGCACGGCGCCCAACTACTTCGATCTGCTGGCCGGCGATCCCGCCGCCACCGACATCTTCGAAGGGATCGACACTTCCTGGTCGCGCTACCCCGGCGGCGAAGCCATCGGCAAGATCCTGCAGCAGGCGTCCGACACGTTCGATCCGAAGAATCCGTCGAAGACGATTCCGCTTCTCCTCCAGGCCTACGATCTCCTCGACCGCCTCAGCGCCAACGCCGCGTGGTCGACACATCCATGGGCCGCGGTGAAGATGCGCGATCTGCAGGCCGCCATTCGCGCCTGCGCCGGAATCTCCATCGACATCTCCGCCGGCGATTCCTCGGTCACCGCTGGAAACACCATCCCGGTCAGCGTCTCCGTGATCAATCGCTCCGACTATCCCTTCACACTGGCGATGGTGGCGTCGCGCTACGCCGATCCGAGCAAGGCGGTGAATGCGCCGCTGACGAACAACGTGCCGGTCAAGACCGACCTCACCATCAAACTGCCGGCCGACTTCCCCATCTCGCAACCATACTGGCTGCAGAAACCGCCGAACAAAGGCTCGTACATCGTCGACGATCAGAAACTGATCGGCGTTCCCGAGAATCCGCCGGCCATTCCGATGGTGATCACGCTGACCGACAACGCCATGCACACCATCATCATGGAAGTGCCGGCGGTCTATCGCTGGACGGACGCCGTCCAGGGCGAGCGCGTGCGCGGCGTCGATGTCGTCCCCGAGGTCACGGCGAATCTGGGGGCGAACGTCTATGTGTTCCCCGATCTGCAGCCGAAACCGGTCACCGTTCTCCTTCGCAACTTCAGCGCGAGGGGACCGGTCACCGTACGGCTCCGCCTTCCGCAGGGCTGGACCTCGGAACCGGCATCTGCCGCGGTCACCTTCGCGCAAAAGGGAGAAGAAGCGCGGACGACGTTTCAGGTGACCCCGCCGAAGAGCGGCGAGCACATCGAGCGCGTCTCGGCACAGGTCGAGCTCGCGGATGGAAAGAAGCTCGATTACGGGATCTACAACATCGACTACAGCCACATCCCGGCGCAGCGCATCTTCCCCGAGGCCTCCGCAAAACTCGTCCGCGCCGACATCAAAAAGCGCGGCACGCGCGTCGGCTACATCATGGGCGCCGGCGATGACGTCCCCTCGGCGCTGCGACAGGTTGGCTACGACGTCACGCTGCTGACTGACGACGATCTCGATCGCGGCGACTTCGCCAGATACGACGCCATCGTCACCGGCGTGCGCGCCTACAACGCCCGGCCGCGCATGCGCCTGGCGCACCCGAAGCTGATGGAGTACGTCAAGAACGGCGGCACGCTGGTCGTCCAGTACAACAGCACCAATCCGCAGCCGCTGCTGGTCGACGTGCCGGGGCCGTATCCGTTCAAGGTCACCTCGGAGCGCGTGACGGTCGAGGAAGCGCCGGTTCGCTTCGTCCATCCCGACTCCCCGCTCCTCAACACGCCGAACAAGATCACCGACGCCGATTTCAGCGGCTGGGTGCAGGAGCGCGGCCTGAACTTCGTCAAGGATTGGGACCCGCAATACCAGACCGTTCTGGCCTCGCACGATCCCGGCGAACCGGACAAGGAAGGCGGCGAGCTTTTCGCGCACTACGGCAAAGGCGCGTTCGTCTACACCAGCTACGCATGGTTCCGCCAGCTTCCGGCGGGCGTGCCGGGCGCGTTCAAGATGTTTGTCAATCTCGTTTCCGCGAAATGAGGAATGGGGTGTCGGCTGTCGGCTCTCGGGTGTCGGGAAAAGAGGAGCGCGCGACTTCATGACAGCCGACAGCCGACAGCCGACAGCCCGTGAACCCAACTGGCCATTTCTTTACACGGTGGTCATCGGTGAGCTGGCGCTGCTCATCGTCATCTTCTACGCCTTCACGAAGGCGTTCGCATGAGGCCGATCGACTGGATCGTTCTCATCGGCACGCTGGTGACGATCGTCGCCTACGGCATCTGGAAAGGGCGGCACAAGAAAGATCTCGACGGTTACCTGCGCGCCGGACGACAACTGAAGTGGCCGACCATCGCCCTTTCGATCATGGCCACGCAGGCCAGCGCCATCACGTTTCTGTCGACGCCCGGCCAGGCCTACGCCGACGGCATGCGCTTCGTGCAGTTCTACCTCGGGCTGCCGATCGCGATGGTGATCCTCTCCATTACCGCCGTGCCGATCTATCACCGCCTGCAGATCTTCACCGCCTACGAATATCTCGAGACGCGTTTCGGCGTCGGCACGCGGACTCTGACGTCGATTCTCTTCCTGATCCAGCGCGGCCTCTCCACCGGCATCACGCTCTACGCGCCCGCGCTCATCGTCTCGGTGATCCTCGGCTGGAACATTCATCTCACCAACGTCGTGGTCGGCCTGCTGGTGGTGCTCTACACCGCCACTGGCGGAACGAAAGCCGTCAGCCGGACGCAGGTCCATCAACTCCTCATCGCCCTCGGCGGCATGGCGGTGGCGCTGATCATCGCCATCCACTCGCTGCCGCATGACGTCACGCTGGTGGAAGCGTTCCGCGTGGCCGGCCGGATGGGGCGCCTCAACGCCATCGATTTCAAATTCGATCCGAAGACGCAGTACAACTTCTGGTCGGGCCTGATCGGCGGCGCCTTCCTGGCGCTTTCGTATTTCGGCACCGACCAGTCGCAGGTGCAGCGCTACCTGACCGGCGCCTCGGTGACTGAGAGCCGCCTCGGCCTGCTGATCAACGGCATGGTCAAGGTGCCTATGCAGTTTTTCATCCTCTTCGTCGGCGCGATGGTCTTCGTCTTCTATCAGTTCATCGCCCCGCCGCTCTTCTTCAACACCGTGCAGCGGGCCAAGGTGGCATCGAGCAAGTACGCGAAGGATTACGAACAACTCGAAGCGCGCCACCGCCAGCAATTCGTCGAGAAGCGCGCCGACGTGCAGACGCTGCTCAAAGCGATGCGCGCGCACGACAGCGCCGGTGTCGAGACCGCCACCAACGCGCTGCGACTGGTCCAGGCGCGCGAGACCGCCACCCGCGCTGCCGCCGCCGCGCTCATCGGCCGCACGCAGCCGGGCGCTGACAACAGCGACACCAACTACATCTTCCTGACCTTCGTCATCGACTTCCTCCCCGCCGGCGTGGTCGGGCTGGTGCTGGCGGCGATCTTCTGCGCGGCAATGTCAGCGACGTCGTCCGGCCTCAACTCGCTGGCTTCGACGACCGTCGTCGACATCTTCCGCCGCCTCGGCAAGCCGCATGCGACCGATTCCGAATGCGTCCGCCTCTCGAAACTGGCTACGATCGGATGGGGACTCTTCGCCATCGCTTTCGCCGAATTCGCCAACAAGCTCGGCTCGCTGATCGAAGCGGTCAACAAGCTCGGCTCGCTCTTTTACGGAACGATCCTGGCCATCTTCCTGCTGGCGTTCTACACGAAGCGCGTCAGCGGCACCGCCGCCTTCTTCGGTGCGCTGATCGGCGAAGCGGCCGTGGTCTGGTGCGCCATCTTCACCGACATGGCCTGGCTCTGGTGGAACGTGATCGGCTGCGTGGTCGGCGTCGTGGCCGCGCTGTTGGTGCAGATGGTCGTGGCAGAGCAGAAACCTACGTCGCCAACTTCCGCAACGGCTTGATCAGCATCGCCAAAACGATCGCGCCGGCGGCCGGGAGCAGGAAGTCGAGCGTGAAGAGGCGGTAGAGCGGGTAGCGATCGGCGAAGCTGGCGATCCAGCCGGCGAAGAAGTTGCCGAGCGATGTGGCCAGAAACCAGAAGCCCATCATCAGCCCCACCACTTTCTTCGGCGAGATCTTCGTCACCAGGCTGAGGCCGACGGGGCTGAGACAGAGCTCGCCCAGCGTGTGCACGAAGTAGAGCAGCGTGAGCCAGAGCGGGCTGACGCGTGTGTGCTGCGTCTCGGCGATCCGCGCAAACGGGATCAGGATCAGAAATCCGAGAGCGGTGAGGGCGAGACCGAGCGTGAACTTTGTCGCGCTCGAAGGCTCGCGTTTGCCGAGGCGGATCCAGAACCAGGCGAAGACCGGGGCGAGGGTGATCACGAACAGCGGCTGTTCCGATTGGAACCAGCTCGATGGGAACGTCCAGCCGAAAACCGACAGGCGCGTGTGGTGATCGGCGAAGAGCGTCAGCGTCGATCCGGCCTGTTCGAACACGCTCCAGAAAATGAGCGCGAAGACGAAGAGGACGCAGATCGCACCGATGCGACGCCAGTCGGAGGGCGTGAGCGGCGCGTGCGTCACATCATCCGCCGCCCGGCTGCGCATCGGCGTCGATTCCGGAACGTGCTTTCGTCCGAGAACGTATTGCGTCAGACCGACCAGCATCCCGAAGCCTGCCGCGGCAAAGCCGAGGTGCCAGTTGATCTTCTGGCCGAGAAAGCCGCAGACCAGCGGCGCCGACATCGCCCCGATGTTGATGCCCATGTAGAACAGCGAGAACCCCGAATCGCGGCGTGCGTCGTCAGGGCCGTGGAGAAAACCGACCATGGTGCTGACGTTCGGCTTCAGCATCCCCGTGCCGATGACGATGAGGGAAAGGCCGAGGAAGAACGTCGGCAGCGTGGGGATAGCCATCGAGAAATGGCCGAGCGTGATGAAGACCCCGCCGGCGAGCACGGATCGGTAGTGACCGATGACGCGATCGGCAAACCATCCGCCCGGAATCGACGACGCGTACACGCACATCGTGTAGAGCCCGTAGATGGTGGCGGCACGACGAGTCGAGAAGCCAAGCCCTCCGGCCGCCGCCGGCGCAACCATGAACAGGATGAGCAAAGCGCGCATCCCGTAGTAACTGAATCGCTCCCACATCTCCGTGAAGAAGAGGATCGAAAGACCGCGTGGGTGACCGAGCCAGGCATCGCGCATGGGCGATGACGGTAGGGGTGGTTGACTGCTGCTCGATGGTGGATGTCACCAGCGGTCAGAGATCGGAACGAACGGCGTTATCCGCAGATGACGCAGATGTACGCAGATAAAAGCTAAACCTCCATCCCGGTCACTTCCCGAATCCGCGTCCGGTATCTCCGGCTCATGGTCAGCTTCGTGCCGTCGCGAAGCACCACGAAGACTCCTCCGCCGAAGCCGCGGTGCATTTCCAGGATCCGCTTCACGTTCACGATCGTGCCGCGATGGATGCGCAGGAACTTGCGGGTGTCGAGGCGCTCTTCGACATCGCCGATCGACTCGCGGACGAGATGGGCAATGCCGGCCGCGTGGAGCCGGACGTACTTTCCCTCGGCTTCGATCCAGTCGATCTCCGGCACCGGCAGGAGAAACGTGCGGTCGCGCTGCTTGACCACGAAGTGATCCAGCGGCTTCTTCTCCAGCATCCGTTCCAGCAGCCGCAGGATGCGCGCTTCGGCATCCTCCGCCGGCTCGCTCATCTGCCGTTTGGCGCGTCGCAGCGCGTCGGTAAAGCGGCGGCGATCGAACGGCTTCATCACGTAGTCGATCGCCTCCACCTCGAAGGCCCGTACCGCGTATTCGTCGTGGGCGGTGATGAAGACCACCATCGGCAACCGCTCGCCGCGGAGTTTCTGCAGGACCTGGAAGCCGTTCGCTCCCGGCATTTCGACGTCGAGAAGAACGAGATCCGGTTTCTGCTTGCGCACCGCCGTCACCGCCTCGGCGCCGTTGGCGCACTCGCCGACGATCTCGATGTCGGCATCGCCGGCCAGCAGCGCGCGCACTTTCTCCCGCGCCAAACGCTCATCATCGACGATCAGCGTCCTGATCGATCGCATCAGGCGCTCCCGGTGTGAAAGGGGATGACCATCTCCACCACGAAGCCACCGGCCGGCAGATCGGCGGCCGTGAATTGCTGCGCCGCGCCGTAAAGCCGCTCCAGCCGCGCCCGCGTGTTGGCCAGCCCGATCCGTTCGCGCGGAGGATGGTCGTCACTGCCGACGCCGTCGTCCGAAACGGAGATGTGCAGCGACCCGGCATCGCGCCGTGCGGCGATGGCGATCGTTCCGCCCGCCGGCCGCGAGGCGATTCCGTGATGAATGGCGTTCTCGATCAGCGGCTGCAACGCCAGCGCCGGCAGGCGCGCGTCACCGGCATCGCGCGAGACGTCGACGCGAACCGTGAGCCGGTCTTCGAAACGGATCTTCTCGATCTCCAGGTATCTGCGAATGAATTCCAGCTCCTCGGAGAGCGTCACCTCCTGATCGAGCTCGCGATCGAGCGTCAACCGGAGAAAGTCGCTGAGCCGCGCCAGCATCGTGTCGGCCATCTCCACATCCGAGTACATCAGCGACGAGATCGAGTTGAGCGTGTTGAAGAGAAAGTGCGGCTTGAGCTGCATCCGCAGCGCCTGCAGCTGCGCGCGCGAAAGCTCGGCCGCCAGTTGCGCGCCACGCAGCTCCCGGTCGCGGTACTTCACGTAGTAGTCGAAGGCGAAGTAAGCGAAGAGGATCATCCAGTACGTCGGAAGGCTGGACTGGAAGTTGACGACGAACGAATAGCGCACGCCGGACCAGAACGCTCCCATCTCGCGAAGCTGCAGCAGCGTCAGGATGGCCTCGCCGATCACGATCTGAATCGCGGTCAGCACCGCGCTGGCGACGGCGTGCGCCACGAACGAAATGCTCCAGCGTCCGCTCTCGAATCGAAACCGCCGGGCCATGATCACTACCAGCGGCGTGGTCACCGCCCAGAGGTAGTAGTAGGTGAGGTTGATGCCGATGGCCTGGCTCCAGCGCAGTGGCGGCGTGATGGCCGGATTCCAATACGCCTGCATGGCGAAGTAGAAACCGATGACGGTGCCGGCGATGAAAACGAAGAATGCGATCCGGGCGCGGCTCACGAAACGATCATAAGCCTGACCCGATTGCTGTCCCGGGCGAGCCGGCGGGCAAGATGCCCGCGCTCCCAGGACACATTACCGCTCGTTCCCGAATTCGACCGCTCGTGACATTTGCCCGGTCGAAAAACTTCGAGAATGGTTGACTGGAAGGAGAAACCGATGCGCCTCACCGCAACTCTCGCACTCTTCCTGATAACCACCGTCTCTGCGATCGCCGCTCCGGTGGACGAGGTTCGCAAGGCCGAGGTTGGGTTCGCCAAAGCGTTCGCCGACCGCGATCAGACCGCGTTCTTCCGATTCATCCTCGACGACGCCACCTTCCTCTCGCCCTCGCGCACGCTGGCCGGAAAGAAAGCGATCACCGATCGATGGTCGCGATTCTTCGCCTCGCCGCAAGCGCCGTTCAGCTGGGGACCCGATCGCGTGGTCGTCAACGCAGCGGGAACGATCGGCGAGACCGCCGGCCCGGTGTACGACGCCGGGGGTCATCACATCGGCAACTTCAACTCCGTCTGGGTCAGGCAGCCCGATGGAGCATGGAAGGTGCTCTTCGACGGTCCCGGCTCCCCGGTCGCCTGCGTCGCCGAAACGGCAGCGCCATTCGAGGAGGGTGACATCACCGCCGAGGATGGCGCCAGGCTGCACTACCGAAAAATCGGTGACGGCCCGATCACGCTCATCATCCCGCTCAGCTTCATCGTCTTCGACGACTTCAAACAACTCGCCGATCTGGCCACGGTCATCACCTACGACATGCGCGATCGCGGCCGCTCATCGCACCTCGATGCCGTCGATACGCTGACGATCCAGCAGGACGTTCGCGATCTGGAGACCGTTCGCGCGCACTTCAAGGCCGGCACGTTTGTTCCCATCGGTTTTTCCTACCTCGGGCTGATGGTTGCGATGTACACCATCGATCATCCCGATCACGTCGCGCGGCTCGTGCAGATCGGACCGGTGCAGCGCAACGCCGCCACGAAATACCCGAAGCGGCTGACGAACGGCTTCGACGACGTCGCCGCCCCCGAGGCCGACACGAAGACGTGGCGGGAGATGAAGGCCAGCGGAATGGCCGAAAAATCGCCGCGCGAATTCTGCGAGGCGGACGCGAAGGTGTTCCGCTACGTCCTGGTCGGCAACCCGGCGCACGCTTCGCGCATCCAGTCGAACTGCGACCTCCCCAACGAGTGGTCGGTCAACGCCGGCCGCCATTTCGCGCATCTCTTCGCGTCGATCAACACCGTCAACATCACGCCCGCGGATCTGGCGAAGATCACCATGCCCGCGCTGGTCATCCACGGCACGAAAGACCGCAACGCCCCCTACGGAAGCGGATGCGAATGGGCGATGTCGCTTCCCAACGCACGGCTGGTGACGGTCGAAGGTGCTGCCCACGTCTCCTGGGCTGACGACCCGATCACCGTCTTCGGCTCGATCCGCGAGTTTTTACGAGGCAACTGGCCGATGACCGCGGAGAAGGTGACGGTACTCGATCCGGAAAGGTGAGTGCGCATGGGAAGTGTGAAAACGACACGCCACCGTGAAATCGAGAGCCCTTCTCCCCCGAGGGGGAGAAGGTGCCGAAGGCGGATGAGGGGGCCGTTCTCGCGCGCATGTCTGTTAGTAACCGCTCTCCTCATCTCCTGCGCCCCCAACAAAGAATCCTCCGACATCGTCGTCGGCGAGTACGGCTCGCTCACCGGTTCCGAGGCTACCTTCGGCCAGTCGACGCACAACGGCATCGTCCTCGCCGTCGAGGAGATCAACGCTGCCGGCGGCATCGCCGGACGCAAGATCCGCGTCATTACCGAGGACGATCAGTCGAAGGCGGAGGAAGCGGCAAATGCCGTCACCAAGCTCATCTCCAGCAACGACGTCAGCGCCATCCTCGGCGAGGTGGCGTCGTCGAACTCGCTGGCCGCGGCGCCGATCTGCCAGCAGAACAAAGTGCCGATGATCACGCCGTCGTCGACCTATCCCGAGGTCACGAAGAAAGGCGACTACATCTTCCGGCTCTGTTTCATCGATACCTACCAGGGTCCGGTGCTCGCGCGATTCCTGATCCACGACCTCGGCGTAAAACGCGCGGCGCTCTTCACCGACATCCGCAGCGATTACTCGACAGGACTCGGCACCGCGTTCGAGCAGGTCTTCACCTCCCTCGGCGGAACGATCGTCGGCCGCCAGAGCTACTCGAAGGGCGACAGCGATTACCGCTCGCAGCTCACGGCGTTCAAAGCGGCCAATCCCGAGGTGATCCTAATCCCCGGCTACTACAACGACGTCGCGCCGATCGCTGTGCAGGCCCGCGACCTCGGCATCACCGTTCCGCTCGTCGGCGGCGACGGATGGGAATCGCCGAAGCTCCTGGAGATCGGCGGCAAGTCGCTCGAGGGTTGCATGTACTCGAATCACTACCACGCCGACGATCCCGCGCCCGCCGTCCGCGGTTTCGTGACGAAGTACCAAACGCGCTTCGGTGTCCGTCCCGATTCGCTGGCCGCCCTCGGCTACGACACCACTCGCGTCCTCGCCGACGCCATGCGCCGCGCCGGCCCCCATTTCACCCGCGCAAGTTTGCGCGACGCCATCGCCGCGACGACAAAGTTCCCCGTCGTCACCGGCGTCATAACGTTCGACGCGAACCGCAATCCCATCGGCAAGCGCGTGGTGATCGACGAGATCCGGAATGGGAAACTGGAGCTGAAGAAGACCATCGAGCCGTAGGCGAGACGGAGCGCTGGCGTCCACGCCGGGCTGGACAGGCGGCGTCTCGCCGCCGGTCCGGCAAGACTCGATACATTCGCTGATAACCGCCCGGCGTCGAGACGACGCCCGGCCAGCCGGCGAGGACGCCAGCGCTCCGTTACGATGTCGCCCCATGGACCACGACCTCTCCTTCCTCACCTTCGATCCCGACTTCTCCTCGCCTCAAGTGATCGCCACATACGACGAGGTCGCACTCTGGTCAGCGATGTTCGGCTTGCTGCTCCTCGAAGAAGTGCCGCTGACGAATGTGACGAACATGCTCGATGTCGGCTGCGGCACCGGCTTTCCGCTGATCGAGCTGGCTGAGCGACTCGGAAGCCGTGCTCACGTTCACGGAATCGATCCATGGTCCGGCGGTCTCAAACGCGCGGCGGAAAAGATCGCCGGCCGCGGCACTCCGAACGTGACTCTGCACGAAGGGAGCGCCTCCGCGATGCCCTTCGCCGAGGCCACCTTCGATCTCATCGTCTCCAACCTCGGCGTGAACAACTTCGACGACCGCGCCGCCGCCATCCATGAATGCCGCCGCGTGGCGAAGAACAGCGCCACGCTCGCGCTGACCACGAACCTTCAGGGACACATGCACGAGCTCTACGAGGTCTTCGAAGAGATTCTGCGCGGCGATGACGAAGCGCTGACCCGTCTTCGCGATCACATTGAACATCGCGCCACGGTGGCCAGCGTTCGCGAATTGCTGGAAGCCGGCGGCTTCACCGTCACCCGCATCGTCGAGCGCGAAGGCGCGATGCGCTTTGCCGACGGCACAGCCCTGCTCAACCACTACTTCATCAAGCTCGGATTCCTCGATGCATGGAAGAAGCTCGTCCCCGGAAACGAGCGCGACGTCTTCACGCGCCTGCTCGATGCGCTGAATGAGAAGGGCGAGGTTCGCCTGACGATCCCGATGGCGTACATCGAGGCGATGGCAACCTAGCCATCGCGGCGCTTCTCAAATCCTCACTTATCGATCATCCCCGCCTTCACGGCTCGATCGAATACCCAGCGCGGCCCTTCCTTAACCATGCGGATGAGGAAGAGGCCGTTCTGGCCTTCGAAGATCTCGGCCTCGAGGTTGAGGACGGCGCTGTCGCCGCGCAGCTCGCCGCCGGTGATCCTGCCCGCCTTCTTCGGAAGCCAGAAGCCGAGGGTTTGGATGGCGTCATCGAGGTTTTCTTTGGGGGTGCGGTACGACTCGTTGAACGACTCCAGATTCCTGGCGGTGACGTTCTTGCTGATCCCGTCCCAGCTCTTGTTCGCGATGGCGGTCTGCAGCGCTTTGAGCGCCTTCGCCGGCTCGCCGCCGTCCGCGGGGAGTTTTCTTCCGGCCACCGGATGCGTGACCTCGGTCGAGAACGTCAGATCGATGGTGTACGGGTCGCCGTCCATCGTCTTCAGCGGCTTCGGCGAAAAGACGTGACCCGCCACCTTGGCCGGCGTGTTCGTCTTCATCTCCGCCTTCATCCGGCTGCCGGTCATCTCGATGTACTGCGTCATCGTCTCCGAGTAGGTGGCGTTCATGCTCACGTCGTTGTCGGGTCGGACCCACAGCAGCACGTAGTTGTGATCGCGCAGCGCTTTCTGGTTGATCACATTCGTGTGCGGGTCGAGCTCCGCCGCCGCGGCCACGACGTCGATCGGCTCCTCGGAGAGGACGACTTCGATGACCATCATCCGCGCATCGCGCTGATCACGCGTTTCATACGCCGCCGCGTATTTCGGCCGGATCGGCGGACGCTTCCCGGCGGTGAATTCGCCCGAGGCCTCGCCGGCCAGGGCGGAGAGCGCGAAGGCGGAGGCGACGGCAAACAACACGCAGATTTTTTTCATGCGCGGACCGTATGTCTGTCGCCGGGCGAGGTCAAGAGCACCGATTACAATCGCGCCACCGCCCATGACCATCCTCCTCGGCCTGCTCTTCGGATCGATCGGCACCGTCTACATGATCTACGGCAAGCGCATGGCCAGCCCGCTGCACATCATCGTCGGCGCGATTCTCATCGTCTATCCATACCTCTTTTCGAACGCGCTGCTGGTCTTTCTCGCCGGCGTGATCCTCACCGCCATTCCCTACGCCCATCACCGCGGACTGATCTGACATGAGCGAATCGATCGCACTGAACTGCCCGTACTGCGGCGAAGACATCGATCTCGACATCGACGACTCCGGCGGCAGTCGCCAGTCCTACGTGCAGGATTGCCCCGTGTGCTGCCAGCCGTGGCAAGTCGAAGTGACGCGCGATCGGGATGGGGATTGGAGCGCGTCGTTGAGGACGGGGGATGAGTAGGGGCTGTCATCCAGAGGCCGGCGGAGCGCGGCCGAAGGATCTCCAGCGGCTGGATTTAGCCGGAGCCAAAGAATCCGGGTTTCAACGCAGAAACCGTGACTTGAGATCCTTCGCTCGACGCTCAGGATGACAAGCTAATCCGGATTCGTCGCCCACACCGACAGCTCCGTGATGAAACCGCGGTCATCCATCTCCAGCATCGACAGTGCGGCGTGTGCGATCTCCTCGGCACGCAGTTTCCGGTCGCTCGGCGAGCGATTGCTGCGAAAGAAGTCCGTTTGCACTTCGCTCGGGTTGATCTGCATAACCCGGATGTCGTGTTTGCGGAGCTCGGCGCGCCAGCACTCGGTCATGCCCGACACGACGAATTTGCTGGCCGCGTAGGCTGTGCCGCCGGCGAATCCGCGCACGCCGGCCGAGGAGGAGATGTTGATGATGTTGCCTCGCTTCTGATTCACGAAATGACGCGCCGACTCGCGTGCCACCACCATCGCCCCGAAGACGTTCGTTGCGAAGAGGCGCTGCATCCCGGCGAGGTCGGTATCCACGAGCGGCGCGAACGAGACGAAGCCGGCGTTGTTGATGAGGACGTTGTAGCCGGGAAAGAACTCGATGGTCTTTCCGATCAGCGAGATGACATCGGCCTCGACACTCACATCGGCGCGGATTCCTTGCGCGCCGATTTTCTTCGCCGCCTCGGCCACCTTCGCGTCATCGCGACCGCAGATGACGACTTCGCCACCTCGTTCTTTCAGTTGCCGGGCGATCTCGAATCCAATTCCTGAACTGCCACCGGTGACCAGCGCGCGCACGTCGGAGAGTTTCATGCGCGGATTCTAGTTTCTTTCAAGCAAGCGCCCTCGGGTTACGGCCGACTCCCGTTCGAAACCCGACTTGCCAAATGAAAGAATCGTCCGGGGGTAGGGAAATACCTATATTCGACACTCCTTGGGCAGGAGGGCTTCTCCATGTCATCCGAACCGACGAATGGCGCCCCTGTTCCTGACGGGCAGTCAACAACCGATCCACCTTCGCCAAACGCCGAACCGTCGCCATCGATGCAAATCCCTCCAAAAACTCCGCTCGTCTCTCCTGGGATTGGCGAGCGCAATGCCGGCCTCCGAGACTTGCTCGACAAGCATCCCCTCTTCGCCGCCATCGGAATCGCCGTGGGAGTTGCTGCGACAGTCAGTGGCGTCATGCAATACTTTCACACTCAAACGGTAGCACGCCTGAACGACGAAAAGGCCGCCGCAATACGCTCAGCAACAACTCCGCTGTTGAAGGAAGTCCAGACGCTGTCCGAGACGAGAGACGAGCTGGCACGCGCACTGGCCTCGTTCCGCAGAACGGCGGGGCCGACTTCCACTGTCTTCGACATACGCAATCTTCTCATCGATCACGCTGCAGTTCGTGGACTGCCATCCACGTTCAAATATTACGACTCGTACCGCGTCTACATCGCAACACCGCCGAGCAAGGATTGGAAATTCGAGGAGACTAGCGAGGGAGCACTCGCAGTGCGACTAATGCCTGACTCTGACCGGCTTTTACACACAATATTTGGCGAGAAAAGTCCTATCTTCAGAAAGAATCTTCTCCTTTGGCGCGATCCTAGGCCCCTCACAGTGACCGTCGACCGCGAGATCGATCAAGCTACGGCGGCCATGCTCGGGATGAAGACCACAAGCGAGGTGCACCTTTTCCCGTTCGTTGCTATTCAAAAAGTCGATCGAAACCTAATGAAAGACATGCTCAAATCATTCGCATTCGAGGACACTGCTCAAACCAACAAAACCTCAAGCCATCCCTCGCCAGAGCAGCGACCGAATTCCCTCCTAGCTCTAGAGGAAATATTCTCCGCCGACATTGCTGGATCGATGCTCATCGCGCAGTCAAATGCGATGTTGGCACTCGCGCAAGGCAATAAGAACGTTACGTTCAAAATCGCTAATGCCGAGAAAAAAGGCCCAGTGCTTTATCTGAATGTCGTCATTCAATTCAAGAACGCGCACGTCAAAGGTGTTCAAGGACTTGCGGATGTGAAGTGGGACCGTGAGCTTATGGTTACAAGTTTTGGTGATACTGCTTATCTCATCGTGACCAGCGTTCCTACAATTTCGGACGAGAGAAGCAGCGCATTTGCCTGGGTCACGCAATGGCTGCAGAATGTACGCATTCCTTGTGAATGCACTGCAGGAACCTCGGAGGCAGCGTCTCGGCCCGCTGCCTAGCGAATTTCCCTACATTGACATGGCTAACCTACCGAACTTACGATACGCGCATCAGTCCACAATTCAGCCTTAGCACGAAGTCCAACTCCTACCACGCGTTAGCGTTGACTGGGTACTTCATATGACTGAAATAACTTTCCAGTGCACAGCCTGCGGACGACAACTTACATTCGCGCCAGAACTCGCGGGAACTGTGCAGCAGTGCCTTTGCGCGCAACGCGTGATCGTGCCTAGCCCGGTACCGAGCGTGCCCGCAACAACCACCGGTGCGCCACTGACTTATGTGGCCAATTCGCAACCCCTGTATTCTCACGAGGAGCGTTCACGCGAGGCTCATACGGCTCGCAAGCTGAAGATGGGCGCTGGTTGCTTTGCGATGCTCGCGGTTATGTTCGCAGTGTCTCTCGTCGGAATAGGCATTGGACGCATAGCTGATGTGCCTGATCGCCAGTTGCAGGGCTGGACGACGTTGATTGCAGGTCTTGCGGGCGTCGTCGCATTTGTCTTTTTCGGCTATATCGCGACCGAAACGGCCGAAAAGCATCATGATCAAGGCCGTCGATAACATGTTGTGAGAACGCGTTCTTGATGCGTCGGAATCAACCAAGTTTGCTGGATCTCTGTAGGTGATCGATCATTTTCCTCATCAAAACGATTTACCGCATCCGCGCGCGGCCTCAGCGGCCACACGCGCGTTCGGAAAAAGCGCGTGCGCGGCGCGGGCGTTTTCGCAGCGCGCGCGGCCACCCATTCGTGCGAGGCGCAGCCGCAGGCGGAAGTTTCCGGGATCGATCTGTGCCGCGCGCGCGAGCGAGGCGCGATCGCTGTGCGTCGCGTAGATGTCCATGGCCATGAGTTGCGATGTGCTCCGCACGACGCCGTAGATCGACATCGCCAGGACGGCGACGACGGCGAATCCCCATCCCGGCCGCGGCGATGCCTCCTCGGGGATCCACAGCGCGCCGAGTGCGGCCCAGACCAGGAACGCCGGCACGGCCAGCAGCAGTACGGCATCGAATGTCCCCGCGATCGCCGCGCCCGCGCCAATGCCGAGGAGTGCGGTGGCGGCCAGCGCCTCCTGGACGTCGATGGCTCGTTTGAGCTGGTGCAGGCCGGTAATCCCGAGGTGAACAAAAGCCAGGGCCAGAAGGACGAACGCCGCGATGCCGCGCTCGGAGATGCAGGCGATCCAGTCGCTGCTCGGCCAGGGGTTCGAAGTCATCCCATCATTCGTCTGATCGAGCGACGGATCGTTCGCTGGAACGCGAGACGGATAGACCACCGGCCAGTTGCCCGGTCCGACGCCGAAGAGCGGATGGCGAACGGACATCAGCAGCGAGCGCCCGTATTGCACGAGCCGCCCGCGGCCGCTCCCCTCCGAGTACTCCGCCATCCGTTGCACCGACTCGAGATAAGGATTCTTGCCGTGCCAGTGGAGCGCGTTCGGAAGAACGAGCGAGAGCGCCACAACCACGCCCGCTAGAAGAGCGATGCCAGCCAGCCGTTTCCACGTCCCTCGGTCGCGTCGCAGCGGCGCGGAAAAAATCACGGCCACGATGACGACGAGCAGCACCGCGACGAATGCCAGCCACGCCGCGCGCGAACGCGTCAGAACCAGCGAGGCGATGACCAGCGCGGTCCCGATTGCCCAGCGGAGATATGCGGCGCGCCGATGTGCGTGCAACGCCCCGAGCAGAAGAAGCGGAAATCCGAACGCGGCGACGTGGGCGATGAAGTTGCGATTGCCGAGCGTCCCTCCCGGCGCGCGATTCTCGGAGAAGAAATCGATGTCCAGTCCATACGTCTGCAGAAGCGACGTCACCGCCGCGGCCACGACCGCAAACGCCAGCGCGTGAAGGAGCGGCCGCGCCAGGCCGGCATCGCGCAGCGCACGCGCGCACCAGAAAAGGATGATGCCCGATGCGCTCACCGCCAGCGCGCGCATGGCCAGCCAGCGATTGGTGGCCATCAACGCCGAGAGCGCGCTGAGCGCCACGTAGCCAGCCAGGAGCAGATCGACGCGCGTCGCGCTCATCCGCCACAACGCGCGAATCACGAGCAGTCCCGCCAGCGCCGCCGTCAGATGCAGCACGAGCTCCTTCGGAACGAAAAAGCGATCGAGCTCGAAGACGTGAAGCGTCGTCACCACCAGGACCACGGCGATGGCACCGGCCTGGATGACGCGGAGGGCGATTCGATTCGGCATCAGGCGTCATGAGACCACAGGAACCAATTCGCCCGCTTCCACGTCCCACCACAAACCGATCGACTGGAGGCAACGAATGACCCGGAAGCTCCTCCCCGCGTGCATCATCCTCGCCCTGTTTGCCGCTCACGCCAACGCCGGCGACCTCGTTCGCGGCGTTCGCTACAAACTCTCGGCCGGCGATCTCGCCAGCGGCATGGCCGCGGTCGAGGATTACAAGAAAGCGACCGGTGTCGACGCCGAATATCTCGACGCCATCGGCTGGCTCGCCCGCGGCGCGGAGATGCAGCATCGAAACGACGTCGCAAAGGAGTACGTGGCCGAGCTTCATCGCGAGATTCCCGCCGAAAAGGCGGAACTGCTCACGCCCTACGGCGCGGCCATCGAAGTGGAGGCGCGTCTGATCGCGGCACAGACCGGACGCGGCGCCGCCATCCGTTACCTCGAGGGCGAGCTCGCGCACGCCAGCGCGCCATCGCTCCGCTCGCGGATCAACAAGAACATCAACATGCTCACGCTCGAAGGACGGCCTGCGCCGCCGCTGGACACGACCAACGTGATCGGCGCGCCGGCGGCCTCCCTCGCCTCGCTGCGCGGCAAACCGGTGCTGATGTATTTCTTCGCCCAGGGCTGCGGCGATTGCCGAGCGCAGGCGCCCTCGCTGACACGCGTCTGGCAGAAGTACAGAGCGAGCGGGCTGGCGCTGATCACCGCCACGCGCCTCTACGGATCGCTCGACGACAAGCCGGCCACCGCCGAGGAAGAGACGGCGCGCGTCCAGAAAGTGTGGAAGGAGCTCTACGCGGGCCTCGACGGCGTCCCGGCGGTCATCGACACCGAAACGATGGTGCGCTACGGCGTCTCGGCCACGCCGACGTTCGTGCTCGTCGACCGCAAAGGAATCGTGCGTCTGTACACGCCGACGCGCCTCTCCGAGGCCGAGTTGTCGCGAAGGATCGATGAGGTACTGGCCGAAGCGCCGTAGAATCAGCGGATGGATGAACGCATTCGCGGCGCCGGCGGCACGAGCGGTGGCATCGGTCTCTTCCTCATCGGTCTGGGCATGGCCGTCGCCGGCGGCTGGCTGCTCACCAACCAGGTCACCGTCACCTCCGGCTTCTGGCAATGGGGCGGCCACAACGCCTTCGGCCTCTCGCTGATCCCGCTGATCATCGGCATCGGCCTGCTCTTCTTCAACGGCCGTTCGATCGCCGGCTGGCTGCTCACCTTCTGCGGCGCGGTCATCATCCTGGCCGGCATCATCACCAACCTGGAGATCTACTTCCGCCCCACCACGCTCTTCAACACCTTGATGATGCTGGCACTGCTCGCCGCCGGCATCGGGCTGGTGGCGAAGTCGCTAAGTGCGCGGTGAGGCGGAACGCAGCCGGCCCATCACTGGAAGAAGCCGGTGATGTCGATGATCACGTGAACGTTGCCGCCGGAGTTGAAGACCGATAGATCCGGCGATCCGGCGGCACCGAGGCCGACGATGGCGCCGTTGGCCAGCGACGGATCGTTCTGCGTGAAATTGATCGTCGACACGACGGGCCGCGTCGTACCGGCCGGCCAGATCGTCAGGAACGAACCGGTCGTGGCATTCACGATCGTGACGTTCAGCGACACCGCGGCCGCGGTATTCGGCACGCCGCAGTTGTTACGAACGGCGAAGGTGCGCGTCACACCCTGTCCCACGATCGGCCCGCCGTTGGTGGAATTGGGATTGCGCGTGTCGACCACGCGGCAGGGAGCGACCGCGAAGAACGAAAACGGCCCGGTCTGCGCCGAGGCCGTTGCGGCGCCGAAAAGAACGACTGCAGTGACGATGAAAAGGAGGGGGAGCCTGGCTGAAGTCATCATATTTTTCGTCATTTGTAGAACCCCGAAATATCAATCAAAACGTCGAGAGGCGTGGCGCCGGCATTGAAGATGTTTATCGAACCGTCTACCCCGAGCGGAACGCTGGCGTTGTTCGCCAGTGTCCGGCCGGGCTTGAAGTTGATCGTGCTTACGTTCGGGCGGGCAACGAAGACCGGCCCGGGATAGAACGTGGCAAAGGCCGTGTCGGTCGGGCTCACCACGGTGACGTTGACCACCAGTGCCGTGGCATCGGATGGGACCCCGCAGAATCCGGAGATCGGCTTGTTGCGGATCGTTAGAGGCTGGATCGCGCCGCCGCCTCTGGTGTCGAGAACGCGGCACGGCGAAACCAGGAAGAACTTCGCCGCCGGCGCAGCAGCAACGACGGTGACGGTGGCGGTGCTGCTGTTGACGTCGCCGCAGGCGTCGCTGACCCGCACCCAGAAGGAGGTCGTCGCTCCCGGAGTGACGGTCACGGACGACGCGGTGGCACCGCCGATCGGACTGGAGGTGTTGCCTGAGGTGCCGGTGAACCATTGGAAGCCGAGCGGCGACCCCGACGGGCTGTTGGCCGTGACGGACAACGCCACCGAATTGCCGGCCCGGATCGAGCCCGACGGCGGCTGGACGCTGATCGCCGGTCCCGTGCAGGTCTGGTAGGTGTACGCATTCGTCGCCGTGCCCGTTCCGACAGAGGTCGTGGCGGCGACGTTCACCAGCCCTGCAGTATGCGCCGGCGTCGTGACGATGACCGTCGTCGCGGTCGTGGAGACGACCGTGGCACTGGTTCCTCCGAAGGTCACGGTGGCGCCCTGGAGATCAGTTCCCGTGATCGTGACCGTGCGTCCGCCCGACGTCGTTCCGAAGTTCGGAACGACGGTGCTGATCACCGGCGGGCCCAGGCCTGTTCCGGTCAGAGCGACGCCCGAGGGCACATCGGCCAGGACCTCCAGAATGCCGCTCTTCGCACCGGTGGTCGAAGGATCGAAGGCGATGTTGGCCGTGAACGACGCTCCGTTGCCGAGGGTCCCTGTGAAGTTGTGGGAAGCAATCACGAATTGCGTGCTGTCGGTGCCGGTGAGACGCACGAAGGGACTGGTCAGCGTGAGGGAAGCTCCCGAGTTGTTGGTGATCGTCACCGGCTGGGTTGCCGTGGCGCCCGCGGTGATGCTCTGGGATCCGAAGTTGAGAGGTCCCGCGGTGAGGGTGTAGGGCCTGACCGTCAGCCCTTCCAGAAAGGCAGCGATGTTGTCGATATCGGCGGCGTTGTTGAAGGTCAGACCGCCGATCTGCGCGGACGCGGGCGAATTGATGAACGCCGAGCTGGAGTAGAACTCCACCGCCTGATGGACCGTGGCCACCGCGCCGTTGTGGAAGAACGGTGCATGGTTCTTCACATTGAAGAGCGCGGGCGTGTTGAATTCCCGCATGCCGGACGCTTCGGTCGGGAGCAGATCGATTGCGGTATTGATCGGCATGGCATCGACGCCCGTGTTGAAGTTGGCGTTCCCGCTCTTCCCGGCAATCGATCCATCGGTGGTGGCAAGGACCGTCCCGGAGTGGCACTTCGAACATTTGGCCGTATTTCCAAAGAAGAGCGCGCGTCCGGCGATCTGGGCTGCCGTCGTGGCGAATTTGTTGAGATCGAAGTTCTCATCCGCCGGAACGTTCCTGGTCTGCTGGAAGGCATCCAGGGCCGCTGTCTCCGCCGCCGTCGGCAGACGAAAATCGACGCCGTTGACGCGATTGATCGTGCGCGGGAAGTGCTGCTTGACCGCGCCGGTGGCGAAATCGCCGAGCGTGGCCGCGCCTCCGACCAAGCCTGAAAGGCCGAATGGGCTGGTGAGCTTGGCGTTGTCCAGCACCGGCGATTTGCGGAAGACGTGATTGCTGCTGTGCGGGACGGTGAAGCCGTCGATGTTCTCGAGGATCAGGCTGCGTCCCTGCGGGAAGTTGGTGGTGTCGTTGCTGGTCCGCATGCGAAGCGGACTCTCGAGCTGGTTCGTGCAGGTAGCCGTCGGGCTCCCGCCGGCGGAACAAGCCAGGGTCCCGGCGGTGATGCTGCTGAACGTGGCCGAGTTGCCGTTGGTATCGCTGATCGTTCCGGAGAGTTGCGGCGACAGCCCGCCGTAAACCAGGTACCGGATGGTCGAGCTACCTTGTGCGATCAGCTTGCTAATGACTTTCGCTTTGCTGCCACCGGCGCCTGTAATGATGCCTTCGAGATCGCGCTTTCCTCGAGTTCCGGTGGACACGGGACTCGTCACCACCAGCGTGTTGAGGTTCATGGTTGTCTCGCCGAGAAACAGCGGGTCGAAGGTCGTCGAAAGAGTCGAGAACCGGCTCTGAACGTTGGCAGGCGTCAGACCGAGATTGATCGTGGAGACGTGGCAGGAGGCGCAGGTGCGTCCGTTTCCGCCGAAGGTCTCCTTGTTGAAGAGATTGCTGCCCACCGTGGCCTGCGTGGCCGTCGGCATGGTGAAGGGGACCTCCAAGTGGTTTTCCGGCGCTGCCGTCCCCAATGAGAAGTTTGCGTTCGTCTCCGCGCCTCCGGCGAAATTGAGACTGGTCGTGCCCGTAATCGGAAGCGCGGGCGCGGGGCTTCCCGCGGCCGTGGAACTGAAACCTTCCGCGGTGTTGGTCTCGGTGTCTCCGGTGAAGCTTCCGTAGGAGACACAAAAATTTCTAATGAAGGCGGTAGACGACTCTGCAGTATTGCCTCTGAAACACACTTTTCCCGAAATCGGGGAGATCACCGGCGGGATGATGTATTCCGGCACCGGAGCGCCGGCAAGGTTGGCAAAGCCTTGCGTTGCGATCAGGGCATGGCTGCAGTTCGGCGCGTTGTTCGGGAACTTGTAACGGTAGGTCTCATTGCCCTGGGCGTCGAAGAAGACCAGCATTGCGTTGCTGGCGCCGCCGAAGTTTTCAGGCCCCCAAAGGTTTTCAGAGCAGGGAACCTCCATCATGATGAACTGAATGCTGGAGTCGCCGTTTGCGCCGGCCAGGAGCTCCAGGATGACGGTTCCGGCGTGGTTGGTCTTCGGATCAAGGCGCCATCGGGACCCCTGGGCCTGAAGTCCCAGGACGTCGACGAAGAGCAGCGCAACGAGCACTACAGACGACAGCCGATGGAGAAACGGCGTACGTTTCATGAGAAACCTCACTCGCAGGCAATGGTGTTGGCTGAAGGACCGTTTTTAAGATAAGCGGAAAGATGGCACTACGCAACCCTTAATTTTGGGCGACTCAGCGCCCCCGTGGAGTCCTGCCGTCATCCGTCTCATCGCTTAGACGGACGCGACATCACTTTTTCTCCGCTTCGCGATGAAAAAGAGTGGGGTCGCCTATTCGATCTCGCCGCGCGCCACGAGCGCGGTGGCGGCGAGATTGCCGGTCACGTTGAGCACGGTGGAGAACGTGTCGGGGATGGCGTCGACGGCGATGAGGAGTCCAATGCCTTCCACCGGCAGACCGATGGCGATAAACAGCGGCGCCAGCATGATGAACGCCCCTCGGGGGATGCCGGGCACGCCGAAGGCCAGGAAGATGGATGCAAAGGCGATCGTGGCCAGGCTGCCGATGGACAAGGGAACACCGTAGAACCAGCCGACGAACAGCGCGCCGACGGTCCACGACAGCGGCGCGGCGATTTTGAATGTCGAGACCGCGAGCGGAAGAACGAACCCCGTGGTTCTCGGCGACAGATCGAGCCCGCGCTCGGCGCTTTCGACAAGTGCCGGCAACGATGCGATCGAGGAGCTGGAGCTAAATGCGATCAGCTGCGCCGGCAATGCCGCCTTCGCAAAGCGAGTCATCGGGATCTTCGCGAACATCGCCACCACGGGATACAGCAGCAGCGTGACCACCAGACACCCAACCGAGTAGGCCACGATGTAGAACCCGATCGCTCCAGCCAGCGCCGCGCCGGCGTGTACGGCAAGCGGCAGCACCAGCGCGAAGACGCCGATAGGGGCGAACATGATCACCCATCGCACCAGCAACAGCATGGCCTCGCCGAGGGCTTGGAAAAACTGAGTGAGCGTCGCGCGCGCGCCCTCGGGACTGCGGGCGATGGCCAGACCGAGCACGATCGTGAAGAGAATCAACGGCATCATCGCCCCCGAGGCCGCCGCGGCTATCGGATTCGTCGGAAGGAGCGAGGGAAGCCATGTCGAGAAGGTCTGCGCCTGTCCGCCGGCGGCGATCTGTCCCGCCGCTTCGGCAGCGCCCGGCGGCAGTTGCGGCGCGCCGAGTCGTTGCGGAAGAAGGCGGAAGAGCGCGGGGCCGAAGGGCATGACCACGATTGCCGTTCCGGCCAGAAGGAGCACGAACACGAGCAGCGTTCGTCCGCCGAGGCGGCCGATCGATTTCACGTCCGAGGCCGAGGCCACGGCGGTGATCAGAAGCGAGATCACCAGCGGGATGACCGTCATCCGGATGGCGTTGACCCACAGCGTGCCGATCGGAGCGATGAAGTCGGCGGCGCGAAGAAGCGCGGCATTTCCCACAGCTCCGATGGCGATTCCGCAGGCAATCGCGGCGATGAGTGCGACCAGAACGCGTGTGCTTTCTTTCATGTCGTCGGTTACATCATCAGGTCGCCACCGTTGATGTCGAACGATGCTCCGGTGATGTAGCCAGCCTCCTCGGATGCGGCAAAGCAGATCAGATCAGCGACTTCAAGCGCCGTCCCGAGGCGCGGCACGGGGTAGCTGGCAGCGAGGCGCGTCAGCAATTCGTCCGACGCGTTCTCGCGCGTCAACTCAGTGTCGATCATTCCGGGACAGACGGCGTTGACCGTGATCCCGAACTTTCCCAGCTCCTTGGCCGCCGCTCGTGTCAGTCCGAGAAGTCCGGCCTTCGACGCGGTGTAATGCGCGCCGCCGAGCGTGCTCACCATCCGTCCGGCCGACGACGACACATTGATAATGCGGCCGTAGTGCTGCGCCTTCATCGCCGGAAGCGCCGCTTTGGTCAGCAGAAACGGCGCGGTGAGATTCACCTCGAGCGCCTGCCGGAACTCCTCGGCCGACAGATCGGGAAAGCGCGTGGAGCGCGCAAACGCCGCGTTGTTGACGAGGATGTCGATGCGCCCGAATCGCTCGAGCGTGCGCCGTACGATCTCTTCGGGAACACCGGCTTCGGCGATATCGCCAGGTGCAGCCAGCACATCATCCCCAATCGATTTCGCCAACGACTCCGCCCGCCCTCGATCGCGAACATTGACAGCCACCGACGCGCCACGCTCACGCAACCGCTCCGCCGCAGCCCGCCCAAGCCCGCGCGCCGCGCCTGTGACGATGGCCACTCGTCCGGTGAAGTCGGTCATTTGAAGGGGCGAAGTGTATGACGCTCAGTCTTCCAGCGCAGCCTTGACCACATCGATCGTGATCGCCGCGGCATCTGGTGAGACATCGAACACCGGAAGGCTCTCTCGCGAAAACAAATCCACCACGATCTGCGGATGGCGATGTCCCAACTGCTCTCCCGTATACGTCGCCTCGTACTTCATGCCCAGGCGGGCGGCGACGCGTTTGGAGGGCTCGTTTTCGGGATCGATGATGGCCACCACGCGCGGGCGGGCTAGCGTTTCGAGGACGTGGCGCATCGCGGCGGCTCCGGCTTCGGTGGCGTAGCCGTGGCCCCAGGCGTCGCGGGCCAGGATCCAGCCTATCTCGAGATCGCCGGTCGTGCCGAGGGGTTGGGTTCCGGAGAGACCGACCAGGCGTCCCGTCGACTTCTCGATCACGGCGCCCATGCAGACGCCGTGCTCCGCGATCTGCCGCGCCTGGCGCGCGAACCACTCGTCGACCTCGGCCTCGCTATACGGTTGGCCGCCATGCACGTACTGCGTCACCTCGGGATGCGACATGAGGAGGGTGAAAGCAGCACGATCGTCCGACTGCCAGGGACGGATGAGGAGGCGGTCGGTCTCGAAAACGAACATGGCGGCCGGGAATCAGGGTTACTTCTTGTCCTTCTTCGGCTTCTTCGTCTCTTTCTTGCGGGCGTTGTTGCCTTTGGCCATGAGGTCCTCCTGAAGTTTTTTGTTGCAGCGGCATGGTAACGC